>ERZ772883.87-NODE-87-length-108643-cov-39.549085_pt1 | contig 108643 bp, 83 predicted proteins | sample MGYA00580575_ERZ772883 | MGnify/ENA primary metagenome ERZ772883 (study PRJEB29015, sample SAMEA2737666) | human gut metagenome | biome: human gut; feature: human-associated habitat; material: faeces | place: China | collected 2012 ... | reverse complement strand
CTTGCAGGGTGCAGGGACAGCGTCCCTGCTGGGGTCAAGGGGCAACGCCCCTTGGGTCTCCCCTCGTTTCCCCTCCACACAATCGTCACAATTGCAACGGCAGTGCAAGGAAAGTGTGAATTTGCTGTAACAAGTGGGGCGAAAAGGTTGCGCGCGGGGAAAAAGCGTGCCATAATAGAGAACGAGAAAGCCCGATGAAACGGGTGTGAAAGGAAGTTCAAGCTCATGAAATCTCCTAAGCGTTTGATGGCGCTCGCTCTTGCGGCGACGCTGATGTGCCTGCCGGGTGCGTCTCTGGCAGAGGATGCCGCGGCGACGGATGCGCCGGCTGCAATCGAAGAAACGACGACGACGGTGGCGGAAGACCCGAATGAGGTGCTGGCGACGGTCAACGGCGTGGAAATCACCCGTGCGCGTTTCAACACCTTCTATCAGTCCATGCTGTCCTACTATGGGCAGTATTACGACACGACGAACGAAAGTCTGCAGGCAGCCATCCGCCAGAGCGCACTGGAAGTGGCGGTGCAGTATGAGCTGATGAATCAGAAGCTGGTGGAGCTGGGTCTGTCGCTGACGGACGAAGAAATCGCCGCCGTGGAAGCGGAAGCGCAGACCAACTGGGATGCTGCCGTGCAGAATGGCATGGAGTACATGGGCATCACCGATGATTCCACCGACGAAGAGCGCGCCAGCGCCATGGTGGAGGTTCTCTCATCGCTGGAAGCGGAAGGCTTCACCGAGGAATCCTACAAGGCGAGCTGCGTGGAAGAAGCGGGTTACAATAAGCTGATGGACGATATCGTCAAGGACGTGACCGTCTCCGACGAGGATGTTCAGGCGGAGTTTGACTCGCTGGTGGAAGCCGACAAGGAAAAGTACGAGGGTCATGTCGATCAGTATGAGAATGACCAGTACATGAACCGCATGTACGCCGCCTATGGCTACACGGACTACATCACGCCCCAGTACTATGTGCCCAGCGGCTACCGCGGCATCAGCCATATCCTGCTGGACGTGGATGATACCCTGATGGAAACGTACACGAACCTGCTGGCAACCTACGAAGAGCAGCAGGATCAGATTGAAGCGGGCGAAGAAGTGACCGAAGAGCTGGTGACGCTGGAGCAGGTGGAAGCGGCGAAGCAGGCGATTATCGACTCCGTGCAGCCGACGATTGACGAAATCAACCAGAAGCTGGCGGACGGCGTGTCCTTCGACGAGCTGATTCAGGAATACGGCACGGATCCGGGAATGCAGGATGCAGCGACCCGCGCAGAAGGCTACTCCGTGCATATGGACTCCACCAACTGGGATGCGGCGTTCACCGCGGGCGCGTTCACGATGGAGAAGAACGGTGACATCAGCGAGCCGGTTGTCGGCAGCTATGGCGTGCATATCCTCCAATATGTCCGTGACGTGCCTTCCGGCGCGGTGGAGCTGGATACTGACCTGAAGGAATCCCTGCGCGCGGAGCTGCTGTCCTCCAAGCAGCAGGAAACCTTCAACGCCGCCCTCACGAAGTGGATGGACGAAGCTACCGTCGTCTACACCGACGCTGGTCTTGACATCATGCCCACGACGGTGGACAACGCGGCAGAGTGACGCAAGGGGCGCTGCCCCTTGACCCTGCCAAAGGGTCTTCGACCCTCTGGACTCCCTTTCTCGCGATTGAGTTGGTGACGCTATCCAACTCTTTCCGCGTGTTTATCTGAACAAAAATTCGGCGCTCCGACAGGATTCATCCTCCTGCCAGAGCGCCGTTTTTTATACTATTTCCTGCATTCACCTGTACCATCTGCTCGCGCATTTTGGTGCATTTTCATTTGGAAATAGTATTCCTTATTCCACCCATTTCCGATACTGTCCCGACAGCATCAGCAGCGAGAAGAAATACAGGCAGTTGTCATAGTACCGCCGCTTTCCTGTCCGCATCGGCAGCTCCCAGAACCGCTTCAGCCACATGTCTGCCGTTTCACTGTCACTGGCGATGCTCCCCGCCGCGTTCACCGCCGTAATCGCTACCGGGTGCATCGCGGGTTCGTCCCAGCGCGTGCCGTCCAAATCATATGCGCGGTAGTTCTCTTCCGGCAGTTCCTTCGCGAAGAAGTCCTGCACATGCGTCGCAATGTCGCACAGCGCCTGCGTCCGCCCATTCCAGAGCGTATCCAGCGCAATGTTCATGATGACGCGGTACGCATCCGAATAGTAAGCGTAATTCTTCCCGAACATCAGCACCGGCGTGCCGTCATATGCCGCATATTCCGGACTCAGCCCCGTCACCGGGTGCGCACACAGCGCGATATACCGCCGGGATGCCGCTTCCGCCTCTGCCCAGAAGGCATGGTCGCGCTCGTCGCTGAATTTCGCGAACAGGTGATAGAAGTGCGGCAGATGATACGACGGGTCGCTGATTTCCATCCCCGGCACAAACTTGATATAGTGATTTTCCGGATTCCACATCGGCTGACCGCCCTCGACCATCTCCGCTTGATGCACGCAGTGGCGCAGAATATCCTGCGCCCAGTGCCGATACGCGAAAATCCCCTCGCCGTCGCCCCAGCGTGCCGAAGCCATCAGCAGCGCCATCGCGAAATACTCTTCTCCATCCGGCGCAGGACCTTCCGCGTTGTGCTTGCCGTCCAGCTGCACCGACCATGCGAAGTAGCCCTGATGCACGCCAGACGATAGGTGCATATAGCGCATAGAGAACGTCCATAGCTTGTCAAAGAGATCTTTGCGGTTCATTTGGACGCACATCATCATGCCGTAGCTCATGCCCTCGGTGCGTGCGTCGTTGTTGCCGGTGTCGACCATGCAGGCAGCGTCGGGGTCAGTAGGGTGAGGATGGTAGAAGTTGTTTTCTGGGGAGAAGAAGATGGTGGAGAAACAGTCGGAGAGACGGGAGAGAACGGCGGCATCGGAAATGCCGATGCGGGCGAATTGGTTGGGGTAGGTGGACATGGAAAATGCTCCTTTCAGCAAATAAAAAATCAACAATTAGCAATGAATTATTGGAAGTAAAGGGCAGTATGCAGCGAACAGCAAAGTTCAATGCAGGTTCTTCACCGGAATTGGTTCTGCCGGAACACCGCCGAAGTTCCCCAGCGGGAGACAGAGCCAAATCACATCGTGCCAAGCATTGTGCTTGTAGCCGGTCTTTTCCCAGATGCCGATGTCGCGGAAGCCCAGCGAATGATGCAGCCCGATGCTGCGATCGTTTGGCAGCGTAATGCAGGAGTAGGCGTTCATGTAGCCCTGCCGCGTCAGCAGCTGGATGCACTCGGTCATCAGCGCCTTGCCTATGCCGTGTCCCTCAAAGCCGGGGCGCAGGTAGACCGTCAGCTCCACATCCCAGCGGAAAGCCCCGCGAGAACGCAATTCATGGGCAAAAATAAAGCCGGATAACTGACCATCATCTGTTTCTGCGACCAGAAAGGGATATTTTTCCGCTACAATCATATTGGCGTAGATTTGGGGAGTGGAATGCTCCAGCGCAAATGTGATGCAAGTGTTGTCCACATAGTAATTGTAAATGTCCGCAATCAGCGGCGCATCGGTAACTTTTGCGGATCGAAGCATGAAATTCGCTCCTTTCCGATGATTTTGCCATATGATAGCACGGAAAGAGGAAAAGTGCAAGCAGCCAAAAGCAGAAATCTCGTTATTTTCTGAAATGCCTTGCAGGAAAGTGCTCAAAAGTGTCGAATGTTCTTATATAAGTATGATTTTTGGAGGGCAATGCGGCGATGACGCTGAATGATACGATTCGTGCGCTTCGGCGGGAGCGGGGCATGACGCAGGAACAGCTGGCGGAAGCCATGAATGTATCTGCCGCCGCCGTGTCGAAGTGGGAGAACGGGCAGAGCGTGCCGGATATTCTGGTACTCACTGCGCTGGCGGACTTCTTCGAGGTGTCGCTGGATGCGCTTGTGGGTTACACCGTTCAGGCGCACCGCCGGGGCGACATGGTCGCGCGAATCCGCCAGCTGGTTGTGCAGAAGAAGCACACCGAAGCGACGCGCGCGGCACGGGAAGCGCTCCGCCGCTATCCCAACAGCTTCGATGTCGTGTATGAAGCGACGCAGGCGTATGGTTATTCCGGCATGGAGCAGAACCGCCCGGAGGATTTGCGCAAGGCGCTTTCGCTTGCTGAACGCGCGATGGTGCTGATTAATCAGGATCAGGAGCGGGAGAAGCATATCCGCCCCGAATCCATCTGGTCGCTCATGGGCAATTATCATGCGCACCTGAATGAGTATGACGAGGCGATTCGCTGCTATGAAAACGGCAATGTCGCGGAAGTGAACGACATTGCCATTGCCAACAGCCAGACGGAACTGGGCTGCTATGACCATGCGCTGCCGAAGCTCTCGCGCGGGCTGGTCGTCAGCGTGATTCGCCTGTTCAATGCCGCGACGGGCGCTATGAACTGCCTGATAGCTTCCGGTCGGCAGCAGGACGCGATTGCGCTGGCATCGTGGCTCTGCCGCGCGCTCGATGGCATGGAAAGCACGTCGGGCAGTTATATTTGGAAGATGAAAACAATTCTGTACACCAATTCCGCACGGGCAATGGTGCGCATGGGGCGCATGAACGACGCGGAATTGCAGCTGCGGCAGGCGATTCACTGTGCTCGCCGCTTCGATGCAGCACCGAGCTACAGCGTGAACGGCTTCCGCTTCTACTGGGGCGAGGAAAAGTCGATTCTGGACATTGCAGGCGAAACGGCAATGAGCGCGATTGCACGGTGCATTGACCGCTATGATGATGCCCGCGCGGAACTGCGGGAAATCTTTGCGCGCTTACAGGCATAATTTGAATTGCACTTTTGATGCAGCAGAGGGTTTTGCCTCTGTGGAGGCGCGGAGAGGACGTCCTGTTCATCCCGCGCCGCCCCTTCGGAACTCGCAATGCTTGGGGAAAATTCAAATAAAATTTCCTGCCGGATGAAAGGAGAATGTTCATGCTGCACGCGAATCCGCTGCTGCGGGATATCAGCTGCGACAAGAAATTCATTACCGTGGGTGAAATCATGCTCCGCTTGACGCCGCCGAACTACGAGAAGCTCCGCATGGCGAACAACTTCGAGGCATCCTACGGTGGTTCGGAGGCGAACATTGCGCTGGCGCTGGCGAATTTGGGCATCGACAGCACGTTCTTCTCGGTTGTGCCGAATAACTCGCTGGGCAAGTCGGCAGTGCGTATGCTGCGCTCCAACGATGTGCACTGCACGCCGATGATTCTCTCCACGCCGGAGGAAACGCCGTCGCACCGGCTGGGCACATACTATCTGGAGACGGGCTATGGCGTTCGGCCGAGCAAGGTGATTTACGACCGCAAGCATTCCGCTATGGCGGAATATGACTTTTCGGATGTGGATTTGTCCGCGCTGCTGGATGGCTTTGACTGGCTGCACTTGTCCGGCATCACGCCGGCGCTGGGCGAGAACTGCGCACAGCTGACGCTTGATTTGCTGCGCGTGGCGAAAGAAAAGAACATGACCGTCTCCTTTGATGGAAATTTCCGCTCGGCGCTGTGGACGTGGGAACAGGCGCGTGATTTCTGCACGCAGTGCCTGCCGTATGTGGACATTCTGCTGGGGATTGAGCCGTATCACCTCTGGAAGGATGAAAGCGACCACAGCAAGGGCGACTGGAAGGACGGCGTACCGCTTCAGCCCTCTTACGAGGAGCAGGACGATGTGTTCCAGCACTTTGTGGAGCGTTACCCGAACTTGAAGTGCATTGCGCGGCATGTCCGCTATGCGCATTCCGGCTCGGAGAACAGCTTGAAGGCGTTCATGTGGTATGATGGGCATACGTTTGAGTCGAAGCTGTTCACCTTCACGATTCTTGACCGTGTCGGCGGCGGCGACGCGTTTGCGTCCGGCCTGATTTACGCCATGCTGCACGATTACAAGCCGATGGACATGCTGAATTTCGCCGTTGCGTCCAGCGTCATCAAGCACACCATCCACGGCGACGCGAACATCACTGACGATGTGAAGTCCATCCGCAATCTGGCGGACATGAATTACGACATCAGAAGGTGACGCAAGGGGCTTCGCCCCTTGACCCCACCAGAGGCTCTGCCTCTGGACTCCGGCAGGGCGCTGCCCTGCACCCGCGAAGGGTCTTCGACCCTCTCGACACCCATCTCGCGATTGAGTTGGTTTCACTTTCATGCTTCTTCCGCGTGTTTATCCGGGAGCGGAAACGCAGCAGTTGCAACCTACAAAAAAATCAGCAAAAAAGGCAGGAATCACACCATGCAGGAACTTCAGCAGCGCATTCTTCAAGACGGTGACATCCTCCCCGGCGGCGTTGTCCGCGTCGAGCGCTTCCTCAACCACCGCGTTGATACCGCCCTCGCATGCCATATTGGGCAGGCGTTCGCGGACGCTTTCCGCAATGACCAGATTGACTGCATCCTCACCGTCGAAGCCAGCGGCATCATCTTTGCCATGACCACTGCGCTGGCGATGGGTGATCTGCCCGTCATCATCGCCAAAAAGGGTCAGCGCCGCAACCTTGGCGACGATGTGTATACCGCTGATGTGTTCTCCTTCACCCACCAGACGACCAGTACCATCCACGTTGGCAAACGTTGTCTGGAAAAGGGACAGCGTGTGCTGCTGATTGATGATTTCCTTGCTAACGGCGAAGCGCTCAAAGGCTTGATGGACATTTGCCGTCAGGCGGAGTGCCATCCCGTCGGTGCGGGTATCTGCATCGAAAAGTGCTTCCAGCCCGGCGGCGAAACACTGCGTGGGATGGGCTTGAAGGTGGTTTCGCTGGCAGCGGTGGAAAAGACGGAGAATGGTGAAATCAGCTTCCTCGGCGAGGAGTAACGCAGCAAACGCCGCCAAACGCCCACAAAGGGCATCGGGAGCGCTTGCAGACACAGAATCAAGGAAATAGCCCTCCACAGTATCATTGCCTGTGGAGGGCATTTCTGTGTGCTTATCACTATTCCGCTTCTTCGGATAAACACGCGGGCATAGCCTGATAGCGTCACCAACTCAATCGCGCGAAAGGGTCAAGGGAGGGGACTTCGTCCCGTTTCATTCTCCCTTGCAGGGTGCAGGGACAGCGTCCCTGCCGGGGTCAAGGGGCAGCGTCCCTTGGGTTCCCCCAATAAACACGCGGAAGCAGTATGCAGAAGTCACCAACTCAATCGCGCGAAAGGGTCAAGGGAGGGGACTTCGTCCCGTTTCATTCTCCCTTGCAGGGTGCAGGGACAGCGTCCCTGCTGGGGTCAAGGGGCAGCGCCCCTTGGGTCTCCCCTACTACCTTTCGATTTCGTCCCGTAATAAAGCGACGGCTTTCTTTTCGACACGGGAGACGTAGCTTCGGGAAATGCCTAAGCGGCGCGCAATTTCGTGCTGGGGATGCTGACGGCCGTCGGTCAGCCCGTAGCGCAATTCCAAAACGAAACGCTCACGCGCGGGGAGACGGTGCAGTACCTGCTGTACTTTTCCCGCTGTCACGCGGCGGATGACCGTGTTTTCCAACTCGTCCGCGTCCGTGCCGAGAATGTCCTGATAGGTGATGTCGTTGCCTTCGCCATCGCTGCCTACCGGGTCGGAAAGTGACACATCCCCGCGCCGCTTCCGGCTTGCGCGCAGCGTCATCAAGATTTCGTTCTCGATGCACCGTGCCGCGTATGTTCCCAGCGGCGTTCCCGATGCGGATTTGAAGCTGTCCACCGCCTTAATCAGCCCAATCACGCCGATGGAAATCAGGTCGTCCGCGCCGTAGCCGGGAATCTGGTACTTCCGCGCAATGTGGCTCACCAAACGCAGGTTGTGCGTAATCAGCTCCTGCCGCGCGTTGTGGTCGCCCGCATCTAACTTTCCAATCAGTTCGGCTTCCTCCGCCCGGTTCAGCGCCGGCGGAAATTCTGATCGCCCGGTGATGTATCCCAGAAAAAACAGACATTGCTGCATCAGCAGCGCAAGCAGCTCCAGCATATGCATCCCTCCGCGCAGAGATTATGCGCCGCGCCGGAAAAGTATCACCCGTGCATTGACAAGCGCCCTCTTTCGCGGCTATAATGGAAGAAAGCTGGACAAATCAGGAAAGGCGGAAACAACGATGAAGCAGATGGGAAAATGGCTCGTGACGGCAGTGCTGGCGCTGCTGATGATGATTCCGGCGGTGCTGGCGGAGGAAACGGCGTCCTTCATGACGCTGACCGTTCCCACGACGGCGCAGGAGATTGATTTGGGGCAGAACGTCGTGACGGATTACGACGCGCTGTGCCGCTTTCTGGATGAACTGCCGGACGTGCGCAAGGTAGATATGTTCGCCACAAAAATCAGCCGCAAGGATATTGAAATGCTGGCGGCACGCTATCCGCAGGTGAAGTTCGGCTGGACGATGCGCGTGGGCGACCACCTCGTCCGCACCGATGCCACCGCGTTTTCCACGCTCCATAACAACCAGAGCGCAACGCACACCAGTGCGGAGCTTTCGGTACTCAAATACTGCACGGAGATGCTCGCGCTCGACATCGGGCATAATCAGGCGACGGATATTTCCTTCCTCGCGGAAATGCCCCAATTGCGTGTGCTGATTATCGCCTGCAATAAGGTGGAGGATATCTCCCCCTTGGCGAACCTGACGAATTTGGAGTATCTGGAGGTTTTCAAGAACAAGATTCGCGATATTTCTCCCCTTTCCGGGCTGACGAATCTGATTGACCTCAATATCTGCTTCAACTACGTCAAGGACTGGACACCGCTGGAAAACCTGACGCAGCTGGAGCGCCTGTGGGTTTACAACTCCAATAACTACATGGAGAATGACCCGATTCCCAAGGACGTTGTGCGCTCGCTGAAGGAACATCTGCCCAATACTTATGTTGATTCCAAGTCGTACTCCACCAGCGGCGGCTGGCGTGAGCATGACCGCTATCAGATTGTCTACAAGATGTTCAAGAGCGGCGAATACATCCCGTTTGCGCAAAGTCCCGCGACACTTGCGCCGGGTGAAACGCCTGCCCCGACGGGTGTGCCGACGCCGACACCTGTGCCGACTGCCACGCCGGAACCTACCGCCACCCCCGCCCCGACGGTTCGCTATGCCAGCATGACGTTCGACCGCGACGCGGAAGCGATTGATCTGGGCAAAACCGTCGTGTCGGATTTCAAGAAGCTGACGGCGTTTCTGGACGAGCTGCCGAACCTGAAAAAGTGCGATATGTACGGCACGAAGATGAAGCGCGCAGACATGGAAATGCTCTCGGAGCGCTATCCGCAGGTGGAGTTCGGCTGGACGATGTACGTTGGTGACCACCTCGTCCGCACGGATGTGACGGCGTTCTCCACCCAGCATACCTATCAGAGCAAGTTCCATACCAGCAAGACGTTCTCGGTACTCAAATACTGCCATAATCTGGTTGCACTGGACATTGGGCATAACGAGGTCAGCGATCTGTCCTTCTTGGAGGATTTGCCGCAATTGAAGGTGCTGATTCTCGCGGCGAACAATATCACGGATATTACCCCGCTGGCAAAGCTGGAAAATCTGGAATATCTCGAACTGTTCCTCAACCACATTTCCGACTTGACCCCGCTGGAGGGGCTGACGCACCTGCGCGATCTCAACCTGTGCTATAACAGCATTACGGACTGGTCGCCGCTGGAGAATATGCCGTGGCTGGAGCGACTGTGGCTGAATTACAGCGGCAAGTACGCGCGGATTAACCCCGTTCCGGCGGAGGTTATCGCCCAACTCAAGGAAAAGCTGCCGAACACAGAAATCAATACAACCGCCGCACATTCCACGGCGGATGGCTGGCGTTCCCATGCGCGCTCGACGCTGGTGGGCGACATGTTCCGCAAGGGTATCTACGTCCCGTTCGAGGATTGAGATGAACCCTTGCGCCGCGGGCGAAAATATGGTATGATAGCCGTTGGAAATCGAAGCATAGCGTATAAGGAGTTATGAGCTTTATGGATATGAAAACGAAACTCGCCGGGCTGATGGCGCAGTGCTTGACCGACACATGGCCGGACGCGCAGGGTCTGCCGACGGCGGAGGAAATCCGCGGTCTGCTTGCCGTGCCGCCTGACCCGAAAATGGGCGACTACGCGCTGCCGGTGTTCCGTCTGGCGAAAGCACTGCGGATGGCACCGCCGAAAATCGCCACGACCGTGGTCGAAAAGTGGTCGCATGAGGACGTTGCGCGTGCAGAAGCCGTCAACGGCTATGTGAACTTCTTCCTCAACCGCGTCAATTTCGCGGCGGAAACGCTCGAAAGTGTGCTTAAGGCGGGAGAAAACTATGGCTCGTCCGACATGGGCAATGGCAAGACGATTTGTCTTGACTATTCCTCTATCAATATCGCCAAACGCTTCCATATCGGGCATTTGTCCACCACAATGATTGGTCACAGTCTGCGCCGCATCTATGATTTCCTTGGCTACAAGACCGTCGGCATCAACCATTTGGGCGACTGGGGAACGCAGTTCGGCAAGATGATCTGCGCCTATAAGCTCTGGGGCAATGAGGAAGAAGTGGAAAAGGGCGGCGTGAACGAACTGGTTCGCCTGTACGTCAAGTTCCACGAGGAGGCCGAGAAAGACCCCGCGCTGGACGATCAGGGCCGTGCGTGGTTCAAGAAGATTGAGGATGGCGACGAGGAAGCCCTGCGCATCTTCAATTGGTTCAAGGCGCTGACTCTGCGCGATACCGAGCGCGTCTATAAGCTGCTGGGCGTTACGTTTGACTCCTATGCAGGCGAATCGTTCTATAACGACAAGATGGATCGCGTTATCAACGAACTGAAGGAAAAGAACCTGCTGACCATCTCCGAGGGCGCATCTATTGTTGATTTGAGCGAGGACAACATGTCCCCCTGCATCATCCTCCGCTCCGACGGCGCGACGCTTTACGCCACCCGCGACCTTGCGGCGGCCATCTATCGTCATGATACTTATCATTTCGACAAGTGCCTGTACGTTGTGGCGTATCAGCAGGATTTGCACTTCCGCCAGATTTTCCGTGTGCTGGAAAAGATGGGCTACGAATGGGCGAAGGACTGCGTGCATGTCGCGTTCGGCATGATTTCCTACGAAGGGCAGGCACTCTCCACCCGCAAGGGGCACGTCGTCTATCTGGAGGATCTGCTGGAACAGGCGCAGAAGAAGGCACTGGACATCATCAACGAAAAATCCCCGAACCTGCCGAACAAGGAGGATGTTGCGCGTCAGGTCGGCATTGGCGCGGTCGTCTACACCGATTTGAGCAACAACCGAATCAAGGACGTTGATTTCTGCTGGGATCGCGCGCTGAATTTCGACGGTGAAAGCGGCCCGTATGTGCAGTACACGCACACGCGCTGCTGCTCTGTCCTGCGCAAGGCGGCGGAAATGTCCCTGCCCGAAGCGGATATGAACGCGCTGACGGACGACGAGGCACAGGCGCTCCTGCGTCTGCTGGGGCGCTTCCCGGATGTCATTAAGGAAGCGGCGGAGAAGTATGAGCCGTCAATGATTACCCGCGCTGTGACGGATATTGCGCAGGCGTATAATAAGTTCTATTATGAGCATCGGATTCTGGATGGTGAACCGGCGACGGCCGCCGCGCGCGTGGCGCTGACGAAGGCGACGAAGGATGTTATTAAGACGGGGCTGTGGCTGATTGGCATCGAAGCACCCGAACGCATGTAAGAAAAAAGAAGAAACGCACGGAAGGCGTATGAAAGAAAAACCAACACAATCGCGCGTGAATTCTTTTTCTGCCCGAATAGGCAGGAAAAAGCGACTGCATTGTAGAATACCTGATTGTTTGCTAATGAACAGAGGTCAGTCTCTCTGTTCAGAAAAAAATCAAAAAAAGGAGTGAAGCACATGGCAGAGATTCTCGAATTCAAGTTCGACACGCAGCTGCTCATCGAAGGGCACGACCTCGACGAGGACGAAATCAACGACTACATCACGGAGCATTTCAAGGGCGACTGCCTGCTGGCAGTGGGGGACGATGAATTGATTAAGATTCACTTCCACACGAACGAACCGTGGAAGGTGCTGGAATACTGCGCGTCGCTGGGTGAAATCCATGACATTGTGGTGGAGAACATGCAGCTGCAGAGCGAAGGCCAGCACGGCTAATTGCACACAATATAAAGGGGCGCTGTCCGGCTTGGTGGTCGGAACAGCGCCCTGCTTATGTGATATGATTTTCCAAACGACAGTGCATCATAATTGCGGAATGTCATTTTCTCTGCTTGGCGGGAAGATGGCAATGCCGTTTGAAAATCGTTTATATTAGGGCAACACCGCACAACGCGGCGATGTCACCTTATACTATTTCCAGATTCACCTGCGCCATCTGCTTGCGCCTTTTCCCTTCTGGCGTCCGCTCATTCCACTTAGCGTAGCGCTGCTACGCTGCGTTTCATTCACGTTAGCCAGAATGAAAAATTCGCGGCGCATCTTGGCGCATTCTTATCTGGAAATAGTATTAAACGTTCAGGTGTGCCTTCTTCAAGCGGCTGGAAATCATCGGGCCAATCAGCACGACAATCACCATCTTCACGATGTCCAGCGGAATGAACGGATAGACGCAGATGGCCAGCGCCGCGTTCGCCGTCTTGCCCGCCTGTACGCAAAACCAGACCGTGCCAATCAGGTACAGCACGACTTCACCCGCGACCATTGCCAGCAGGTGCAGCCACCACTTGTCGCTCTTGCTCATCAGGAAGCCCGCCAGCGCCACCATCGGGATATAGCCGACGATGTAGCCGCCCGTCGCGCCCGCCAGCTTCGACACGCCGCCCGTGAAGCCGCTGAACACCGGCACACCGACCAGCCCCAGCAGGATGTACAGGCAGACGCTGATGGTCGCCTTCTTCCAGCCCAGCACATAAATCGACAGGAACAGCACCAGCGTCGCCATGCTAATCGGCACAGGGCCAATCGGCAGCGAGAGCGGCGCAAGCACGCAGATAACCGCCGTCATCAGCGCAATTGCAACCAAGGTATAGGTCGTGTTTTTTGTAGAAGCTGTCTTTTCCATCGTCGGGAATCCTCCTTGCGTAAACCAAAATGCGGTTTTGAGTTTACCATAGTTTCGGACGTTTGTCAACTGCTTTTTGCGCTTTGGTTGACGATGCGGAATTTTTCGCCCTTCCTTTTTTTCTCGAAATGTGGTACACTGAACACCGTGAAATGCCAACATTCGACCTGATACTGTTTTCGGATGAAAATGCGACGAGCAGATGGCGCGGATGAATCCGAAAATAGTATGAGAAAGGAGCGATTTTTATGGATTACAATCAGGCTGCCCTGCAAATGCACGAGGAACACCACGGCAAAGTTGCCGTACAGAGCAAGGTGAAGGTCGAGAACCGCGATGACCTGTCCACCGCGTATACCCCCGGCGTGGCAGAACCCTGCCGCCGCATTCATGCTGACCCGCGCGATGTGTACCGCTACACCGCCAAGGGCAATCTGGTTGCGGTGGTGTCCGATGGCACGGCGGTGCTGGGGCTGGGCGACATCGGCCCGCTGGCGGCGATGCCTGTCATGGAGGGCAAGGCGATTCTGTTCAAGGAATTTGCGGACGTGGACGCATTCCCGATTTGTCTGGATACGAAGGACGTGGACGAAATTGTGCGGACGGTGAAGGCAATCGCGCCGACGTTCGGCGGCATCAATCTGGAGGATATTTCCGCGCCGCGCTGCTTTGAAATCGAAAGCCGCCTGCGCAAGGAACTGGACATTCCCGTTTTCCACGACGACCAGCACGGCACGGCGATTGTCGTCTCCGCGGGTCTGCTGAACGCGCTGCGGCTGGTTGGCAAGAAGATGGAGGATGTGAACATCGTCATCAACGGCGCGGGCAGCGCGGGCATCTCCATCGCCAAGCTCCTGCTGCAATTCGGCGCGGGCAACATCGTGCTGGTGGACCGGGCGGGCGCGGTCAGCGTGGATGAGGACTGGCTGAATCCGGCGCAGCGCAAGATGGCGGAAATTACGAATCGCCACAACGAGCGCGGTTCGCTGGCGGACGTGATGAAGGGCAAGGATGTGTTTATCGGCGTTTCCGCCCCGAAAATCGTCACGGCGGAAATGGTTTCGACGATGGCGAAGGACGCGATTGTGTTCGCAATGGCGAATCCCACGCCGGAAATCATGCCGGAAGAAGCCGCGAAGGGCGGCGCGCGCGTCATTGCGACTGGGCGCAGCGACTATCCGAACCAAATCAACAACGTGCTGGTTTTCCCCGGCATTTTCCGCGGCGCGCTGGACGCACAGGCGACAGATATTACGGAGGAAATGAAGCTCTCCGCCGCCCGCGCGATTGCGTCTATCGTTTCGGACGATGAGCTGAAAGAGGACTACATCATCCCCGGCGCGTTTGACAAGCGCGTTGCCCCTGCCGTCGCGAAGGCGGTCATGGACTGCGCGAAAGCATCCGGCATCAGCAAATTGGGGAAGTAAACACCCTTTCGGAAAAAAATATCGGAACACAAACTAAAAAACCTTTGCTTAAGCTCAACTTGCTTAGATGGCACCGAAGGTTTCCAAAGGGCGATCGGAAAGCCCTTTGGTCGCCGCCGCAGCGGCGAAACCCCTGCGATTGAAAGAAGCACCTTCTTTCGGAGAGAATACCATGATTGCAGAAATTCTATGTGTCGGCACGGAACTCCTGATGGGGCAAGTCCTCAACACCAATGCGCAGTTCCTCTCGCGCCGCCTGTCCGCGCTGGGCATCACGCAGCAGCACCAAACCGTCGTGGGCGATAATGCGCAGCGCTTGGAGGACGCCTACCGCCTTGCACTCAGCCGTGCGGATATCGTCATTACCTCCGGCGGCCTCGGCCCGACGGTCGATGATATCACCAAGCGCGTGGCGGCAAAGGTTGCGGGCAAGGAGCTTGTCCTCTTCCCGGAAGCGGAGGAAATGGTTCGCACCCGCTTCCAGCAGTATCACCGCAACATGACCCTCAACAACCTTTCTCAGGCTATGTTCACGGCGGATTCTACGCTGCTGATGAACCCGAACGGCACAGCCCCCGGCGCGATTGTCCCGATGGGTGATGAAAAAGTCGTTATCCACCTGCCCGGCCCGCCCTGCGAGCTGGAGCCGATGTTCACCGCATCGGTCGAGCCGTACTTGATGGCGCGGTCAGGGCGCGCGCTGGTGAGCCGGTATGTGCGCGTCTTCGGCATGGGTGAATCCGAGGTGGACACGCGCCTGCGCGACTTGGAGAACGGAGAGAATCCGACGTTATCGCCCTACTGCACGTTAGGCGAGGTGCAGCTGCGCGCAACGGCGAGCGCTGATACGGCGGAGAAGGCGCTGGCGCTGCTGACGCCGCTGCTGGCGGAAGTCAAGGCGCGCCTGGGCAATGTTGTGTACGCGATGGAGGAAACAGACGGCGGTTCACTGGCGAAAACGGCGATTGAGATGCTGCGGGCGCGGGGCATGACGTGCGCGACGTGCGAAAGTTTGACGGGCGGCAAGGTCGTTGCGGCGCTGGTAGATATTCCGGGCGCATCGGCGGTTGTCCGCGCGGGGCTGGTGACGTACCAGACGGACACGAAGACGATTCTGGCGGACGTGCCTGCGGAGGTCATCGAGCGTTTCGGCGTGGTGAGTGTGGAGACGGCGTGCGCAATGGCGGAAGGCACGCGGAAGCGGCTGGGCGTGGACATTGCGGTGAGTACGACGGGCGTCGCGGGGCCGGACGGCGGGACGGAGGACTGTCCGGTGGGGACGGTGTGCGTCGGCGTATCGACGGCGGGCGGCACGAGCGCGGTTCGACTGGCGCTCTCCGGCAACCGCGAGCGCATCCGCACGCTGGCAATGAAGCACGCGCTGCACACGCTGATTGAAAAGGCAAGATAAGAAAGCAGGCTCATGCCCGGTGATTTGGGAGCATGAGCCTGTTTTTATGGAGTTGTAGAAAAATTGTTAGGAGGATGGCTTTCGTGCTTCTCGGTCGCGCCCATTTGGCGCGACAATGTGCAAGTGGTGGGGAATACTATTTCCAGATTCACCTGCGCCATCTGCTTGCGCCTTTTCCCTTCTGGCGTCCGCTCATTCCACTTAGCGTAGCGCTGCTACGCTGCGTTTCATTCACGTTAGCCAGAATGAAAAATTCGCGGCGCATCTTGGCGCATTCTTATCTGGAAATAGTATAAAGCGAGTTGGGGGGGGCGCATCTGCGGATGCGCGAAGTTACTGGCAGGGACGCTTCGCTGCCTGCGCCTTGTTGACTTTTCCCTTGGAGTAGGTTTGACGAGGAACAGTTGGGGCGTTGCCCTTACCACTTCATGAACCAAGTCGAAATATACCCGGTCTTACCATCAACCTCAACCTTGCACCAATCCGTGCCGTGTTCCAGCACCTTCACTTCCGTCCCCACCGGCACGCGCGCAAGTACTTCCGCATTCAGCGACGCACCCTTCCGGAAATTCACATAGCTGCCGCCGTTGACGTTCCACAGCTTTGCCGTGAACGGCTTCACTTCGCCCGCTCCCCCGCTCACCTTCAAATACTGCTTCATCATGTAGCCAATCTTGCCGTCCTGCACCTGTACTTTGACCCACTTGCTGTCCACATTGCCCAGAATCGTCACCTTTGTGCCGTTGTGATAGTATGCCAGCACCTGCGCGTCGAGGTTCGGTTCGCGGCGCAGATTCAGCACCTGCGTGCTTTTCGGGTTATGAACGACAGCCGCCGTGCCGGACACGCTGCCGGAAGAAGAACCGAAGTTCAGGTACTTCGTTGCCACATAGCCCTCACGGTTGCCGACCTTGACGCGGCTCCAAGGGCTGCTCTTCTGCAGGACGCTGACGGACTGACCGTTCTTGATCGCCATGATAATCGTGCCGTTCATGTTCGGCTGCTCGCGCAGGTTCAGCCCCGTGCCGGTGTTTGTGCGGACGGTCGCGGAGATAGCGCTGTCAGCGCTATTCAGGTACTTTGCCAACATGTAGCCGGTTTTGCCGTTCACGCTGACACGATGCCATTCGCTGCCCGCCTTGATGATTTCCACCAGCGTCCCGGTGGGGTACTGCCCCAGCACCTTCGCGTCCAGCGACGCGGTTTCGCGCAGGTTCAGCGCGCCGCCCTTGACGAGCGCGCTCTCGGTCGTTTCTGCCATCGCCATGCCGCTCAGCGCGAGCATCGCCGCCGCGCTCAGACCAGCCACACAGGTCAGATTCTTCTTGTTCATGGATTGTTGCCTCCTTTTGCTTTCCATGGAAGAGGATGTGCTTTTGAAGCGGCGTTTCTTTCCGCTTCACCCATCCAACGACAGGGGGCGGATGTTCGTTGCTGGCGCATTTTGGGGAAATTGGCGGATACGCTGGAAACAGCGTCGGATTCTTCCTCATCCTTGTAGCGCAAATCGAGAATTTTCCGCGGAATAGGTGGAATATTTTTCTGCAAATCGTCTTTTTTCCGCGATTTTCTGCGCAAAGTTTACATTTTCCACACATTTCGAGGGTGTACAAGGGCGGATTTTTGCGGTACAATAGCATTGGTAAATCATATCGTTTCCGAAAAAAGGAGCGCTTGACGATGATGAAACGGATGTTCTGTCTGCTGCTGACGGTCTTGATGGGGGTAAGCTGCATCTTCGCATCGGCGGAAGATGCGCAGGACAACAGCGCGGATGCCCTGACGCTGGCGGAACTGCAAGCCTTCGCCGCGCGGATGCAGACGCTGGCAATGGCCTCTACGCCCCTGAACGATCCGGCGGATGCCAAGACCGAGGACGGCTATGCCTTCGAGTATTCCTTCGGCACGATTTATGCCGATTCGCCCGCGATGAGCATTGACACGCAGCTGCTTTCCATCGTCCTGACGAGCGCCGAAGAGCAGGGTCCGCGCGATATTCAGGTAGGCGACGAACTGTCCATCGTGCTGGAAGCAAATTACAGTGAGAACCCGTCTCTGCGCGGCAGCCGCGAATCCGCCGTGCTGTATGTGCTGGACTTGCTGCCGGAAAGCATGAGATGGGGCGAAGTGAAGCGCGACGGTCAGCGCGTGCAGACAGTGGAATACGCCGTGCATGAGCGCGTGGAAACCGATGGCGAGGGCTACACGGACACGGGCGTCATCTTTACGATGGAGGACAATATCGTCAGCGCGATTCGTGTTTACGGTCTGTCCGCACGCACGACCGAGGCGGAAATCAGCACTGTGCGTGACAATCTCCGCTTTGATGCGCTCTTTGACGACTATGTGCAGGTTCCGTCGAGCTACAACGGCGCGGATTTGCCCATGTTTGACGGAACGGACTTGCAGTTCTCCGGCATTGACTTCATGAGCCTGACGCCGGAATCCGCCGCGGACGTGCTGGGAGACGTGATTGACGACGTGTGGGTGGAGAACGGCACAGATGGCTATGTGCGCACGATGACGTTCGCGGCGTGCGACATCACGTTCCTCTACGACGCGCAGAAGCAGAACCCGCAGGTGGAAATGCTGCTGATTGCCGCCGATGGCATGGAAGGTCCGCGCGCGAGCCGCATCGGCGACACTTTCGCGCAGGTATACAACCGTTTCCGCAATGACAACACCGCGATTGACGAGAACGACACCGAGCACCTTTACGGCGACGAAGAAAGCGGTCAGTATGGCGTGGTGGAGTACACCGTGGACGGCACGGTCATGCGCTTTGGTCTTGTCCTTGATGACGGCGTGCGCGTTGTTCTGCGCCTTGAATTTACCGCCTCCGTCCTCTCTGAAATCATGGTGTATATTGAGTGAGGAGAGGCGCCAGAGGCTCTGCCTCTGGAGGGAGAATGAAACGGGACGAAGTTCCCTCCCTTGACCCTTCCGCGCGATTGAGTTGGTGACTTCTGCATATTTCTTCCGCGTGTTTATCTGGGAACGGGATATAGAAACTACAATACTCCAAAGCATGGAAGTGGCGACTGGAAAGCCCCCCTCCTCGCCTCCGCAGAGGCGAAACCCTCTGCGACAAGAAAAATCAAGTAACAAAAATGCACGCTGCAAAGGAGGCATTTGCCCTTGAAGATTGATTTGAATAGCCCCGTCGAGGTCTGGCGCATTGATGCGCCCAATACCGGCTTCCCTTCCTGCGAGCTGACCCTGTTCAATCTTTCCGGACAGCAGGTCGTCTCCGTGGAAGTCACCCTCACCCTGCTTGATCCAGACGGACAGGAAATCACCCGCATCACCCACCGTGCGCACGGGCTGACCGGCGCACCCATGCGTGCATTCTCTATGACCGTGCCGGTGGAAGAGCCCGCGAACGTCGGCGGCTGCGAAGCGATCATTGAGAAGGTTTGGTACGATAACAGCAGCATCTGGCGCCGCGGCAAAGAGCCACTGACGGAGTACACGCCGAACAACCTGCACCGCAGCACCGCGCTGAGCGAGCTGCGCGAGGTGGCAGGCAACATGGCGGCGGGATATCCCGAAATGCAGGGCGACCTATGGCTGTGCGTCTGCGGCCGTCCGAACCCCGTGTCTGTCGCGACGTGCGCCCGCTGCGGACGCGATAAGCGCGATGTGTTCACCCACTTCAGCAAAGAAGCGGTGGACGCCGTGATTGCCGCGCGCGAAAAGGCGACGGATGACCAGAACCGCGTTGCCGTGGAGGAAACATCAAAGCTGCAAGCCCAGCGGGAGCAGGAAGTGACCAAGCGCCGTCGGCACCGCCGCGTTGTGGCGGGGGCGGTTGCGCTGATTGTGCTGATTCTCGGCGGTGGCTACGGCATCATGTTCCACCTCCTGCCGCAGATGAAGTACAACGACGCGCAGACGGCGCTCACCAATGGTGAATATACCGCCGCGGCGGAAAAATTCGCGGAAATCAGCAGCTACAAAGATGCAGCGGACATGGTGGAGGAAAGCAATTACCGCCATGCGGAAGCCCTGCTGGATAGCGACAACGTGACAGCGGAGGATATTGCACAGGCGCGCACGCTGCTGGACACGCTGACGGACCAGACGCGCACGGACGACCTGCGCAAGTCTGCCGACTATCAGGAGGGTCTGCTGCTGCTGAACGAGGGCAAGCTGGATGATGCCGAAAAGCTGTTCACGGCGCTGGGTGATTACGAAAATTCGCGGACGCAGCTGCAGGAAATCGCATATCGCCGCCTATCCGCCGAAATGGAGACGGCGAGCGACTACGATGCCATCCGCGAAGGGCTGACCGCGCTGAACGGGTATCAGGACAGCGCAGCGCTCATCGAAAAAACGTGGTATCTGGAGGCGAAGAGCCTGCTGGAGGGCGACAATCCTGACCCGGTATCCGCCATTGCCTGTCTGGAGGAAATTCCGGATTACGAGGGCGCGGCGGAACTGGCGCGTCAGGCGCATTACGCCTATGGCAAGCAGCTGCAAGCGGCAGGAGAAACCGCAACCGCCGCCGAGCAGTTCTACCTTGCGAAGGGCTATGAGGATGCCGATGAACAGGCAAACGTCAGCTATTACGCTCCGGCGGTAAAGGCGCTGGAGGCTGGAAAATTCAAGGAAGCAGCGCGGCTGCTGCAGAACATCCGCGATTACAGCGACGCGGACGACCTGTGGAAGCAAGCTATCTATCAGCAGGCGCTGGTGGAAATGAAAGCGCTGGATTTCGATGCGGCGACGGCGCTGCTGAATCAGCTGCCGGCAGATTACAATGATGTCGCGACGCTGTTGAAAGACTGCGTGTATCAGCCGGCGCAGATTGCGTATTCGCGCGGCGAGTATGAAGCTGCGATTGCCGGGTTTACGGCTGTTTCGGATTACTCCGAAGCGGCGGACATGATTCGTCTGTGCAACTACGATTGGGCGGCGAAGAAGGCGCAGGATGGCGACTACGACGGCGCAATCGCGCTGTATGAAGCCTTGGGCGACTACAAGGACAGCGCGCAGAAAATCAGCGAAGTGCGCACGATGAAGGCGCAGGCGCTTGCATCGACCGGCGCGCTGGACGACCTGCAGTCTGCCGCCGTCATCTATGCCGAATTGGGCGACGAAGCGAGCCTTGCCGCGACGCAGTATCAGCAGGCGGCGCTGCTGCTGCAAAATCAGCAGTACACCGATGCGCGGGAGATTTTCGCCGCGCTGGGAACGTATAAGGATGCCGCGACGCAGTTGAAGGCGTGCGACTACGCCATTGCGCTGCAAAAGAAAGAAGCCGGACAGTTAGACGAAGCTGCGACGCTGCTGGAAAGCATTTCCGGCTATTCCGACGCGGATGAACAGCTTAAAATCGTGCGCTATGCGCAAGGCGAAAAAGCCGTGGCGGATTCGCTTTCGCTGGCGGCAGCGCAGTTCTTCACGCAGGCGGGCGACTATTCCGATGCCGCCGATCGCGCCGCGGCGCAGTATGCCGCCTACTACGGCCCGATTGCCGACAGCGCCCGCGCACAGTACAATCAGCAGGAGTACACGGCGGTGGCTGACCTGCTGATGAATCTGAACATGGAGAATTTGCCCGCGGATTACGCCGATTTGCGCGATATTTTCCGTGAAAGCTGCTATCAGGCGGGCGAAAGCTATTATGCCGCCGGACAGGTGTATCAGGCATACCCGTACTATCAGGAAATCAGCGACGAGCGCCGCGTGAAGGAGCGCCTGAAGGAAGCGTGCTATCTGGTGCTTGGCACATGGCAGGATACGGCAGGAAACGCCTACACGTTCAATCTCGATGGCACCTGCACACTTGCGGGCGAATCGCTGTATTTCGCGGTGGACGGGCTGACCATCCGCACCGGCGCATCCGCCGATTCGCTGACCGCCACGCACCAGCTGACCGGCATCAGCGCCAACAGCGCATGGCTCTTTGACCAGCGCAATGGGGCGAATGTGCGGATTCGGCTGACGAAGGTGGAGAAATAAGGACAGAAGAATGGGGCGTCTCTCTCGGAATGGAGAGGGACGCCCATGATTTTTGGGTTACTTTTCAAGGAAAAGCGCCCGCAGGCTGTCTCGGCGCTGATGCAGAATCCTGACGATGATTACCCGCTCATTGTCTTCCAGATAAAAGATGCAGTAATTTTCGCACACAAGGTATCTGTATTCCGTATGAACAGACAGCAGTGCGTCCAGCGGACGACCACGCCCGGAGAACTTTTCGAGGGACTGGATGCTCTTTTTGAGACAGGCGATAATATGCTTGGCAGCGCTCGGATTGCACAGTTCATCCCGAATGTAGTTGCGAATGGCTATTATGTCGCGCTGCGCTTCTTTGGAAAGTGTCACCTTCGCCATACTCAACCTTCTTTCGGGTCTTGCTTTTCCTCATCCAGCCCGGCAAACGCCTCGTCGATGGTCAAAAGACCTTCCGTGCGGATGGATTCGACACCTTTAGCAAGTTCGGCAAGCAACTTCACCGTCGCCTGAAGTTTTTCATGCTCTGCAAGGCTCTGTACTACATATTTGCCGCGTCCGTTCTTGGTGAGGTAGACGGTCGAACCGTTATCGCAATGGCTGAGAACCTCGGTATAGTTCTTCAAGTCAGAAATAGGGACGATGTTCGTCATGTTATCAACTCCCTTCATCTGTATTATACCCGAATTTACCGTCAAATTCAACCTGAAATATTGGGTAATTCCGTATATGATGCAGGGCGTCTCTCTCGGAATGAAGAGGGATGCCCCTGATTTTTATGCTCTGCAATGATGTTTGACATGCTGTCAGCTTCCTTCGTCTGCATTGTGATACGCCGTTATCAAATCATTACAACAGCGTATGAAGGAAAATATAGAGTACCATGATGAGGATACTGCCCACAAGGAGTAGTTCATTTCCCAGTCTGTCAGCGTAGCACAGTTTCAGGCAGACTCCTTTTTTTAACGGATACAGCATTCGAATAGGACTTTTGTTGAAAGTATCAACAAGCAAATGTGAGCCATACCCTATTAAATATGCAAATCCGATGCGTGATTCCATGAGATACACGGATGCTGAAAACAACAGCATCGCCAGAAGCGAATGGGTTTTGTCCCTATGTTTGCTTCTTTCCCCGATAATGGTGAACACAATGAAAAGCACTGCCCCGATGATGAATCTCGTCAGATTCGCAACTGCTCCCTGAAGGATATTCCCTCCTGTGAAGTAGTCGCCCGCTAATGCACCGACAGAAATCGCAGCTGCTAAGATTTCACCATATAAAGCATCCATTGATGCTTTTGCAGCATACTTATTGCTGGTATCAATCTTTACATCAATATCAGCCATCACACCGCCAATGCTGCCGCCGACCGTTGCAATGATGAACTCCGGTGCGGTTTGGGGATGCGTAATCAGATATGCGGCTGCAATTCCTACCGCGATATGCGTTTTTCCCATCATAAGTGGTTTTCTCCTTGCTTTGTTCTTTCGTTTGCTTTTATTTTTTCTGTGATACTTTCACCCTTTTCCCCGCCCCGCATTCCGCCGCCGCAATCAGCGCCAGCAGCACGACCATCGCGCCGTACCCCACGAACGCGGGCAAGCCGGACTTATCCAGCGCGAACTCCACGCCGACCAGCCCCGCCGCGCACAGGAGCAGCGCGCCAACCGGCCACCAGCGCCTCGCAAAGGTCAATGAACCCGCTGCACGGCGGCACTCCACAATCAGGATTACCAGCAGCGTCAGTGCGCACAAAAGCTGCTGCACCCGCACGAAGCCCCACTTCATGCACTCCGCCAGCAGGCTCTCGCACATGATTTGCGGCAGCGCCAGATAAAACGCCGTGCGCAGGAAAAGCTGACCATCGCGTCCGCCGGGCTTGCGGGTCAGACCGACAATCGCCACAATGAGCGCCGCAAGGCAGGACAGCATGAAGATGGCAGGATAGCTTTCGCCCCACTCGTTCGTCAGGGCAAAGGGGAAGAACGCCAGCTGTTCGGGCATCTCAAAGCCCGCCGTGCCGATTTCGCCCAGATACTTTTCGCCGAACCGGGCAATGGCGACCAGCAGCGCACCCGCCGGGGCAAACGCATCCAGTACAGGCAGCACTTTCTGATGCGTCAGCTTTGCGCTGATGATGACGCCCAGCACCACGCCGACCGCGCCGCCGAAGAAGCAGAACGTATCCGGCTGAAAGACAGTGAACGCGCCCCAGCTCCAGCGCGGGAACGCATAGTGCCATTGCAGCACCACATAAGTGACCTTGGACAGCACCGCGCCCAGCACAATAGCGGGCAGAATCGGCAGATAGCGCACGTTCCGGGCGCGCAGACGCGCCTCCAGCACAACGATGCCGAACGCGACGAGTACCCAATAGACGGTATTCACTCGTCCGCCTCCTCACCTGTCCATGCCGACGCGAAGTACACGATGTCGGAGATGGCGCGGGTGTTTTCATTCAGTACGTCGTTGATTTTCTCGCCGTTGAAAATCATCATGGTGGAGTCGCCGCCATCGAGATTATAGGCGATATACGCGCCCTCATCGGCGCAGAGCTTCGCAAACTGCTTGAGTGTCATGCCCATCGAGCCGCGCGCCTGCGACGCACAGCAAATCGCCATATATTCCAGTGGGCCAACCTGTGCAATCGCCATGCGCTGCCGCGGCTCATCGAACGCCATGCCTTCCGCCATCGGGTTCAGCACGGCTTTGCCCTCGCGCACCAGCACCGGGCCGAAGAAGAAGCTGTTGATGACCTTCTTGCCATCCACCGTGCCATCAAGCGAATTGCGCTTGGGGCGGAGGACATAGTGGAAATCGCCGTCCTCATCAATCAGGAGAACGTCGCGGTCGCCGCGCAGGTGGTCGAGGTACTCCGTGCCCTGCCGGACGATATAACCGATACCGGTATAGCAGAAATAATCGCCGTCAATGGCAAGGATGGCGTTGCTGCGCTTGGCCATAATCGTGCCCTTGACCGTGCGGGTGGAGTCAAAGCCGCCGGCGGACATGGTGCGCAGCTGGGAAGCATCCGCTATCTTGATATGCGCAACCCAATAGTTGCACTCCGCCTTGCGCTTCTGCGTCACCTGCACGCTGATGGTGGGATCCTCATAGCTCCAAGTGCCGTCACCGAGGGTAAAGCCGTCCGGATCAGCGGGCATACCGGGAGAGAAATCGATGGGCAGGGAAACCATCGGTTCCGCCGTCGCCGGGGTTCCCGCCGATTCTTCCGTGTTTTCCGCCAGCGATACACTACCCATCAGCACGATGGCGCTCAGCAGCGCCAACAGTCGTTTCTTCATCAGGGTTCACTCCTCTTCATGCTTGATTTTGCCACAGCAAAACGTCCTTTTCCCGTCTTTCATTATACCGGAATGGGGAAGGGTTGTCAATTCTGGGGAACAGCATCGGGGCGGATATTTTCCTCCGTATCACGGCGATGATAGACGTACTTTTCCGCACTGCATACAATTTCCGGCAGTCCAAGCAGCTCCGACACCGTGACCAGCTGATAGCCTTCCGCCACCAGCTGCGGAATCAGCACGGACAGGCACTTCGCGTCCTTCTTCCGCGCATGAAAGAGCAGGATACTGCCGTTCTGCACGGCCGCCAGCGCCTTTACCGGGTCGGTCTCGCTCACATCCCACTTGACAACCGCCAGATAGCCAACCGCCGCAACGCTTTCCTCCACCTTCTGGTTCGTTTTGCCCATCGGCGGGCGCATGACCTGCATGGGATAATGGCAGTCCAGCAGCGCATCCACTTTTTCCTGCGTCCGAAGCATCTGGAACTTGATTTTCTGCCGGCTCAGCTTCGTCAGGTAAGTGTGTCCCCATGAGTGATTGCCGATTTCGCACCCAGACGCCACAACCTCCTGCCAAAGCGCCGCGTCCTCGTACTTGAGTGCCTTGCCGATGGGGAAGAACGTTGCGCGGACGTCGTTCGCCTGCAAAATGTCCAGCACCGCCCGAACATCCTCCGCGTGATAGCAGTCGTCAATCGTCACCGCGATTTTCTTCTCCTCGCGGCTGCCGAAGCGATAAGTGATGTCCAATTCGTCCTCTGCCAGCGCACACCCCAGCATCAGCAGCGCCATGCAGCAGCTTATCAGCCGTCTGACCATACGCGCCCTCCTTTTCCAGCCTGTTACCTATTAGACGAATCAGAAATGCCATTTGTTGCACCCAAAATGCAAAAACAGAAAAAAACTGTACAAGCATTGCCCCCTTGCCTAAATCATGCTATAATGGGAACAAAGCAGCCCGGAGGTGCATGTTCATGAAGCAGTACGGCCTGATTGGGGAGAAGCTTGAGCACAGCCTGTCCGTTCCCATTCACGAGGCGATTTGGGAGAAAATCTCTCTGGCGGCGAGCTACCGCCTGATTGAAATTCCGCGCGGTGAATTGGCGGCGGTTGTACCGGAACTGCTGTGCACGCTGGACGGCTTCAATATCACCGTGCCGTACAAGACGGACGTGATGCCCCTGCTGGATGAGATTACCCCTTTTGCGCGGGAAGTAGGGGCGGTCAACACGGTGCTGACGGGCGAAAAAAGCCGCGGCTACAACACGGACGACCCCGGCTTTGAGCAGATGCTGCGCCACTTCGGCATGAATCCGGACGGACGCCCGGTGTTTATCCTCGGTTCAGGCGGGGCAATGCACGCCTGCCGGAACGCCGTGGAGCGCATGGGGGCGCGCGAAACGTGGGTCGTCTCCCGAAGCCCGAAGCACGCGGATGAAATCAGCTACGACGATTTCTATGCGCGCTTCCCCGATATGGGCGGGCTGATTGTCAACACGACCCCTGCCGGAATGTACCCGCGCGTCGATGGCTGCCCGATAGATGCAGCGCACTTGCCCGGCATCGTCGCCCGCGCCGACGGCGTAGCGGACATTATTTTCAACCCGGCGGAAACGGTACTGACCGCCGCCGCAAAACGGGTCGGGACACCCGCTTGCACAGGGCTGTATATGCTCATTGCGCAGGCGGTGGAAGCCGAAAGCATCTGGCAGGGATGTTCCATGCCGCCGAACCTTGCGGAAACGCTGATGAAGGAGCTGCATTTGCTGTGAGCGAACCGAAAAAGATTCTCATTCTCAACGGCCCGAACATCAACCTGACTGGGTTGCGTGAAAAGGCAGTTTATGGCGCAAAGACGTATGACGATCTGCTTGCGCTGTGCCATGCGGAAGCGGAAAAGCTCGGCGTGGAGGTGCGCTGTGTGCAGTCCAACCACGAGGGCGACCTGATTGATGCGCTGCAAAAGGCGTACTTCGACGGCTTCTGCGGCGCGGTGTTCAATCCGGGTGGGTACACGCACACGTCCGTTGCGCTGCATGATGCGATTGCGTCTGTGCCGATGCCGGTCATTGAGTGCCACATGAGCAACGTCCACGCGCGGGAGGAATTCCGCCACAAGTCCGTCACCGCCAGCGCCTGCCGGGGGCAGATTGTCGGCTTCGGCTTCTACGGCTATGTGATGGGAATGCGCGCTCTGCTGGAGGCGGATTCATGACCGCCTATCGCCCGAACTGCCGCAGAATCCCGGAGTTGAACGGGCTGCGCGTGCTGCTGGTGTTCATCGTCAGCTGGTATCACTTCTGGCAGCAGTCGTGGCTTACGCCGTCGATCGGCCGTTACTCGCTGGACTATCTGCTGCGCGCCGGATATATGCCGGTTGACGGCACAATTCTGCTGTCGGGCTTTCTGCTGTTCCTGCCGTATGCGCGGACGATGATGCTGGGCGAGCGCGTGCCGGACATGAAGGCGTTCTATCAGCGGCGCATCATGCGCATTGTGCCCAGCTATTATTTCCTGACGCTGCTGATGCTCTTCGCCGTCGCGATTCCGTACAACCTCTACGGGCGCACATCAGAAGCCGTCCGCGACGTCCTCATGCACCTGACGTTCACGCAGACGTTCAATTACGCCACCTACATTGCCACGCCTATTGGCGTTGCATCGTGGACAATCGCCATCGAGATGCAGGCGTACCTGATTTTCCCCCTGCTGGCGAAGGGCGCGATGAAGAACCCGCTCGGTACGCTGATGAGCATGGCGGCGGTTGCGTTTGCGTTCCGCGGCTGGTGTTTATGGCGGCTGGACGAGTACAACATGGTTGTCAATCAGCTGGCGAATTTCCTTGATGTTTACGCAATGGGCATGGGCGCGTCCATCTTGTATGTGCGCCTGACGCAGCTGTACCCGGCGGAAAGCCGCCGCAAGTGGCTCTGGCAGGGCGCGGCGACGCTTGTGTTCTGCGTCTCTCTCTACGGGATGCTCCGCGTCATCCGCGCACAGGCGTACACCGCCGGTCAGCCCGCGATGCAGGCCGCGCAGATGATGCGCCGTCCCCTGCTCTGCCTGACGATTGCGGGCCTCATGCTCTCGCTCCCCTTCGCCGTGCGCCCCCTGCGCTTCCTGATGGGCAACCGCGTCATGGGCTGGCTTGCCGCCATCTCGATGAACTACTACCTGCTGCATCAGAACCTCGCTGTCCACCTGAAGCGGCTGCACATCCCGCCGTCCGTGAGCAATGAACCGAACCGCGTCGGCGAACAGCCGTGGCAAAACCAGTACATGGCGCTCTGCTTCGGTCTGTCCCTCCTCGGCGCGATTCTCATCACCCTGCTGATTGAAAAGCCCTGCGCGTGGGCGCTGAAAAAGCTGTTTACTCGGAAGCAAAAGGCTTGACCCTTTTGTGCGCCCGCAGGCGCGAACCCCTGCAACCCAAAAGCACTTTCCCAATAAACTCGCGTAACCAAGGCAAAAGAGATCCTTTTGCCAATCATTTATTACCCACAAAGAAAGGAGTCTTTTCCCATGATGATTCTCTACCCCTACGGTCTGCGCAAGGCGTTGACCCTCTCCTACGACGATGGCGTGGAAACCGACATCGAACTCATCCGCATCCTCGATGAATACGGTATTCTCGCCACCTTCAACCTCAACAGCGGCTGCTTTGCCCCAGAAGGCACGGTTTACCCTGCCGGCACGATTCACCGCCGCATGAGCGAATCCGCCGTTAAAGCGCTTTATGCCGGCGGCCGCCACGAAGTCGCCTCCCACGCGCTGACCCATGCGTCGCTGTCCGCGATTCCCGCGCCGCGCATTGCCTATGAGGTTCTTGCTGACCGCGATAATCTGGAAAAGCTGTTTGGCAAAATCGTCCGCGGTTTTGCGTACCCTTACGGCACATACAGCGACGAAGCCATCGACACCCTGCGCACCTGCGGCATTGCCTATGCCCGCACCGTCGTCAGCACCCACAACTTTGAGATTCCCAACGACTGGCTGTGCCTCAACCCAACTTGCCATCACGATGACCCGAAGCTGGACGAGCTGTGCGACCGCTTCCTTGCGGGAAAATTGCCATTCGGGCTGAAGCTGTTCTACCTGTGGGGACATAGCTACGAGTTTGAGCAGCATAACAACTGGGAGGTTATCCGCGCCTTCTGCGAGAAAATGAGCGGCAAGAAGGATATTTGGTACGCGACAAATATCGAGATTGTGGACTACCTGAACGCCAGCCGCCAGCTGCGCACCAGCGCCGACGGGCACATCGTCTTTAACCCGACCGCCACCGACATTTGGGTGGAGAACAAAGGCGAGGTCATGACGATTAAAGCAGGGGAAACGGTCAGAATGTAACAGAACAACTGCATCGAAAAGCGCCCTGCTCCGGCGGATGAGTTTGCCGGGGCAGGGCGCGTTTTTATGCGGTTTTGTGGAGGAAAGCATACAATCCGTTCGCGCCTGTCTGGTGCAATTGATACTAATTCTCATCTAAAACATGTCATTCGCCCAGCATCTTTTCCGCTCCGGCTTTGCTTCGTTCCGCTCGCGCGTACCTCCAGTACGCCTCGCTTCACTCAGCTTTGCCGGAACGAAAAATCTGCTATGCTCGATGCCATGTTTTAGAATCGAATTAGTATGAGTTGGTCGCGTTATCATGCTTTGCCCGCGTGTTTATCCTCGTGTTTGGAGCTCCTCTTTACTTTGACCCATATGTCCCCTTTGTATCACTGAAAACGCTTTCCCCTGTCTTTACCCGCGACGTTGCCCGACGTTCATTGAGCTTCTCCAAAAACAGCTCCTCGTCAATCGGCAAAGTCACCGGATGCCCCAGCCACGAGGACAGATGAATCGCATTGGACAGCATCAGCCCATTGATGCCCTCACGTCCGTCCGCGACCAGCGGTTCGCCGCGCAGGATATGCGCCGCAAACGCGTTCAGCACCGCCGGATGCTGCCCGTTCTGCCCGTCTGTCTCGACCTCGATTGTTTCGTAGGACGGCGCACGGAAGCCTTCCTGACACGTCGCGCACCATTCACGCTCGTCCATTTCCAGCTTCTTCATGATGAGCTTGCCGTCCTGACAGATGAGCGTCGCCTTCGTGCCTGTAATCTCCAAACGGTTCGTGCCGGGGGCGTCGGCGGTCGTGGTGATGAAAACGCCCGTGGCGCCGTTCGGGTACTCGAAATAGGCGGTCACGTCATCCTCGACCTCGATGCTGTGCCACTTGCCCTCGTGACAGAAACCCTGCACCTTGCACGGCAGTCCCACCAGCCACTGCACCAAATCCAGCTGATGCGGGCACTGGTTCAGCAGCACACCGCCGCCTTCACCCACCCACGTTGCGCGCCATGCGCCGGAATCGTAGTAGAACTGCGTGCGGTACCAGTCGGTGATAATCCAATTGACACGCTTTAAGTCACCGATTGCGCCGCTGTGAATCAGCTCGTGCATCTTGCGGTAGGTGCAATTCGTGCGCTGGTTGAACATCATGCCGAAGGTCAGCTCCGGGTGACGGTCCGCCTCGGCGTTCATTTCGCGCACTTGCAGGGTGTAGACCCCGGCGGGCTTCTCCACCATGACGTGCAGCCCGTTTTTAAATGCTTCAATCGCCAGCGGCGGATGCTGATAGTGCGGCGTGGCAATCAGCACGGCTTCGCACGCTCCGCTATGGATGAGATCTACGCCCTCTTCAAAAACCTTCACGCCGGGGAGGTTTTCCTTCGCCCACTCGCGGCGCGCCGGATTACGGTCAGCCACCGCCGTGATTTCGATTTCTGGCATCAAGCCGTCCAGATAGTTCTTGCTGTGACCCGTGCCCATATTGCCGACGCCGATAATACCCAATTTCACCTTTGCCATCGCTCAATACCCCATCTTTCTCACATTGTCATAGCTGCGCTTCAAGCAGTCAAACGCGCTTTCGCCGTAGCAGTCATCCTGCTCGACGAGCATGTACTTCGTCTTGCCCAGCGTTTGCAGCTTTTCCAGAATCTTCGGGAAGTTCAGATTGCCCTCGCCGACGACCGCCTTGCGCTGGTCGAAGCCATTCACGGACATGTCTTTCAGGTGGACGCAGGGGATGCGGTCTTGCAGGATGTCAATCCATTCCAGAACATCCGCGCCCGCCGCCTGCACCCAGTAAGTATCCAGCGTCACGCCCATCAAGTCCGCCGGCATCTGTTCCAGCAGCACGTCCATAATCCGGCGGCCGTCGCGCAGGCGCGTCCATTCCAGATTGTGATTGTGGTACATCAGCAGTTTGCCCGCGTCGCGCATCTTCTTCGCGGGCGTCGTGAAGTCTTTCGCGAACTGGTCAATCCACTCCGCGCGCTGGTACTTCGGGTTCATCATGCCGATGCCGATGTAGTCGCAGCCAAGGATGTCATGGTCGCGGATGACGCCCTCCGGGTCGGCAATCATGCGATCCGGATTCGTATGCGTCAGAACGATTTTCAGCCCGAATTCATCGCAGATGTCCCGCTGCGCCTGAACCGGCACATTGCCCACCGCCGACAGCTGCACGCAGGTATAGCCGATTTCCGCAATACGCTTCATCGCTTCCCGGAAGTCCCACGTCGTCTGCATATAGTCCCGCACGGTAAATGTCTGCGCACCCAGTTCCATTTTCATCTGAAATTCCCCTTTCTATCCCGTCAATGTTATTTCAGAAGCACCAATGCTTCATAAGGCTGCAAAGTGATGGTTTGCTCCGTCTGCTGTGTCCGCCCGGTGTTGGAAATCAGCACCTGCGCGCCCGCGAAGCCCGCCGGCATTGTCCATTCTCGCGTCTGCTCCTTGAAGTTGCACATTACGAGCAGTTGCGCATCATCCAGCGTGCGCGTATAAATGAACAGTGCCGGGTCGTCCTTTTCCAGCAGCGCATAGCGCCCATGCACAATCACGGGGTGTGTCTTGCGCAGGCGGATGAGCTTCTGGAAGTAGTAGAACGTTGAATCCGGGTCAGCCATTGCCGCCGCCGCGTTGACCTCCGTGTAGTTCGGATTGACGCGAATCCACGGCGTGCCGTGGGTGAATCCAGCATTCGGGCTGTCATCCCACTGCATGGGCGTGCGGGCATTGTCGCGGCTCTTGAACAGCAGGTAGGGGAAAAACTCGTCGTGCGTGAGCGGCCCGTCCGTCACCCAGCGGCGATACCCGTTCAGGCTGTCAATATCCCGGAACTCGTCCAGCGACTGGAACGGGCAGTTCGTCATGCCCAGCTCTTCGCCCTGATAAATGTAGGGTGTGCCCTCCATCATGTGCAGGCAGGTTGCCAGCATTTTTGCGCTGCGGACGCGCCACTGCGGGCGGTCATCGCCGAACGCGGACACGGTGCGCGGCTGGTCGTGGTTGCCGAGGAAGAGGCTGTTCCACGCCTTGCCGTGCAGCTCTGTCTGCCATTTGCTCAGTACCTTTTTCAGGAACAGCATCGGAATCTGTTCCGTGCGCCACGCCCCGTACTTTCCGGCAACGTCCACATGCTCGAACTGGAAGACCATGCTCAGCTCATGCGAATCCTCTCCGGCGTACTTTTGCGCCTCCTCGATGGTCACGCCCGCCGTTTCACCCACGGTCATCAGGTCATAGCGGGACAGCACCCGCTCGTTCATTTCCTTCAGGTATTCATGCACATGCGGACCGTGAATGCAGTATGCGCCAAAGTTTCCATAACCGCCGACGGGGGCGTTCGGGTCATCCGGCATTTCATCGGGTTTAGAAATCATGCTTATGACATCCATGCGGAAGCCGTCCACGCCCTTGTCGCACCACCATGTCATCATGCGGTACACGTTGTCGCGCAGTTTCGGATTCTTCCAATTCAAATCGGGCTGCTGCGGCGCGAACAGGTGCAGATAGTACATGTTTGTTTCCGGGTCAAGCTGCCACGCCGATCCGCCGAAGCACGAACCCCAGTTGTTCGGCGCGCTTCCGTCCTCTTTCGGTTCGCGCCAGATGTAGTAGTCGCGATAAGGGTTATCCTTGCTCTTCCGACTCTCCACGAACCACGGATGCTGGTCGGACGAGTGGTTGACAACCAAGTCCATCACGATGCGAATGCCACGCCGATGCGCTTGTTTAAGCAGCTCATCGAAATCCGCCATCGTGCCGAATTCCGGCTGAATCGCCTGATAATCGCTGATGTCATAGCCGTTATCGACGTTCGGAGACTGGTACACAGGCGACAGCCAAATCACATCGATGCCCAGCTCCTGCAAGTAGTCCAGCCGCGACGTCACACCCTGCAAATCGCCGATGCCGTCGCCGTTTGCATCCATAAAGCTGCGCGGATAGACTTGATAGACGACGGCTTCCTTCCACCATGCGTCCTTCATGACTGATTCTCCTTTTTCATTGCTGATAGACCCGCCGGGATAGTGACCGAAGCCGTTCGCCGCGCTGCTGGTCGGTATAATACTATTTCCGAATTCACCTGCACCATCTGCTCGCGCCTTTTCCATTCTGGCGTCCGGTCGTTCCACTTAGCGTAGCGCTGCTACGCTGCGTTTCACTCCCGTTAGCCAGAATGAAAAATTCGCTTCGCATTTTGGCGCATTCTCATTTGGAAATAGTATAAATCAGCAGCACGTTGGGGCGGCGAAAGGGATTCATAGGTTCTTCCTCCGCGGTATCAGAATTTCTCAAATGCCACGCCGTCGTCGGGATTCAGGACGCTGTTGTCCTTGATGTACTGTACAATCTCGTCCACATACCCGAACGCCAGCCCGACGCAGGTATCCGCCGAGCCGTAGTAAATGGCAATACGCCCGGTGTCCGCATCCTGAACCGTTGCGCAGGGGAAGACGACATTCGGCACGAAGCCGCTGACTTCATAGGGCATTTCCGGCGTCAGCAGATAATTCTCGCACCGGTACAGCACCTTTGACGGCTCGTCCCGGTCAAGAATCGCGCCGCCCATGGAGTACACAAAACCGTTGCAGGTGCTGGCGACGCCGTGGAAGAACATCAGCCAGCCCTCGGTTGTCTCAATCGGACACGCGCCCGCGCCGATTTTCACCGCTTCCCACCACATCGGGCCGCGGCTCATCACATGCCGGTGGCGTCCCCAGTAAATCAGGTCGGGGCTTTCGGAGAGGAAGATGTCCCCGAACGGCGTATGCGCGGAGTCCGACGGGCGCGACAGCATCTTGTACATGCCGCCGATTTTCCGCGGGAGGAGCACGGCATTGCGGTTATAGGGGATAAACGGGTTCTCCATGCGCGTGAAATGCTTAAAGTCCTTCGTCTTCGCCATGCCGATAGCCGCGCCGTGGAAGTCCGTACACCAGATGATATAGTAAGTATCCTCCACTTTCACCAGCCGCGGGTCATAGGCGTAGTTAGGCATCCACGGCTCGCCGTTTTCGTCCACGAACTGCACGCGCTCGCGGTCTACATTCCAGTGAATGCCGTCCTTGGAGCGTCCCAGATACACATGCGGCACGCCATTGACCTGCTCGCCGCGCAGCACGGCGATATACCCATCCTGCCACGGCACGACCGCGCTGTTAAAAATGCGCCCGATTTTCGGCGTGGGATTGCGCCCCATGACGGGGTTTTCGGTGTAGCGCCATAGCACCGCACCTTCTTCAAGGTCAGCCGGGCGCTCCTGCCACGGGATATTCGGCAGGGATTGTCCATTAATTATCTTAATTTCGCTCATAAGGATCGTCCTTCCTGCTTAATTTCGCGTTTTTTACAAATTTTCTCCGTTCGTTGCCATAACCTGCTGATACCAGTATGCGCTGTCCTTCAAAATGCGCTCCTGCGTCTGATAATTCACATAAACCAGCCCGAAGCGCTCCTGATACCCATGCGCCCACTCGAAATTATCGAAGAAGCTCCAATAGAAGTAGCCCAGCACCGGCACACCGTCCGCTACCGCCTGACCCAGCGCACGCAGATAGCGGTGCATGTAGTCCTGCCGATTCGGGTCATGCACTTTGCCGTCCAGACTGACCGCATCGTGGGCATCCATGCCGTTTTCGGTAATCAGAATCGGCGTATGATAGCGCTCATAGAGGAAGCGCGGCCCCCAGTACAGCCCGTCTTCATTGATGGGCCATTCCAAGGCGTTATGCGGATGACCCGCCGGGTAGCGCACATGCTCCGGCTTGCCGTCCGCTCCCCTGCGCCACCATTGCCCTTGATAGATGTTCTGCCCGTAGAAGTCCAGCGGCTGCTGGATGGTCTTCAAGTCCTCCTGCCAGCCGTCAGGAAGGTACTGCTCGTAGCCGACCAGCCCATCCGCCGGGTACTGCCCCAGCATCACCGGGTCAGAGAACCACGCAATATTCCACGCAGGCCCGACTTTCTCGTCAATATGGACGGTGAAATACTCCTTGCGGGCGGCGGCGATGTCCTCTGGTGAATTCGTATACGGCACGCACGGGTCGCCGCATGGGGCATAGCCGACGCGAACGCCGGGAACGTGCGCCCGAAGCACCTGAACCGCGCGCCCGTGCGCCAGCATCAGGTGATGCGCCGCGCGAACGATGTCCGCCGCGCAGCATTTCAGCCCCGGCGCGTGAACGCCCAGCGCGTACCCTGAACCAATGATGCACTGCGGCTCATTGATGGTGATGAAATCCTTCACGCGGTCGCCCAGCGCATCCGCGACGATGGTCGTATAGTTTGCGAACCATTCCGGCATATCAGGACTCAGCCATCCGCCGCGCAGGTGCAGCGCATAGGGTAAATCCCAGTGATAGAGCGTGCAGAAGGGGCGGATGCCGTTTTCCAGCAGGCAGTCCACCAGCTCGGAATAGAACGCAAGTCCCTTTTCGTTGACCGCGCCCGTGCCGTCGGGGAGGATTCTTCCCCACGAAATGGAGAAGCGGTAGTTGCGAATCCCCATCTTTGCCATCAGGCGGATGTCCTCGCGGAAGCGATGGTAGTGGTCAGTCGCTACGTCGCCGTTCGAGCGGTCTTTCACCGTGCATGGTACGCGAGTGAATACGTCCCAGATGGATTTGCCCTTGCCGTCTTCATTCGCTGCGCCCTCAATCTGATAGGAGGACGTCGCTGTTCCCCACAGGAAGTCTTTCGGAAACTGCATACTTTTGCCCTTTCTCCCTTACGGGGTGTAATTCTTCCAGATATTCGCCGCGCGCGCCGGGTCGGACACAAACAGGAACCGATCCGGGTCTTCCTCGAACTGGCGGTAAATCGACTTGCCCTTTTCCAGCCCCAAATCGCTGTAATCGCGCGGAGGCTTGATGGTCAACTGACTGGTATGATAAGCGGGATTGGGTGTCCAGCGAAGTTTGCCCTCCGCCGTCAGCAGCGGAAACCACGCAATGCCCCCATGACGGCGGACGTCGGCGTACGCAAAGCCATAATCGCGGTCGCACCATGCGCCGAAAGTCAGCGGCTGCTTGGGGTCAGCGCTGATGGTGGCATGAACCCACCCCGGCGGCACAATCACCACATCGCCCGCGCCTGCCACAACCGCGAAGCACCGTCCGGGGTCATCCTGCCCCGATTCCTGCATATAAATCACAGCTTTGCCCGTCCAAATCTCATAGACCTCAGGCGTAGACCACCCGCAATGTGCGGAAACCTTATGAATATGCCCCTGACTGCGGATAGGTTCATCGCCCAACTGCCCGGCGGCATACGTCACGACGCCATAGAGGAGCATCCGCTGCTGCATGGCGGGCAAGTCCTTCTTATGCCCGACGTCCATCATGATGGCATAGACGTTTTCCGGCCCATCGCAATTCGGGTCGCGAAGGCTCTTGCGGACACTGTCGAGCTTGCGGAACTCCGTGCCTTTATCAAAGCAGTCCGCCCCCAGCCGGAAGCCCTCATCCACCGACAGCGGCGTAATATCGAATCCGGGATCAAAATCAAGTTTCATGGTGTTTTTCCTCTTCTGATAATGATTGTGTGTGTCATATTGAACACAGAATCCTTACTCGCGGCGAAAACCAAGCAGCATGGCAGTGTCCGCTGCGAGGGGGGCAAGGGGGCAATCGCAAACTTCGTTTGTTTTCATTGGCCCCTTGTCGCCTCCGCAGGCGCGAAATCCCCTGCTTGATAAATGTAGTTGTTTTTCCTTTTTTCAAAGTGGTCTTTGGCATAGTTCCAGAGGGCTTCCCGATCGCTACACCCGCACAAATGCTTTCACCGTCGCCAGGTTCTTTCCGATACTCTTCCCATACGGTGCAACCGTATACCTTCCCACCGCCGCCGGAACAATAAACGTCTCCGCATAGTGCACCACAAACGGCGCAAATTTCCCTTCCGGGCTCTCTACCACCGCTTCTTCACCTTCCACCAGATTCAGCACATTCACGCTTCCGCCCGTCTCATGCTCCACCTTCCGGTCAAACCAGTGCCGCCGCGTCTCAATGAACTCCCGTTCGTGCAGCCCGGTGCGTTCCTCGCGGATGCCGTCTTCCTCGTGAATCACCTCCACGCGGTTGACAAGATTCTTCTGCACCCAGTCTGTATCGCGGTCGAACTGAATGTTCTTCATGCCATGCGCAAGGTGAATCGGGCGCGGGCGTCCATCCAGCCCAAGGCGCCCCCAATCCCAGAGCTTGAAGGTGAAGATATAGGGCGTCGCGCTGATTTCCAGCACCATGCAGTCCTTGCCGGAGCAGTGTATTGTTCCGGCGGGAATCAGGAAGTGGTCGTGCTTTTTCGCCGGGATAACGTTGACGAAGCGTTCCGCGTCGAATTGCCCGGTCTGCTGACTGTCTTCCAGCGCTTTCTGGAATTCTTCCGGCTGAATGCCCGTCTTGCAGCCCAGATAGACATGCGTGTCGGCGTTTTCCACCGCGTCGAGGATGTAGTAGCTTTCGTCCTGCGTGTAGTGCATCCCGAACGTGTCCTGAATGTACTCGGTCAGCGGATGCACCTGCAAGCTCAGGTTTCCGCCGCCGATGGTGTCCAGAAAGTCAAAGCGAATCGGGAATTCCGTGCCGAAACGCGCGTGAACCTTGTCACCCAAGAGCGCTTTCGCTTCCTCATGCACCAGATTGATGGCGGGTGTTTCCACAACGATGCCGTCCACATCCAGCAGGAGGCTGTTTTCCTCCGGCACACCATCGAAACTCCATGCGTAATTGGGCTTTTCCGGGTCAAGCCCGCAGACGGATTTCATCCACTGCCCGCCCCAAACGCCGGGGTCGAAATACGGCGCAACGCGGAAGGGCTGCGTGACCGCCTGTTTGAGCGCATCGCGGTAGCAGTCGCCGGTCATCATGCGGGGCGTCTCGGCGTCGTTGGTGTCCAGCAGGTAGTCAATATGCGGGTAAAGCGTCCGCTTATGGCGGTCGAGGACGCGCCATTCGATGAAGTAGCCGCGCTTATATTTGCGCAGCGGGTCTTCGCCGTAGTTGTCATTGAGCCAGTTTGCCAGTTTGCCGGAGCGGAAGCGCAGCTGGATTTCCCAGCGCGCCATGTCCGCATACACCAGCACATCGGGATGCTCGCACAGCAGCGCCGCGCCGACGCCGAACACCAGCCGGACACCATGCGCCAATGCGATTTCCTGCCGAAGCGCCGCTACCCGTTCCATGTCGAAAAACTGCTCGATGCGGTAGTGCGCCATGATGCCGAACACACGGTCATCGGTCAGGTGGTCTTTCAGCATGGCATTGACCTGCTCTTTGGGGAGCGTCGCCTGTGCCGTGCAGAAGACGTGCGACGGGTTCAGCTGCTCTGTCAGCGCGCTCAGCACATCCGCCTCCCACACGCCGTGATAGCAGTCCACACAAACGACGGCGTCGGGCTTGCCCGCAATGGCTTTGCGCAGCTGTGCGCCGATAGCTTCCCAGCCCTGCCATGCGCTGACGCCCTTTGTCCGCACATGGAGGACAGGGCGCTTATCGTAATTGCTTTTTCTCATGCCTGCCCCTCCTGAACCAGCGTCGGGACGCCGCCGACGTTCATCAGCCGCGCGGTGAAGCCATGTTCGGCGATGGACGCATAGTCATGTCCCGCGTCGGACGGCCAGCACGCGCCGACGCGCAGGGGCGTATCGCCCGTATTGGCGAGGCGGTGCGCGATGTAGCCGGGGATATAGTGGAGGCTGCCGGGCTGCATCGGCTCGAACCAGCACTTGCCGCTTTCATCCATGAGGATGAGCGCGCCCGTGCCCTGAATGCACCAGTAATATTCGCCGCATTCCCGCCGCGCGTGATAATGTCCCTTGGTCATGAAGTATTCGCCGCCGACCTGACCGGGCATGACGTTGCTCGTGCCGAAGAACAGACCGCCGGGCGTGCCGTCTTTGACCGCCATATGGCCCTGAACTTCATAGACGATGGTCGCAGGGTTCATTTGGGCGCGGGCGGCTTCGTTCTGAAATACGTTTTTGAGGTCGCCGAGTGTCCGTTTGGATTCGCTGATATTGTCACCGCTCAGGTAGCCACTGAGCAGGTCAACCATCGTTCTGTTCATGGTGAGCTTTTTCTCCTTTGTTTGTACTGTTTCTGCATAGTATTGCGTTGTCATGCAGAGGGTTTCGCCTCTGCGGAGGCGACCAGAGGGCTTTCCGATCGCCCTCTGGACTGCTTCGGATGCACATCTATGTTTATTGATTCTTTCCGCAGCAGGGAATTTCGCCTCTGCGGAGGCGGCAAGGTGCCTTAAATCAATACCGGCGCATCCAGCCCAATGCCGTCCACGGTCAAAATCGGGCGCTCGGTCGTGTGCACGGTGAAGTCGTCGAAGCCGATGCGGAAGCGGCGAGACCACTGTACCCGCGTCTGCCAGCGCTCGCCGGGGAGGAGCGTGCGGAAGTTGTCGTCGCGCACCAGATTCCATTCGTCCGACGCATCCGTGATGTCCGCAAACAGCACGGCCGTGTCGCCCGTGTTGCGCACCTCAATGACGGCGCTGTCCGGGGATGTTTCCAGCGCCCGCGCGGTCAGGTGTCCGCCATGCAGGGATGCCGCCGCGCGGTAGGGGCGATTGTTCTCGCAGGAGAAGTAGTATTCATTGACGGCGGTTCTTTCGCCCAACCGCACTGTCAGGCGCACCAGCACCAGTTCATCCGCCGTCTGCGGCATGACGAACGCGACGTCGCCCACGCGGTTGACCGCAGCAGCCGCCAAGTGCGCAGTGCGGGTTTCTTCGGCATAGGTCGCGCCATCCAGACCACGCACAGACCACGCGACTTCCGCGTCGCCCGCAATGCCGCTGTCCGTCAGCACTGTCAGGGGAAGTTCCACCGCCGTTCCTGCTGCGTAGTCCAAGCGGCGGTAATCCAGCGTCGGATGCAGGGGCGCAAAGGCGTCCTTCGTCCAGTAATACGCCTGTTTCTCATGCCCGTAATAATCGACAATGGACGTGCAGGAGAGATTCGGCCACGGCTCGCTGAGCTGCCAGATGATGCTGCCGCTGTTATGCCACTTGCGGCGCTGGTTGCTCTCCAGAATGAAGCGCAGCCCCTCTGCCTGCATCCATTGGCTGAGGCGGATATAGCGCCGGATGTCCTCCACATGCCCGAACATGGTTTCCTCGCGGTCGTAGGTGCACCACCAGTCGCCGTGGAAGCGCCAGAGATCGTTGTCCTTCATGCGCTCCGGCTTCGTCGGGCATTTTGACAGCGTCCGCGCAACGGTTTGCATACTGCTCATGCCGTCGCAGCCGAATTCGCTGTGCAGCAGACTGTCCGTATCCCCGAAATAGCTGTACTGCCGCCCGTTGCCCTGATACTGCCACCAGCCGTGCACATCATGGCTTCTGCCCGGTGTGCGAGAAATGTGCGCTTCCGGGCCGGAGGGCGACGTCGGCACGAACATCCGCGCCGGGTCAAGCGTCCTAACCAAGTCTGCCAACATCGCGATGTTCTTGTTTTCCAGCGTCACGGGCTTGCGGTTCTCGTCCATCAGCTCGTTGCCGCCGCTCCAAATGACCAGCGATGTATGATTGCGCTTGACTTTCAGCGCGTGAACCGCTGACTGCCGCAGGAGTGTGAGGAAATGCGGCAGTTCCGACGGAATGTTGTCCACGCCGGAGGAGGACTGAATGAATTCCTGCCAGACCAGCAGACCCAGCTCGTCGCAGAGGCGGTAGAACGTTTCCGTCTCAATCACGCCCCCGCCCCAGACGCGCACGATGTTCACATTCAGCCGCTTCGCTTGATGCAGTTGATATGCGACCTGTTCCGCCGGAATATCGCCGTAGATATGATCCATCGGCGTGATGTTGACGCCCTTCATATAGACGCGCTTGCCGTTCATGATAATGGTATAGGGGAGCGCACCCGCCGGGGCGTCCTCATTCTGAATCATCTCGAAGTGGCGGATGCCTTGGCGCATCGTCCGCTCGTCCAGCACGGTTTCGCCGTTTCGGAGCGTCAGCGTCACGTCATAGAGCGGCTGTTCGCCCAGCCCGTTGGGATACCACAGTTCCGGCGACGGGATGGTCAGCGTTCCAGCGAATGCGCCGTCCTGCACGGGCAGTGTCGCAGCGGCTTTCTCCACGCCGTCTTTTGCGCAGCGTACCGCCACCGTCAACGGCAGATTGCCATCCGCATGGGTCGTGCCGGAAATATGCAGCAGCCCCGTGCCGTCCGCTGCGTCCGAATGCACATAAAGGTCGTCCAGCGCGGCTTCGTCCTCCAAAATCAGCGACACATCCTGCCAGATGCCCAGATTGACCAGCCGGGTGCTGAAATCCCACTTATACCCGAAGCGGCTCTTCTGCGTCGAAGTCTGGCTTGTGCGCCCAATCTGCCCCATTTCGTCCGGCGCATGGAGGATCAGCACATCCAGCACGAAATGCTCCGCCGTCTGCAGAAGGTCGGTCATGTCAAAGGCGAAATCCTCATACATGCCCTCGTGTTCGCCCAGCAGATGCCCGTTCAGGTAGACCATGCAGGCATAATCGACACCCTCGAAGTGCAGGAGGGTCTTGCGGTGCGCGGGGATGTCCCGGCGGTCGAACTCGCGGCGGTAAATCCACCAGCGGTTTTCTATCCACTCGCACTTCAAGCTGTTCATGTCCACATAAGGGTGGTCGATATAGCCTGCCTGATACAGCGCGCGCGCCACGCCGCCGGGAACCTGCGCGTCCATCCAGCCGGTCACGCCTTCCAGCGGCTTGCCGGTTTCCATGCTCTTATCGCGCAGCGGCACATAGGATGCTGTGCCTTTGAGCTGCCAAGTGCCGTTTAGGGAAATCTGCTCACGCATGTGTTCGTTCTCCTTTTTCCCGTCTTACCTGATTATCCAGAATTGATACACAGAGATTTCGCCTCTGCGGAGGCGCCGCCACTTTTAGGGTTTACCCCCATCGGTTAACGCCAGAAATATCTGCTCATACCGCAGCTCGACTTATTTGGAAGTGATATTTCATTCCCACCGCATCGCGCGCCCAAGCGCGGTCTTTTCCGCTTCCGGCGGCAGGGGCGCTTCGTGAATCATCGTCGTCAGACGCTGATGCCACGCAACATCCCGCCACATGCCGCAGAACTGCGGCGCGGCGAAGTTGCTCGTCGCCATCAGCGCCCACTGCCCTGTCTGACACGCCGTCTCTACGCCCAGCGCGCACAGGTCTTTCACCCAGTCCCACGGGAGCATCGGGAAATCCTTGTAGTCCGTGATGCCCCAGCACTCGGTCGTCGCCAGCGGAAGCCCTGCGGCTTTCGCGTCCGCCGCGAGCGTCTGAATGCCGTCCACAAGCAGCTGCTTCCAATAATCTTCCTTGCTGTGGTACACATCCAGCGCATGGTCAGCCAGCAGGTGATACGCTTCCTCGGTGAATCGCCCGTTCTTCGCCTGACCGACCTCGTGATAGAACTGCTGCTTGTTCAGCTTCGTCATCCAGATATGGTGCTCCGCCAAATCGAAGAAGGAGAGGTCGCGTTCGCGGTAGAAGTGCGTATTCTCGCCGTCGAAGGAGAAGCAGTAGGGCAAATCAGGGTATTCTTGACGGACGAGCGCAATCGCCGTGCGCATATAGTCCATCGCGGCGTCGGTATGCCAGCAGCTCCACGTCATCCACGGCGGGTCATTGCGGAAGTACGGTGACCAGAAGTCGCCGGGGAACTCATTGCAGAGGTCAACATAGAGGATGGTGTCCATCAGCCCAGCGTTCGCAATCAGGCGAAGGGTATCAATCCAGCATTTTGCTATCGCCTGCGGGGTGCTGAGCGCCATGCGGACGTTATCGGCGTCTTCGCGGAACCAGCTGCTGAGGGCGACCTTGATGCGGCGCGCGCGGCAGGCTTTCAGGAAGTCGATGAGTGCAGGAAAGAGCCGAACGCGGACTTTATAGGGGCTGCCCCAGTCATTGGAATACCAGACAGGCAGGAGCAGCCATTCTTTTTCAGGGGCTTGGGACAGCAGGTGGGGGAATGCGTCGATGCGGACGGCATCATAGCCGCGTTCTTTGACGCCGTCGAGGACAGCGTTCCAGTACTCAAAGCCTGCGCCGTCCCAGCGGCGTTCAATCCATGAAAAATCCCACATGGTGATGGCGAGGGGGTGAATCATGTGTTTTGCCTCCCGTTGATGGGGTTGGGAATGCCTCGGTGCAGCGTCGGAAGGAACGTCCGGTGCTGGACGGAAGCATTCGCAGAAGTGCGCGGTATTTGCGGAAAATAAGCAGCTGGTTTTTGCTGCAGCCTTTTAGATTTGGCGTACATTACGAAGGATTCTTACGCCGAAATCGAAAAGCAGGGAGCTTCCATTCTCAGAAAGCTCCCTGCTGCCTGAAAATGCAGACGGGTGATTGCGGGTCGAGCACTGACCCGTGGATGGATTACTTCAGGAATTCTTCCGTCAGTTCCGCAGCCAGCTTGTCGCCTTCTTCGCGATGTTCATTCACGAAGTCGTTCCAAACCGTTTCCGGATCGTCAGAGATGACCGCCTGAATGATGATGTCGCGGATGTTGTTGATGACGGCAGAACGGAAGGAGTAATACGCTTCATTCTTGGTGTTGGTCAGGTTATAGTCCGTCGGAGCGAATGTTGCGTTGGCTTCCCACGTCTTCATGTTCGTGGTGAACAGGTCATTGATGATGTAGGAAGAGTATGCGGGGTTGCCGGGGAGGTAGACGTCCAAGCCTTCGAGGACGAAGTACTTCTGGAAGGCGCGCTCCTGCACGATGTAGTACTTGCTGCCGGTGGCGGCGATGTCTGCATCGGTGTAGTTCAGAACGACGTTGCCGTCCGCGTCGTAGTCCCAGTCTTCACCCTTCACGCCGTAAGCATAGGTTTCAATCTGTTCCTGTTCGAGCAGCCAGTTGCCGACCGCCAGCCAGCGATCCATGACTTCGTCGCGGCAGTTCGCGGAGAAGGCGAACGCAGCCCACCACTCGTCGATCTGGCTGACATGGAAGGTGCCGTCGGGCGCTTCGAGGCAGATGATGCCGAGGTCTTCGTCGGTGAAGCCTTCGACATTGGTCGCGAGGGTACGGGCAGTCGTCTGCAGGATGGTCGCGCCGAGGTTGCCGTACAGGACAGCAGAGCGGCCCGCGAGGAAGCGTTCACGACCCGCGTTGTTGGAGTCGTTGTAGCTGTCCATCGCCAGCAGACCGTCGTCGTAGAGGGTCTTAATCTGCTTGATGGCTTCCAGAGAGGAGGGGTCTTCCGCGCTCCAGCGATACTGGCCATCCACGATGTCGAAGGAGCCGATGCGCTGGTTCCACAGCTGCGCCAGCATCGCCCAGTGCTTGCCGCCGTTGTCCAGATCAAGCGGAACGAGCTTATCGCCCATGTGGCCCGGATCCTTTTCCTTCACGTCGCGCAGGTATGCCACGAATTCGTCGTAGGTCAAGGTCTGGACAGGCGCCCAGTCATAGCCCATCGCCTTCGCCCAGTCGCGGCGATACGCGAACATGTAGGTGGTGTAGAGGTTGACGGGGTTGCTGTTCTTAATCTTGGGGAAGGTGTACAGCTTGCCATCGACGCGGAACTGGTCGAAGCAGGTGTAGCTGTTGATGAGCTTTTCCAGATTCGGGTACGCAGACATGTCGTCCGGCAGCGCCTTGAACACGCCCTCTTCCACCCATTCGAGGTACTCATCCTTATTCAGGTTGTACCACGCGATGACTTCCGGCAGACTCTGGGTGTATGCCAGCGTGCGGGTGGATTCATCCCAAGAATCCCACGCGACAAGCTGGATTTCAAAGTCGAAGTTGAACTTCTCCATCGCCTGCTTCACCAGCGGCCAGTTGAACATGTCGTCCGAGCCGTCGATGGTGAAGACCTTGAAGGTCAGGTGTTCGGCGTAGGGATTCTCTTCCGCCAATGCGGGCGTTGCAGCCAGCATGATGGGGAGAATCATTGCCAGAGACAGAACCAGAGATAGAAACCGTTTCATGTAGGAATACCTCCTTTTTATGTCCTATCATCCTTGCCGGATGAATAGAAATCAACGGAAAGAGAAGCTAAGCCTTAAGACTTAATCGCCCCAATCATAACGCCCTTTGCAAAATACTTTTGCAGGAAAGGATACACGCACATGATGGGCAGCATCGTCACAATCACCGCCGCCGCCTTCATGCCGTCGGCGTATGTGCGGCGCCCCAGCTCTGCCGGAACATCTGCCGCCAGCGCACTGCTTGTCCACAGAATCTGCCGCAGTTCCAGCTGCATCGGCCACATCTTGCTGTCGAGGAACAACAGGTTGCTCCAGAACCATTCGTTCCAGCGGTCAACGATGAAGTACAGCGTCACCGTCGCCAGTGCGGGCTTCATCAGCGGCAGGTCAATCTGCCAGAAGATACGGAAGGGGCTTGCACCGTCGAGCATCGCCGCTTCTTCCAAATCCGGCGGCAGAGACTCGAAGAAGTTGCGCAGGATAATCATGTTGAACGCATTGAACGCCAGCGCAATGACCACGGCGAAGCGGTTGCCGTACAGCCCCAAGTCCTTAACCAGCAGGAAGAAGGGGACAACGCCGCCGCCGAAGTACATGGTGAAGACAATCATGTTCTGAAACAGCGCGCGTCCGGGGTAGTTCTTCTTGCTCAGCCCATACGCCAAGGTTGTGGCGAGGAACATGCTGAAAAGCGTACCTGTCACCGTGTACAGCACGGAGTTGAAGAACGAGCGCAGCAGGCCCGTGCCGACGAAGATGTCGCGGTAGTTGCCTATAGTCGGGCTCTGCGGCCAGAGCGTCGTGCCGTTCATGATGAATTCCTGCTGTGTGAGGAAGGAACGGACGATGGTGTAGTAGAAGGGGACGATGACGATGAACGCCAGAATCAGCAGGAAGATGATGTTGAAGACATCGAACGCCGTCGTTTTTTGAAGCTTGCGTTTCTTCCGCGCGATTTCCCGTTCAAGCTGTTTCTCCGCTTTTTTCGAGGAAATTGCTGTCATTACATGATGCCTCCTTCCCCAAGTGCTTTCGCCAGCTTGTTCGCCAGCAGCAGGAAAGCGAAGTTGATGACGGATTTCGACAAGCCGATCGCGGTGGAGAAGCCGTATTTCGGTTTTTCCTGGAAGGTGATGCGGTAGATGTAAGTGTCAATCGTCTCCGCCGCGTCGCGCACAACCGCATTGGTCATGTTCAGGATTTGGTCATAGCCCTTGCTCATGATGCCGCCGAACGCCAGAATGAGCAGAATCACCGCCGTCGAGCGGATTTCCGGCCATGTGATGTACCACATCTTGTGGAAGCGGTTTGCGCCGTCCACCTCGGCGGCTTCGTAGAGTTCCGGGCTGATGCCCGCGATGCCCGCCAGATACAGGATGGCTGACCAGCCAGTTCCCTTCCAGATGCTTGTCGCATACAGCAGGGGACGAATCAAACCCTTGTCTGTCAAGAAGCCGTATGTCTGTCCTCCGGATGCGCGAATCAGGCTGTTGATGACGCCCTCGCCTGCGAAAATCGTCGTCATCAAGCCACCGACGATAACCCAGCTTAGGAAGTTCGGGAAGGTGTAAATCACCTGCAAGGTATTCTTGTAGTGCCGACTCCGCAGTTCATTGAGCAGCAGCGCCAGAATGATCGGACCGGGGAAGCCGGTAATGATGTACGCCAGTCCCATGCGGATGGTGTTGAAGAACGCCGCGGTGAACTTCTTGTCCTTGAACATCATCGCGAAGTTATTATACCACGGATTCGCCCACGGACTGCCCAGAATGCCCTTGCTGATCTTGTAGTCCTTGAAGGCGACCACCAGACCATACATCGGGCCGTAGCAGAACAGCAGGACGAACGCAATGCCCGGCAGCAGGAAGAGATACACCCAGCGGTTCTTCCAGATCCGCTTGCCCAGGGACTGCCGACGCCCTGATTCAATCATCGCATGTTCTTTCGCCATGCCATCAGCCACCCGCTTTCTTGTTTTTGTGCATGGCTTTATTTTATCGCTTTTTGCCCGAAAAGGAATGCACTGTTTTCGGTTTGCACCCTCAATATTTTCGGTTTGGCTACATTTAGACCAGATTATACATTTTCGGCAGTGGACAAGCGAAAACTTCCCTGCTATAATAAGAACATCTTCCTGCTAAAAAGGGTTGCTTTCATAAGTTTCTGGATGTACTCCCGATAACGCCGTTCGGGAGGAAGGAGGACGAGGATGTACCGCATTCTGATTGCTGATGACGAGCCGATGGCGCTGTATTCCACCGCACACGCCTTTCCGTGGGCGGACTGGGGCTTTGATCCGCCCGTGCTGATGACGGAAGCGCCCGCTGCGCTGGACAAGCTGCGCACGGAACGCTTCGACGCCGCGATTGTGGACATTCGGATGCCGCAGATGACGGGCATTGACCTGATTCGCCTGTCCGGGGAAGCGGGCTTGCAGACGGTGTTCATCGTCCTGAGCGGGTATTCCGATTTCAGCTATGTGCAGACAGCGCTGCGGCTGTCTACATTCGACTACTGCCTGAAGCCGATTCTGCCCGACGCGGCGCAGGCTGCACTGGAGCGCTTGTCGGGCCGCATCCACGACATTCGTGTGGGGAGCGACCCGGCGTTTCTGGCGACGCTGAGCAGCATGGCGCCGCTCAAACCGCTTTTTACGCAGCGCGGACTGCCCGTGCCGGAAGGAATGTTGTCCATGGTGCTGTTGTCCGCGGAGAAGCCAGAGAAGCTTCCGCCGCTGCTGAACGGGTTTCAGGCGTCTCTGTCCTTCTGGGCGGACGCGAACGAAGTGCTGCTGTTCACGCCGATGCCGGAGCAGGCGCTGCTGTCCGCCCTGCCGAGGTCGCCTGACGTGCGTGTGTGCTACACTGTGCCTGTATCGCAAGACATCCTCAATCCCGTTCGGCAATTGCAGCTGCTTCGGCAGACGATGGCGGAGGTGCAGCCCGGTCAGGCGCCGGTATCCATCTACGTCAACGACTGCAGTCCGACGTTTTTCGACATGCTGAACTACGTCGATGAGCATTTGAGCGACGAATTGTCCCTCCAAAGGCTTTCGGCGCAGTTCCACCTGAACTACACCTATTGTAGTGAGCTGTTTCGCGCCATCACGGGCGCGACGTTCACTAAGTACCTATCCAGCCACCGCATGGAGCGTGCGCGGACGCTGATTATCACGACACCCATGAGCATCTCCGAAATCGCGCGGCAGACAGGGTACAGCAACTACAATCACTTTTCCGCCACCTTCAAAACATATTTCGGGCAGACGCCGGGCGCGTACCGCACAGCGCATCAAGAAGGGAGTGGGCGCTGACATATGCGCAAGCATTTCAGTTCTCTGCGCAGCCAGATGACGCTGCTGACGACCGGCACGGTGCTGGCGGTGGTGATTCTGGCGACGGTGTTTTACAGCAGCGCCCAGCGGATGTCTGAGAAGAAAGCAGCGACGTTCGTGCATTCGATGCTCGTGCAGCTGGGCGACAGTCTTGACCGCATCGGCAACGAAATGTCCTACTTGGGCAGCGCCCTCCATTCCAACGAGGTCTTGCAGCAGTATTATCACGCGCCGACAGCGATACAACGAATGCAGTACGGCAAAAGTTTCATTGATTTTACTTCCAGCCTGCTCAACCACAGCACCACGGTCAGCCACATCGTCATCGTCAACAACGACCAGAGTATCCTCAGCCCGACGGAGCGGAACATCATTGCGCTGGACACGCTGGATTCCAAGTATCACCTGTTTGAAAGCGACAATCTGTCTTCCGGTTTTTACGGGCCAGCATTCGATACCTTCACGAACATCAACTTTTTTGCATACGTTCAGCCAGTCTACAATACCCGGCAGGGCGCGCGGTTCCGGCAGAAGTTAGGCACCTGTGTCATCTTTGCCCGCCTTGACCTGCTGCAATCCACGCTGCGCAGCGCCCTGCCGACGCCCGGTGCAGCGCTGATGCTCATCGAGCAGGACGAGCAGATTATCCTCTGCTGCGACGCAGACGGGAACACGCTGTCCCTGCTGCCCGAATCGTTCTGCAGTGACATGGCGGACGGCTTGCAGCACAGTCTGACGCTCAACAAGACGACATACCTGACGGATTCGCTGCTACTCTCATCAATGGGCTGGCGGCTGGTCAGCCTCGTGCCGGAGGACGAAATCGCGGCAGACCTGATGCCGCTGCTCTGGCTGGGGATGCTGATCTGCGTCGTGTTCGCCATTTGCATCGGTGTGTGGAACCTGCACATCCAGCGCAGCATCATGGCGCCGGTGAAACAGCTGACCGCCTTCATCGAAAATGACTTGGACGACAAGCTGCAAAACCGCATCCACATCAGCACCAGCAGCGAAATGGAATTGTTCTGTCAGGAAATCAACACGCTGCTGGACAAGGTGTCGGAAATGACGGCGGAGCGGCTGCAGGATCAGACGCGGCTCTACGAGATGAATCTGGCAAAGAAGCGCGCGGAGCTGTCCGCCCTGCAAAGCCAGATTAACCCGCATTTCCTCTACAACACGCTGGACTGCATCCGCGGGTACGGGTACATGCTGAACAGCAGCGAAATCGTGTCGATTACTAACGCCCTATCCTCCATCATGCGCTACTGCATCAAGGGCGCGGACATCGTCGCGCTGCGCAAGGAAATGACCATTGTCAACTACTATCTGGACATCATCCGTATCCGCTTCCCGAACCGCTTCAACTACGTTTTCGACGTAGATCCGGCGCTCGAAGATCTCGCGATTCCGCGTTTCATCATCCAGCCCGTGGTGGAAAACGCGATTTATCACGGGCTGGAATCGCGCCTGGAGAAAGGGACGCTGACGATTTCCTGCCACACGACGGAGACGGGAGGCTGCGCGCTGTGCGTAACGGACGATGGCGTGGGGATTCCCCCGGAGCGGCTGGCGGAAATTCACCGGAAGCTGTCCGACAAGAGTATGCAGAACGTGCTGAACGTCCCGGCGGGGAACAGTCTGGCGCTGGTGAACATCCATAACCGCCTGCGCAATCTCTACGGCGCAAATTACGGGCTGGACATCGTCTGTCCCACGGAAGGCGGAACGCGCGTCACGCTGCACCTGCCGATGGTGCTGGCGCAGACAGAAACAGAACAGGGAGGTCACATCTCATGAATCTGATGAACATCGAACAGAATGCCGAAAACCTGCGGCTGCTGGGGCTGATTGTCGCCCAGCGCGGCGAAACAATCTATCAGCACAATTGGGACAGCCCGTGCCGCCGTCTGCTGTTCTCTGCCAGCAAGAGCTTCACCGGGGCAGCAGTCGGTTTCGCGGTTCAGGAGGGGTTATTGCGCCTTGACGACCGCCTGATTGAACTGTTCCCGGACGAAGCGCCGGAAAATCCCTCGGAGAACCTTTGCCGCGCCACGATTCGTGATGCGTTGACGATGTGCATCGGGCAGTCGCGCGGGTACTTGATGGGCGCCCAGCGCGTCGGCATGGCGGAAGAAGACTGGGCGAAAGCAGTGCTGGCGCTGCCGTTCGACGAAGCGCCGGGGACGCACTTTGTGTACAGCAACGTCGGGCCGTATCTGGCGGGGCTGGCGGTGCAGAAGCGCGCCGGGTGCGACCTCGTGGATTACCTGATGCCGCGGCTGTTTGCGCCGCTGGGGATTCAGCGCACGGTCTGGGAGGTTGACCCGCTGGGGCGGACGTTCGGCGCAGCGGGGCTGCTGCTGGCGCTGCCAGAGCTGCACAAGCTGGGACTGCTCTATCAGCAAGGCGGGCAATGGCAGGGAAAACAGCTGCTTGACCCCAATTGGGTGCGCGAAAGCGGGCGCAAGCAGGTCGAAAACGAGGAAGACGGCTACGGCTACCTGTTCTGGCGCGGAAAGTACGATTCGTACCGCGCGGACGGGCTGTATGGGCAGTACAGCGTCATTCTGCCGGCGCAGGAGGCAGTCATCACCTGCACGGCGGAAAACCGGAATCAGAAGCAGCTGCTGGAAACGCTCTTGGATGCCATCGTACCACAATTATAACGGGGAGGACACCCGCATGTACACGCCCGATTTGCTCACCATGACCGACGGCACGCCCGTCACGTCATCCGCGCAGTGGGAGGCGCGCCGGGGGGAACTGCTGAACATCCTCGCGCGGGAGCAGTACGGCACGTTTCTGCCGCCGTCCACCGCATCCGCGCGGGTAATGGCGCCGCCAATGCCCGCCTGCGCCGGACACGCCTTGCAGGAGACGCTCGAAGTCCGCTTTGATACCCCGGCAGGGGAATTCGCTTTCCCGCTGCGGTTTCTCTATCCGGCGGACGGTCAGGTGCATCCGCTGTTTTTGCTGCTGAATTTCCGTCCGCTCATTCCGGACATCTACTGTCCGGCGGAGGAAATCCTCGACAACGGCTTTGCACTGGCGGTCGTGTGCTACACAGACATTACGGCGGACGATGGCGACTGGGGCAGCGGGCTGTGCGGGCATTATCCGCGGAAGCATCCCGACACCGACCCCGGCAAGCTCGTTTTCTGGGCATACGCTGCCAGCCGCGCGCTGGATGTGCTGACGCTTCGCCCGGAGGTGGACGCGCGGAATATCGCCGTGATTGGGCATTCGCGGCTGGGCAAAGCGGCGCTGCTCTGCGGCGCGCAGGATGCCCGTGTGCGCTTTACCTGCGCCAACGATGCCGGATGCGGCGGCGACGCGCTGGAACAGACCAAGCACCCCGGCGCGGAGGATTACGCGGCGATGGCGCGCAGCTTCCCGTACTGGTTCTGCGGCAATCGCAGCCGCTACATCGACCATCCGGAGGAGCGCCCCTACGACCAGCACTTTCTGCTCGGCGCCATCGCCCCACGCTTCGCTGCCGTCAGCAGCGCGTCGCTTGACCGCTGGGCTGACCCGTATTCGCAGCAGCTGTGCTGTGCCGCCGCGTCGCCCGCGTGGAAGCTGCACGGACTGCGCGGCTTTGTGGGTACAGAATCACCCGCCGCGGTCGGTGCGGCGTACCCGGAGGGGCATATCGCGTACCATCTGCGCGGTGGGCTGCACTATCTGAGCCGTCAGGACTGGCTGTTCTATATGGATTTCGTTCGTCGGCACAAGGGGGAAACGGTATGAAGACGCTGTGCGTTGATTTAGGCGGCTCGCGGGTGAAACTGGCGCTGATGACGGCGGACAGTCACCCGCAGCCGGACGTGTTCGAGGTGGATTCGCACGCGCCGCTTGCGCAGACGCTCTCGCTCGTCGCGCAGCATGCCGCCGCATGGGGACAGCCCGATGCCGTGTCGATTGCACTGCCCTGCGTGGTCTGCCGTGGAACGGTCATTGCCTGCAACGGAAAATACACGGATGCAGTCGGTTTTGACTGGGCGCGCTGGTCACAGAAGACATTCGGCGCGCCCGTTTTCCTGATGAACGATGCTGCTGCTGCACTGCTGGGCGAAATGCGCTGCGGTGCGGCGAAAGACACGGACGCCGCCGCCCTCCTCATGATTGGTACAGGCATCGGCAGTGCCGCCGCCCAGGACAGGCGCATTCTGACAGGTCGGCACGGCACGATGGGGATGCTCGGCGGTCACATGGCAATTGAAATGCTGCACCCCCGCCGCTGCACCTGCGGCGCGACGGGCTGTTTGGAAGCATGGGCGGGAACTTGGGCGCTGGATGAAATCGCCCGTCAGGAGGATGGGTTTGCGGAAAGTGCCTTGGCGAATGCGAGAAAGGTAGATTACCGCGCGCTGCTGGGCGGCGTGGCGCAGGGGGATGCGGTCAGCCTGCGGGTGTTTGAGACGGTTGCGACGGCGCTGGGGATGGGCGCGGTGAATTTGATTCATGCGTATGACCCGGAAGTGCTGCTGCTCAGCGGTGGGCCATGCCATTCAGAAATGCTGATGCGGAGGATTCGGAGATATGTGAGGGAGAATGTGTGGACACCGTGGGGGCAGGTTAATATTCGGGTTGCGGAGAACCCGGAGGGGTCGGTATTGCTGGGGCTGATAAGGGAGTAAGGGAAATTTGCGCACCCGCAGGAGCGCCCCCTCAAGCTGCTTTATTCACTGCTTGCACATTGTCGCGCCAGATGGGCGCGACCAGACAGCATCGGGAGAAACGTTTCTCTCGGTGCTGTTTTTGCGTGCGCCCGGAGGTGCACGCAAAAAAATCCCCCGGCAGTCCTTCAATCAGCCCTGCCGGGGGATTCTATATGCTCAAAAATGCGAATGCAGAGAACTCAATTAGTCCTGCTTGTACCGCCACTGGCGCGCGCGGTCGCCCGCGTTCAGGATGCGCTTGCGCATACGCAGGTTCTTCGGGGTGATTTCCAGCAGCTCGTCATCATCGATGAACTCGAGGCACTCTTCCAGCGTCATCGGATGGACGGAAATCAGGCGCATTGCGTCTTCGGAAGCGGAAGCGTTGCGCATGTTGGTGACGTGCTTCTGTTTGCAGACGTTGACGACAAGGTCATCCGGGCGGGAGTTCTGACCGACGATCATGCCCTCGTAAACGTTCTGCTGCGCGCCGATGAACAGCGTGCCGCGCTCCTGCGCGTAGAACAGCGCATAGGGGGTGGAAACGCCGCTTTCGTGCGCCACCAGCGCGCCGACGCTGCGGTGCGGAATATCGCCCTTGACCGGCTCGTAGCGCTCGAACACGGCGGACATGATGCCCTCGCCGCGCGTGTCAGTCATGAACTCACTGCGATAGCCGAACAGCCCGCGCGACGGCACAAGGAATTCCAGACGAACACGATCCTGACCAGACATGTGCTCCAGCGTACCGCGGCGGCGACCGATTTTCTCGATGACCGCGCCTGCGGAAGCCTGCGGCGTGTCCACGACAAGGCGTTCAATCGGTTCGCACTTCACGCCGTCGATTTCGCGGTAAATAACGCGCGGCTTGGAGACGGCGAATTCGTAGCCCTGACGGCGCATGTTTTCAATCAGGATAGACAGATGCAGTTCGCCGCGTCCGCAGACCTCGAAAGCATCCGTGCTGTCGGTGTCGCTGACGCGCAGAGAAACGTCCGTCTGCAATTCGCGCATCAGGCGCGCGCGCAGGTGACGGCTCGTGACATAAGTGCCCTCACGGCCCGCGAAGGGGGAATCGTTGACTTGGAACGTCATCGTGACGGTCGGCTCGCTGATTTTGACGAACGGCAGACCCTCGATGCATTCCGGCGCGCAGACGGTGTCGCCGATGGACAAATCCGCCGCGCCGGACAGCGCCACGATGTCGCCCATGCGGACTTCTTCCGCGTCCACACGCTTCAAGCCGTCGTACTGATACAGGTTGCCCAGACGCCACGGCTGGCTCGTCACGCCGGTCTGCACATTCGTGTGGACGACGTTCATGCCCGCCTTGAACACGCCGCGGGTGATGCGGCCAACGCCGATGCGCCCGACATACTCGGAGTAGTCGATGGTGGAAATCAGCACCTGCGCCGGGCCGTCGGGATCGCCTTCGGGCGCGGGGATGTACTTCAGGATGGCATCGAACAGCGGGCGCAGATCCGTGCCGGGGGTGTCCAGATCCAGCGTCGCCGTACCCTTGCGGGCGGAGACGTAGAGAATCGGGTTTTCGATGGTGCTTTCGTCGGCTTCCAGGTCAATCAGCAGGTCGAGGATTTCGCCCACCACCTCTTCGCAGCGCGCGTCGGGGCGGTCAATCTTGTTGATGACAATCAGCACCTTCAGCTTCAGCTCCAGTGCCTTCTTCAGCACGAAGCGGGTTTGGGGCATCGGGCCTTCAAAGCTGTCCACCAGCAGCAGCACGCCGTCCACCATTTTCAGCACGCGTTCCACTTCGCCGCCGAAGTCCGCGTGACCGGGGGTATCGACGATGTTGATTTTCGTCTTGCCGTAATGCACGGCGGTGTTCTTCGCCAGAATCGTGATGCCGCGCTCGCGCTCGATGGCGCCGGAGTCCATTACGCGGTCAACCGTCTGCTGATTCTCATGGTAAACGCCGCCCTGCTTGAGCATCTGGTCAACCAGCGTCGTCTTGCCGTGGTCAACGTGGGCGATAATTGCAATGTTACGAATATCTTCACGAACCATAACGTGTTCTCTCCTTCTATATAATCGAGAGGCACCAGAGGCGCTGCCTCTGGACTCCGCAAGGGGCGCTGCCCCTTGACCCCGCCAAAGGGTCTTCGACCCTCTGGACTCCCCTTTTCGCGATTGAGTTGAGCGCAGCTGCATACTGTATGCGCGTGTTAAGCGCTGCGCAATTACTTGCGATTGGCGGTTTCCGCCAGTTCCAGCCCTGCGTTGTTCTCGCAGGCAAGGCGGATGCTCCACTCGTTCTCAAACAGCAGCACATCGCGGTCGCGGCTGTCCTTTGCGCGCCCGGACGTGGATGTCAGCTTCAGCTGGTCGATGGGCTTGGGCGTGCTCACCACCCACCGCACGAAGCGGAAGGGCATGGACTCCATCACAATGTCCACCTGATACTCGGTTTTCAGCCGGTGCTCCAGCACTTCAAACTGCAGCACGCCAACGACGCCGACCATGAATTCCTCGCGCCCCGTCTCTGTGCGGATGAAGGTCTGAATGGCGCCCTCTTCCGCCAGCTGGGTGATGCCCTTCTGGAACTGCTTGCGCTTCATGGAATCCGCCGGACGCACGCGGGAGAAGAATTCCGGCGCAAAGACCGGGATGTTCTCGTAGTGCAGCTTCGGGCCGCCGGAGAGCGTATCGCCAAGCTGATAGATGCCGGGGTCGAACAGACCGATGATGTCGCCCGCCCATGCTTCCTCCACGGCTTCGCGTTCGTCCGCCATGAACTGCTGGGGCTGTTTGAGCGCGACGGTCTTGTTCGTCCCGGAGTGCCAGACCTCCATGCCCTTCTCGAACGCGCCGGACACGATGCGCATGAATGCCAGCCGGTCGCGGTGCGCGGGGTTCATGTTCGCCTGAATCTTGAAGATGAAACCGGAGAAGTACGGCTCTTCGGGCTGAATGTCACCGATGTCGCTCTTGCGGGGCAGGGGCGGCGGCGTGTATTGCAGGAAGCGCTCAAGGAACGGCTCAACGCCGAAGTTGGTGACGGCGGAACCGAAGAACATCGGCGTCAGCTCACCGCGGCGCACCTTGTCGAGGTCGAAAGCGTCGCCCGCTTCGTCCAGCAGGTCGATTTCCTCCGCCAGGCGCTCGCGGTAGTGCTTTGCCAGCACATGCTCCAGCGCGGGGTCGTCAATGGCGATGTCAGTCTTCTGCACCATCGACTTGCCGTGGTCGCCGCCCGTGTACAGCTCGACCATCTTTGTGTCGCGGTGGTAAACGCCTTGGAAATCGCCGTCCGTGCCGATCGGCCAGTTGATGGGGCAGGAGCGGATGCCAAGCACCTGTTCCAGCTCCTCCATCAACGCGAAGGGGTCTTTCGCCGCGCGGTCCATTTTGTTCACGAACGTGAAAATCGGGATGTTGCGCATCCGGCAGACCTTGAACAGCTTGATGGTCTGCGCCTCAACGCCCTTTGCCGCGTCAATCAGCATGACGGCTGCGTCCGCCGCAACCAGCACGCGGTAGGTGTCCTCAGAGAAGTCCTGATGGCCCGGTGTGTCCAGAATGTTGATGCGGAAGCCGTCAAACTCAAACTGCATTGCGGAGGATGTGACCGAGATGCCGCGCTGCTTCTCGATGTCCATCCAGTCGGACGTGGCGTGCTTATCGCTTTTGCGCGCCTTGACGCTGCCCGCCGAGCGGATTGCGCCGCCGTACAGCAGCAGCTTTTCGGTCAGCGTGGTTTTGCCCGCGTCCGGGTGCGAGATGATGGCAAAGGTTCGCCGTTTTTCCACCTGCTGGTGGAGCAGCTCCCGGAAAGCCGGCGTGTCGTGGGCTGGCAGCATGAATCGTCCTCCTCGTAAAGTGTCTGTCGCTCCTTGAAAGTGGATATTTCTTCCAACTCAAAACGTGCAAAATGCACGAAAAAGACAAGAATGTCCGAAAAGATATTTTACCGCCAAGAACGTGCCTTGTCAAGCCATTTTCCGCGCCTTCATGGCGTTCATGGTGCTATTTTTTCCGATTTCTCAGTAAACGGCAAAAAAAGTTTCAAGCAGCTTTTTGATTGACCTTTCTGCGCGATGGTACGACACTTTTGTGCAGTGTTCGCGTGCGGCGTAGGGGTTTCCCCCTGCAACGAAAAAGTCAGGCCGCATAGGTGCAGCGTGAAGGGGCTTCATGGGGGACAACCCCACTGCCATTGGAGTTATCCCCAATTTATCCACTTTTCATCCCCAAATCATTCACAGATACACCGCTTTATCCCCAGCCCCGTCCGACGAAAAACGCGGTGAAAAGGCACGTTTCGTCACATTGTCCTCCGCGGGGAGCGCTCATGCCATTTGGGACAAGCACCAAAGAACGTTTATGCACAGAAATGAATAATTATCCGCAAAATGCGAACATTCGACACCATTTTCTGGTTATCTGCAAAAGAATCCACAAGCTGCGCAGGGGGTGGACAACTTCTGTGGATAACCCTGTGGACAGTGTGGATAATTTGCGGTCATACGCGGTTTGTCAAGGAAAAATCGGCAAAAAACACTGTGGATAATCCTGTGGAAACTGTGGATGCTTTCGCCCAATTTGAAACGATTTGAAAGACGGGATACATATACAGCGGATGGATAGCAGACTTGGATACATCAACAAAAGCATAATCATGCGTCAATTTGGTGCGCTTCGGACATGCCTATACCGTATCCGACATAGACTGGAGAGAGGAGGTGGGTTTCTTGGCAGAAAAATCGCCCTTTTTCCGCAATTTCGCATCGCACATCCTGCCGGTGCTGACTTTTGCAACGCTGCTTGTCGGCACGGCGCTGGTGGGTGTTGCGCTGACTCGAATTCCCCAAAGACCGACGGACGCAGCACCCCCGTCTCCCACGCCGGAAACATCATATATCGCCGCGGGCAGCCTGACTGGGCGGACGATCCTCGTTGATCCCGGCCACGGCGGTTATGACGGCGGCGCGCGCTGCCGGGATTCCGGCGTGTGGGAGAAGGAGGTCAACCTCGCCGTGGCGCTGGCGGTGGAAAAGAGCCTGACGCAGCGCGGTGCGACGGTGCTGATGACCCGCCGGACAGACACCGATCTCTGCGACGACACAACCCGCCCGGCAAATGTGACGAAGAAGCGGCAGGACATGCAATGCCGCGTGGATATGGCGGTTCAAGGGCAGGCGGACATGGTGCTGTCCATCCACATGAACGAATATCGCGTGCGGTCGGAATCCGGGCCGCAAGTGTTCTATCGCGCGGGCAGCGGCGCGGGGCGTCTGCTCGCCGGAACGATGCAGGAAGCGCTCATTACCGCCCTTTCGCCCCAAAAGGAGCGCGCCGCCATGCCGGGCGACTACTTCATTCTTCAGCTGGATACGCCGTCGGTGCTGGTGGAATGCGGCTTCATTTCCAATCCGGCGGAGGAAGCGCTGCTGCTCTCGCCTGCTTATCAGGAGAAGCTGGGCGAAGCGATTGCGGATGGCGCGGCGGAGTATTTCCGCTTGGCACAAGCAGAAAAATGAAGGTTGCATTTTTTCGCCGCGCATGGTAAAATAAGAAGAAAAGGAAACGCATTATATCCGGAAAGGAGTATCGAATGAACATTCACGAATCCGCTGAGGACTATTTGGAAGCAATCCTCCGCCTGAAAGAAGCAAAAGGCTATGCACGCTCTGTGGATATTTCTCTGCTGCTGGGGGTCACGAAGCCGTCTGTCAGCGTGGCGATGAAGCGCCTGCGCGAAAACGGTTATCTGACGATGGATGCTGACAACTTGATTACGCTCACGCCCGCCGGGATGGAGATTGCGAGAAGCATTTATGACCGCCACAAGACGCTGTCGAGCTTTCTGGAGAGTTTGGGCGTTGATTCCGATGTTGCCCGCGAGGACGCCTGCAAAATTGAGCATGATATTTCCGAGGAATCGTTTACCGCGATTCGGAAGCTGATGCAGGAGCGGGAGCAGCACCCCGAAAATCCGCAGGAGTAATGGCATATCAAAAACAAAGCCGGGTCGAACCTCCCCTGTTTCGGAGGATTCGCCCCGGTTTTTCTGTATTACTTACGTTCTGCGCGCCGAAGAGCAGCATCACCTGATCGGGCAGCAGCTCCACCACAAGCAGCGCAATCAGCCCGACAACCGCCATGCCAAAATGGCAGACGAAAATCAGCAGCGGGTCAAGCACGAGGTTCGTCAAAGGAGTATGCGGCTCATTTTTTCCCGCCCGCCACAAGGCTTCCTGCAAGGCACGCACCGCCCGCAATCCAGTACCCCATTACGAGGCGACTCGTCGTGCCGTAAATCTCCAGCGCTCCTTGAAACAGACAGCCGACTGTCAGCGCAATGATGCCCCAGTGGTACAGCCGCACGCCCCAGCGCCCCGGCAGCGCCTTTCCGCACAGGGCGCGAATCAGCAGCGGACACGCTCCCAGCACCAGCGGCGGCAGGAACGCATACACCATGAAGCCCGAGTAGACCCCGTGGCTGAACTGCTCATACACGAATCCGCCCAGCGCGGTCACGGCGGCAAAAAGCAGATCGTAGAGCGCAAGTTTCACGCATTTGCGGTCAATAGCCGATGTAGACAATGTCGCTCACGCTCCTTTCGCGGATGCTGCGTCCATTTGTGGTCGGGTTGTTGACGACGCGCCCCTGAAATACCATCGTCGAAGAGCCGCCGCCATCGAGGTTGTAGGCGATTTGTGCGCCCAGCGACTGCATCAGCGCTGCCAATTGCCGCAAGGAAAGCCCGGTGCTCTCCTTCGTCCGCCCGTCGGACACGACCAGCAGGTAATGCCCTTCGCTGATTTGCCCGATGGCGGTGCGCGGGTTGGAGGTCATGGCGCGCCCGACTTCGTCACTGCTGCTGACGGTCACTTGCCCGCCGTTGATCAGCGCCGGGCCGAACGTCAGCACTTGCCACGCGCCTTCACGCACCAGCGTGTCGGCGCTCGTTTCGCCCTCGTTGATGATGCGGAAATTGCCGTCCGTACCGATGACCAGCGCGTCCGTGCCGCTTTGCGCCGATGCGCGGTACAGCACGCCGTTGCGCAGCACATACCCGCGCTCCTGTGCGCCGTAATAGTCGCCGTTGATGGCGAGAATTGCACCCGCGTTTGCCGCCTGCACGGAGGTTGTTTCGGTCAGGTTGCGGGCGTAGGTGTTCCCCGCTAGCGCCGTTTTGAGCAGGGAAATATCCGCAAGCTGCACGTCCGCGACGTACACCGTCGTGTTTTCTACGCGCATCGTTGTCAGCACAATGTCGATTTGGTCATCGTGGTATTCCGTGTCGGTGGAAATGGGCGCGGTGGTCGTCTGTTCCGCGGGGGATTCCGTCGCAGTCGGCACGGCGGTCGGAGCTCCCGTCGGCGCGGTGGAGGCTTCGGTGGTTGCCGTCGGCAGCGTGTCCGGCGTCAGCACACGGACAATCACGAACGTGTCCAGCGCCGCATAAACCGTGTACGCTATCAAAATCAAAGCAAACACCATGTTTGCGCAATGCCGCTTCATGGAGTTTCACTCCTTTCCGCTTCTATCATATCCCCGTCAAGTGACGAACAGATGACGAACCCATGACTGCTGCCGGAAAAATTCCCTTCCCTTGACGCAATCGGGGGAAAGGCGTATACTGGAAGCGGAAATTTCCACGGATGACCGCGAAAGGAGAAGAATGATGCAGAAACTACGGGGATACTTGGCACTGGGAATATTCATCATGGGTATTGCATCGTTTTTATGCCTGCTTTTGCCGCTCATCGAGATAACGGATGATGCGCTGATGCTGATGGTGTTTGCTGTGCCGCCGCTTATCTGCGGATTGTTCATAGCAGTGGCACTGCATATGCTGCTGTATACGCTGCTTCTGGTGCTGTACGGCTGCAGAATACAGCTGGTGGATTTGTACTTTCTTCAATATATCCGCAGGAAAACCGTCGGTTGGCGCGTGCAGTACCTTCCGGCGGCGGAGCGCAAGGTGGGCATACTGCTGGCGGCTGTTCCGTGGGAAAAGGAAACGGGCAGGCAGCAGGAACGGGCGCGGGCGGCGTTGTTTTACGTGCAGACGGCGCTGGCGATACTGTTCTATGCGTTGGCAGTCAATTTGTATGGGACAGCATCCGCCATTGCCTGCCTTGTGCTGGCGTGGGGGTATACGTTTCTCGGCATCATCATGCCGCCAAGCGAAATTCGGAAAGTATTCCAGCCCGAAAAACGGCGCAAAATGTGGCAGATGCAGTGCCTGCTGGCGGAGAACTTGACGGATCGCCTGCTCACGGAAATGCCGGAGGAGTACTTCACGCCGCCGGACAAAATTCAGGATCAGAATGATGCGGCGCTCATGATTAACCGTTCCGCGCGGCTGATGATGCAGAACCGCTATGGTGAGGCGCTGGACATCCTGACCATGCTGGCGCAGGAGCATCGGGAGCAGACGAAGCGCCTTTGGTGGCAGCTGATTCCGCGCGGCGTTCTGTGTGAACTGGCGCTGGACAAGCCGGGATACTTCCTGAAAGAGTATGACACGCTGTACATGCAGAAGGAATTGCGCAAGCATGAAAAGCAGCCGCTTGTCTGGCGGACGGCGTATGCGGTGCATCTGCTGCGTGACGGCGATGAGCAGAAGGCGGAGCAGTGCCGCAAGCAGTTCCTGCGCCGCATCCGCCATACGACCATGCCGCGCTGCTATCAGTGGACGATAGACCGGATGACGCAGGAAAAGGAAATCTACGAATCAAGAAAGGCAAAGGAAGCGCAAGAATGAAGAATCGGACATTTCAGCGCCTGTTTCCGCTCCTGCGGATGGGCAGCATCCTGCTGGCGGCGGTACTGTTCTGCGCGGCACTAATCGGCGTGAACGCACAGCTGACTGTCGGGACGAATGAAGAGCGGAATCTGGCGACGTATCTGGGGCTGGCACTGACGGCGGTCGTGACGTATCTGCTGCAAGATGTGCCGAAAATGCTGGTCGGCAGGCACTTTGGCTGGAAGCTCGTGCACTACGAGGCGTTCGGGCGGGTCTATCAGGCGGACGGCACAGGGGCGTTCGTGCGTGTTCCAGTACCGGCGCAAAGTCGTCTGCGCTATCAGCCGTATCTGCTTCCGCCGGAGGATGCCCCTCGGCACGACGTGACGCTGTACACGCTCTGTCCCCTGCTGTATGGCGGGGCGCTGGCGGTGGTGTTCGGCGTGCTGACACTGCTGACGCTGGGGCAGCCGGTGTCGCTGGTGCTGTGCGAACTGGCGATGGGTGGCGTGGTGCTGGTGATGACGTGCATTCTGCCGATGGATGAGCGGTTTATCGCATCGCCGATGGCAATCGCACGGATGCTTCGAGATCCGGAGCAATTGGCGGAGTGGCTGTATTTCGCGCGTATGAAGGCGAATGGCGGGGTGGAGGTGACAGATGTTTCGATTGAAAACATTCCGCAGCCTGCAACAGTGAAGACATGTCAGGATGCAATCTGCGTCTTTCAGCGAGCGCAGATTGCGCTGATGGTTCAGTGTGATGCACAGAAGGCGTATGGGCTGATGAAACAGGTGCTGGAAAGCGAGGCGCGGCTGTCATATACTGCATGGAAACTTCTGCTGAGCGATGGGGTGGTTGCGGAACTTCTGGCAGGTGAACCGGGTGAATTTACGGCGCTCTATCGTGGAAAAGCCGGCGCAGCAATACGGCAGGTGATGTTTCGCATGGTGGACTATGCGCTTCCTGCCTATGCGGTGGCGATGCTGGTGACACATGAAGCGCGGGAAGCAGAGGTTGTGCGGAACACGCTTGCGCCAGTGCGAGAGAAAATGCCGGAGCTTGATGCTTTGATGAAAGCCATCGAAGAAAAAGCCGCACGAATCGAAAGCTGATTCGTGCGGCAGGGGTTTCGCCGCTGCAGCGGCGACCAAAGGGCATGAAAACAGGTGAAACCTGCGATCGCCCTTTGGAAACCTTCGGCACCGCAACTTTTAGGGTTTCATGTTTGTTGGCTTGAACCGAAGGTTCATCGGATAAACACGCGGGCACTGCATGAAAGTGTCACCAACTGAATCGCGCGAAAGGGTCAAGGAGGGGACTTCGTCCCGTTTCATTCTCCCTTGTGGAGTCCAGAGGCAAAGCCTATGGTGGGGTCAAGGGGCAAAGCCCCTTGGGTCTCCCCCCTCACTCACTCCTCTGTGCATCCTCCCACGCGCGGCGGATGGCGGTGAGAATGTCGCCGTGAGCGTCGCGCAGGGACATGGTGGCGCCGGAGACAATGTCGGCGGCGCGGGCGCGATCGTCGTCGGAGAAGGCTTCCCAGCGGGCGCGATCAGCGTCGGAAGAGGAATTTTCCGTCAACGGGTGGCCGTTCTCGGCGGAAAAGTACCGCCCAAACCACGTCTCTACCTCGTCCACCGTCATGCCGACCATCATGTTCTGATAGGCGTCCATCTGCTCGCGCCATGAACCGCTCGTCAGCTGGTAATCCTCTCCACGGGCGCGCTTGCTCGTCCATGCGGCAATTTCCTGCATGTAGTTGTCCTCGCTGTCCTCGGTGTAGCCGACGACCTTCCCGGTATTGTCATCCCAGAGCGAATAGCCGCCCTGTCCCGGAAAGCCGCTGAACTGCGGCATGGACGCGCCGCTGTAATTCGGCGTTGCCACTTCGAGCTGGTCAACCGCCATCGACACGATGCGCCCGTCCTCGTCGAACGTCCCGTGCGCAAACACGACGTTGAAGGAGTAAACCTGCCCGTCCTCGTCATCCTTGCCCGGCCCGACGCGCCCGGTCGCCGCCATGCCGATGCCCTCGCGAACCGCCTGACCCGCGCGGTTTGCCGGATTGCCCGTTGCCTCGTCCATTGTGTCCGACGCGTTCAGGGCGACGCGGACGGCTTCACGCAGGGCATTGCTCGTCGTCGTTGCGCCCGTCACGACATCCACATCCCATGTGTTCATGCGAATCATCTCGTCCGGCAGAATATCCAGCGCGCGGCTGCCGATGCCGTCTGTCTCATGCTGCTCCAGAATGTTCACGGCGCTGATGGCGCCGTCCTCCATCATCACCTGCACGCGCAGGATGCCGCCGTAGCCATCCGCCTGACCCGTGCGCGTGTCGGCGCTGGCGCGGCAGGACGCAAGCAGAACGGCGCAGGAACACAGCGTCAGCATCGTCAGCAGACGTTTTTTCATTTTTCGGCTGGTTTGCATCAAAAAATCCCCTTTCAATCTTCCAGATTGCAGGGAAATCGCTCCCTGCGACGTTGTTATTGTGTCCCGCGCAGGAAAAGTCATTCAATCAACACGCTTTTTGATGCAGATTTTTTCCGCAAGCAGGAAAATCGCCCTTGCGCGGCGAATAGAGATAGAGAATATGCCTGTGCTGACTGATTTTCCGCCGCGCGGGCATCCTGATGAAAGGGTTTCACCCGAAAAGGCAGGTGTTTTTCGTATATGAAGAAGTCATCCGGGAAGAAGCGCGTCAGTTCGCTGACGTTCCTGATTGCGACGACGGCGGTGCTGGCGGCGGTGGCGGTGCTGTGCCTGTTCGGCAGCAATCTGCTCTACGCCATGCGTGTGCGCAACGTCAATGAGCAGCGCGCCGAGGTGGAGAAGCGCAACACGGAGCGCTACGAAGCGTATCGGCAGGAAGTGCAGGAGCTGCAAGACCGTCTGACGGCGAACAACAACATCAGTGCCGACTGGCCTACGCCGGACACGCAGGAAGGCATCTCCATTGTTGACCTGACGAATTATCCGCTGGATAACCCCGGCACGGTCACGGTGTCGCGTCAGGACGTGATGCTGGGCGGACTGCTGCTGGTCAACGAGTGGCATTCCCGCCCGTCGGATTTTGACGAATCATCGCTGGTGTCCATCATGACCTACGCGCGGAGCATGGGCGTGACGAAGAGCATTTGGCGCAATTCCGACCAGCGGCTGTTCCCGGTGGCGGCAAATGCCCTGCTGGATGCGCTCAATGCCGCGAAAGAAGCGGGGCTGGAGGGCTATGTTGTCCGCGAGGCGTACCGCAGCATTTCCGACCAGCAGACGCTCTGGGACGCGGAATACAACCGCTTGAAAGGCCGCCACAGCGCGTGGACGGACGATGAACTGATTGCCGCCACGAAAAAGAGCATCAACCTGCCCGGCACGAGCGAATATAACTCCGGCTTGGCTTTCACGCTGTACCTCTACGAGAACGGCAATGACGAATTGAACAAGATGGTGTTCTCCGAGAGTGAGCAGGGCAAGTGGATGTACGAAAACAGCTGGAAGTACGGGCTTGTGTTCCGCTTCCCGCTGCAGGACTTCCCGACGAAGGGCACCGTCAGCCGCGCCTACAAGACGGGCGTGAACGTGGAGATGAATCTGTTCCGCTTCGTGGGCATTCCGAACGCAACGGTGATGCACCATCTGGACATGTGCTTGGAAGAGTACATCGAGTACCTGATGGCGCACCCGCACATCGCCGTGTTTGAGGACGGTCAGCTGAAGTACGAAATCGTCCGCCAGCAGGTGGGCGACGACAGCAGCACCTTCTCCGTCAGCATCAGCCGCAAGACCAGCAACTACACCATGTCGCTGGACAACATGGGCGGACTGATTACGATTTACGAATATTGATAGGGATACGAATCCCCCGCCAGCGGATGATGATGTCCGGCTGACGGGGGATTTTTATGATGGGATGATTACGGTTGCAGAGGCGAAATCCCCTGCTTGCGGGCAAAAGTCACTATGTCTGAAAGAACAGATGCGTGGTCGCGCCCATCTGGCGCGACAATGTTGAGTTGATGGATAAAGCCGCTTGTGGGCGCATCTGCGGATGCGCAAAGTTACTGGCAGAGACGCTTCGCTGCCTGCGCCTTTTGTTGACTTTTCTCTTTGAATTGATTTGACGAGGAACAGTTGGGGCGTTGCCCCAAGCCCCACCAGAGGCGCTGCCTCTGGACTCCGCAAGGGGAAAAGGAAAAGAGACGAAGTCTCCCCCTTGACCCCTCCGCGCGATTGAGTTGGTCTCACTACCATGCTCTACCCGCGTGTTTATCCTCTGTTTTCCCTTCCCTTATCCTTACTTCGCTTCCGCCCAGTTTGTCCCCTGATGCACCTCCGCCAGCAGCGGCACGCGCAGCTCAATCACATGCTCCATCGCATCCTTCAGCAGCTTCCCCGCTTTTTCCACTTCCTCCGGCGGGCATTCCAGCAGCAGTTCGTCATGCACCTGCAATATCAGCCGACTTTTCAGCCCCTCCCGGCGCAAGGCTTCATCCACCCGTACCATCGCCAGCTTGATAATATCCGCCGCCGTCCCCTGCACGGGCGTATTCATGGCGGCGCGCTTGCCGAACTCGCGCACAACCGCCTTGTCGCTCTTCAGCTCCGGCAGATACCGCCGACGCCCCATCAGCGTCAGCGCGTAGCCGTTGTGCTGCCCGTCCTCGGCGGCGCTGTCCATGAAGCGCTTGACGCCCGGATATTTCGCGAAATAGCGGTTGATGAACTCCTGCGCCTCCTGACGGCTCACGCCCGTGTTTTTCGCAAGACCAAATCCGCTGATGCCGTAAATCAAGCCGAAATTGACCGCTTTTGCGCGGGAACGGAGCGTAGAATCCACCTCATCCAGCGGCACGTCGAAGATTTCGCTGGCAGTGCGCGCGTGAACGTCCTGTCCCGTGCGGAAGGCTTCTACCAGTGCGTGGTCGCCGGAGAAGTGCGCCATCAGGCGAAGCTCAATCTGGCTGTAATCCGCGTCCAGCAGTACCCAGCCCGCGCGCGGCAGGAACGCCTGACGGATTTCCTTGCCCTCCTCCGTGCGGACGGGGATGTTCTGCAAATTCGGCTCGCTGGACGAGATGCGCCCGGTGGCGGTGGCGACTTGGTCGAAGGTGGAGTGTACGCGCCCGGTCGCGTCCGTCAGGCGCAGCAGACCCTCGACGTAAGTCGAATTGAGCTTCGTCAGCTGCCGATAGCGTAATAGCGGCGTGATGACCTCCGGCGCGATGTCCTGCAAACCTTCCAGCACTTCGGCAGAGGTGGAATAGCCGCGCGCGGTTTTCTTGCCGTGCGGCAGCTGCAATTTATCGAATAGCACGTCGCCGAGCTGCTGGGTGCTGTTGAGGTTGAAGGTTGTTCCGCAGGCGGCGAACACCTGCTGCTTGCTCTGCTCAATTTCCTGCGTGTAGCGCTCGCCCAATTGCCGCAGGAACGCCGTATCGACGGTGAAGCCGATATCCTCCATGCGGTACAGCACGCCGGAAAGCGGCATTTCCACGTCGCGCATGAGGTGACTCATGCCCATGCGTTCAATATTCGCCTGCTGCCACCGGCACAGCGAGAGCATTCCGCGCGCGTCAGTGGGCAAATCACCGCACAGCGCGTCCAGACTGTAACTCTTGCGCTGCGGGTCAAGCAGGTACGCGCCCAACTGCACGTCCCACGCATAGCGCTCCGGCATGGGGAGCTTCGCGCGATTCAGCCGGTGCCACAGCGTTTTGCCATCGTGGATGACGGCGGGGTGCGCGGCGAGGTCGGGTGCGAGGGCGCGGAGCAAATCCTCCGGGTCAGCGCCGGGAGTGAGCAGATCGCCGCCGAGTGCCGCCTGACAGCAGGACAAATTCTGCGCCGCGCACGTCAGCACCGTGTCATCCAGCGCGATGGCAATTGGGCGGGCGCTGTCCGGCAGGGCGGTGAGCCACGCGGTCAGATCAGCGCCGGAGAAAATCGGGGCGGCGTCTGCAAAGGGCAGGAGCGTCAAGGGTGTTTCCTCTGCGGCGGTATCCGGCGCGGGCGCATCGTCAGGCGCTTGCAGGCGGCGGATGATGCTGTTCAGCTTCAGCTTTTCCAGCGCGGGAATCCCATGCCGGAAGTCTGGCATGGCGCACGCCTTGAGGGAGAACGAAATGGGTGCGTCGCGGCGAATCGTCGCCAGTTCGCGGCACATTTTCGCCTGATCCGCCCATGTGACGAGTTTTTCGCCGAGTTTGCCCTTCACTTCGCCCGCATGTGCGAGGATATTGTCCAGCGTCCCGTACTGGTGCAGCAGGCGCACGGCGGTTTTGTCGCCAACGCCGGGGATGCCGGGGATGTTGTCGCTGCTGTCTCCCGCCAGCCCCTTCCAGTCCACCACCTGCTCCGGCGAGAAGCCATACACTTCGTACACCATGGCGGGTGTAAAGTGCGTCGTTTCGCTGATGCCCTTGCGGGTGAACAGCACCTGCGTCGTATCGGACACCAGTTGGAGCGCGTCGCGGTCGCCGGTCAGAATGACGGGGCTGACCCCGGCGTCCTCACCCAGTTTGGACAGCGTGCCGAGCAGATCGTCCGCCTCCCAGCCTTGCAGGGAGAAAACCTGGATGCCCATTTCCGGCAGCAGCGTCCGAATGGTGGCGAACTGCTGGCGCAATTCATCCGGCGTCGCGGCGCGTCCCGCTTTGTAGTCGGGATATGCCGTGTGACGGAACGTCGGCGCGTGTTCATCGAAGCAGACCGCGAGATAGCGGGCGTTTTCGTCTGAAATCGCTTTGAGCATCATGGTCAGAAAGCCGTAAATCGCATTGGTGTAAACGCCACCCGCGTCCATCAGCGGGAGGGCGTGGAAAGCCCGGTGCAGCAGGCTGTTGCCGTCAATCATGAGGAAGGTGTCTTTCATGGGTTTCTCCTCCTATCTCCTTCAATTGTACCTTCCCGAATGAAACTTGTCAACCGCCGCATATCCTTTCCCCAGAAAGGCAGGGACGAAAATGCGGATTTTGCTGGCAGGGATGATGGCGCTGCTGCTCCTGCGTGCGCCGGAGACGATGGCGGCGGCGGAAGCGGCGTGTGCGCTGTTCGTGCGCAGCGTGATGCCGGGGCTGTTCCCGTACTTGACGCTGTCGCAGATGCTGGTGAGCCGATGCGGGCACGACATGCAGCCCGGTATGCTGATGCTGCTGGGCTGGTGCGGCGGTTCGCCGACGGGTGCGCGGCTGCTGGCGATGCAGGGCAGCCGTCCGCACCAGGAACAGAAGGCACTGGCGGTCTCCTGCGCGACGATGAGCCCGATGTTCCTGCTGGGGACAATCGGAAGCTGGCTGAACAGCCGAATCGCGGGGGCAATTGTGCTGCTGAGCGTGCTGGCGGGCGGCTGCTGCGCGGGGCGATTGGCAAAACGGTGGACGAGGGTTACATCCGCTGAAAAAGTGCCAGAGGCAGCAATGCCCCCTGTCTCCTTCGCCCGCGCGGTGGAGGAAAGCGCCCGAACCATGCTCCTTGTCTGCGGCACGATGACGATGCTTCGCGTCTTTGCGACGCTGACGGATTTCCTGCCTGATGCGATGCGTCTCCCGCTGACGACGCTGCTGGAGGTCACGACGGGCACGGTGACGATCGCAAACCTGCCGGCACCTCTGCCTTTGCGGATTGCTCTCCTGTCCGCAGCGACGGGTTTCGGCGGCTGCGCAGTCATCATGCAGAACCGCGCGCTGTACCCGCAAGGATTGATGCGGCTGGGGGAACAGCTGGCGTGGCAGGCGCTGCACGGCGTGATTTCGGGGGCATTGGCGCTGGGAATTGCGCTGCTGGTGCTGGGCGCGGGCGGAAATTTGTAACAGAAAATTTGTGATGGATAGCTGAAAGAATCCGGATTACAGCTTGTCAACCGGGGAAAAAGCAAGTATAATATATTCTGCGGAGTTCTGCGAAATTCTCCGCATCAGCAAAAAAAGAAACCCGTCGGCTTCGGCGGAATTGAAGGAGTACCCGGAAAAAATGAAGAAACAGAATGCAGCAATCTGGTGCGCCCTGTTGCTGATTGCCTTGCCCATTGCAGTGCTGCTGCTTGTGCCGTCGCCTTCCGCGCGGATTGTGGACGTGGTGCAGCCGCTGATGGAGTCAGAAGAGATTGATTATTGGAATCCCGATATCTTCTTCCTGACGAAATACGGCTTGACCGCTGCTATCAGCGTTCTGTGCGGCCTGGTGCTGACGCTGTTGTGCTCGCGCAAGCGCCTCCCGCTGGACACCCGCGCGGCGATTTGCACGGTTGGCGGCTTTGGCGCGCTGGTGGGCGCGCGCGTGCTGTATATGCTTGCCCGGTATTCGTACATCATGGTTGATTTGGGCGGCAGCTCGTTCTTCTGGCAGTTCTGGCAGGGCGGTTATACGCTCTATGGCGGCATCCTCGGCGGCATGGGCGCGATTACGCTGTATGCGAAACTGACGAAGCAGAAGGCGCTGCCTCTGCTGGACGCGGTGACGCCCGGCGCGCTGCTGGCGCTGTGCGGTCTGCGCTTGGCGGAGGGGTTCACGGGGCAGGGCTTCAGCAAACAGATGGACGATATCTGCTGGTACTTCCTGCCTTTCCAGAATGAGGACGGGCAGATGCTGGTTTGGGCATATGAAGCCATCGTTGCGGCAGTCGCGCTCGTGATTGTGCTGGTGCAAGGGCGCAGGCAGAAAATCGCCGGGCGGACGCTGGAAACCGGGTTGACCATCATCAGCGTGATGCAGGTGCTGCTTGACTCTTGGCGCGCGGATGAGCTTATCCGCTTCGGCTTTGTCCGCCTGAATATGCTCATGGCGGCGCTGACGCTGGCGGTGCTGCTGGCATCACGCCTGACCCGCTGCATCCGCCGGGATGGGCTGAAAGGAATCAGCATTGCGCGCATCGTGATGCTGCTGGCCGGCGCGGGCGTGTGCATCGCCGTGGAATTTGCGCTGGACAAGTCTGCCATCAACAACGGAATACTTTATGGGGTGATGATGCTCGCGCTTGTGCCGATGTTCATCGCCGTGCTGCTGGATGACGGCCGCATTCAGACCGCCGAAGAAAGGAAATAAGCCATGCAGGTGACGCAACCGAACGAATTTTACAAGGGTCTGCCGAAAGAGGACGTATTCTTCGTCAAGGACGACCAGAACAACCCCGTCGGCGAGGGATTCCTGATTTATCAGTATCAGCCGACGATTTTCCCTTCGCGCCCGGTCAACATCTATTTCAGCATGACCAGCAAGCCGGAAGGCGAATACTGGCTGCTGGGGTCGCTTGCGGCGCGCGCGCGGCAGCTGCGCAATCAAGCGCCCGGTGCGGCGGCACGGCTGTACACAGCCGTGGATGTGCAGGACGAGCGCCAATTGGCGTTTTATGAGCACAACGGCTTCAAGATGGATTACACCGAGGATTTGGTGCGCCTGAACGACCCTGACGAAGTGCCGCAGCTGTTCAACTGCTCGTGCATCACGCTTCCGCTCAACACCGTGCAGGAGCAGATGGATTTGGTGTCGCGGATGCGCGGCGCCGGGTTCAGCTACTTTGACCACGGCTTCCTGCTTCAGCAGATGAATCGGCAGAATTTCGCCGCGCTGGGCATCCTGTATGGGTCGAATCTGGTTGGTGCGTGCGTCGCCGCGGGGCAGTACACGTCGGCGGAGGTTATGGGGCTGTATATCGTGCCGGAGTTCCAGCGCAAGGGCTTGGGCACGCGTTTGCTCCAGCAGACGAAACAGGCGCTGGCGAGCACGGGCGTGACGGATTTGACGATGCGGGTGATGAGCGACAGTGAGCCGCAGGTGCGCTTGGTGCAGCGGTTCCGTGCGGAATTGGTGGAACACACGAGTGTGTTCCCCTCGATGCAGATTTAAGAGGGGCATGGCGATTGCCCTCTTGGATGGCTTCGCGGTGTACGCTTTTGTGACATTATGGTCATGTCGCAGGGGGAATCGCGCCTGCGGGCGCGACAAGGGGGCTTTGCGGTCGCCCCCTTGACCCCTTCGCAGTGCACACCCATGTTACTTTTGGGTAGTGTTAATTGGGGGAACGAAAGGTATACTAACTAAAAAACTTCCGATAAAAATCTACTATGCAAGAGGGCACCGAAGGTTTCCAAAGGGCGATCGCAGACATTTGTCTGTTTTCATGCCCTTTGGTCGCCTCCGCAGAGGCGAAATCCCTGCATCAACACGCGCATACAGCAGGAAAATGCGCACAACTTAAATCGCGCAAGGAGAAGACAAAATGAGCATCGTGTCGCTGAAGGACTACCGCTGGGATGGCAGCAAGAAGCTCGAATTGAAGGACGCGGAGACGGGCGCGCCGGAGTTCGTGGATAAAAAAACGCTCAAGGCGCAAACGATGGAGAACCTTGCGGAAGCGGCGGCACTGCAGGATAAACTCTATGCGCAGGGGCGCGAGGGCATTCTGATTGCCATTCAGGCGCGTGACGCGGCGGGCAAGGACAGCCTCATCAAAAAGGTGTTTGGGCAGCTGAACCCGGCGGCGCTGGAAGTCGCGGCATTCAAAGCGCCCAGTAAGGAAGAACTCAGCCATGATTATCTCTGGCGTATCATCCGCACCGTTCCGCCGCGCGGGAAAATCGGCGTGATGAACCGCAGCCACTACGAGGATGTGCTTGTGACGCGTGTGCACCACATGGAGAAGGGCTATGCCATGCCGCCGCGCGTGACGGACGACCCGGATTTCTACCCCAAGCGCTATCAGCAGATTCGCAATTGGGAACAGTACCTTTACGAGAACGGATACCGCGTCGTCAAGGTGTACCTGAACGTCAGCTGTGACGAGCAGAAGCGCCGCTTCCTTGACAGGCTGGAACGCGAAGATAAGCACTGGAAGCTTTCGGTGGATGACATGCGCGAACGCCGCCTGTGGAAGCAGTATGACGAAGCGTTCGAAGATGCCATCAATGCGACCGCGACGAAGGAATCCCCATGGTACGTCCTTCCGGCGGATGACAAGTGGTTCACGCGCTACCTGATGAGCGAAATTCTGCTGGATGTGCTGATGGATGTGAACCCGGATTATCCGCCGCTTGATCCGGCGGAAGCCGCGAAAGTTCCGACAATTCTGGCAGAGCTGGAGAATGGCGAATAATCAGCACAAAATGTATTTTTTGTGGATTTCAAGGGAGAAATATGGAAGTACACATTTTGGTGTGTGCAAACCGGGTTGATTTTATGGAAAAGGCGCGGTATGATAAAGAACGTGCAGGGCGCACTGCCCTGCGCGCAACTTCCGAAGGCAATTGCCTGAAATACAAAAGCATACAGCAATACGCCTTGCGCGGCGCCTGCACAACGCCGTAGGTTTCTCTCTTCCATGCTTCCTCGTCTGCCCGATTCGTTGGCTGACGGGGATTCTTTTATTATGGCACTGCCGCACAACTCGGCGGCGCGTCGGGCGATGTCTTTTCCACGCTGGAAATAATATAATATGAAAATCATGTTTTTAAGCAATCGCATCCGATTGAACAAAAACCCACGACTTTTCCTGCAAAAGCAAGAGGATTTTTCGCGGTTGATGGCGAATTAAAACGATTCGGACTGCACCTCGCTGTGGAAAAAACGGCAGAGCGCGCAGAACGAAAAACCAATCATTTTCCGGGCGCTTTCGCTGGTGGTGGCGGCGAAAAGCCCGACGGACGAGGTACTGGAATGGAAACAAACACCTATTATTATGCGGGCATTGACATCGGTTCTACCACCGTCAAGCTGGTGCTGCTGAACGAAGCGGGAGAAATGGTCTGGGGCGAATATCGCCGCCACTGCGCGCATACGCAGGAGACGCTGGCGGAGATGATGCGGGAAGCGCGGAAGAAACTCGGCGCGTGCCGCGTGAAAGTGCGCATGACCGGATCGGGCGCAATTTCGCTGGCGGAAGCGCTGCGCGTCGGGTTCGTACAGGAGGTCGTCGCGGTGGCGGAAGCGCTGCAGAAGGCCGCGCCGCAGACCGACGTCGCCATCGAATTGGGCGGCGAGGACGCGAAGATTATCTATTTCACCGGCGGATTGGAAGAGCGCATGAACGGCGTGTGCGCGGGCGGCACGGGGTCTTTTATCGACCAGATGGCGGCGCTGCTGAAAACCGATGCGCCCGGCTTGAACGAACTGGCAAAGCGCTATCATGAGCTGTATCCCATTGCGGCGCGCTGCGGCGTGTTTGCCAAGAGCGACATTCAGCCGCTGATTAACGAGGGCGCGGCGCGTGAGGATCTGGCGGCGTCGATTTTTCAGGCGGTTGTGAACCAGACGATTTCCGGGCTGGCGTGCGGCAAGCCGATTCGCGGGCATGTGGCGTTCTTGGGCGGGCCGCTGCACTTCCTGTCTGAACTGCGGCAGGCGTTTGTCCGTACCCTGCACCTGACGGAGAAAACCGCGATTGTGCCGGAAAATTCGCACCTCTTTGCGGCGACGGGCGCGGCGATGGCGGCGCTTTTGGACGGCGAGGACGAAGCTGTGCCGATGGACAGCCTGCTCGAACGCCTTGAGCACGGCGTCATGCTGACCTTCGGCTTGAAGCACCTGCCGCCATTGTTCCGCAATCAGGAGGAATATGCGGCGTTCAACCGCCGCCACGCACAGGCGAAGGTGCAGCGCGGCGATTTGGCAACGTATTCCGGCAAGTGCTATCTGGGCATTGATGCGGGTTCGACGACGACGAAAGTCGCGCTGATTGGCGAAAAGGGTGAATTGCTGTACAGCTACTATGCGGGCAATTCCGGCAGCCCGATTGAGACGGCGCGCACGGCGATGCGCGAGCTGATGGAGAAGATGCCCGACACGGCGGTGATTGCGCGCTCCTGCTCTACCGGCTACGGCGAAAGCCTGCTGAAATCAGCGTTCCGGCTTGATGACGGCGAGGTGGAGACGATTGCGCACTGCACCGCGGCGGCGTTCTTTGACCCGAAAGTGGACTGCGTGCTGGACATCGGCGGGCAGGACATGAAGTGCATCAAGCTGAAAAACGGCTCGGTGGACACGATTCTGCTAAATGAAGCGTGTTCGTCCGGCTGCGGCAGCTTCTTGGAAAATTTCGCAAACTCGATGGGCTACACAGCGGAAGGGTTCGCAGCGGAAGCCCTCTTTGCGCCCGCCCCGGTTGATTTGGGAACGCGCTGCACCGTGTTCATGAACTCCAACGTCAAGCAGGCGCAGAAGCAGGGCGCGACGATACAGGACATCAGCGCGGGTCTGGCGTGTTCGGTCATCAAGAATGCGCTGTTCAAGGTCATCAAACTCGCTGATCCGAAGGAACTGGGGCAGCATATCGTCGTGCAGGGCGGCACGTTCCACAACAAGGCGGTGCTGCGCGCGTTCGAGCAGCTTGCGGGCGTGGAGGCCGTCTGCCCGGATATTTCCGGCATGATGGGCGCGTTCGGCGCGGCGCTGATTGCGCGCGACCGGGCATCGGGCAGCGATACACCCTCCTCTACCCTGCCGATTCAGGACATTCTGGGCTTGCAGTGGCAGACGCGGACGGCGCGCTGTCAGGGCTGCACGAACCACTGTATGCTGACGGTCAGCCTCTTCCCCGGCGGACGGCGGCACATCACAGGCAACCGCTGCGAAAAGGGGCTGGGCAAAACCGCAACGGGCGAAAAAGGCCCGAACGTGATGGCGTACAAGCTCAAGCGCATGTTCGACTATCAGCCGCTGACCGCCGAACAAGCCACGCGCGGCGAACTGGGCATTCCCCGCGTGCTGAACATGTATGAGAACTTCCCGTTCTGGATGACGCTGCTGACGAAGCTGGGCTTCCGGGTGGTGCTGTCCCCTGCGTCCAGCCGCGCAATCTACGAAAAGGGCATGGAGTCCATCCCGTCGGAAAGCGAGTGCTATCCGGCGAAGATGGCGCACGGGCATGTGCAGTGGCTGATTGATCAGGGCGTCGGGACAATCTTCTATCCGAGCGTGTTCTACGAGCGGCAGGAGGATATGAAGACCCAAAACCACTTTAACTGTCCGATGGTTGTGGCAAATCCGGAGAATATCGCCAACAACGTCGAGGATGTGACCGAAGGGCGCGTGCGGATGCTTAAACCGTTCCTCGCGCTGACCAGCGAAAAGACGGCGGCGGACACGCTTGTGCGCTTTTTCCGCAAGACCTTCAATATCCCGGAGCAGGAAGTTCGCGACGCGGTTCACGCGGGCTGGGACGAGCAGCAGTGTGCCAAGACCGACGTGCGCGCCGAGGGTTTGAAGGTGCTGCAATGGATGGAGGAGAACCACAAGAAGGGCATCGTGCTGGCGGGACGGCCGTACCACGTTGACCCGGAAATCAACCACGGTATGCCGGAGCTGATTGCCTCCTATGGGCTGGCGGTGCTGACTGAGGACAGCATCCCTGCGTCCTTCCACGGCGAACATCCCCTGCGCGTGAGCGACCAGTGGGTGTACCATTCCCGCCTGTATGTGGCGGCGCAGTTTGTCAGCCAGCGGGATGATTTGGAGCTGATTCAGCTCAACTCCTTCGGCTGCGGGCTGGACGCCGTGACGACCGATCAGGTGGCGGAGATTCTGGAACGCTGCGGCAAGCTGTATACGCTCATCAAAATTGACGAGGTGAACTCGCTGGGCGCGGCGCGCATCCGCGTGCGGTCGCTGCTGGCGGCAATGGCGCAGCGCGAAAAGCGCGGCATCGTGGCGCATCCTGTGCCCGCGACGTATCATCGCGTGGAATATACCCGCGACATGCAGAAGAAGGGCTACACCATTCTTGCGCCGAACATGTCACCGATTCATTTCCGTCTGCTTCAGCCGGTGCTGGAGAAGCACGGGTATCACATCGTCATGCTGGAAAACGATACACGCTCCGCGATTGATACGGGTCTCAAATTCGTCAACAACGACGCCTGCTATCCGTCCATCATCACCGTCGGGCAGATGATGGAGGCAGTGCTGTCCGGCAAGTACGACACCGACCGCCTTGCCCTCGCCATGACGCAGACGGGCGGCTGCTGCCGCGCAAGCAACTACGTCGGTTTCATCCGCCGCGCGCTGGCGAAAGCTGGTCTGGGGCATATTCCGGTTATCTCCATTAACGCCAACGGCATGGAAACGAACGAGGGCTTCCGCTTCACCCTGCCGATGCTCATCGGCGCGGCGCAGGCGATTGTTTTCGGCGATTTGCTGATGCGCTGCCTGTATCGGGTGCGCCCCTACGAAATCGAGGCGGGAAGCGCCAACCGGCTGGCGGAGACATGGTCGCAGAAGATCATCGACCATCTGGTGAATGGCACGGGACGCTACGGCGACCTCTGCCAGCAGCTTGTGGACGACTTTGACCATCTGCCGATTCACGAGGACATGAAGAAGCCGCGCGTGGGCATCGTCGGCGAAATTCTGGTGAAGTATATGCCCGTGGCGAATAACCATCTGGTCGATTTGCTGGAAGAAGAAGGCGCGGAAGCCGTTGTGCCCGACCTGATGGACTTCATGAACTACTCCGTTTACAACGGCAAGTTCAAGCACGAGTATCTGGGCAAGGGCTGGACAAGCGAGGCGAGCGCGGTACTGGGCGTGAAGGGCATTCGCGCGCTGCGGCGTCCCGCACTCAAGGCGCTGGAAAAGTCCAAGCGCTTTGAACCGCCGATGCATATTGAGCAGATTGCGGAGCTTTCCGATCCGTTCCTGTCGCAGGGCAACCAGTATGGCGAAGGGTGGTTCCTGACGGGTGAAATGGCGGAACTGCTGCTGACGGGCGTGCCGAATATTGTGTGCATTCAGCCGTTTGCGTGCTTGCCGAACCATGTGGTGGGCAAGGGGGTTATCAAGCAGCTGAGAAAGAAGTATCCGCAGGCGAATATCTGCGCGGTGGACTTTGACCCCGGCGCGAGTGAGGTGAATCAGCTCAATCGCGTGAAGCTGATGCTTTCCGCCGCACGGAAAAATTTAGGGCAGGAAGCAAAATAATCGGATAAACACGCGGAAGGAGTATGGGAAAAGCGACCAACTCAATCGCGCGAAAGGGGTCAAGGGAGGAACTCCCTTGCAGGGTCAAGGGACAGCGTCCCTTGTGGGGTTTGGGGCAACGCCCCAACTGTTCCGCGTTCGACCAATCCCAAGGAAGCCGCCAACAAAGGTGCAGGCAGCGAAGCGTCCCTGCCAGTAACTTTGCGCTCCCGCAGGAGCGCCCCCAAGCTGCTCTTTCCATCAACCCAACATTGTCGCGCCAAATGGGCGCGACCGACCAGCATGGGAGAAGGTTTTCTCTCGATGCTGGTCTTTTTCATTGCAGGGGAAAAACGGAGAGCGTATCCTACCGCAATAGAAAAGCCCCGGCAGCCGCTGGACAATCGTCCTTGTGTGCTGCCGGGGTTGTTATGCAGTTGGAAAATGTGTTACGCCTGCTCGAACTGCGAGTTGTACAGCTCGGCGTAGAAGCCGCCTTTTTGCAGCAGTTCTTCGTGCGTGCCGGATTCGATGATGTCGCCGTGGCGCATGACCAGAATCTTGTCCGCATTCTTGATGGTGGAAAGGCGGTGCGCAATGACGAACGAGGTACGTCCCTTCGTCAGCGTGTCCATCGCTTGCTGAATCAGCATTTCTGTGCGTGTATCGACGGAGGACGTCGCTTCGTCGAGAATCAGCATCGGCGCGTTTTCAATCATCGCGCGGGCGATCGTCATCAGCTGCTTCTGTCCGGCGGAGAGGTTCAGTTTGTCGGAAAGCAGGGTATCGTAACCCTCCGGCAGGGTGTGGATAAGGTGGTACAGCCCCGTTGCGCGGGTCACTTGGTCAAGCTGCTCGTCCGTGATGCCCTCCTTGCCGTAGCAGAGGTTGTCGCGGATGCTGCCCTCGAAGAGCCAAGTGTCCTGCAAGACCATGCCGAAGAGGTCGTGCACATGCTCGCGCGTCATCTGCGACAGCGGTACGCCGTCAATGCGAATTTCGCCGCCGCCCAGCGGATAGAACTTCATCAGCAAATTGACCATCGTGGTTTTGCCCGCGCCGGTCGGGCCGACGATGGCGACCTTCTGACCCGGCTGCACATGCTCGGAGAAATCGTGAATGATGATTTTATCCGGCGTGTAGCCGAAGCGGACGTGGTCGAACGCCACTTCGCCGCGGACGGTTTTCGTCTGCGCGGGCAGGTGGGATTCGTCGGGCATTTCCTTCGCTTCGAGGAACTCAAAGACGCGCTCTGCCGCCGCCGCTGCGGATTGCAGGTTCGTCGCCGCCTGTGCTAACTGGCTCAGGGGCGAGGTGAACAGGCGCACATACATCATGAAAGCGACAATCACGCCGAAGGAAATCGTGCCGTTCATCGCCAGCACCGCGCCGACGACGCACACCGCCACATACGCGAAATTGCCGATGAAGCCCATCAGCGGCATCATCAGGCCGGACATGAACTGGCTCTTCCAGTCTGTCTCCTGCATCTTGCCGTTGATGCGGTCGAACGCCTGCTGTTCGCGCTGCTCTGCGCCGAAGAGGCGGACGACATTGTGCCCTGTGTAGATTTCTTCAATATGGCCGTTCAGGTCGCCCAGCCACCGCTGGCGCGCGACGAAGTACTTCTGCGAGCGGCTCATGATGCCCAGCATCAGCCCGAAGCCCAGCATCGACGATACAATCGCCGTCAGCGCCATGACCCAGTTCGTTGAGAGCATCATGACGACGCTGCCGATGAACATCGTCACGGCGGAGACAAGGCTCGTCAGGCTGTTCTGCAGCGTCTGCCCAATGGTGTCCACATCGTTGGTGACGCGGGAGAGCACGTCGCCGGTGGAGGTGGACTGGAAGTAGCTGACCGGCAGGCGGTTGATTTTGTGGGATATGCCGTCGCGCAAGCCCCGGTTGACCTTCTGCGTGACGACGGTCATCACCAGCCCCGTCATGAAACTCAGCAGCGCGCCGACGATGTAGAGAATTATCAGCGTGATGCAGATTTTCTGGATGGCGGGCATGTTAATCTCGCCGCGCAGCCCGGCGGTAATCAGGTTGGTGATTTCGCTGATTTTGTTCGGGCCGATCAGGCGGATAATGACGCCCGCCAAGTCGCCCAGAATCGCGATGCAAATGACCGGATAGAAGGGCTTGCAGTGGCGGATGAGCTTCCCCAGTGAACCGCGGAAGTCCTTCGCCTTTTCGCCCGGTACGCCCGGCCCGCGCATTCCGGGATGACCGCCCGGACGGCGTTTCGTTTCACTCATGACGCAAGTTCCTCCTTCGACAGCTGCGAATACGCGATTTCCTGATAGACCTTGCAGCTTTCCATCAGCTCGCGGTGCGTGCCCTTGCCGACAATCGCGCCGTCCTCAATGACGAGGATGCAGTCCGCGTCGCGAATCGTGCCGATGCGCTGGGCGACGATGATGTTCGTCGTGCCGCTGGTCTGCTCGCGGAGCGCCTGACGCAATGCATGGTCGGTCTTGTAGTCCAGCGCGGAGAAGGAGTCGTCAAAGACGAGGATTTCCGGGTCGCGCGCCACTGCGCGGGCAATGGACAACCGCTGCTTCTGCCCGCCGGAGAAGTTCGAGCCGCCCTGCGCGACCGTGCCGGAATACCCGACCTCCGGGGATTCGACAAATTCCGCCGCCTGCGCGACAGCAACCGCCTTGCGGATGGCAGCGCCCGACGCGTTGTCCTCGCCGTAGCCGACGTTGCTGCTGACCGTGCCGGAGAACAGGAACGCCTTCTGCGGCACAAAGCCAATCTTGCTGCGCAGGGCGTCCTGCGTGTAGTCACGCACGTCCACGCCGTCTACCAGCACCTGCCCGCTTGTTGCATCGTACAGGCGCGGAATCAGGTTGATGATGCTGCTCTTGCCGCAGCCCGTCGCGCCGATGAGGGCAACCGTCTGTCCGTGATGTGCGGTGAAGGAGATGTGGTGGATGGTGTCGCCGTCGGCATCGGGATAGCGGAAGGAGACGTCACGGAACTCGATTTCGCCCTTCATTCCCGGCTTGCCCTGCGTTTCCTTGCCGTCCACAATGCGTGCCTTCGTGTCCAGCACCTCATTGACGCGGCCCGCGGAAACGGTCACGCGCGGCAGCATGACGAAAATCATCACCAGCATCAGGAATGCCATGATGACCTGCATCGCGTACTGCATAAAGACCACCATGTCCGAGAACAACCCGATGCGTTCCATCATCGCGGCGGGCGACGTGACCGCAATTGCGCTGATGAGCGCCGCACCGATCCAGTAAATGCCCAGCGTCAAGCCGTTCATTGCCAGATTCATGCCCGGATTCATGACGGACATGGCGATGTTCGCCTGCTGGCTGTTGCGGGTCATTTCCTCGTTCGCCTTGGCGAATTTGCCCTCCTGATAGTTTTCCGCGTTGTAGGCGCGGACGACCTGCAAGCCCGTCAGGTTCTCACGCGTGATGCGGTTCAGGTTGTCCGTCAGCGTCTGCATCTTCTTCATGCGCGGCACGGCGTAGAGCATGATGAAGACCAGCAGCACACATACGAACGCAATCACGCCGCCTGTCAGCAGCGACCATTCCCAGCTCTTCGTGCTGATTTTGCCCACGGCAATGAACGCCATAATCGGCGCTTTAATCAGCGACTGCATCCCGAAGGAAAAGAACATCTGCAATTGCGAAATGTCGTTGGTCGTGCGGGTAATCAGGCTGGCTGTGGAGAAGCGGTTGATTTCCTCGTTTGAGAAGCCGACCACCTTGCGGTACATTTCGCCGCGCAGCCGAGCGGAGAAGCGTGATGCAATCTGTGCGGTAAAGAATGTCGTGCAGACCGTCAGCAGCATTGACCCCAGCGCGCACAGCAGCATCTTGCCCCCTGCGAACAGGATATCGCTCATCTGGCTGCCTTCCGTCTGCACCAGCCGGGTGATTTCCGACATATAATCAGGCAGGGCTAAGTCAAGCTGCACCTGCCCCACAATCAGCACTACACAGGCGGCGACGAGCAGCCACTCTTTCCACCTGAGGTGTTTCAAAATCCGTAGCATGGGTTTCAATCCCTCCTTTTCCGTTTGCGTCCGCCATCATACCATAGAAAGATGGATTCAGAATGAACTGGCAGAACATTTTTCAAGATTTTTGGTACTTCGCAGGGAAACTGCGCCTTGATGCGTTTATTTAGGTAGGGAAATACCTCCAAAGGAGTTGAGAGCGATGAAGAAACGGTGGATTCTGCTGATTTTGCCCTTGATGATGATGGTAATGCCTGTTGCCACCGCGAACGGCTGGGGCTTGCCCGAGGCCTTGGTGCCGCTTGTGTCGAACACGAATGATTATGACGACTATTATCATTTGGCGGATGATTATGCGCGGAAGGAGAATAGCGCGCGCATCATCATGCAGAGCCGCTATCACAATCAGCTGATTGCGGCGGAAAAGGGCGCAGACGGTTGGGAGGGCGTGATTTATTCGACGACCGCCGTTTATCAGCCGTCGGAGCAGAGCACATCCGGGAAGCCGAAGCTCGCGCGCATCAATAACGGCTTTGAGTTGGCGTATCCGAAGGTGAAAGAACTGTATCGCTTTGAGCGCATCAGCAATGACCGGGGCGAAACAGCGTATACGCTGACGTATGCGAAGATGGGCGGCGTGGAGGTGGAGCGGCAGGAATCCTACCGCTATCTGGTAACGCAGGGCGAAGACAGCGCAATGTGGGTGACGGAAGTCACGCTGGAAAACTTCAACATCCACAATATGCCCCGCCGCGGCGTGGGCGACGTGCGGCGGATGCGCGATGTATACAGCAGCATGGCGCTGTACGAGAATTACGACGCTGTGGGCTGGATTGGCGCGCAGAATGTTCCGGGGAAGAAAAGCGGCAAGCAGTCGTACCCGGTCTATGCCGCGCCGAGTACGGAGGCGTCCCGCGCGGCGAAGGGGAAAGCGTCGTTCAGCACGGGGGATGAGTATCGCCTGTATTGCACCGAAGGAGACTGGTCGCTGATTGAATACCGCGTCAGCCTGCGGACAAGCCGCTTTGGCTGGGTAAAGATTGGTCAGCCGACCCAGAGCCAGCGCCTGCATATCCCGATGCTGACGGCGTATGACACCTACCTGACCGACGATCCGCACGTCAGCGAGTACCATCAGGCGGAACTGCCCGCCGGGACGAAGCTGACGATGTGGTATCTGCTGGGCGTGAGCGACGACTGGGCATATGCCTACGTAGAAGCGACGGTGGACGGCAAGCCGATGTGCGGGTTTGTGCCGCGGCGCGACGTGGTGATTGACGATGTGGAACAGCCGGACGAAGCGGCGAAATATGTTGGAAGCTGGTATCTGTATTCCGGCAGCGAAATCGGCTATTTCTATCTCCGGCTGGATGCGGACGGACGCTTCTACTGCTCGGATGACGACGGCGCACAGCCCTACGGCGGAACGTGGTGCGTGGTGCGGAATCCGATGGCTGGGGAGGACAACCTCTGGATTTCGACAGAAAGCATCCTGGCGCTGAATTACAGCGACAGCATGACAATGCGCGTCGGCGTGGACTATATCGTGTCCACAACGGAGGAGGATGGCGAAGGGTTGACCCTGCCGCTGGTGAATCTCGCCTACGGGGAGGGCGGATGCACCTACGTCCCCTATGGCGCGGTGGACAGATACGGCAATTGGGTGGCAACGGCGGACGGAAGCGTGCGCCAAATGACGCTGCCGATTCAATAATGCAAAGGAGCTGCGAACGATGAAGAAACGGTGGATACTGCTGATTTTGTGCTTGACGCTGGCTGTGGCACTGCCCGCCGCATCTGCAAACAGCTGGAATCTGAACGGGCAATTGCTGGCGATGGTGGAGCAGACACATGACTACGACGAGTATACCGGCTTGGTGAGCGATTACAACAGAAAAGCCGCCACGACCCACACGATTCTGACCAGCCGCTATCACAATCAGCTGGTCGCGGTGGATGAGGTGAAAGACGGCTGGAAGGACGCTATTTTCTCGACGACCGCGGTCTATCAGCCGTCGGAACTGGACGAGACGGGTTATCCCAAAATCACACGCACGAAGAACGGCTTTGAATTGGCGTACCCTGATATTGACGAACGGTACTATTTTGAGCTGCAGCACAACAATGAGGGGAGAACCTTTTACACGCTGATGGAAGCGCAGATGGGCGATGTGAAGGTGGAGCGGATAGCAGAATACATCTATCAGGTGACGCAGGGCGAGGAAAGTGCCGTGTGGCCGGTGGGAATCACGCTGGGCAGCTTCAATATTCACAATATGCCGAAACGCGGGGTTGAGGACGTGCGCCGATTTAACGAGGCGAACGAAGGGCTGCAATACTTTGCCTGTTTGTATCCGGAGGTGGTTTCAGGCCAGAAGAGCGGCAAGAAGTCCTATGCCGTGTATTCCGCGCCGGACACGTCCTCTTACCGCGCGGCGAAGGGGAAAGCATCCGTCAGCACGGGCGACGATTATAAGCTGTACCTCACCGTGGGCGACTGGTCGCTGATTGAGTACCGCGTCAGCCTGCGGACGAGCCGATTCGGCTGGGCGCAGTTGGGCAATCATGGCGACGAGACGACGAACGAAATCGTGCATGTGCCGATGATGACGGCATTCGATACCTACTTGACTGATGACCCGAACGTCAGTGAATACCATCAGGCGGAGCTGCCTGCCGGGACGAAGCTGACGGCACTGTCCCATCCGGATAACCAGTGGGCGTATGTGTACGTCGAAGCGACGGTGGACGGAAAAATCACCCGCGGCTTCGTGCCGCAGCGCGACGTGGTGTTCGACGACGTGGAACTGCCGGACGAGGAAGCAAAGTTGGTCGGCAGCTGGCAGATGGAGGCGGGCGGCGAGTTCTGGGACACCTATCTCCGGCTGGACGCGGACGGGAAATTCTACGGCTCGGACTGCGACGGCGCGCAGCCGTATCACGGCACATGGAGCGTTGTGCAGACGCCTGCGGGCAGCAATCTCTACTGGGTGGGCGATGTTCCGACAATCGTCTTCCGCTGTGTCAACGGCACGGTGTACCGCTACGGCGTTGAAGTGTCCGATGATTACGAGGTGACGGAGGGTGACTACTGCCGAAGCGTGAGCTTCATCGAATGTCAAGGCGGCATGGGGTATGTCTCCTATGGGGTGTATGATGAAGGCGGCGGTGTCATCACGGACGAGAACGGCAAGCTGATTTTGAAGGAACTCGATGTGACGGACGAGCTGAATTGGGGCGCATATTGGGAAGAAGAGGGGAACGGATGAGAGAATTTCAAAAAAAAGCGTCAAAAAAGTGTCAAAAGTGATGGAAATCCTGCGCAACCTCTTGCAAAATGGCGGCAAATTGGGTAGAATATGAGGTGGGAAATGATACTCTTTCCAGATTCGCCTGTGCCAGCTGCTTGCGTCTTTTCCCCTCAGGCGTCCGGTCGTTCCACTTAGCGTAGCGCTGCTACGCTGCGTTGCACTCCCGTTAGCCAGAGTGAAAAATTCGCGGCGCATCTTGGCACATTCTTATCTGGAAATAGTATAACCCCGTTTGAACGACTAAAGGAGGTATATTCCAATGGCAGTGAAAGTTGCTATCAATGGCTTTGGCCGTATTGGCCGTCTGGCGTTCCGTCAGATGTTCGGCGCTGAGGGCTACGAGGTGGTCGCGATTAACGACCTGACCTCTCCCGCGATGCTGGCTCACCTGCTCAAGTATGACACCGCTCAGGGTTCCTACTGCGGCAAGATCGGTGAAAACCTGCACACCGTGGAAGCGACCGAAGATTCCATCATCGTGGACGGCAAGGAAATCAAGATCTATGCCGAAAAGAACGCGGCGGATGCTCCGTGGGGCAAGCTGGGCGTGGACGTCGTGCTGGAGTGCACCGGCTTCTACTGCTCCAAGGAAAAGTCCATGGCGCACATCGCGGCTGGCGCGAAGAAGGTCGTCATCTCTGCCCCCGCTGGCAATGACCTGAAGACCATCGTCTACAACGTCAACAACGACACCCTGACCGCGGAAGACCAGATCATCTCTGCTGCTTCCTGCACCACCAACTGCCTCGCGCCCATGGCGAAGGCTCTGAACGACAAGTATCCGATCGTGTCCGGCATCATGACCACCGTTCATGCGTACACCGGCGACCAGATGATTCTGGACGGCCCGCATCGCAAGGGCGACCTGCGTCGTGCCCGCGCTGGCGCGCAGAACATCGTTCCGAACTCCACCGGCGCTGCGAAGGCGATCGGTCTGGTTATCCCGGAACTGAACAAGAAGCTGATCGGCTCTGCTCAGCGCGTCCCGGTCTGCACCGGCTCCACCACCATTCTGGTTGCTGTTGTCAAGGGCAGCGACGTGACCGTTGACTCCGTGAACGCCGCCATGAAGGCGCAGTCCTCCGAGTCCTTCGGCTACAACACCGAGCCGATCGTGTCTTCCGACGTCATCGGTATGCGCTATGGCTCCCTGTTCGACGCTACCCAGACCATGGTCGCGAAGATCGACGACGACACCTATCAGGTGCAGGTCGTGTCTTGGTACGACAACGAGAACTCCTACACCTCTCAGATGGTCCGCACCATCAAGTACTTCGCGGAACTGAAGTAATTGAAGGCGTAAGCGTTCCCAAAACGAAAGTTTCCTGCTCTCTGCTGGCAACGGCGGGGGGCAGGTTTTTTTGTACCGCCCAATCGTCTCCGCAGACGCGACGGGAGCTGCAAGGCCTCGTTGACTTTCATACTATTTCCAGATTCACCTGAGCCATCTGTTCGCGCCTTTTCCTATCTTTATCCGGAAATAGTATGATACCGCACGGTGCAGATTCCCATGCCCCCTTATTTTGCAGAAGAAGATACCGAGACAACCCTTGATTTCTGCTTGCCACCTATAAATTACAGAATACAAAATATATTATTGTCACCACACCGGCGTAATTTGCCTCGCTGCTTACAATGACGTTCGTACTGTTTGTGGCTTGCAAAAAACTTGATTTTCAATCGGTTCCTCCGCCGTATTTGCAATTAGAATCGACGGAGGATTCATTCGCCGACAAACCAACTCCTTGGCGCGGCGAAGTCTGCATCTGGCGGCACTGTTTACAAACGAAAGAATATGGAATATAATTATTTTAATCCTGCTTCGAGCGGGAAATAAGGAAAAGAGGTGCCCATCATGAAGAAGCTCCTATCCCTTCTGTTGGCGCTGACCATGATTCTCCCCCTGGTGGGCTGCGTGGCGTTCGCAGAGAATGCGGACCCCATCATGATTACCGTCATCGCGACCAGCGACGTGCACGGCAAAGTGCTGCCCATCAACTACGCCACTGGCGAACCTTCTCCGAACGTGGGTCTGTCCATGATCGCTTCCATGATCGAGCAGGTTCGCGCTACGGAAAAGAACGTCATTCTGGTGGATGGCGGCGATACCGTGCAGGGCTCTGCCATGACCTATTACTACTCCTACTTCGCTCCTGAAAAGGACGATCCCATGATGAAGGCGCTGCGCCTGATGGACTACGACATGTGGTGCTTGGGCAATCACGAGTTCAACAACGATCTGCCGATTCTCAAGCGTCAGATTGAGTATGTGATGAGCCCCGACAACGGCGAGGAGCATTCCGTGCCCATGTCCGCCGCCAACTTTGTGGCGAAGGGCACCGATTGGGATTCCTGGATGGGCGTCCCTTACATCGTCAAGGAATTTGAGGGCGTGAAGGTTGGCGTCATCGGCATGGATACGCCCAACATCCCCGCTTGGGAGGTTGAGTCCCACTATGAGGGCATCGACTTCCGCAATCTGGTCCCCACGGTTGAGCACTTCGTGCCGATCCTGCGCGAGCAGGAGGGCTGCGACGTGGTGATTGTCGTGGCGCACTCCGGCGTGGAAGACGCTGTTTCTACCGATGGCAACAACCCCGCGGACTACGAAAACCAGGTTCGCGCAATGATTAACCTGACCACCGGGATTGATGCGGTTGTGTATGGTCACTTCCATAACACCGACTACCGTGAGGACATCCTCAATGCCGAGGGCAAGGTTGTGCCCGTGCTGGCAGGTGGCGCCGGTGAAGGTCTGGGCTTCATGAAGCTTGCCTACGACCCGGCGACCAAGACTGTGACCCCTGTGACGGCTGAAAACGGCTACCGCTTCCTGGCGGATCAGGAAGGCCTGGTGGAAAATCAGAAGGTTGCCACGGCGCTGGCTCCCTACAACGAGGAGCTGCAGGCTTATCTGGATCAGCCTCTTGGCACTGCTACCGGCGCTTTCTCCAATGAGAACATCTCCCTGCAGCCCACCGCGCTGATGGATCTGCTGAACAAGGCACAGCTGTCTGCGGTTCCTGCGCAGCTGTCCATCTGCGCGCCTCTGACCAGCGGCGCCGAGGTTCGCGACCTGATTCCTGCGGGCGACGTTCCGATGCGTTTGCTGTATCAGCTGTACGTGTTTGAAAACTGGCTCTATCGCGTGAACATGACCGGCGAACAGCTGCGGCTGTGGCTGGAGCATGCCACCACCAACTACACCAGTGCGTCGAACCCCGATTACCTTGGCGGTGGCTACTACACCGATGAAATCTACGGTTTGTACTACGAAATCCACTACTATGCGCCTGAAGGAAAGCGCATCCAGAACATGCAGTATCAGGGTCAGCCCGTGGCGCCTGATCAGGTGTTCTCCGTGGTGATGAACAACTACCGCTTCACCGGCGGCGCCGGCTTCATGCAGGCGGCTGGTCTGACTCCTGAGGATTACAGCCTCACGGATATGTACACTGGCGATACGCTGGGCAACGATAACGGTCAGGTGCGTAACATTCTGGCACAGTACATCCGCGACCAGAAGGAAATCACCCCCACCGTGGAAAGCACTTGGCAGTTCTTCAGAACCAAGGAAGACGCGATCGCTGCCGGCGCGAAGGTTGTGGAATAATACGCTTTCCAAATTCACCTGCGCCAGCTGCTTGCGCCTTTTCCCTTCTGACTTTCGGTCGTTCTACTGAGCGTAGTGCTGCTGCGCCGCGTTTCGCGCCCGTTCGCCAGAATAAAAAATTCGCTTCACATCTTGGCGCATTCTTATTTGGAAATAGTATTACGCTCCCCGGATTTTCGTGATGAATCAAAAAACCGCGCCCTGCTCTGGAACATCTCCGGAGCAGGGCGCTTTTCTATGCAATTATCCAGTTGTGCCCTTTCTAAATTCATCCGTGCCATCTGTCCGTGCTTTTCCATTCTGGCGCGTTCTCATGATGGAAATAGTATCACCGCACGATGTAACGTTCCCGGCTTTCCGTGAGGAAATGTTATTTCTCCCATTCCACCCCGTTCCCCCGCAGCCCCTGCACGAACTCCTCCGGCAGCGGCGCGGTGAACGTCATCCTTTCCCCCGTCCGTGGGTGCGTAAATGCCAGCGTGTACGCGTGGAGCATCAGGCGGGGGACTTTCGCGCCCTTGCCGGAGCCGTAAATCGGGTCGCCGCAGACCGGATGCCCGATGGACTTCATGTGCACGCGGATTTGGTGCGTCCGCCCGGTCAGAATGTGGACGTCCAGCAGCGTCACGTTCCGCCCGCGCGCAAGCACCGTCCAGTCCGTAATCGACGGGCGGCCTTCGGGGTCAATTGCCATTTTCTTGCGGTCTTTCTTGCTCCGCGCGATGGGCTGGTCGATGCGCCCGCTGTCCTCGCGCAGATTCCCTTCAACCAGCGCGCGGTAGTGCTTCTCCATCTGCCGCTCCTGCAACTGGCGGCTGAGGGCAAGCTGGCTCTGGTCATTCTTTGCTACGAGCAGCAGACCGCTGGTGTCCTTGTCCAGCCGGTGGACGATGCCGGGGCGCAGTTCGCCGCCGATGCCGCTCAAGTGGTCAAGGTGGTGCAGGAGCGCGTTGACGAGCGTGCCGTCCTCATTGCCGGCGGCGGGGTGAACGACCATGCCGCAGGGCTTCAGGACGACGGCGAGGTCGTCATCCTGATAGAGAATCGTGAGCGGAATTTCCTGCGCGACGGGCACGGCGGGCTTCGGCGCGGGAATCATCAGGACGACAGTTTGCCCCGGTTTCGCCTTTGCGCCGGATTTCGTCTCGACTTTCCCGTCCACCGTGACGTTTCCGTCCGCCATCAGCGCCGCCACCCGCGAGCGAGTCAGCCCAGCGGCTTCGGACAGGGCAACATCCAGCCGCCGCCCGTCGCCGGGGATGGAGATAGTGCGCGATTCGAGTGCGTCAGGCATCATTTGCGTCATGATTGATTTTCCTCCAATCTTCCGTGCGGAACACGATGCAGTACGCCATCAGCACCGTGCCGACGACGAGCGCCGCGTCCGCAATATTGAACACTGCGAAGGGGAACAGGGTGATATCCAGCATATCGACGACATAGCCCAGCGCCAAGCGGTCGTAGGCGTTGCCAAGCGCGCCGCCGATCATCAGCGCCGCCGCGGTTCTGCTCCATCCGCTGAGCTGATAGCGGCGGAGGACGAGCCATCCGGCGATAACTGCGATGACGGACACCACGCCCAGCATCCACGAGCGCCCGCTGAATAGGCTGAACGCCATGCCGGTGTTTTCGGCATAAATCCAGCGGAGAACGCCGGGAATGAGGGTGCGCTCATCCGGCAGCGCGACAGCGAGGGCTTTGGTGAAGCGGTCAAGCGCGAGGGTCAGGAGGATGAGCAGGAGAGGCAGCAGACTTTGGGAAACGGGTTTGCGCATGGTGATGATAGCCCTTTCTGGTGATGATGATTTGGGAAGCGGCGGAATCAGGTCGCGCCCATTGACGCGACAATGAGGAAATGGCGGATAGAGCAGCTTGGGGCGCTTCTGCGGACGCGCGAAGTTACGGGCGGGGACGCTTCTTAGCTGCCGCTGCCCTTGCCTTCCACGAGGTTCAGCAGCTGGGTCAGGAAATCCCCGATAATCGGCAGATTCCTTTGCACCAGTCCTTGCAGCAGCCACACCACCAGCGCGCCCAGAAGCGTAAACCCGACCGCTGTCCCTAATCCTCTTGCAATTCCGCCTACAAACTGCATCAGAAGACGCTTCTTCCAGTTCTTCTCATATGCAACAAATTCACTGAGCCGCAGCTGCTCCATCCGCAGCAATTGCTCCTCCATCTTGTTCGCCATCCAGACCGCCCATTCCTTCATTCTCGCACCTCTTTTTTGCGGTTTTCATTTTCTGATAGAATCGCATGATCATGCAGGGGATTTCGCCTCTGCGGAGGCGACAAAGGGGCTTTTTGCTTGCTCCCTTCGGCACTTTAAGCCATAGTGCTGATAATCAGAAGTTTTTGATAGGGGGGTGGTTCGATGTTGTTCGGAAAAGTATCTGATCTCCCTGCAAAGCAGAGCTGCCCTTTGTTTTTGCTGGTCAGCATTCCCCCGAATTGGGCAAACGATGCAAAGACCAGAAAAAAGGTGGACAAAAAACAAAAAAACACGCGAAAAACGCTTGACATAGCCTATTAGTTATGCTAAACTAACGCTTGCGAATCGCCGGATTAGTTGGAATAAACTATCCGCAAAAGGACTGACACAAGGAGGTCATGGAACATGATGCCGTTGGGCATGGTGGAAATTGGCGAGTCTGGTGTGATTGGCAAAATCACCGGACAGGATGAGGTGCGTCAGCATCTGGCGGAGCTGGGCTTCGTGATGGGCGAAAGAGTGACGGTCGTCAGCAAAATGGGCGGCAATCTGATTTGCGCTGTCAAGGATAGCCGTGTTGCGTTGAGCCAATCCATGGCTATGCGTGTGCTGGTGAACTGAGGAAAAGGAGGCAGAAGGCATGAAAACCCTGAAGGATGTCAAGGTCGGGGAAACCGCGGTGGTTGTCCGCCTGCATGGTGAAGGTGCCGTCAAGCGCCGCATCATGGACATGGGACTGACCCGCGGGACGGAAGTCCATGTGCGCAAGGTTGCGCCGCTGGGCGATCCGATGGAGCTGACCGTGCGCGGCTATGAGCTGAGCGTGCGCAAGGCGGATGCGGAAATGATCGAGGTTCAGTAATTCTGTTTCCCTTACGATAAAACCTGATTTCGCGTCGTTCCAAGCCTTCCACGCGCATACAGTATGGAAGCGCGCTCAACGCAATCGCGCGAAAGGGTCAAGGAGCAATGCCCTTGCAGGGGCAGAGTCTCTGGCATGGTTAGCCACAACAAATTCGCATAAGGAGGCGCCGAAAATGGCGATTACGATTGCGCTCGCAGGCAACCCGAACTGCGGCAAAACGACCATGTTCAACGCGCTGACGGGTTCTCGTCAGTTCGTCGGCAACTGGCCGGGTGTTACGGTTGAAAAGAAGGAAGGCAAGCTCAAGGGCAATGACGATGTGGTCATTCAGGACTTGCCCGGCATTTACTCCCTGTCTCCCTACACGCTGGAGGAAGTCGTCGCCCGCAACTACCTGGTGAACGACAAGCCTGATGCCATCCTGAACATTGTGGACTCCACCTCCATCGAACGCAACCTTTACCTGACCACGCAGCTGCTTGAACTCGGCACGCCGATGGTCATCGCGATGAACATGATCGACGTGTCCCGCAAGAACGGCGACAAGATCGACATGAAGAAGCTGAGCGCAGCGCTGGGTGTGGAAATCGTCGAGACTTCCGCGCTGAAGGGCGAAGGCAGCGTGAAGGCGGCTGAAAAGGCTGCCGCTGCTGCCAAGAACCGCACGACGGGCGAACATCCGCACGTATTCACCGGCTCGGTGGAACACGCGCTGGCGCATATTGAAGATCTCATCGGCGGCAAGGTTGATCCCCGCTTCCTGCGCTGGTACGCCGTGAAACTGTTCGAACGCGACGAGAAGGTTGTTGCGGAACTGAAGCTGTCCGAAGATGTCAAGAAGGGCATTGAGGAAGCCGTCTCCTCCTGCGAAAAGGAAATGGATGACGACGCCGAGTCCATCATCACCAACCAGCGTTACGCCTACATCAACACCTTGATGCAGAACGCGGTGAAGAAGGGCAAGGCAAAGGGCAGCCTGAGCGTTTCGGACAAGATTGACCGCGTGGTGACCAACCGCGTGCTGGCGCTGCCGATTTTCGCGCTTATCATGTTCCTTGTGTATTACATTTCCGTGACGACGATTGGTAGCCTGCTGACGGACTGGACGAACGATGTGTTCGTTGCGGAAATCGTGCAGGGCAACCTTCAGACGTGGCTGGACGGTGTTGGCTGCGCGGGCTGGCTGAGCGGTCTGATTGTTGATGGTATCGTCGGCGGCTGCGGCGCGGTGCTGGGCTTTGTGCCGCAGATGCTGGTGCTGTTCCTCCTGCTGGCTATCCTTGAAGACGTCGGCTACATGGCTCGTATCGCCTTCATCATGGACCGTATCTTCCGCAAGTTCGGTCTGTCCGGCAAGAGCTTCATCCCGATGCTGATTGGTTCTGGCTGCGGCGTTCCCGGTATCATGGCTTCTCGTACCATCGAGAGCGACCGTGACCGCAAGATGACCATCATGACCACGACCTTCATCCCCTGCGGCGCGAAGATGCCGATTATCGGTCTGATTGCCGCGGCGGTCTTCGGCGGCAGCGCGTGGATTGCGACGTCCGCATACTTCATCGGCGTGGCGGCGATTGTTATCTCCGGCATCATGCTGAAGAAGACGAAGATGTTCGCGGGCGACCCGGCTCCCTTCGTCATGGAGCTGCCGGCGTATCACTTCCCGTCTGGCCGCAACGTGTTCCACAGCGTGTGGGAGCGCGGCTGGAGCTTCATCAAGCGCGCTGGCACGGTCATCCTCCTGTCCTCTATCGTGATTTGGTTTACGAAGACCTACGGCTGGGCGCCCGCGGCGGACGTGCAGCTTGAAGCGCAGCAGACCTACCAGACGGAACTGGCTGATTACAACGCGAAGGCGGAAGCTGGAACGCTGGAAGAAGACGAGGAAGCGCCGGAACTCGCGCCCGAAATGGATCGCGCGGCTGGCTCCTGGGGCGCTGTGGCGGATATGGACAACTCCATCCTTGGCAAGATTGGCAACCCGGTCAGCGTGGTGTTCAAGCCGCTGGGCTTCGGCAATATGCCGTCCACGGTCGCTACGGTCATGGGTCTGGTTGCGAAGGAAGAAGTCGTTGGCGTTCTGGGCGTGCTGTATGGCGCGGATGACGCGGCGGACGTTGTTGACGACGAGAACATGACCGAGGAAGAGAAGGCGGAAGCCCTCAGCCCGATTGCGACGGCGTTCAACGAGTCCTCCAACGGTCACGGCCGTCTGGCGGCGTATGCCTTCATGATTTTCAACCTCCTGTGCGCTCCCTGCTTCGCGGCCATCGGCGCGATGAAGCGTGAGTTCAACAATGCCAAGTGGACGCTGGCTGCGGTTGGCTATCAGTGCGTGTTCGCGTACACCATCGCCCTGATTGTCTATCAGCTTGGCCTGCTCTTCAGCGGCGCTGGCTTCACCGTTGCGACGGCGATTGCCATCCTGCTGCTGGCTGGCCTGGTGTATCTGGTCGTTCGTAAGAATCCTTACAACGACAACCACCTCACCCAGAAGGTTTCTGCCTGATTTTCCATCGGGCTTAACCGAGAAAAGCGCCGCTGCATCCGGTGCTTTCTGAGACCCCTCTTGTGAACGCCGGAGGGCTGGCGCGGGTTCTGCATCATCCGCGCTTCCCCTCCGGCATATGTTCTATCGCGCAAAAGCGGTTTTCCTCCATCCGCACAGGCGCAGAAAGGAACGAACCATGGCAACGTGGATTGTTGGCGGTGTACTTCTGGTGATTGTTGGCGCAATCATTTGGAAGATGGTCAAGGACAAAAAGAGCGGCAATTCCGCTTGCAGCTGCGGCGGCGACTGCGGCAAATGCAAGGGCTGCCACTGATTTTTCTCAAAACTTGTCAGACAAAAGCGCGCTTCCCGGAAACTTCGGGAGGCGCGTTTTTTGTGGGGGATTCAATGTAGTACATCCAAAGCACCGCAGTCCCATATGAAGCAGGATTATAAAGAAAGCCCCCTGCTTTTCCGTTGAGGAAGCAGGGGTGCAAGGATTATAAATCGTCATCGAGCTGTTTAAGGTTGCGCTGTATCCCTTCTGCTGTTTTTGCGTCTAATAGCACATAATCAACGCTTACGAAAGAATAGTCCCACTTCCAAGGCTCGAATCGGCAATATTCTCTTATACATTCAATATATACATATTCGGTTTCCGAAATTTGAATGATACGTTGAGAATACTCGCACTTTAATATTGTGATATCATCGGAGTCTGCTCTCGGCGCAAAACGAGTATTAAAAGAGTATTCTTCATTATTTACAGTAAAAGATGGTAACGAAATTCCATGCAAAGAATTATAATCGGTTGGACCGTATTTTTTCTCAAGCGCCTTCTCCATTGTTTCGTACAGAGCCTTTCGGCAATATCTTGATCATAGTAGAGAGCGCAACCGCCCTCGCTGTACTGCTGCCAGTCCGCCGCGCCGTTGAGCAGTGTGCGATACAGCAGCTTTTCATTTGCCAGCTGCTCGTCGGGGTCGTCGATGTTGTCCAGCAGCTCCAGTGCGTAGAGCTTTACACCCTTGTCCCATGCGCTGCGCGCCTTGCGGTTCTGAATAGTGTTGCGGATATTCTCGATGGTTTTCATGATGATTTTCCTTTCTTCTCTTGCGGGGAAGCATCATCATGTGCTATAATAACGATGCTTCCCCGGTCGTTCTCCACGTCGGAGGGAGTAGGTCAATCACCGACAGGTGTCATTGACTTTTGTGATGGTCTCATGCTTGGCTATCTTGGCGGACTGACAAGCATGAGATTTTTTAGTCCTCCTTTTTCTTCGGAGGTTCGAGGGCGATAGACTTATCGAGTGCGTAACGCACACACTCAACAGCATCTTAGATGGACGAGTCACTGAACATATACTCCATCCTGTCTAACGTTCCATTTTCGTTATCTGTAAAGTAATAATATATAGTGCCAGAATAACCTGCAACTTGTCCATCTATCTGCAGCATTTTATTGGAAGCGCCTTGGGGCACAGTAAAACCAGCGGCTTCCTCGATGCTGCGTACTTCGTCCATGGTCATGCCAAATTTTGTTCCACTATGGAGCGTAAACTCCTCCTCGCCAAATGCTGATACGCTGAACAGCATTACAAGAATCATCAGAATAGATGCAATTTTCTTCATGTTTTTTTCCTCTTCAATTCATAAACTGCTTTGCGGATTAGTTCTTCACGCCAGTTGACGCACTCTTCACACCATTTGAAGGAAAGTCCTGCGTATGCAAGTACGTCATTCTCATGATTGAACAGTCGAATGCCTTGGCGTACTGAACCTCTGCTGTTTTTGCAGCAGCCGCGAATGTGAAGCGTTTCAAGAAAATTTATACTGTTTACACAAAAAATGCGCTTCCCGGAAACTTCGGGAGGCGCGTTTTTGATAGGTGGATGTGTTCCGCTGTTCTTTTCCTGTCGCCATCCTATGCAGCGCGCGGCGGATGTGGTATAATACTATTTCCAAATTCACCTGCGCCATCTGCTTGCGCCTTTTCCGCTCTGTCGTCCGGTCGTTCCATTTAGCGTAGCGCTGCTACGCTGCATTCCACTCCCGTTAGCCAGAGCGAAAAATTCGCGGCGCATCTTGGCGCATTCTCATTTGGAAATAGTATAATACTATTTCCAGATTCATCTGCGCCATCTGCTTGCGCCTTTTCCCTTCTGGCATCCGCTCATTCTACTTAGCGCAGCGCTGCTACGCTGCGTTTCATTCACGTTAGCCAGAATGAAAAATTCGCGGCGCATCTTGGCGCATTCTTATCTGGAAATCGTATAATCAGCATGGAAGCATCACAAAACCCGATGAATTACGTCTCGAAATCCACAAAATCCATTTATGTGCTGATAAGGAGGACACCCCTCATGAGCAACGCTCTCACCGCCCGCCGTTCTATCCGCAAGTTCCAGCCAACGCCTGTGTCGCCCGACACCATCCGCGCTATCGTCGCCGTCGCCGCGTATGCGCCCAGCTGGAAGAATTCCCAGACCACCCGCTATACCCTGCTGACCAAGCGCGAGGAAATTGACCGCGTAGCGGACGAATGCACGATGGGCTTTCAAAAGAACATCGATACCCTGCACGGCGCGCCCGCGCTGGTTGTCCTCACGACCGTGAACGACCGCAGCGGCTACGAACGCGACGGCTCGTTTAGCACCAGCAAAGGGACGCACTGGCAGTCCTTCGATGCAGGGCTGGCGGCGGAAGCTTTCTGCGTCGCCGCGCATGATGCGGGGCTTGGCACGGTCATCCTTGGCATTTATGACGAAGGGAAGGTCAAGGACGTGCTGAATCTGCCGGAAACGGAGAGCGTGTCGGCGCTGATTCCGATTGGCGTGCCTGCGGAATCTCCTGCCGCCCCCAAGCGCAAGGATGTTTCGGAACTTCTGCGCATTCGATAACCGTTTGACAAAAATCAGCCAATTCGCGCTTGTACTCAACTACCCGTTGTGCTATGATAAAGGAAATGAATGACCCGCCTGGGGTCACAGGGAAAGGAGTTCCCCATGATGAATTTGAACGAAACTGCGGCGCGTCACGGCTTTTGCGTTGACCGCGTGCGCGAAAGCAAGGAGCTGCACGGGCAGATGGTGGAAATGCACCACGAAAAGACCGGTGCGCAGCTGGTTTGGGTGGATAACGGCGAGGTGAACAAGACGTTCTGCGTCGCGTTTAAGACCCTGCCGGAGGATTCGACTGGCGTATTCCACATTCTGGAACATTCTGTCCTCTGCGGCAGCGCCAAGTATCCCGTTCGTGAACCGTTCGTCGAGCTGCTGAAGAGCAGCATGGCGACGTTCCTGAACGCGATGACTTTCCCTGACAAGACGATTTACCCCGTCTCCAGCCGCAACGAGCAGGACTTCCTGAACTTGGCGGAAGTGTATCTGGATGCTGTGTTCGCGCCGCGCATCCTGCAAGACCCGAACATCTTCTATCAGGAAGGCTGGCACATTGAGCTGGACGAAAACGGCGCACCGCTGTACAAGGGCGTTGTGTTCAACGAGATGAAGGGCGCCATGAGCGATGTGGACGAGCAGATTTACCAGAAGACGCTGGATGTCCTCTTCCCGGACAACTGCTACGGCTGGAATTCCGGCGGCGACCCGAAGCACATCCCCGACCTGACATACGAGCAGTTCCTGCGCATGTACCGCCGCTATTATCACCCGTCGAACGCGCGCATTTTCCTTGATGGCGCGATTCCGCTGGACAAGGTGCTGACGCTGGCGGAGGAGTACCTGAGCTGCTTTGACCGGCTGGATGAGAAGCACGAAATCCCCATGCAGAAGCCCTTCGCCGCCGAAGCGGAACAGGCGTATGAAATCGGCGCCGAGGAGGATACTGCCGACAAGACCATGCTGACGCTGGCGAAGATTGTCGCGCCGTGGTCGGATACGGTGCGCGTCACGGCGACGGAAATCCTCTTTGATGTGCTGACGGGCAGCAATGACGCGCCGCTGAAGAAGGCGCTGCTGGCGACGGGCAAGTGTCAGGATGTAGGCATGTCTCTGGACAACGCGATGGCGCAGCCGTACATGATGCTGACCCTGCGCAACATTGCCGATGGCAGTGAGCAGGAACTGCGCCAGATGATCCGCGATACCGTGCAGCAGCTGGTTAAAACCGGGCTGGACAAGGAAGCGCTGACTGCCTCCATCAACAGCAGCGAGTTTTCTGCCCGTCAGTCGGGCGAACCGTCGGGGCTGCTCCGCTGCATCCATGCGCTTGACGCGTGGCTTTACGGCGGCGACCCGATGCAGCCGCTCCTGTCCGAAGAGCGTTATCAAAAGCTGCGGGAAATGGCGGCAGGCGACGGCTTTGACCGCCTGATGGCTGAACTTCTGCTGGATGAAAGCACGATGAGCATCATCCGCACCGTGCCGTCCCACACGCAGGGTGACGAGCTACGCGCGGAGGAAACGGAGCGCCTGCAGGCGATTCAGGCATCGTGGACGGACGCGGACAAGGAAGCTCTGCGCGTGCAGAACGAGAAGCTGACCGCGTGGCAGCAGACCCCCGACACCGCCGAGCAGCTGGCAACGCTGCCCGTGCTGTCCTTGAGCGAAATCAGCGCAGACCCGCTGCTGATTCCCGCGGCGGAAGCGCAGTGCGGCGCGGCGAAGGTCATCACGCATGATTTGCCCATGAACGGCATCACCATCATGCACTGGTATATTTCCTTGACCGATTTCACCCTGGATGAACTCAAGCGCCTGTCGATACTGCCCGAACTGCTGGGCAAGCTGCCGACGAAGCGTCACGATTCGCTGTCCCTCTTCCAAGCCATCAAGCGCGATATCGGCAAGCTGACGTTCCAGCTGCGTGTCATGTCCCGCTGTGCGGAAATGGCGACGCCCGTGCTGGACGTGAGCTGCTCCGTGCTGGATGCGAACGTGGACAAGGCAGCCGCGCTCGTGCAGGAAATTCTGACCGAAACGTGCTTTGACGACAGGGCACGTGTGCAGACGCTGATTCTCCAGTTGAGCGAGATGGCGAAGCAAAAGGTCATCAGCGACGGCCACAGAATGGCAATGTACGCCGCATCGGCGACGATGAGCGCGGCCTCGGCAGCGCGGGAAGCCTTGAACGGTCTGAGTGCCTGCATGGTGCAGAAGGCGCTGGCGGAGAATTTCGACGCACAGTACCCGGATTTCCTTGCCCTCTGCGAGCGGTTCAGCAAGGACAGCGCGGTGCAGTCCCGCGTCACGTTCAGCCTGTCCACGAATAAGGCGCTTGACCCCGCCGCGATTCTCTCCGCCTACCCGGTCGGCACGCCCATCCCGGATGCTGCGCCGTATGTCAGCAACCTGCCTGCCAAGTGCGCCTACCGCATCCCGGCGCAGATCAGCTTTGCGTCGCTGGGCTATGATTACCGCCGTGCGGGCAAGGTGTACAGCGGTATTGCGCGCGTGATGAGCAATATCCTGTCCCTAAGCTACCTGTGGAACGAAGTCCGCGTGCAGGGCGGCGCATACGGCGCAGGGCTGAACACCAGCGAGACGGGGCGCATGGTCACTTACTCCTACCGCGACCCCTCCCCGGCGCGTACGCTGGGCATTGACCGCAGCCTGTCGAAGGGTCTGCGCGACTTTGTGGCGGGCGACGAACGGATTGACAAGTACATCATTTCCACCATCGGCGAAAGCGAACCGCCGCTGGGGTCGGAGAATCAGATTCTTGTCAGCGACGAAAACCTGCTGTGCGGCATCACGCCGGAAGATCTCTGCCGTGAGCGCGCGGAAATGCTCTCCACCACCAAGGACGCGCTGCTCAAGTGGTGCGGCGTGCTTGACCAGATGGCAAAGGACGGCGGCGTGTGCGTCATCGGGCATGACGGCGCGATTGCCGCTTGCGAGAAGGAAGATTTGACGGTTCTGTAAGGGATATAATGTAAAGACCCGCTGTTCACCCCCAATGCAGGGATGGGCAGCGGGTTCTCGTATGCTATACTATTTTCACTTTCCCCATTTCACCCGAATCTCAAACGGCATCTGTGCATCTGTCGCTTCATCGCTGTCCCACACGTGCACCTGATAGCTTTCCGGCGCGCCCAGCACGACGAAGTACAGATACTGCGTTTCCTCCGGAATATCGAAGGACACCGCGCCCTCCTGCGCCGCAGAGGAATCGCTGTACGCGCGCGTGCCGTCCGTCAAGTATGCCACGAAACCGTAGCGCCAGCCCGGCGCGGCATCCACCGCGTTGTAGACCTGCGTGTGACCCGTCAGGTTCTCTGGGGTGGCTTCGTCCCCGATATAGTACAGACCGGGGTCATCCGCCGCCAGCGCCGCGGTCATCAGCGTCATCAGCACCAGTGTGAGTGCCAACATTCGCCTGAGCTTCATGCAAATCCTCCGTTTACGGAATGCGGAATTCTGTAAACAGCGTCACAATACGCTGATTCATCAGCTTGACGCACTCCCATCTCGTTTTGGCATCCACATCCATGCGCACCCGCGCGCCGCCCTCCTGCCAGTACAACAACATGCCAGCGCTTGATTTTCATTTATTCAAACCATCCCTTCGGCAGCACATCCCGCTGATGCAGCAGCATGTCGTCGAAGAGCTTCTGACCGTCCTCCAGCGTCACGCCGCCCAATTGCGGGTCGTTCATGAACGTGGAGAAACCCAGCTTACGGTCGCAGTGCAGCGCCGCCTGCAAGGTGTTTTCCTGATTGTAGACGTGGCGCGCCACCAGCGGCAGGATGTTCGCCGGCATGTCGCCCGCGCAGATCGGGTCGATGCGCCCGCGCGAGAACAGCGCGTTTGTCTCCACCACCGCGCCAATCGGCAGGTTCGGAATCTGCCCCTGATTCGGCACGTTCACGTTGCTGACCATGTTCCCCAGCCCCAGCAGCGCCTTGAGCAGCAAATGCCCTTCTTCGCCCGACGGCGTAAGGTCAAGCGGCTCTTTTCCGCTGAGCAGGTCGTCCGAGCGCTGCATCCGCTTCTTCAGGTCGTCTTCGCGCCAAGACACGGGCGTCAGGTCGAATTTCCACTGGTGCGCTGTCTCCGGGCTGTGCAGATACCACTGCGGCAGGAACTCCACCAGATGGCGGTCGCCCGCCGCCGCAATCGCCCCATAGCGCCGGAACAGGTCGAACTTGACCTTGTGCGCGCACGCGAAATGGCTGTTCATCCAGTTGTCTGCCCCCAGCTGAATGCCTTCGGGATGCTCGTCCACAAAGCGGGCGTACAGCGGCATCAAATCCATGCCCTGATAGCTGGCAGAGGTAATCCAAGTGAAGTGGTTAATGCCGGTGACAGTGGTGTACAAGTCCTGCCGCTTCACGCCGGGAATGTGCTCCTGCTCATCCAGCATCGCGCACAGCACCTTCTGCGTGCCGAACACCTCGTGGCAGCAGCCGAACGCCTTTACCTGCGGGAATACCTCGTACAGCGTCCGCACGCAAAGCGTCATCGGGTTCGTATAGTTGATGACAAATGCGTTCGGCGCGAAGTCGCGAATCGCTTCGGCAATCTCGACAAACATCGGAATTGTGCGCATTGCCCGCATGAAGCCGCCTGCGCCCACCGTGTCGCCCACGGACTGATATACGCCGACCCGCTCCGGCAGGTGTACATCGCCGCGCATGTGCGCAAACGTCCCCGGCAGAATGCTGATGACGACGAAATCCGCCCCCGTGAGCGCCTCCTGCAAGGAATTGCTGACCACAAACGCCCACTTGGATGCCGCGTCGGGATGCGCCGCCAGCATCGTGCCGATTTTCTGATTGCGCTCCGCCGCCTCGCGGTCAATGTCGTACAGCCGTACTGTGCCGCTGATTTGCCCGTCGGAAATAATGTCGCGCATGAAACCCCACGCCCATCCGCGCGAGCCGCCGCCGATGTAAGCCACCGTCAAGCCTGTCACCTTGTTGCCTTGATGCGTATACATTGCACTTTTCCTCCTTGATGGCTGGTTTTCAGCCTGTATCGACATGATAGCACAGATGCGCGGGTTTTGCAATGCGCGAAAGAGATTCATCTTTTCCATTTAATACTATTTCCAGATTCACCTGCGCCATCTGCTTGCGCCTTTTCCCTTCTGGCGTCCGCTCATTCCACTTAGCGTAGCGCTGCTACGCTGCGTTTCATTCACGTTAGCCAGAATGAAAAATTCGCGGCGCATCTTGGCGCATTCTTATCTGGAAATAGTATAATAGGCATTTATCTGCTGTAAAAAACAGCTTCCCCTTTCAGGAAAGCTGCTATCATTTTATGCCTTAGTCCTGTCCAAGTAATTCTGTCGATTCATCTTCGAGAATGTCGCCCAAAGTCATTCCCTAAATGCGGCACTGCGCCAGCGCTTCCTGTGGCGTGGCATATTCGCCAATCAGCGCATACGCCGAACCTTCTTTTTTGTACATGCCAAATCGCGCTTCACGCCCATCAGGCAATACTGTATTTGCCGGGTGATACATCGAATCCGTCTGAAAACGATATTCCTGCCCTCGCCAGCAAAAATCCAAGCCGAACCAATGCCCGTCGGATGGCGACCATTCCCCGGTATATTGAGAAAGTAACTGCTCACGGGTCATTTGATTCGACCGCATCTGTTACACCCGCCAAAATCCACTGAATCGTCTCATCATCCAGCAGCAGATACTGCGGCGTGACCCGCGGCTGCCACTCCGGGACGCGTGCCGCCAGCGCGTCCGCATGGTGGATGGCCAAGGTGTAGCGTTCTCCATTCACGCCGGGGAAGCCCGCTTTTCCGTCCGCGCTTTCCGAGTGCTGCGACCAAAGCTGTGTCAGCACCGCTTCCCATGCGTAATATGCTTCCATCTCTGGCGACGCTGCCGGAATCGCTGCATCCTCATCCTCCTGCCGCCACAGCACCTGATAATCCTCCGGCGTGCCCTGCCGGATTTCCGCATTCGTCGTCTGCCAGCCAGAATCGAGCGTGAAGCCGGTGTTTTGCATAGGCGTGCTTGCCGTCTGCGGCACGATATGCTTTTCGGCATAGAGATAGAGGATTTCGGCGCGGCTTCCGTCAGCTGCCGTCTCCGTCACCTGCTGCTGCTTGACGTAGAGTGGGGTCATGCTTTCGTGATAGTCGAACGATGTGACAAGTCTGCCGTCTGCCAGCTTGGACAGCTGAATCCCGTATTCGCTCGTCGAAATCGGGCGCGTTTCGTTCATCAGCCAATCGAAGCAGTATAGATTTGCCAGCCCGAGGATGCACACAATCAGCGCACCGAGCAGGACATTGCGGAGGGTGCGGCGGCGCTTCTGCTTCCGCAGCGTCTGGGCGGCGGCGTCGAACGCGGCGCGCGAATCCAACTCGCTTTTCTTTCCGGCGGGCAGGTCAGCTTTGAGCTGATTCATGTATGCGGCACATTGCGCGCACGTCTGCACATGCGCCGACACCATGTGCTTGCTCCCGTCGCTGGCGACATCATCCAGCACCAGCGGCATCAGGTCGCGGACGATTTCACATTCCTGCTTCATTCCTTGCATTCTCCTTTCATCGCGTCCAGCAGCATTTGCTTCGCCCGGTACACCGTTACGCGCGCCCAGCTTTCGGATTTCCCGAACAGCGCCGCAATCTCCTTGCTGGACAATTCGCAGAAGGTTTTCAGGGTGAACACCTCGCGATACGGTTCCGGCAGACGGTGGAGAGCTTGATGCGCACTCAGGGCAAGACTGTGTTCCGCGACCATCTCCGTGAAATCCGGGACGGACGCCTCCGGCACGTTGTCGAGCGGCAGCGGCGACTGCCTGCGCATGATGCGCAGAAACTGATTCCGTGCAATCGCGCAGAGCCATGTGCCGACCGAACTTTTTCCTTCGTACCGCTTCCAATTTTTCATCGCCTGATAGAACGTTTCCTGCGTGAGTTCATCTGCAAGGTCACGATCGCGGCACAGGCGGATCAGGTAGCCGTACACCATGTCCCGGTACTGCTGATATGCTTCTTCTGCGTCAAGCATTTCCAGCACCTCCCTTCATGAAGTTAGTCGCGCGGGGAGACGAAACGTTACACGGAAATGCAAAAAAACATCCGAACCATGCTCCAAGAGCCAGCGGTTCGGATGTTTTTGCTGTATGGTGCGGGAAACAGGACTTGAACCTGCATGAAGTTAGCCCTCACTAGAACCTGAATCTAGCGCGTCTGCCAATTCCGCCATTCCCGCATTTGGTCAGCGTCAAAAACTCTGACAGTATTTATATTCGACGTATTTTGCGATTTTCCTGCTTGCTTTTCAAAAACAATTTATTTTTTTGCGGATTTTTTCGGGAATCTGATTTTCGCATAGATTTGTGCTTATCATGCAGGGGTTTCGCCTCTGCGGAGGCGACCAAAGGGCGATGAAAACAGGCGAAGTCTGCGATCGCCCTTTGGAAACCTTCGGCGCCGCCACTTTTGGGGTTATTTGCGGTTGAATTATGCCGTAGCTTGAAAAGACGAAAGGAAAGCTAACTACATAAATGATAGTTTCGATAAAAAACAAGTAACATGGGTGGCGGGCGAAGGGGTCAAGGGGGCGACCGCAGACATTCGTCTGTTTTCATTGCCCCCTTGTCGCGTCCGCAGACGCGAAACCCTCTGCATGACAAAGCAATGTTTATGTGGGAATCACGCGAAACACGAAAAAAATCCCCCCGCTGCCAATCCAGACAGCGGGGGCCAATCCCTTAGATGCAGTGATATTCCTTGAGCAGCTTCTCGATATCCGTGCCGGAAATCTTCTTCAGCACTTCCTTCAGCGCCAAGCGCTCCATCAGCGGCAGATCCAAGTCGGTAATCTTCTTGCCGTCGCGCAGCTGCACCGTCGCGTTCAGCAGGTCGCGGATGTCGTAGGTGCTGCCCCAGACCTCCGGAACGCCGCGGTCAACGTTCAGCAGCGTGTACACGGCAACCATCGCGGTACGCATGGAGTACTCCGTGGTGAAGATGGTGTCACGCGGCACCTCCGCGAACTGACCGAGGAACGCGAAGTTCACAGCCCCTTTCGGCACAACGTCCGGACGGTCGCCCGCGGCGCGCGGCATGAAGAACGCCGTGATGTAGGGCATCATGACCGGCACCGTATTCGCGCTGTGCTCCGCCAGTTCCTCGATTTCGCTTTCGGGCACGCCCATGTGGTACAGCCACTCCATGCAGATTTCCTTGCCGGTGCAGTCACGCATGGGCTTCTTCACATGGTCGCCGGGCTTGTCAGAGAACAGACCGTACACCCACACGCACAGCTGATCCTTCGGCTGATCGCGGAACTGCTGCTGACGGTTCAGCGTCCAGGACATCAGCCAGCTGGAGTCCTTCACGGTCACGATGCCGCCGGTGACGGTATGGCCGGAGAAGGGATCGCGCTTGCAGATCTTCTGGATATACTGCGGAATTTTGTCGTCCAGCGTGGTGACGGTTGCGCTCATCCAGTTGCTCTGCTCCGGATCGTAGCAGAACTTTTCCGGACGGCCGAACGAAGCGTCCTGCGCGGCAATCTTCTTCCACAAATCCCAGCCGTTGCCGGGCTTCAGCTCCGGGTCAAAGGGCGCGGGAGTGTTCTGGCTGCCGTAGGTGCTGCTTTCGACGCAGCCGCCGTTGGTGATGAACAGCAGGTCGTTTTCGGTCAGGTCGATCACGTCGGTCTGCCCATCATGCTCCACGGTGATGGAGGACGCCTGCTTGCGCGTGGCGGTAACGTCAAAGCGGACGTCGGTCACTTTGGTGGCGTAGTGGAACTGCACGCCATGCTCCTTCAGGTACTTCTCCATCGGCAGGATGATGGATTCATACTGGTTATAGCGGGTGAAGCGCAATGCCTTGAAGTCCGGCAGACCGCCGATGTGGTGGATGAAGCGCTTGATGTAGAGCTTCATTTCCAGCGCGCTGTGCCAGTTCTCGAAGGCGAACATCGTGCGCCAGTACATCCAGAAGTTAGAGGAAAACACCTCGTCGTCGAACACGTCGGTGATGCGCTTGTCATACAGCTGCTCATCCGGCGTGAAGAAAAGGTGCATGATTTCCATCGCGCCCTTATCGGAGATGGCGAACTTGCCGTCCGTGTGGGCATCCTGCCCCTGCTTTTCGGTCGCGCGGCACAGGGAGAAGTTCGGGTCTTCCTTGTTCAGCCAGTAATACTCGTCCAGCACGCTTGCGCCTTCGGTCTCAATAGACGGGATGGAGCGGAGCAAATCCCACATGACCTCGAAGTGGTTGTCCATTTCGCGGCCGCCGCGCATCATGTAGCCGACATCATACTTCCGGCCGTCGCACGCGCCGCCGGACACCGGATCTTTCTCGAAAATGTGGATGTGCTCGCCCTTCATCTGACCGTCGCGCACCAGATAGCACGCCGCCGTCAGGGATGCCAGACCTGCGCCGACAATATAGGCGCTCTTGTGGTCAACGCCTTCCGGCTTCTTGGGATGGGCAAAGGCTTCATAGTTACCGCTGGAATAATACATAAGTTCGTCCTCCTTCAATCAGACGCAGTGGAGAAAAATTATTGTTCATCCGAAGCACGCTTCATCTCGCTTCGTGCCTGTATGATACCCCGATTTTCCCCGGAATACAATAAACAAACCGCAGCCGGTGTAAAAAAACCTGACACAAACGGCAGTTTGATAAAGGCGCCGCCGTGCAATTCGGCGGCGCGTTTGGCGATGTCTTTTCCGCCATCTGCGGTATGCAAATTCCTCGATGTACCGCCAATAAACCTTCGAAATTTGCATTTGCATCTGACGAAAAATCCATGCGTTAGCCGACCACCTCATTTGTGCGGTGTTACCTTAGAATTGTACTGCATCATTTTTCCTGAGCAAAACTGTATGCCAGTTCGATCCAATCAAATAATTTCTCGTCCAAATCAGATGGACTGCTGATGACAAAATGTGTTGTCCACCGTCCCGGATACGGCTCGGTTTTTGCCGCCACCCGGTCAGATTCCAGCGGTGCGGACAGCCCCAGCGTCAGCACAAAATAGTCTTCGGGCAGTTCTGATTTCTTTTTTACCTTCAAGAAGGACACACAGGCATAATGGTGGCGATTGCAGTATGAAATTTGGGATTTTTGCACTTTGATTCGGCTTTCAGGGAATCTGGCAAGCAGCTTTTCCTGAAAGCACTCATACAGCGGATAGACAGCTTGATGCCGGTCAAAGAAAAAAAGAGTATCTTGTAGCGTTGTGTCCATTCTGTGCCCCTCCGCAAAATTACTGTTTAATACTATTTCCAAATTCACCTGCGCCATCTGCTCGCACCTTTTCCGCACTTGCGTCCGCTCATTCCACTTAGCGTAGCGCTGCTACGCTGCGTTTCATTCGCGTTAGCCAGCGCGAAAAATTCGCTTCGCATCTTGGCGCATTCTCATTTGGAAATAGTATAACGATTTCTTTTTCCGGTATTCTCTGTCCCTCGGATTTCCTCATGATAGAAATAATCCACGATCACCGGATGTCCCTGCGGGACTCTGCCATAAGGCATTTCATTATCCACAAAGGGACAATCATACTTCTTAGCCATTTCCTCAGCTTTTACTTCAAGCGCTTCAAAGTAGCTGCGGTTATGCTTGTTATAGATCTCATCGTAAAGCGGTACAAGGTCAGGATATTTTCCGGCGATATAATCCATGATCGTCTTTTTGAAACCGCCCCGAAGATTGAGGTTTTCGAGCCAGAACAGATCGCACTGATCCTTTACCCGCTCAAAGATGGCTTCAAAATCCGTGATGCCGGGGAATACCGGAGATACGAAACAGACTGTACGGATACCTGCATCATATACTTGCTTCATAGCAGCGATGCGCCGCTCAATGCTCGAAGCAGAGTCCATATCGTTCTTGAAATTTTCATCCAGTGTGTTGATCGACCATGAAACGGTCACTCGTCCAAGGTTCTTCAGCAGATCAATATCCCGTACCACAAGATCAGACTTTGTGCAGATCAAAATATCTGCGTCACTGCCGATCAGCTGCTCCAGAAGTTTTCTGGTATTCCCGAATTGCTCCTCCTGTGGATTGTAGCCATCCGTCACAGAACCGATGACCACCCGCTGTCCGGCATATTTCTTCGGATTTTTAATTTCCGGCCAATGCTTCACATCAAGGAAAGTGCCCCATTCCTCCGTGTGTCCGGTAAAGCGCTTCATAAAAGAAGCATAGCAATACTTGCAGGCATGTGTACAGCC
>ERZ772883.86-NODE-86-length-108875-cov-8.903713_pt1 | contig 108875 bp, 100 predicted proteins | sample MGYA00580575_ERZ772883 | MGnify/ENA primary metagenome ERZ772883 (study PRJEB29015, sample SAMEA2737666) | human gut metagenome | biome: human gut; feature: human-associated habitat; material: faeces | place: China | collected 2012 ... | reverse complement strand
TTGTAATTGATGGTGAAGGTTCAAAGGTTATTTGCAAAGACTAATTTGAAAATTCAAGTTTGTAGAATTAAGAAAATCGGGATTCAACAGGACAAATTCTTTTTACAGGAGCATCTTTGATGGAAATGTTTCCTGTCTGTGAAATTGCACGAAGTCAGGGTATCGAACGAGTGATATATAATCATGGCGTTTTATCCTGTAAATCTTCACCTGCCATGGCCCGGCAGAGATAAGAACATTTCCGGTTTTTTATTGGATGCCGGAAGTGCGGAAGTGTTCTGCACGATACTGCGTTGGTGTTTTCCCGGTCTTTTCCCGGAAAACAGATGTGAAATAACTTTGACTGGGAAACGCCAGGGTGGTAGAAATTACAGAGATCGCATAATCGGAATGGCAAAGCATATTCTGAGCGGTCTCTATTTTTTTGCTCTGAATATAGGAACTGACAGAGATTCCCATCTCTTTTGCGAACAGGTGACTTAAATAACCGGGAGATATGCCGGCATGAGCGGCGAGCGTCGGGACAGTGATACGATTATGTAAATGATCATAGATATATTCCAGACACTGGGCAACCGGACGGGAGCAGGCATGATTTCTATGCATTTTTTCCATACGAGTAGTGTAATCCAGACACATCTGTGGGTGCAGGGCGGAAATTTCTTTTTTTGATTTCATGAGATCCGCCTTATGAATGTAGTAGTCGCTGAGATCATAAGCCTCTGTGACTGCCATGCCTCCTTCGATGCAGTATCTTGCCAGCATAGCAGCGGTGATGGCAAAGTGGTATTTCAGATTTTGCAGAGGAGAATCCGAGAGGATACCCAGGCCTTTCTTTTCCTGAAAAGATTCACGGCATAATTCTTTTACTTTTTCGGTATTTCCCTGCCTGACATAGCTGTAGAATTCCAGCTCCGGATCATAAGGGGCACGATAAGTCTCTAATTCTCTGCGGACATATTGTTGATAGAGAAGTTCCTGAGGAATGTTCATATGGACACCTTTCTGAAATTATGAAAATGCTTTTCAAAACCGTTTTGCGATTCTTTCCCTTGTGGAGTGAAGATAGTGGCACACTGATGCTATAAATAATATAGCATAAAAACGATAAAAATAATATGGAAACGATATATGAATTTTATTTCAAATTATATGATAGAGAAAAGAAGAACTGCAGGATTATAACTTTTCCGTTGCAAAGGATCAGGAGGACAAGAGCATGAAATTAGAGAGAGGTATTAATTTAGGTGGTTATTTATCTCAGTGTGTGCATAGCACAGAACATTACGACGCATTTATTCAGGAGGAAGACATTCGTAAGATTGCTTCCATGGGATTTGACCATGTACGTCTGGCAATTGATTATGAAGTATTGGAAGATGAATATGGCAGAACCAGAGAAGAGGGCTTTGCCTATGTGACCAGAGTGGTGGAATGGTGTAAACGGCAGGGATTGAACATTGTACTGGATTTGCATAAAGCGTATGGCTATGATTTTAATAATGCCGGGGATCAGAAAAAGAATATTCTGTTTACAAATAAAATGGTGCAGAAGCGTTTTGTAAATCTGTGGATCAAGATTGCAGAGCATTATGCGAACGAGACACATGTTGCGTTTGAACTGCTGAATGAAGTGGTAGAGCAGGAAAATGCGGAAGCGTGGAATCTGCTCATTGCGGAAACGGTGGACGCTATTCGCCGAATAGCCAGAGACACCATTATTATATACGGCGGAATTCAATGGAACAGTGTGAAGACATTGAAACTGTTAGAGAAGCCCAAGGATGAAAATATATTGTTCACGTTCCATTTCTATGAGCCGTTACTGTTTACCCATCAGAAAGCACACTGGGTACCGACCATCAGCCAGACCGAAGATATCTATTATCCGGAAGCAATGGACTATTATCGTACAAAGTCGCTGCCCATCGGATATCAGGGAGAAGTAGTCTGCAAGGCACAGTCACAGACTATGGGAACCGAATTTATCACGGAAATGGTGATGGAAGCGGTTACTGCTGCAAAAAATGCCGGAGTGACATTGTACTGTGGAGAATTCGGTGTTATTGATCAGGCTCCCGTAGAAGATACCCTGCGCTGGTTCACGGATGTGGATACCGTATTCCGGCAGTTTGGTATCGGCTGTGCTGTCTGGACTTATAAGGAGATGGATTTCGGACTTATTGGGGAACATTATGCACCGATCCGCGAACAATTGCTGACGCTTTGGAACCGGAAGTAGAACTGAGTAAAAAGACCGAAATTCATATTTGATGAAATTCGGTCTTAAAGCAACCTTTGAAGAAAGATTACGGATATATCAAAGAGAAGCTGATCAGCAGCATACACAAAGGAATTACCATAGCAGAGATAAAGGGGCGAGATAAGTCGCCCTTTTTTCGTCGGATAATTCATTTCTTTACGTTTCTATACTCTGTAGGAGTTAAGGAATACATTCTCTTAAATGTTTTACAGAAATAATCTGTATTACTGAATCCAGTTTCTATTGAAATGGCACTTACTTTTTTTTCTGTATTGGTAAGAAGTAATGCTGCCTTCCTTAACCTGTAGCATATCAGATAGTTGACAGGAGATGTATTCAGTACATTACGAAACAAATTCAAGGCAGTACTGATACTCACTTCCCCAACTTTGGCAATATCCAAAAGAGAAATGCTTTCAGGGTAATTCGAATGTATAAACTGCATCATCATTTGTAACCGTGCAAGTGAGGAAGAATTTACATTTTGAGTTTCTGGGTAACAAATAACATTTGAAGTTATGAGTGCCCATATCTTTTGTAATTGAACAGATATTTGTAGTTCATTTATTTCACCTCTGCTAAACTGTATAAGCTTTTGCATTTCAGACAAAATTTCTTTCTGCCATTCCTGTGAAGAAGAAAAAATGTAATAAGCCAAAGATGAGTTCAGAAAGGGTAACACAAATTTCTGATAGATTAAACTTTCTTTCGGAGCAATCAGAGACGGAAGAAAGAGAAAATTTGGAATTACAGCGTCATTTTCGGAATGCATTTTATGAACAACTTTGGAATTAATAAATATTCCCTGTCCCTCGGACATGTCAAAATTATCTTCTCCTACATTAAAGTGAACTATACCGGATTCGATATATACAAATTCAAATTCGGTATGCCAATGCCAGTCAATACAGTTAAAATCATAATCGGTTATGTTATCATCATAGAGTTTGTATGGAAAAAGATGAGTCCCATGTAAAGCAGTTTCCATCAGTGTATCATCGGTTTTTATACTTACAAGCTTTTTCTTTTCTTTCTGCGACATGGCAGTCCCCTCCTGAACAATCTGTTTTACGATATTATACAGCATAATTGCGATATTATATAGTGAAAAATAAACAAAATTGCTATATAGTTCTATTTAGCCGTAAGGAGAAGATAAATGTATGCACAGGTTGAATTTGGTTTATGTGATGAAAAAGAATGTATTTCTATCATTTTAGATAATGAGGAACAGGTAAATGAATTTATGTTAATGCTTATTGAAAAGTCATTTATAGTGAATTGTGAACCAAGATACTTAGGTGCGTTCTATGAGGGAAGTGTTTGGTGTGGAGATGAGCATTATCTAAGAATAACAACAAAGAGAGTTTAGGAAAAATGTTGAAGAATTATAAAAAGACAAAATTGGCGTGTTATTTGGGATTTATTACGCAGGCAGTTGCTGCGAATTTTGCACCTTTACTATTTCTGAAATTTCATACAGATTACAATATTTCACTTGGAAACATTGCTATGATATCAACATCCTTTTTCTTTACACAGCTTTTGGTAGATTTGTTTTGTGCCAAGTACGTGGACAAAATTGGATATAGAGTATGCATTGTTGCTTCTGAAGTATGTTCGGCTGCAGGCCTTGTAGGTTTGGCATTTTTACCGGAAATAATTCCATCTCCGTTTATTGGTATTATTATAAGTGTCATTTTGTATGCGATTGGAAGTGGCTTAATCGAGGTTTTGGGAAGTCCTATTGTGGAAGCATGTCCGTTTGAGAACAAGGAGGCTACTATGAGCCTTCTGCATTCCTTTTACTGTTGGGGAGCAGTTGGAACTATACTTGTTTCGACCGTTTTCTTTCTGCTATTTGGAATTGGCAGCTGGAAATGGCTTGCTGTTATTTTTGCATTAATTCCTGCTATCAATATTATTAATTTTGCAACTTGTCCGATTGAATCATTAGTAGAGGAAGGACAGGGAATGGAAATCAGAAAATTATTTTCAAATCCCATGTTCCTGATTGCCATTGTGATGATGGTCTGTTCCGGGGCATCGGAGCTTGCAATGGCACAATGGGCATCTGCGTACGCAGAATCAGCCCTAGGCTTTTCAAAGGCAGTGGGAGATATTGCCGGACCTTGTATGTTTGCTGTGACGATGGGAATTTCACGAGTGTTGTTTGGAAAAGCCAGTGATAAAATGAAACTAAACAGATTTATGATTGGTTCCGGTATCTTATGTTTTGTATGTTATTTATTAGCGTCATTTTCAGAAAATCCGATCATTGGACTTGCTGGATGTATTGTATGTGGGTTTTCTGTAGGAATCATGTGGCCCGGTACAATCAGCATCTCTTCCAAGGCATTTCCAACAGGAGGAACTGCAATGTTTGCACTTTTAGCAATGGCAGGTGATCTTGGAGGAAGCATAGGTCCAGCCATTGTAGGAAGGGTTGCGGACATGTTTGGAGGTAGTATTCATGTGGGCATGCGCATTGGACTCTTGTTTCCGATTACGTTGTGTTTTATGCTATTTTTATTCAATATAATGAACCACAATGCGAATAAGCAGAAATAGCTGTTATGTTCATGTGACAGTTAAATGTTGCCAGATGAAAGAACATTATGGGGAGAAAAATGCCCCTTAAAGAAACCAACAAATCTTCCGCATCTATCCACATCTGCATAGTACCGTCAAGATAAAGTCGAGCATACTTCACAGGATTGTCTATTGCCAAAGCATTCAAGGCACACTCTGAATTAGGTATTGTCTTTAATCCTTCCTCTGCCTTTGCACAATCAATCCTCTTTTCTGTAAAATTCAAAAAGCATTTCAAGCAGTTCACACAGTCCGTTCATATTATGCTATAATGTGTTATGCGATTTTGCTTCCCTTATTTTTTCCCTTACGAGGGTTCGTAAAGCCTTGTGAAACGATATAACACAAGGGAATACCTAAGGGAAAGCTCACCTACAGAAAAGTTAGTGTTTATAAGGGTTAGCGGGGAGTTTATTAATAAAATATAACAGCTAATGAAACCCTTAAATTAAGTGATTATACAATCGGGATTGCCCGAGTTCTTTGAGTGAGATAAACTTCTTGGGCGAAGGGAAGGAAGAAGGAAAAGTACTTTAGAGGTATTATGGAATGAGTAATAAATTGGTTAAGCACCAAGAATCAAAAGAAATATTAACTGGAAATCAAAAGAAAATTTTGTTTTGGATTTGTTTCATTATTTTAAGTATAGCGTTCATTACAGTCTGGATAAATATACTTTTGACATCTAAAGCATTTAATACACAAATGGAAGAGATGGTACTGGGAGAAGATTATTATATGGAGGATATTGTGATTACAGGTAAAAGGGTTGAAGATGCTTCGGCTGATACGATATCTCAGAATTATTTCTTCTACTACAACAATGGAAAAGTGAATGATTATCACAAGCGAATGCAAGTACCGGGATTTGTATATTCGGAATATAATGTAGGAGATTCCATAGCTGCATATACCACAGACCATGTTAGTTATTCTTATTACAAGTATGGGATTCTTCCGGATACAGAGTATACAAACAATGAATTAATGAAAGTGGCTGGCGTATTGCTTGGAATTGGAATATTTTTATTGGCTTTGTTTGGGGTATTAAGTAAGAAAAGAAGAACTGCAGGATTATAAATTTTCCGTTGCAAAGAAGGCTGGGGAAGACAAAGGATGGAATCAAATAAAAAGAATAAAGCGGGATTTGTCGAATAAAGGAGCAAAATAGAAATGAAGATTCGCAAGGCAGAGAAAAAGGACATTCCAAGAATTCTTGCACTGTTGGGGAAGGTATTACAGATACATGCAGAGATCCGTCCGGATATTTTTATACCGGGTACTACGAAATACACCCCCTGCGAGCTAGCAGAGCACTTTTATGAAAAGATGGGAATGAAGACAAAAGAACGGCAGATGGAATATATCCTGTGAGCCGGACGGAGGTGGCAAGCATGATTAAAATTGCATTTTTTGATGTCGATGGAACACTTCTGAAGATGGGCCATAAAGAATTAAGTGAGCGGACGCTGCATGCATTAATTTCTCTTCGTCGGAATGGGGTGAAGCTGTGTATGGCGACCGGAAGAGGATATCTGTCGGCGCCGCGTTTTCCGGGAATTGATTTCGATGCTCTTCTGACCTTTAACGGTTCTTATGTAACAGTAGGAGACGAGATTATTTTTAAGTGCCCGCTTGATCGGATGGACAAGCTTCAGATCCTTCAGAATTTGAAAGGCATGCATAGGGCGGTAGCGATAAGTAACGAACATTTTATCATCACCAACGGTACAGATCCGGATCTGGAGCAGTATTTCAGATTCGGTAATGAGATATTGAAAATCGATAAACAATTCGATGAACGGGTTCATGAGGATATCTATCAGATGATGTGTGCCTGCCGGGAAGAAGAGTATGAGAGGATTCTCTATGGTACGTACCATACACAGATTACAGCGTGGTGGGATAGAGCGGCTGATATCATTCCTCTGGAATGTGGGAAGGGAAACGCTGTGCGCGCGGTACTTCAGCATTTTGGCTTTATAAAGGAGGAAGCCATCGCTTTTGGAGATGGCTTCAATGATATCGAGATGCTGGAAGCAGTCGGCACCGGTGTGGCCATGGGGAATGCGAAGGATGAGATCAAAGCCCACGCCACCTGCACGTGCAAATCGGTGGAAGAAGACGGAGTCTACGATTTTTGCTTAGAACATGGGCTGATTACAATATAGGCATTGCTGCCCGCATTTCCTTCACTTTTCCGGCATCCACTGCTTCATATGCATTCTTTCGGTTTCTATCATAAGAGAAGTCCACGTCCTGCAGGGAGGCGGTCGCATCCGGCTGCCAGCTTCTGCAGGATGTATGAACCTGCTCTATGCTCGTATATTCCATCAGAGCGTTTACGTTTTGTGCATTCACGCCGCTTCCGGCTAAAAATGTGATATCCTTACCATACTGGCTTTGCAGCTTTTGCAATTGCGTTCTGCCCGACCATACATCGGGTGCACCACCACTGGTGAGGATCCGGTCCGCACCAAGTAAGATCAATGCTTCCACCGCACGTTCCTGTTGTGCAACACAATCAAACGCCCGGTGAAATACAGCTTCTTTTCCGGCGCTATGGATGAGGTCGATCATTTCCTGTGTCCGGTTCCTATGGATGGCATGGTCCTCTGTCAGGAAGCCGAAAGCAATACCGTCAGCTCCGTGCTCTAAAAGGATGCGGGCATCTAAGAGCATGGTCTCGTATTCATCCTGTGAATAGCAGAAGCCGCCTCCTCTTGGGCGGACCATTGTTACAATAGGGATGCTGCACTGTTCTTTTGCACAGATCAGATTGGCCGTAGAAGGTGTGAGACCACCCAGATACAGTGCACTGTTAAGCTCCACCCTGTCGGCACCATTTTGCCAGGCGGTTTTTACATCTTCGAAGCTGCCGCAGCAGATTTCTAATAATCCTTTCAAAATAATCCCTCCTCAATTTATATCTTCGTGGTCCACTGGGAGAGATCCCATACCTGGGTAGCCAGTCCGTCATAGAACTCCGGTTCGTGGCAGACCATGAGGATGCTGCCCTTGTATTCCTGCAGGGCACGTTTCAGCTCGTCCTTGGCATCGACATCCAGGTGGTTCGTCGGCTCATCTAACAGCAATACATTTGTAGCGCGGTTCATCAGCTTGCAGAGACGTACCTTTGCCTGTTCGCCACCGCTTAATACCTTCACGCGGCTCTCAATATGCTTGGTGGTGAGTCCGCATCTTGCCAGTGCGGAACGGACCTCATACTGGGTGAAGGCGGGGAACTCCTGCCAGATCTCTTCGATGCAGCTGTTGTCTCCGGAGCCGGACATTTCCTGCTCGAAGTATCCGATCTCCAGATAATCGCCCTGCTCCACTTCACCGGACAGCGGAGGGATCAGACCCAGAATACTTTTTAACAGAGTGGTCTTACCGATACCGTTGGCACCGATCAGAGCAACCTTCTCGCCGCGTTCCATAGACAGGTTCAGAGGCTTGGACAGCGGCTCATCGTAACCGATGACGAGATCTCTGGTCTCGAAAATGATGCGTCCGGTAGTACGTCCTTCTTTAAAAGAGAATTCCGGCTTCGGCTTCTCCGCAGCCAGCTCGATGACATCCATTTTGTCCAGCTTCTTCTGACGGGACATCGCCATATTACGGGTGGAGACTCTTGCTTTATTCCTCGCCACGAAGTCCTTCAGATCGGCGATCTCCTTCTGCTGGCGGTTATAAGCGGCCTCCAACTGGGACTTTTTCATGGCATAGACTTCCTGGAATTTGTCGTAATCGCCCACGTAACGGGTCAGCTCCTGGTTGTCCATATGATAGATGAGGTTGATGACACTGTTCAGGAAGGGAATGTCATGGCTGATCAGAATGAAAGCATTCTCGTATTCGTTCAGATAGCGCTTCAGCCATTCGATATGCTCCGCATCCAGATAGTTGGTAGGCTCGTCCAAGAGCAGGATATCCGGCTTCTCCAACAGGAGTTTTCCCAGCAGGACCTTGGTACGCTGGCCGCCGGACAATTCGGTGACATCACGATCGAGACCGATCTCCATCAACCCTAAGGCTCTTGCCACTTCTTCCACCTTGGCATCGATCATATAAAAATCATGCATGGTTAAGAGATCCTGGATCGTCCCCAGATCTTCCATATACTGTTCCAGCTCTTCGGGAGTGGCATCTCCCATTTTGTCACAGATCTCGTTCATCTGTGCTTCCATATCATATAAAAAGTCAAAGGCGGAAGCCAGCACCTGGCGGATGGTCATGCCGGGAGTCAGCACGGTATGCTGGTCCAGATAGCCGACACGGACATTTTTCGCCCATTCCACTTTTCCCTCATCCGGCATGAGCTTGCCGGTGATAATATTCATAAAAGTAGATTTGCCTTCGCCATTGGCACCGATGAGGCCGATATGTTCTCCCTTTAACAGTCGAAACGATACATCGTTAAAAATAGCACGGTCACCGAAGCCGTGGGTCAGGTGTTCTACATTTAATATACTCATAATTCCTCACATTCTGCTGCGTATGCAGCGGATACACGCTAATAGTCCTTTGCAAGTATAGCGTAGGGTTTATCCTTTTGTAAAGTAAAAAGCGGGGAGAGGGCAAAAATCAAAGTAAAAAGCCGGGAAAAAGGCAAAATTGAGTTGTGATGTGCTATAAATCTGTGCTATGATGTATCCGCTTACGCAGTAAAAATGAAAGACTTTGAATGCAGGAAAATGTAATGTAATGTGAAACTTTTCGTTGTATTTGTCGTTTGATAGAATAGGCATCCCCATAGTGGGGACACTATAACAATAAGTATGGGCATATCCCATAGAAAAGAGGAGAGACTTTATGAAGAAGAAATTAGCATGTATGTTACTTATGGGTACTTTGGCACTGTCCATGGCGGCCTGCGGAAACGGGCAGGACAAGAATACCGGTGCTGCTACAGAGACCGGTGTGGAAAGCACAGAAGGCACCGCGGAATCCACCGGGACGAGTGTAGAGAGCACTGAGGCGGGAAATGCCGGCACACAGCAGGAAAATGGAGATGTGGCATCGGCATTACAGAGCGCCAAAAAAGCAGTGACAGACGCGCTGGGTGATGATTACTGGCCCGATTCCGAGATCCCGGAGGAAATGCTGAATGAGACCTATGGTGTCAGTGCAGATCTGTATGATGCTTATCTGGGTGAGTGTCCTATGATCAGTGTCAATGTAGATACTTTATTGATTATTCACGCAAAAGATGGTAAGGTAGAGGATGTAGAAAATGCATTGAACGCCTATCGTGACAGTCTGGTGAATGACACGATGCAGTATCCCATGAATCTTGGCAAGATACAGGCATCCCGAGTGGAACGGATAGGTGATTATGTATGCTTTGTACAGTTGGGTGCGGACACTTCCTCTGTGGAAGAGCAGGGAGATGAGGCCGTGATCACTTACTGTCAGGAGCAGAATGAACTTGCCCTGGAGGCTATCAGACAGACTCTGGAGTAAATGCGGAGTAGAGTGAATGGTATTCAGCAGTGTGTTGTTTCTTTTTCGGTTTTTACCGATTTTTATGATCTGCTATTTCCTGGTTCCCCGGAACATGAAGAATCTGGTTCTGTTTCTGGGGAGCCTGGTCTTTTATGCCTGGGGAGAGCCGGTCTATATTTTTCTGATGCTTTTTTCCACGATTTCGGATTTCGTATGGGGAAGGCTGATAGAGGACTATAGAGGAAAGGATTGCTCCAGGATCTTTTTGTTATGTTCTGTTGTTATCAACCTGTTTATCCTGGGATTTTTTAAATATGCCGATTTTCTGCTGCAGACGGTGAATACAGTGTTCGGAACATCGATTCCGTTGCTGGGTCTTCCGTTACCTATCGGTATCTCTTTTTACACCTTCCAGACCATGTCTTACGTGATTGATGTATACAGAGGAGATGCCAAAGCACAGCGTAATATTTTACAGTTCGGTGTCTACGTGACCATGTTCCCGCAGCTGATCGCGGGACCGATCCTAAAGTATCATCAGATCGAAAAATATCTTCAGGAAAGGCGTTCCGATCTGGATGCCATCAGCTACGGAGCGAAACGCTTTGTGACGGGACTTGCGAAAAAAGTTCTTCTGGCCAACAATCTCGGACTTTTGTGGACACAGATATCTTCCCTGAAAAATGATCAGATGAGTGTGCTGATGGCGTGGATAGGAATTGTGGCATACGCTTTTCAGATCTATTTTGATTTTTCCGGATATTCGGATATGGCGATCGGACTGGGAGCAATTTTGGGATTTCATTTCCCGGAGAACTTTAATTATCCTTATATTGCCACCTCTGTTACGGATTTTTGGCACAGATGGCATATTTCCCTCAGCACCTGGTTCAAGGAATATGTATATATTCCCCTGGGCGGTAACCGCAAGGGACTTGCCAGACAGATCCTCAATATACTGATCGTATGGACATTGACCGGAATCTGGCATGGTGCGGGATGGAATTTCCTGTTCTGGGGACTTTGGTTTGCCCTGTTTTTAATTCTGGAAAAACTGTTTTTGGGAGAGCTCCTGAAAAATGCTCCGGTGGTGTTTGGCAGAGTCTATACGCTGACAGTGGTATTGATCAGCTGGGTATTTTTCGCACTGGAGAAGCCGGGAGAGATTTCGGCATATCTGCAGGCGATGTTTGGATTAAATGGTGTTGGACTTATGAACACACAGGCAATGTTTTTGGGAAATGAGTATCTGGTGCTTCTGATCATTGCACTGGTGGCATGTCTGCCCGTCGGCAGTCTGCTGATACACAGACTCAAAAGCAGCAAGACAGGGCCAGCCATGGCATTATACCGCGTAGGTGAAAAAGTCATTCCCGCGGCATTGCTGATTTTGTCTGTAGCATATATTGTGGATGCATCTTATAACCCGTTTTTGTATTTCCGATTCTGACAGGGAAGGAGGAACCGTGTGTGGATGATAAGAGAAATGCTCTGCTGACTGTCGGACTGATATGTGCGGTTCTTTTCGTTCTGGGAATCGCCGATCTGTGTAACAGTGACAGAGTTTATTCTGAGACAGAGAACAGGGTGCTGGCTTCCAGACCGACGTTTTCCTGGGAGAGCCTGCTGTCGGGAGAGTATGGCGACGATTACGAAGAATATATGTCTGACCAGTTTGTAGGACGGGATAAATGGGTGGGAATAAAGACCCTCGCGGATATTCTGTTTCAGAAAAAGGAGATCAATGGAGTCTATCTGGGGGCAGACCGTTATCTGATCGGGGTAAATGATCCGGAAAAATACACGGAACAGATGGAAGATTCCCGGATTGCGTCCCTGAAAAAACTGGTAAACCGGTGGGATGCAAAAGTCATGCTGGTACCTACCGCGGATAATATTCTGACAGATAAGCTGCCCACTTTTGCACCGCATTATGATGAGATGAGACTGCTTGCGAAGGTGAAGGAGTCTGTCGGTGAGGAGTACTATATCGATGTGTATTCCGCATTGCAGGAGCATGCGGGGGAACCGATCTATTACCGCACGGATCATCACTGGACCAGCCTCGGAGCCTATTACGGATTCCTGGCATGGGCAGACAACATGGGAAAATTCCCCTATCCGTATAATACGGCAGGCATGAAGACAGTGTCGGAGGATTTTCAGGGGACACTGCAGTCCCGGATCAATGTGGCCTGGACGAAGGACAGGATACAGTATTTTCCCGAGACGGAGAAAAAGCCGGTATCGGTCACCTATGATTTCGCAGACACGGCGGACTCTCTGTATGCGCCGGAATATCTGGAGACCAAGAATCAGTACGGATTTTTCCTGAATGATAATCATGCCTTTATAGAGATTCATACCGGCTACAACCCTGGCAAGACGCTTTTTGTGATCAAGGATTCCTATGCGAACAGCATGATCCCGCTGCTCGCGGCGCACTATGAGACGATCTATGTGGTGGATCTTCGGTATTTTAACGGGAAACTGTTCCAGCTCATGGAGCAGTACGAGCCCGAGCAGGGCATGGATGTGCTGGTACTGTATGATTGCATTCACTTTTTAGAGAATTTTAAATTCTATTAAGGATTTACATTGATGCCAGGGTCAAAAGGTCTAAGCCCACATGAGCTAGCTCATAAGTGGGTGAAAGACCTTATGACCCGTCCCGATATGAGCATAAAAGTGGGATGATAATCCCACGATATGCGAAAAGAGGGTAGGATTGTGAGAGTGCGTAGCACGGAACAATCCGTAGGCATCAAAGTCGGGGTCTTTTGACCCCAACATCTTTACATGATAACATAAGTAATTAAGGAGGTTTACCATGGCTTATTTGGGAATTCCCCAGAATACCATCGCGGTACTTCAGAAATACCATTTTAATTTTCAGAAAAAATTCGGACAGAATTTTCTGATAGATACGACGGTCTTAGACCGGATCATATCTTCCGCGGAGATCACGAAGGAGGATTGTGTGCTGGAGATCGGTCCGGGCATTGGCACCATGACACAGTATCTGGCGGAGCGCGCGGGCAGTGTTGTGGCGGTGGAGATCGACAAGGCATTACTTCCGATCCTGGAGGAGACTTTGCAGGATTACGATAATGTAACAGTGATCAATGATGATATTCTGAAAGTGGACATTAACAGACTGGTGGAGGAGAAAAACGGTGGACGCCCCATTAAAGTGGTGGCGAATCTGCCTTATTACATCACGACACCGATCATTATGGGACTGTTCGAGAGCCGTGTACCGCTGAAAAGCATTACGATCATGGTACAGAAGGAAGTGGCGGATCGTATGCAGGTAGGACCCGGCACGAAGGATTACGGTGCATTATCCCTGGCGGTGCAGTATTATGCGAAGCCGGAGATCGTGGCTAACGTTCCTCCGAACTGTTTTATTCCGAGACCCAATGTCGGCAGTGCGGTGATCCGTCTGACCCGTTATGAAGAGCCACCTGTGAAGGTAAAGGACGAGAAGAAGATGTTTTCTCTGATCCGTGCTTCTTTTAACCAGCGCCGGAAGACTCTGGTGAACGGTCTTGGCAATGCGGGACTTCCCGGAATTACAAAAGAATCAGCGTCAGCAGCTCTCGAACAGATGGGATTGTCACCTACCGTTCGCGGAGAGGCACTGACGCTGGAACAATTTGCACAGCTGAGTGATCTTATTTAGATTGTTAAGATGCTAATTCGTCTTTTTATCTGCCGCAGCGTTGATCAGTTCCATGATGGTCTTAACGGCATCCATCTGATGGCTTTTGCTCATGGCGTCTACATAATTCTGGCGGTTAAAGTACAGTTCATGTACTTTATCTACCAGAAGATTCGTCGTAATATCATCCTCATTCAGGACAATGGAATATCCTTGGGCTTCGAAGGAAGCAGCGTTCAACAACTGGTCTCCGCGGCTGCTGGCAGCAGGCAGGGGGATCAGGATGTTGGGCTTTTTCAGTGCCAGAAGCTCGCAGATGGCGTTGGCTCCGGCGCGGGAGATCACCACATCCGCCATGGCAAAGATGTCTTTTAATTCGGCCTTGATATATTCAAACTGTTTATACCCAGGGGTATTTAATAACAGATTGTCAATCTTGTCTTTGCCGCAGAGGTGTACGACCTGGAAATCCTCCAACAGCTTCGGCAGGGCATCACGGACTGCTTTATTGACATTGGCAGCACCGAGACTTCCGCCGATGACCATGATCACAGGCTTATTCGCAGTAAATCCGCACATGTTAAGTCCCGCAAGCTTACTGCCTTCGGCCAGTTCTGCGCGGATGGGAGAACCGGTGAGGACGGCTTTGTCTGCCGGAATGTTTTTCATGGTCTCCGGGAAATTGCAGCATACCTTTTCCGCAACGGGAATGCACAGCTTGTTCGCCAGCCCCGGAGTCATATCCGATTCGTGAATGATACAGGGAATATGTAAGGAAGCTGCGGCGCGGACCACGGGGACGCTTACGAAGCCTCCCTTGGAAAATACTACATCCGGCTGATAATTTTTCAGATAATTGCGTGCCTCCACGAATCCCTTCATGACACGGAAAGGATCCGAGAAGTTCTTGGGATCCAGATATCTGCGGAATTTGCCGGTGGAGATTCCCGTGTAAGGAATATTGAAGTCAGCGATCAGCTTCTTCTCGATGCCTTCGTAGGAACCGACGTAGGCAATCTCATAGCCGGCTGCCTGCAGCGCCGGTAACAATGCAATATTCGGTGTAACGTGTCCGGCAGTTCCGCCGCCGGTCAGTACTATTTTTTTCATAAAATCTCAATGCCTTTCGGTAACCTGTTTATTATTTTGCGATCATTTCTTCCAGAGCGTGAGCCAGCTGGTCAGGACAGGAGGTAGGTTTGAAACCACAACGGATCCCCTTGAGACGGCTGATGGCCTCTTCCGGCTTCATGCCCTTTACCAGAGCACTGATGCCCTGGAGGTTGCCGTTGCATCCGCCGGTGAATTTAACGGAATCGATGACGCCGTCCTTTAATTCTACGTCGATCATAGTGGAGCAAGTACCCTTTGTCTTGTATATCATAAGTAAATCAACCTCTTTTCTAACAGAATCACTAAAGACTGATTATAGCAGATTTTTATGGTTTATACAATAATGTCAGAATGCTTTTCTTGTTATAAAAAATGTAGAAAGCTCATAATTTTTGTCTGACGCAGTAGAAGAATGACGATGAAAAACCGTACAAAACAGGACATATATACGTTATACTTGAGGAAACGACGGAAAGGAGTTTTGAGGATGTTTACGATATTTAAAGAAGAAAAAGTGATCACGGCGGGGATCCTGGTATTTTTGTGTCTCAGCGTTCTGGTGCGTCTGATGCTGGCGTGGATGTATCATACAATGATCCGTGAGACGGACAATATGGCGACCACCGGGAACCGGCTTTTGAAACAGTGTAAGGTCAAATTCGCGAATTGTTACCAGTTAAACGGAGGCGTGTCCAATATTCCGGTGTTTGTGGACAAATTCTTAAACCGCTTGTCCTTCGGACATTTATCCTTTGATGCATGGTATCATCTGTCCGGGCAGTTCATGCTGTTCTCGGTGGTATTTGCGGGAGCGGGGATCTGTAAGGGGATTCTGGACGGAAGAATGCTTGGAGAGATCCTGCCATATTATATTGCGAGTTTTCTGGGGCTGTATCTCTATTTTTCTCTGTCGGCGATGATAGATATCAAGGGGAAGCGGCGGGTACTGAAGACGAATCTGATCGATTATCTGGAAAATCACCTGTCCGGCAGGATCCCGGTGACGGAGCAGGACTACGAGAGATTGTACGGGGCGTCGAAGCTCCCCGGCAGGCGGACGGTGGAATTGATGCCGATCCGGGGCAGGGCTGCACAGCCGCAGGAGATGGTTCGGGGGACCGGAAGAGAGGTATTTTCCACGGAACATGAAATGCCCGGGAAAATGGAAGACAGAGGCATGGCTCAGCAGGATGAATCTTCAAGGGTCACGGAGGAAGAATTACAGGCACTTTTGCAGGAATTGCTTACGGTATAATAAATAGAAATGATTGCTCACTTGAAATTTTAAATTCCAGTGCACAGGTAAATTCCACCGTGTCTGTGCGGTGGAATTTAAATAAAAAAATGGCGGTTCAAAACAACCATAACAAAAAACTTTACAAATAATGAAATGGATGATATAATAATTGTAAACTGAATAAGTTCAGCTTTATTTTAAAAGAAAATAAAGTTCAAAACAACCATAACAAAAAAGACCACAAGGCGGCAACCTCATAGTCTTTATGAAATCGTGGCGTTATATGGAATCGCAACGAATCTGAACGAAGTTATTATAGCATAGAGTGCCAAGGATTTCAATTGTTATGAGAAAGGAGGAAAGCTTGGCACAGGAAAAAGAAGAGAAAAAAGATGATGTGGAGTATATCTATACTACATACATCACAAAGAAGGATGGCACTAAGGTATATGCCAGTCAATATGGAATAAAAGCATTTAGAATTCCAAAAGTGAATAAATAGCAACATGATTTAAGGTGCTACGATTCCACCTTTACTTGATTTTCAGAAAGAAAAGGTAAGAAATATGAAACAGAAAAATACTAATAAGAATATTAATGTTGGTAATACATTTAATGGTCCAACACAAATGATTAACTCTGTAATAATTAACTCACCGCACAAGGATCTGGTTGAAGAGCCTGCAACGTATAGACCGGAACCTTTATGGAGAAGCCCGTTTACGCTGGCGGTGTTGTCGTGGATTAGTGTGATTATAGGGGTACTTGGAATTGTTCCAATCGGTAATATTATAGGAAGTGCACTTGCTCTTTTCAATGATTCTTTTCAAAGGAAAACAACAGAAGAACTTCAATTGTGGACATGGCTATTTCTTATAGCAATGATACTTTTGATTATCTTTACAGCATTAAGAAGAATTGCTAAAAAGCAAGTAAGATATCCATTATTCTGTAACTTGGCAATTAGCGGATTCGGAAAAAGAATCGTTATTGAGAAAATACATATTTCCAAGTGTCCACGTTGTGGAGGAGAAATGAGATATTACAATAAACCGGTAGAATGGATTGATCATTATATTGACGGTAAAGTGAAGCGTGAAGTTACAAAAAGAGTTCCGGTTTTAGAGTGTAAGCGTAACACAGAACATTGTTATAGAGTTGATACTGCAGAGGATAGGGTAAAATAGTCGGAGTGGTGTATGATCCATTCTGATTAAATTTAGAATGGATCATACAATAAATCATTTGATAAGTAGGAGGTAAAGTGTGAGACTAGCTGAATTAGCCAATATCAATACGGGTCTTGTTACTGCAAGGAAGCAAGCTAAAATAACAGACCAAGAGATAATAAAATATCGAACTTTGAATTTAAAAGTGATTAATGAAAAGGGATATATTGAAGACAATCTGGTTGAAGAGTTTGAGGCGAATGAGAGAATTAAGCCGGTTTATTTAACGAAAGTTAGAGATATTGTTGTTCGATTGACCTATCCGTTTACAGCAGTGCTTATAGACGAGGCGCATGAAAATATGATTATTCCTTCTCATTTTGTGGTGATCAGACCCGATAAGGAAAAAATATTGCCGGAGTATCTATATTGGTTGCTGAATACTGAGAAAGTAAAACAAGAATTGCAACAAAACATTAATAGTACGACGATAGGAACAGTTAAACCAATGTCGTATGCTGAATTGGATATAGAACGGATAACTTTACAGGAACAAGCACAAATTGGTGAACTATATATGCTGGCAAAAAAAGAATTATATTTATTAGACCAGATTATGGGACAAAAAGAATTGTATTATAAAGAGGCCATTAATAGAATACAGAAAGAAATGAGGAAAAATAATGAAGACAACAAAGAGTGATATCGAAAAGGTTTTATGGAAAGCATGTGATAGTTTCAGAGGAAAAATTGATAGTTCTAGATATAAAGATTACATTTTATCTATGTTGTTTGTAAAATATTTGAGTGATGTATGTACAGAAACAAAAGAAAAATATATGCAGCAGTACGCAGGGGATATACGAAGAGTTGAGAGAGCTATGAGTAGAGAACCTTTTGTATTGGATGAAGAATCTACATTTGAGTATCTTTATGAAAATAGAAATGATGCAGAAATAGGTCAGAAAATTAATATAGCTTTAAACAATATTGAAGAACATAACAGTGGTAAACTTAGAAATGTATTTCGTGCGATTGATTTTAATTCTCAAGTTGACTTTGGTGAGAAAAAAGAAAAAAATGCAACATTAAAGAATTTATTAAATGATTTTCATGATTTAGATTTGAGACCTTCTGTATTAGAGAGTAATGATATTATTGGTGATGCCTATGAATATATGATTGCAAACTTTGCTTCTGATGCTGGAAAAAAAGGTGGCGAATTCTTTACACCTAGTCAGGTTTCAAAGCTGGTTGCTATGTTGGTAGAACCAAAGGAAAATGACAGAATTTATGATCCTACTTGTGGCAGTGGAGGATTGTTATTAAAAGCATATGCGCAAGCAAATACAAACAAAGTTGCTATTTATGGACAGGAAAAGAATATGCAAACATGGGCATTGTGTAGTATGAATATGTTTTTGCATGGAATTGATGATGCAAAGATTTGGCAGGGAGATACTTTGTCCAATCCTCAGAATTTGGAAGATGATAAATTGATGAAATTTCAGTGTGTAGTAGCAAATCCACCATTTTCGTTGGATAAGTGGGATAGCGGTTTCCTTCCGGAAGTTACTGATGAAAATAAGAAGCCTAGAATGACAGCAGATTTAGATATATACCATAGATTTGATTGGGGAGTACCGCCTTCAAGTAAGGGAGATTACGCGTTTGTGCTTCATATGCTTCATAGTTTGGATGCGGATAATGGACGTATGGCAGTTGTATTGCCTCATGGAGTATTGTTCAGAGGGGCATCAGAGGGAAGAATCAGGGAACAACTTGTTGAACTTAATTTACTAGATGCTGTTATAGGATTGCCGGCTAACCTTTTCTATGGAACTTCAATTCCTGCATGTATTTTGGTGTTTAAGAAAAATCGTAAACGTAGTGAGGTGTTGTTTATTGATGCTAGTGGAGATGGAAATTTTGAAAAGGGAAAAAATCAAAATATCTTGAGAGATGAAGATATTAAAAAGATAATTGATGCTTATAAGGCATACGAGAATGTAGATAAATATGCTTATAAGGCATCAAGAGAAGAAATCCGAGAGAATGAATATAATCTCAACATACCGCGTTATGTTGATACCTTTGAAGAGGAAGAACTTATAGATATTGATGAAGTGCGTGCTAATATTGCAAGTATTGAAGAAGAACTTAAGGTAGTTCAGGAACAGATGGATAGGTATCTAAAAGAGTTGGGATTATAGGGGAGAAGGTGGCGTATGTTTAGAAGTTTTATCTACTTAGATCAAGAAAAAATGTATTCTTATCTTAGACAAATAGATGCAGATTATGCTAATAAACCTGTAGAATCAATTAAAAAGAAAACTAGAGGAGGTTCGTTTGGAACGGACCTCCTTGGAGTAAATGCAGGAACAGAAATAGAAGAAAAACGAGAAGTTACAAAAGATGTAATAAAAGATTATGACCGTTTTGAAAAGAAATTAGAGGAGTTGTCTGGAAGTGAGTATTTTGATTTGGCATTAGATGACTATGATATAAATACTGTGCCAAGAATGAGTATTGTAAGAGTTAATGGAAGTTTCGAAATACCTGAACAATTTGATATGTTTAGCGTGGCACAGAAATTTATGCCTTTGATAACCAGTCAAATAGAGACATCAAGTGACAATGAGAGAGAATTGATGGAAGCATTTTTGGGAAAAGCTTCTGCGGATATTCCGATTGTTATTGAGGATGAAGAACTCACAATTGCAAGTAAGTTGAGTATATGTAATCTTGAAGAGGAATATGCAGAACTGGAAGAATATAATGAGCAAGAGGTTTATATGCTTTGCAAAGTAGTAGGAATAATGCAAAAAGACAAAGTTGAAATCTTTAATCCACTTAAGGATTTTATAAAGCTTCCAAGAGCAGTAAGAAGAGGGATGGATTCTAGTGGCCAGGGTATGGAACCTATCTTAGTTGATGGACCGATATTAAAAGTTGAAGTGATTGCAATGTACAAGTAGGAAGATGGTGGAAGTATGCGAGAGGATATAAAGGAACGTATCGAATTGATAAAATGTGGAAAAGTTCCAAAAGGGTATAAGAAAACTAAACTTGGAATAATACCTGAGGATTGGGAAGTTGTTCGAATACAAGATATATTGGAAAAGATAGATAATCCTGTTGAAGTTAAAGCTGATGAAGAGTATACACAAATAGGAATTAGGTCACATGGAAAAGGTATTTTTTATAAAGAACCTGTAACTGGGAAAGAACTCGGTAATAAGAGGGTGTTCTGGGTAGAACCAGATTGTTTTGTTGTTAATATTGTATTTGCATGGGAAAGAGCTGTGGCAAGAACTAGAAAATCTGACAAAGGAAAGATAGCATCACACCGTTTTCCGATGTATAAATTGAAGACTAATAAAGCTGATTTGAATTTTATTTGCACATTTTTCAAAACACAACGAGGTAATGAAATCATGCAATTTGCATCACCTGGTGGAGCTGGTCGAAATCGAACATTAGGGCAAGACAGATTTCTAAAAAGTATGATAATGCTTCCTCCTGTGGATGAACAAAAAAAGATTGATGATATAATTGCCTGCTGTGATAGTAGAATTTCTTTGCAAGAAAGAAAGATAGTGGAGAAGGAGAAACTATATAATAAATACATTAATAAAGTAGTGTCAGGGCAGACAAAATATTTTAGAAAAGATAATACATGGAAGAGAATGACACTTGCAGATGTGTTTGAATATATTCAACCTTCAAAATATATTGTTAAAAATACGGAGTATAATGACGATTTTAAAATTCCTGTTTTGACAGCGGGTAAAACATTTATTCTTGGATATACAAATGAAACTGATGGAATTTATACGGATGTTCCGGTTGTGATTTTTGATGATTTTACTACTGATATGCAGTATGTGGATTTTGATTTCAAAGTAAAATCGTCAGCAATGAAGATACTAAAAATAAAAAAGGAATATGATATACTCTTTATGTTTTATACAATGAGAACTTTAAATTATAAAGTAGGTGCTCATGAGAGACAGTGGATATCAAAATATTCGAAATTGGAGATAGATGTTCCTCCGTTATACGCACAAAAACAAATGGCGAGAATATTTGATGAATTTCGTAAAGAACTGGAATTAGAAAGAAAATTACTACTAGAGTATCAGAAAGAGAAGAATGCTATAATACAATTGATTTTATCTGGATACATAAGGATAAGATAAAAATTGAGGTGAGTTATATGGATACTAATCTATATTTAGAAGATAACATAAGCAAAAAACCAGCACTGAATTTGTTACAGAATATGGGATATACATATTTAACACCTGAAGAATGTACATTGCAACGTGGTGGTAAATATCAAGTGTTACTTAAGGGGATTTTGCGTAATCAATTACGAAAAATAAACCGTTTTGAGTTTGGTGGCATTGAACAGGAATTTTCTTCTGCAAATATTGAAAGAGCGATTGAAGATTTAGATGAACCATTAACAGATGGTTTAATAAAGACAAGTGAAAAGATATATGATGCTCTTATGCTGGGTAGAAGCTATCAGGAAACAGTGGGTGCTGGTAAAGTTTTAAGCTTTGATTTGAAGTATATTGATTGGGATAACTTTGAGAATAATGTATTTCATGTTACGGAAGAATACATTGTCACAAGTCACGATGGAGAACATACAGTTAGACCGGATATTGTTTTGTTTGTGAATGGTATTCCTTTTGCTGTAATTGAATGTAAGGCACCTCATATCTCTGTTGAACAAGGGATAGAACAGATGATACGTAATCAGCAGGGAGAATATATTCCGCAACTATTTAAATATATCCAAATTGTGATGGCTACAAATAAGAACTCTGTAAAATATGCAACTACGGGTACAGGGAAGAAATATTGGAGCGTTTGGAAAGAAGAAGACTTAGATTATTTAGAAATAGCTAAAGCAAAGTATGTTGAAGACAGAGTGCCTACGGTGCAGGATGAAAATATTATATCTTTGTTTTCGATTGATCGACTGAAAGAATTGATTAAGTATTTTGTTCTTTATGATGCCAATGTAAAGAAAATATGTCGTTATCAGCAGTATTTCGCTATTAAAGAAATTATAAAAACAATTAACACCAATGATGTTGAAGGGAATAGACAAAGCGGTGTTATTTGGCATACACAAGGTTCCGGAAAATCTTTAACAATGGTTATGCTTGCTAAATATATTCTTTTAGAAATGGCGAGATTTTCTCCCAAGGTAGTTATTGTAACGGATCGAAAAGAATTAGATAAACAAATCGCAAAGACATTCACTCATACTAGATGTAAACCAGCAAGAGCTACTAGTGGTAAGAATCTTATTGACTTAATCAATGAAGGAAAAGTAGATATTATTACAACGATTATCAATAAGTTTAATACAGTTGAGAGCAGCGGATTGAAAAATTTAAGTAGAGATGTATTTGTGCTTGTGGATGAAAGCCATCGATCAAATTATGGTGAATTGTCTACTAAAATGCGAGTTGTGTTTCCGAATGCTTGTTATATTGGATTTACCGGTACACCACTTATGAAAAGTGAAAAAAATACTATGACTAAGTTTGGTAAACTTATTCATAAATATACAATAAAAGATGGTGTAGATGACAGAGCAATTGTACCATTGATTTATGAAGGTAGATTCGTTGAACAAACTGTAGATGAGGCAAATATTGATTTGTGGTTTGAGCAGACAACGAAGAGGCTTACAGAGTCACAGAGAGATGATTTAAAGCGAAAATGGAGTAGTATGAAACGTCTTGCGTCTACGGAAGCAAGAATAAAGAGAATTGCTTTAGATATTAATAATCATTATGTTGAAGGATATAAAGATACCGGATTTAAAGCTATGCTGGCGACCAATCGAAAACGGGATGCGGTATCATATTTGACATGCTTCGAGCAGTTTGGTGATTTGAATTGTGAGGTGTGCATTTCTCCACCAGATATGCGAGAAGGTATTGATGATATTGATGAAGGAACAGACAACACAGTTATCGCATACTGGAATAAAATGATGAAAAAGTATGGTGATGCGGATGCGTATGAAGATTCTGTAAAAAATCGGTTTGTAGATGGAGAAATCGATATCTTAATCGTTTGTAGCAAATTGCTAACTGGTTTTGATGCACCTCGATGTCAAGTTTTGTACATAGATAAAGAGTTGAAGGAACATGGCTTGCTTCAGGCAATTGCAAGAACGAATCGTTTGTATGATGGAAAAGATTATGGCCTTATTGTAGATTATCGTGGTTTAATCCAAAAGCTGGATGATGCAATGAATATGTATAGTGGTGCTGGACTTGAAAATTTCGAGGCAGGAGATTTGAAAGGGGCAATTGTAGATATCATCAGTGCAGTAGGGAATCTGCGTCAATCTTATACTAGATTAGAGGATTTATTTGTATCAATTAAAAATAAGAATGATGTGGAAGAGATAGAAGTATTTCTTGCAGATGAAAAAATTAGAAACGAATTCTATGAGCTATTATGTCAGTTTGGTAAGGAATTAGCAATTGTACTTAATTCAGAAAGTGCATATGAAAATGTTCCTAAAGAAGAGCGACTTAAATATCAAAACGCATTTGCGTTCTACTCAAGAGTAAGGCGTTCGGTGAAAATTCGTTATAATGATGCAATTGATAATAAAGAATATGAACCATTAATGCAAAATCTTCTTGATACACATATGTCTGTCGTTGGGTTAAAGCAAATAACAGAACCAGTTGATATTCTCAATCAATCTGATTTGGAAAAGGAACTTGAACAATTAGGTTCTTTACGCTCTAAGGCAGATGCAATTCAAGCAAAACTTACCAAAAGTATAAGCGTTAAAAGAGACGAGAATCCAGCGTATTATGATAGCTTTTCAAAGCGAATTAAAGATGCTCTTCAGGAATATAAGGATAGAGTTATAACAGATGCTGAATATCTTGCAAAAATGCGTTCCATTATGCAGGATTATGCAGCCGGAGTATCTACTGTAAAATACCCAGAGAAGTTGAAGGGAAATGTACATGCACAGGCGTTTTATGGTGTTGTTAGTGCGATTTTAGAAAACGAGTGGGAACAGACATCGGATGTAAAATGTGTTGCAGAAAATTCGGTAGAATATGGTGGTAAGCCAATTTCCACACAAACAGCACTGCTGTTACGTGATGATAGCACCCCATATACTGTATCAGGAGCACAAGAAAGACAAGACATGATTGCGGATATTTCAATAGAAATAACTGATATTGTGGAAAGACATAGCCGGGTCGATTGGACTAATAATAAAAGCATACATGATAAAATAGCACAAGATATTGATGATATGTTCTATGAGTATGAATGTGCTGGAAAGTGTAAATTTCCATTTGAGGTAATCGATAAGGTAATCGAAAATGTAAAAACAACAGCATTAAGGAGATTTAAAGGGTAATGAGGTTAAATCCGGAACAAAGAGTAGTGCATTGTGAGGATGGTGATATTTCGTATTTACTAACAAGAAAGCCGGTTAAAAATGTTAATTTAAGAATAAAACCGGAAGGCGAAGTTCTTGTGTCTGCGAATAATAGCGTACCGCTGGACTTTATAGATGCTTTTATCGAGAAAAAACAGCGATATATTTTTTCGGTATTATCAAGGTATGAGGAAAAGAAAAAGTTGTTTCAAGCTGTTCCTAAAAGATATGTGAGTGGCGAAAGTTATGATTTGCTTGGTAAGAGTTTACGTTTAAAGGTTGAAGCGAATAAGGATGAAACTGTATATACTGATGGGGTGTACATTTTTCTAAGGGTGAAAGACAAAGATGATTTTCGCCACAAAGAAATCATGATGTCAAAATGGTTTAAACAATATCAGACGACGGTATTTGAAGAGTTGCTGCAAGAAAAATATTTACTGTTTGAAAAATATGGTGTGGCATATCCTACATTGAAAATCAGATATATGACATCTCGATGGGGATCATGCCAACCGAAAAAGGGTATCATTACTTTGAATAGTAAATTAATTGAGGCACCGAGGAACTGTATTGAGTACGTGATTTTGCATGAACTTGTACACCTTATACATCCCAATCATTCAAGGCAGTTTTGGGATTTCGTTGCAATGATGATGCCGGATTGGAAGGAACGTAAGGATGAGTTGGAACAAAGAATATGTGTATAAGCAAAGATTAAGTCCATCTTATTTAACGTGATTGGAGTGATTTCTACGAATAAAGTTGATTTTCCTTTCTGGGATGATGAAGGTAAAAAAGCAATAACAGAGATTTATCGAGTAAAAAACCAGATGCAAAATGTAGGTGTCAGACTGAAGACTAATGATATTTCCAATGAGGATTTTTCAGTGTTTTTAAATAATGTATATGAAACACTGAAATATTGGACTGGACATACTTACATCGGGCAGGAAAAGGATAAAGCTCTTCAGAAAGCATATCAAACTTTTTTTGAAGCATTGTACAAGTTCCTTTTTATTTGCAGAGAATTTGGTAATCCTATGCTTAAGTCCTTTTCGGACGAAGTTTTGTATCGTGGTTCGTTATATAGATATTTAGGAAAAGGTTCAGTGGAAGAGAATACTGATAAAAGAATAGAACCGCAATACGACAATATTTATGTTTCATGGAGCAAACAACCTAAAAACTACTACATTGAAAGTAAGTTGTATGGCACAATGACCTTGTTGACTTGTAAAATAGATGAACCATATTATGGAATTGATTTAGAGGCTTTTGGTGTTGTTCGGGGTGAAGAAGCTGAGGTTGTATTTCCGACAATCAAAGAAACAATAACAGAGGTTAAGTACATCAGAGAATAGATATTTAAGAAGGTGAAAAATGGAGTATATTGAAATTGATAAAAAGATATTTCTGCAAGTGTTTCGATATGAGGATATTGAAGAATTTTCAAAGATATGTGAACGGTCTCAAGAAGCTAATTATTTTGCAATTAAAGAAATATGGAATCCGGGGATTGAGATAATTCTTATTTACAAGCGTTTTTTAAGGATATTAAGTAACAATATTGGTTTTGTTTCGATGATAGATTGTGGACAGCTAAGTAATAAAGAAATGAAGATTCTGAGTTTGCTTGGGGTACCAAAAAAATACAGTGGAATTTTTATTAATGATATGAGAATGTCGGTGCCACAAAGACACAAAGGCGTAGGCACAAAAGTCGTTAATAAAATTTTAAGAAGTGATAAAACCTATATGTTGGAACCAGTAGAAGATGGTAAAACATTTTGGAAGAAGTTTGGTTTTAAGGAAAATGGTAAGTTGTCGATTCGCGAAAAAGTTGAGTAAAAATTGTTTGAAGTATTTTCGGTTGCATTGTTACACGAAATCTTAGTATATATCTAGTAAAGAGGTAAAAGAGAAGAAAAGCTAAATTCAAAAAAGGTTTGTATTATTACAAGGCAAGAAAAAATGATAAATTTGATTATGGTAAGAAAGTGAGATGAGCATTTTGGAAAAAAACTTTGACCTTTCACAATTTGATGAATACAGAGAAGACAACAGAAGAGAAGTGAAAAAAGCAGATAAGGGTTTGCCGGTTTCTTTGTGGGATACCTATTCTTCCTTTGCGAACTGCTATGGTGGAGTTATTATTCTTGGTGTTAAAGAAAATAAAGATGGTAGTTGGAGAACTACCGGTCTCCAGAATGCATCTAAGCTTCGTAAGGAGTTTTGGGATAATATGAACAACCCCAAGAAGGTAAGTATCAATCTCCTGTCAGAAGATGATGTCCAGACTTATGAGGTTGGCGATAATCAGGATGTTATCATGGTTATTTATGTGCCGATGGCAAAGCGTGAGCAGAAGCCGGTGTACATCAACAATGATATTTTCAATGGTACTTTCCGTCGCAATTATGAGGGCGATTATCATTGTACTAGATTGCAGGTAAAGACCATGCTTCGCGATCAGACTGAGCGAACTATGGATATGGAAGTGCTTGATAAGGTTCCGATGGAAGATTTGAATTACGATACCATCCATGGATATCGTAACAGTCATCGTTCTTTAAAAGAGGGACATCCGTTTGAACGCCTAAGCGATCATGAATATCTGAGAAGCATTGGCGCAGCTGCTATTTCTGATGAAGATGGAGAGTTGCATCCTACGGCAGCAGGTATGCTGATGTTTGGGGATGAGTATAACATTGTGCGTCATTTCCCTGAGTATTTCTTGGATTACAGGGAAGAGTTAGACCCTACCACCCGCTGGAGTGACAGATTGCAGTCAAGTTCCGGCGAATGGTCCGGAAATGTGTGTGATTTCTATTTTAGGGTATACAATAAAATTATCAAAGACATTAAGGTACCATTCAAAATGTCCGGTGGCGAGCGCGTTGACGATACGCCGGTACACAAGGCAATTCGTGAAGCATTGGCAAATTGTTTGATTAATGCGGATTACCATGGTTTACGTGGTGTTGTTATCCGAAAAGAGCCGGATAAGCTTGTATTGGCAAATCCCGGTTATATCAGAACGGGTAAAAAGCAGATGCGTCTTGGCGGTGAATCCGATCCTCGAAACAAGGCACTTATGAAAATGTTTAATCTTATCAATATTGGCGAACGTGCTGGAAGTGGTGTGCCGAATATCTTTAATGTTTGGGAAGATGAAGGCTGGGAAGAACCAGTGATTGAGGAGAGATTTGATCCGGATAGAACGGTACTGTCGCTTTCATTTTTGAAAAAGGTGTCGGAAAAAAGTGACAGTAAAAAAGTGACAGTAAAAAGTGACAGTAAAAAAGTGACAGTAAAAACAAAAGCCCATTATGATATGATTCTTTCATTTATGGAAGATGATGTATGGTATAAGGCAAGTGAATTGGTTGATGTTTTAGGAGTAAGAGAAACCAGAACCAAAGCATTGCTCAGAGCACTTGTCGAAGATGGTTTGCTTGTGGATAATGGAGCTATTAAAGGACGAAAATACAAAAAGAAATAAAGGCATAGGAGATAGTGCCAATGGATATAAATGATACTTTTATTGCTTGTGCAGATAAGTGGGCAAAACATGAGTTGGATGATCGAATTAATTTTGCTTTAGATAATTTTGATGAATGGATAAGCAATTACGATAAAGAGGAAAAAGAACTTTTGGTAAAATTATTGCAAGATTTCGATTATTATTCATATAGCAATATAGTTGCGATAATGGCGGAGTTAAATCTCAAAATTGTTAAAGAATATGGAATTTCTTCTGAGGATACAAAAATAAATAACAGTGCTAATATGCTACAACAGGTGCTGAATAATAATGATGCATTAGATGCATTTAAAATATTCAAGTTTGAGAAGATGGCATTAGAATCGCTTTCCGGCAAGCTAGAAAATTTTATTGAAGTGATAAATCAGCCTCACATATATTTGATATCTATTATAGCTGTAGAGTATTTGTACAATCTATATCCTGTACAGTCATTTATTATTAACCTAATTTTTTTATTTAAATCCCATATGTCCTTATGTGGTGGAATTTAAATAAAAAAGTTAGGGAATGGAAACGATTTCGATATACATCTTGAAAATGGAATGTAACTTTGTTAAAATAAAAACTATCTGAGGCATATTTGCAAAAAGGAAGCTTCACAAGAAGTTATGCAAATATGGATCAGAATAGTTTTGTTAAGTATGTGATATATCTGTAAGATATAAGGAGGAGCATTATGAGCAGACAAGTTACATTTGATTATTCCAAGGCCGACTCTTTTATCTCTGAGGAAGAGATCGGTTACATGAAGAAGCTTACCCTGGATGCGAAGGAGACCCTGGTATCCAAGACCGGTGCCGGCAATGATTTCCTGGGATGGATCGATCTTCCCGTAGATTACGATAAGGAAGAGTTCACCCGCATCAAGGCAGCAGCGAAGAAGATCCAGAGCGATTCTGACGTTCTGCTGGTCATCGGTATCGGTGGTTCTTATCTGGGAGCCAGAGCAGCTATCGAGTTCTTAAGCCACAGCTTCTATAATGTACTGGATAAGAGTGTACGTAAGACTCCGGAGATCTACTTCTGTGGTAACTCCATCAGCTCCACCTATCTGAAGCATCTGATGGATGTCGTAGGCGACAGAGATTTCTCCATCAACATGATCTCCAAGTCCGGTACGACTACCGAGCCTGCTATCGCTTTTCGTGTATTCAAGGAAAAACTGGAAGCAAAATACGGTAAAAAGGGTGCGGCAGAGAGAATCTACGCTACCACCGATAAGGCAAAGGGAAGCTTAAAGCATCTGTCCGATGAGGAAGGCTACGAGACCTTCGTAGTACCCGATGATGTCGGAGGACGTTTCTCCGTACTGACCGCTGTAGGTCTGCTTCCTATCGCTGTCAGCGGTGCTGATATCGACAAGCTGATGGAAGGTGCAGCAAGCGGAAGAAAGCGTGCACTGGAAAATGATTTTGAAAATAACGATGCATTGCAGTATGCAGCACTTCGTAACATCTTACTGCGCAAGGGCAAGAGTGTTGAGATTCTGGCGAACTACGAGCCCGCTGTTCACTATGTAAGTGAGTGGTGGAAGCAGCTGTTCGGTGAGAGCGAGGGTAAGGACAACAAGGGTCTGTTCCCCGCAAGCGTGGATCTGACCACCGATCTGCATTCCATGGGTCAGTTCATTCAGGACGGTTCCCGTGTAATGTTCGAGACCGTGATCAACATCGACACTCCGAGAGAGGAGCTTACGATCGGCGAGGAGCCTGTTGATCTGGATGGTCTGAACTATCTGGCAGGCAAGACCGTTGATTTCGTTAATAAGAGCGCTATGAACGGAACCATTCTGGCTCATACCGATGGACAGGTACCTAATTTCATGGTAACCGTTCCCGAGGTAAATGAGTTCTATCTTGGCGAGTTGTTCTATTTCTTCGAGTTCGCATGTGGTGTCAGCGGATACCTGCTGGGTGTAAATCCTTTCAACCAGCCCGGCGTAGAGAGCTATAAGAAGAACATGTTCGCTCTGCTTGGCAAGCCCGGTTATGAGGCACAGAGAGAAGAACTGCTGAAGAGACTGTAATTGTTACAAGCAATCATATATCTGCAAAGTATAAAAGACAGCGTAATGAATTGATTTCATTACGCTGTTGTTGTATTATAAGCTTATATTTTATGGAATAATGAGTGTAAGAGAATCAAGATGCTTGTATTATTGATGAACATGATACGAAGATGTTTATGTGACATAGAATGATGATTCAAATATTACAAAAGAACAGGAGAGAACGGTAAAAATGAAGATTGTATTGCTGGAGAGAAACAGTGCGGGTACGGATGTGCCGGTAGATTGTTTTCAGGAACTGGGAGAAGTAACATCCTATCCCAATACGGTTACGGTAGAAGAAGTGGCAGAGCGTGTAGGAGATGCGGATGTGATCGTCTGCAACAAGGCTCCGATGAGAGAAGAATCCCTGAAAAATTGTCCGAACGTGAAGTTGATCTGTGAACTCGCTACCGGATATGACAACTGCGACCTGGAATATTGCAAATCCAGAGGCATTAAGGTCGCAAACGTGGTGGATTATTCCACGGCTATGGTAGCACAGCATACTTTTACCCTGGCGCTGGCACTGAGCCAGAAGCTCCCCTATTATGATGAATATGTAAAATCCGGCGCTTACAGTGCGCAGGATCGTTTTTCTAATTTTGACAGACCTTTTTATGAATTGGAAGGCAAGACCTGGGGCATCGTAGGAATGGGAAATATCGGTAAGAGAGCAGCGGCAATCGCAACGGCGTTCGGCTGTAAGGTGATCTTTTATTCCATCACCGGTAAGAGCACCTGCACGGATTATCCCCAGGTGGACAAGGATACTTTATTAAGAGAGAGTGATTTTCTGTCCCTGCATTGTCCGTTAAGTGATCTGTCCCGCAACTTCATCGACAAGGAAGCTTTCCGTAAGATGAAAAAAACGGCGGTCCTCATTAATGTGGCGAGAGGTCCGGTAGTGAACAATTCCGATCTCTATGAGGCACTGGTGGCAGGAGAGATCCAGGCAGCAGGCCTGGATGTATTGGAGAAGGAGCCCCTGGAGTTGTCCAACCCGTTAAGCAGACTGAAGGACAGCAACAAGCTGATCATTACCCCTCATCTGGCATGGGCAAGCGTGGAAGCGAGAACCCGCTGCGTACAGGGTGTCTATGAGAACATCAAGGCATTTATGCGCGGGGAAAACAGGAATGTAGTGAATCTGTAAAATACTTGCATTCATAGAGATATTTGTGTATATTTGTAATTACGGCTTTCAACAATGAAAAATGAGATTAATGTAGGACATTATCGCGTAAGCGTGGATACTACAGGAAATGAGGATAACATGATAGAAAAGATAAAAGCACTGTGGATCAAATATGAAGAGATCATCGCATATCTGATCGTAGGTGGACTAACCACGGTCGTATCCTGGGCAGCAAAGTTCTTAGCAAACTTCCTGTTATTTGATAATACGATGTATCCCACACCGTTCCAGAATGTTGTATTGAGTATTATTAACTGGACCGCCGGTGTTATTTTTGCATATTTCACGAACCGTAAGTTCGTATTCAAGAGCAACGCACCGATGCTTTCGGAGGCTCCGAAATTCGTCCTTTCCAGAGTATCTACCCTGATCCTGGATATGGTAGTGATGCAGGTGCTGACCGCAGTTGGTGTAAACCTGCTGGTTGCAACCGTGATCTCTGCGGTTCTGGTCATCATTGGAAATTATGTGTTCAGTAAGCTGTTCGTATTCAACAAGAAAAAAGACGGCGAAGCGGAAGAGGCAAAATAGGTATATTACTTGCAAGAGTATTATAAAAGCAGTCCGGAACCGGCAGAAGATAGAAAATCTGTCGGTCTTTGGACTGCTTTTTATGTGCAATTTATATTTGGAGTTATGCCAGATAAGCCTTTAATAATTCCAGTGTTGCGGCAACGGCATCTTTATGTGACCGTTCATAACCGTGAGATGCGTAGACACCGGGACCAATGAGTCCGTGTCTGGCGTCGATGCCGGCGCTTAAAGCCGCATCGGCATCGGAACCGTAATAAGGATATACATCCGCTGCATAGTCGATATGATTGTCCTTCGCTGCCTGAATGAGGCTTTTTACGACATCATAATGATACGGTCCATGGCCGTCCTTTACGCAGATGGACACCTGGCGGTCTGTGCATTCCAGGCCTTCACCGACACAACCCATATCTACGGACAACAATTCTTCCACATCTTCCGGTGCGGAAGCGCAGGCACCGTGGCCGACTTCCTCGAAGACGGTGATATGCTGGTAGACTTTGCGGGACAGCTTCAGATCCTCGTCCTTTACATATTTAGCAAATCCCAGCAAAATAGCGGTGCTGAGCTTGTCATCCAGGAAACGGCTCTTGATGTAGCCGGACTCGGTGATGCGGGTACGGGGATCCATGCAGACGAAGGAACCGTTTTCGATTCCAAGAGCTTTTACTTCCTCTTTGGAAGATACCTTTTCATCCAGCAGGACTTCCACGGAGTCAAAAGTTCTCTCGGACTTCTGATAATCGTCGTTGACATGGATGGAAGCGTCGGTCAGCTGTACGGTACCGTCGTATACTTTGCCGTCCAGCGTGTAGATACGGCAGTTTTCAGTCTCGATGTTGTTCGCATTCAGGCCGCCGACCCTAGTCAGGCGGAGACGACCGTTGCTCTTGATCTCAGCTACCATGCCGCCGAGGGTGTCTACGTGAGCCATGGTCAGGACAGCATTGCCTTTACCGCCGATCTCTACGAGGACACCGCCCTTTTTGGTCTTAACCGGTTTGTAGCCGAGGCGTTTATATTCTTCACAGAGATAGTCGGTTACCTTCTCGGTAAATCCGGAAGGGCTGTCGATGGCAAGAAGGGCTTCTGCCTGTTTTAAGATATATTCTATATATTTCTTTTCTTTTTTCATGGAAATGATCCTGTCTTTCGTCATAATCTTCATTTACAGACTACTGCGTTCTGGGGTGAATCTGTACTGGCGGCAGTGGTGATGCCGCAATCCTCTGCCATTTGTCTCAGATCCGGGGCATCATGGCTTCTACCAGCTTAGCGGAGTGGAGTGCTGCGGCTTTTTCAAAGGTAGGATAATCCATCTCGGCACTGTCATCTGCTTTGTCGGAGATAGCACGGATGATGACAAAAGGAATGTCGTTTAAGTATGCACCGTGGGCAATGGAAGCTCCCTCCATCTCGGCACAATCTCCCTGAAATTCCTGAATCAGACGAGTCTTGACCTCTTTGCTGGAAATGAACTGGTCACCGCTGACCACGCGTCCGGTATGAACGTGAATGTCAGGATTGACTTCTTTACAGGTGGAGACAGCGACTTGGGCGAGATGCTCATCTGCGATAAATTCCCGGCAGCCTAACTGAGGAACCTCACCGGGCTTGTAACCGAAAATAGTGGCATCCACATCATGATGCAACGCATCCTTAGAGATCAGGATATCTCCGATGTCCAGGGCAGCATTCAGGGAACCTGCCACGCCGGTATTGATGATGGCAGTCACTTCGAAGAGGTCTGCCAGAACCTGTACACAGAGAGCGGCATTGACTTTGCCGACACCGCTGCGGACGATGACAACGGGAGTACCGTTTAATGTGCCTTCGTGAAATTCCATGTGGGCTTTAGTAGTGATCTTGGTGGTGGTCATGTGAGCTTTGAGGGTCTCTACCTCCAGCTCCATGGCACCGATGATTCCGATTTTTTTCATGAGTGTTTTCCTGTTCTTTCTTAAATAATTGTAATCACTCCGGATATACCAGGCGGCTGTCATCAATATTGTACAGCACATGATCCAGATAGCGTTTTGCCAGGTAATTTGCCATGCCCAGATTCATATCCAGGTAGTTGCCGCAATCCTTGGGAGAAGCACCGGGTACCTCGCCCTTGTAATCGCGGATGAACTCGAACATTTCCACCATCAGGGGGACAATATCCTTAGAGGAAAGGTCACCGGCTAACAGCAGGTAGAAACCGGTACGACATCCCATGGGGCCAAAGTAGACAGTCTTGTCCTTATATTCCGGATGATTACGCAGGAAGGTCGCACCCAGATGCTCGATGGTGTGAACTTCTGCGGTATTCATCACCGGCTCCTCGTTGGGACTGGTCATGCGCAGATCGAAGGTGGTGATGACTTCTGCTCCGATGTGATCCTTACGGGATACATAGACACCGGGCTGCAGTTTGATATGGTCAATGGTGAAGCTGGCTATTTTTTCCATAATATTCTCCATTCCGCGCCATGCAGTACTTTTGCAATTGCGCTTTTTCTCTGCATAGTATACACTAATTTTATGGAAAAAGAAATAGTCGGAAAGAGGAAAGCATTTATGAAACATTCAGCGGAGTATTATATTGAACATCTGGAAATGGAACCCCATGTGGAGGGTGGATATTTTAAGGAATGCCTGTTGGAAAAGGAAGACAGAGATCTGTGGAGCAGCATCTATTTTATGCTGGCAAAGGGTGAAGTGTCGAATTTTCACCGCCTGAAATCGGACGAGGTGTGGTATTACCATGATGGCAATGCACTGACAATCTATATGATCGATGAGGAAGGAAAGCTGACAGCGGCAAAGCTGGGACTGGATCTGGAGAAGGGAGAAGTACCCCAGGTACTGGTACCGAAGGGGATGATCTTCGGTTCCGCCATGGAAGAGGAGGGCTTCAGCCTGGTGGGATGTATGGTGTCACCCTGTTTTAAATATGAAGAGTTTGAACTGTTTGATCGGAAAGAACTGCTGGAAAAATACCCGGAACACCGGGAAGTGATCCTGCGGCTGACCCGTGAGTAAGCGCTTACATTCACAAAGTAGCGCAATAAAGCGTTGCATTCTGTCGATTTGTGTGTTATACTGGCTACGCATGCAAATAACTGCATGCAGATAAGGTTTATGAGAGGGAGAAAAGAAAAATGAAGAAATTTGCAGGAATTATGGTAGCAACTGTACTGGCTTTCAGCCTGGTAGCATGTGGTCCTGTGGACAGCGCTGTTCAGAACCTGGCAGGAGCAGCATCCAACAAGGACAGTGGTGTGGTAACCGCAGATGACGACGGATATGCAGAGGGACGTATCGGAGATGTAATGAGAACTTATTTCTTCGACTACACAGTAAACAGCGCGTATACCTGCAAGGAATTTGAAGGATATACACCTGCAGAGGGAAATAAGCTTCTGGTGGCAGAATTAACGGTTAAGAACACAGATCGTTCTACGGTTACCATGTATGATACCGATTTCCAGATCCAGTGGGGCGATGATGACGATGACGATGCTTTTGATGCACCGATCACCTATTATAGTGATGCCGTAAGCGATGATCAGTTGCCGGAAGAGTACGATCTGAGTGTCAACGAAGAGAGAACCGGTCTGCTGGTATTTGAAGTACCTGAGGATTCCAAGGATTACTCTATTTCTTATCTGGAGCAGTTCTCCAATGAGACCAAGGGAGATGTATTCTTCGTATATTTCACTGCAAAGGATAAGTAAGATCAATCATATTATTTATGAGAGTAAGGACCGAAGTACTGTGGATCACAGTGCTCCGGTCTTTTTTGTTGTTTATTTTTAATTTATAATTATATAATTTTTCCTTAATTGACATACCAATATGTGCGTGTTATAGTACAAATAGAACAAGGGAGAGGAAGAAAGATCAAGAGATTGAAAGAAGATCGAGATCAGAAATCCAGTACCGGTTCGGAAGTCCGATGGTGGTTACCGGAGGATGGAAAAGGTAAGAGGTATCGAAAGACACCGACATATGTTTAATAGAAAAGGAGAGATGACTTATGTTATTACCTAGCATTTTTGGAGAGAACTTATTTGATGACTTTTTTGATGATGTACCTTTCTTTGACAACAGAGCAGAGAATCAGATAGAGAAGAAACTGTATGGCAGACATGCACACAACGTAATGAAGACCGATATTAAGGAGACCGATGATGGCTATGAGCTGATCGTTGATCTGCCCGGCTTCAAGAAAGATGAGATCAAGGTATCTCTGGAGGATGGTTATCTGACCATCGAGGCTGCCAAGGGTCTGGATGAGGATGAGCAGGAGAAGAAATCCGGCAAGTACATCCGCAAGGAACGTTATGCAGGTTCCTGCCAGCGTAGCTTCTATGTTGGTGACAATCTGACTCAGGAGGATATTAAGGGTGAGTTCAAACATGGTATTCTGACCCTGAATGTTCCTAAGAAGGAAGCAAAACCTGCAGTGGAGACCAATAAATACATCGCCATTGAGGGATAATCTCTGCATACAAAAACCGTTGCCCCGTGAGGGACAGCGGTTTTTTGTATGCTTTATAATTCAAAAGGGTATTTAATTCCCCATTCCTGGCGTAATGAATCCATTTGCTTCATGATTGTCAGCGTTTCTGCATGAGGCATATCCTCACATTCTGTTTTTCCATCTTCAATGGCTCTTTTACAGGCAAGAATTTCATATTCGTAGCCATTGATCTGTTCGGGAACCGATATTTTCTGAAGTAGGGAACCGTCAGAACTGTGTAATTCAATATTACGAGGATTATTATTACTTTCCCATGTAAGATAACCTATGGATCCGCAAATTTTCACACAGTTATAGGATTCTTCCGTCATGGATGCATGCAGGACCGCTTTTTTGCCATCTTCATAAGTTAGAGTGATATTGTCCGTAGCATCTACACCAGTAGGATATAAGGAGCAGGAAGAATCAGTTTTTATAATTTCGTCACCAAAATACATGGAAGCTGTTGTCAAAACATATACTCCCAGATCCAAGAGTGCACCACCACAGAGAGAGGGATCATGCATACGGGGAATTTCGTGAATTGGAACGGAAAATGTAGCATTCAAGGTTGTAAACCGACCAATAGCACCAGAAGCTAAGAGATCTGCTATTATTTTACGACTGGGCATATAACGAGTCCATATAGCTTCTGCTAACAACACTTTTTTATCAGCCGCTAAGGATAAGAGCTCCTGTGCCTGTTTGACATTGGCGGTAAAAGATTTTTCCACTAAAGTATTTTTACTGTGATTAAGACAAAGCAGAGCATGCTCATAATGTAAAGAGTGTGGAGTAGCAATATAGATAAGATCCACAGCAGGGTCAGAGACAAGAGCCTCATAGCTGCTATATGCTTTTTCAAAATGCCATTCCCGGGCGAAATTTTCCGCTTTTTTAAGGGAACGGGAAGCAATTGCATAGGGAACAACCTCACCTTTATCTTTGAGAGCATTTAAGGTGAATGCCATAGATTGTGCAATACTGCCGGTACCAAGAATTCCTACATTAAAACATTTCATAATAAGTACCTCGCAATTAGATCAGATAATTTCTCTTTACCTGTTATAAATTAAATTGTAACAGGTAAAGAGAATAAAATCAAAGAGAAACAGGCAGGGATTTAATGCCCTGAAGTTCAATGGAATCAATATGAGCCACCTGATCCTTGAATACTTCTACCATTGCTGCCATAGCTGAACTGGAGTCAATAAAGCCGCCGGATTTTTTGGGAGAAACATAAATATACATGCCCTTATTCAACAGTTTTTCCTTGTAAGGTAGCAGATCTATCTCCCAGGGAGCTCCATTACAGAAATTATCATGGAACATTTCACCGTTGGAAAAAGCATATCCGATATCGCCCTGGTAGCGAATGCGAAGCATCACCTGCTTCATTCCGGTAAATACATCTGGCTCAAACTGCAGAACAGCTCTTGCATTCACAACCTTTGAAGAGGTAATAGGGCTTCCGACAACAGGGCGCTTCAGAGTGCTTTCCTCATCGGAATTTACGGAACTGGCATCTCTTACGGAAAAATGATATTCCTTTTTGTCCTGAAAAACAGTATAAGTGATGAAAGGACCTATGTTGCCCGATCGTGAAAGCTCCCGGTTGTGGATGACAATGCTTTCCTTCTCGGAAGGGAAAACAGAAAGAGCGACTTCTTCTCCCATGGGATATTCCAGTTCAAATTCGTTATCCTTATATAAAACAGGACAGTCACACAGGAAAAGTTTACGTCCCTCGGGAGTATCGTATTGCCATAAACGCTCTGCGTCATTTGCATTTAAAACGGTAACTATGCAGCGATTCCCCTGACCAAATGTGAATACAGATGTTTCGGAATTACTCAGAATAACTTTATGCTTCTGAACGCTGCATCCGCTGACAGGAATAATTTCGTCTTCCGGAAATACAAATTCTCCCGACATTCCGCGAATCTTACTGAAAAAGTAATATGCTGTATGAGAGTAAACAACTCTTGTGATTAATTGCACCGTGGCATATTTCAGTAAATGTCCCTCCAAAGAGAACCAGTAGGGCAGTATTGCACAGGCATCTTTGGAGAGATTTAAACTTCCGTCTTGAGGAAAACGTACTTCTCCGAGGTCACTTTGAACAGTAACGCAGAAATCCGTCTGATCGATCGTTTCCACATGATCCTGATAGTTATTTAAATAGAGAAAGCCACGACCCTGTTCATCTGCACGCACAACATACCTTAAAGTTTCCACATCTTCGGGAGTCTGAACCGCGGCTTCCTTAGAAAGAATGGTTTTAGCAGACGTAATTTCGGAGGTAAACTCCTGATAAAACAGATGCTGAAGCTTTAGCTGATGGTAAGAAAGCCGAACTTGTCCAAATTCACCTAAAGGAGCCTGGTAGTCGTAGGAAAACTTTGGAACATCACATTCATTCATGTAGGGAACAGTCTTTCCTTTAGGATGTGTGCCACCGTGATACATATAATATCCAAGGAAATTACAGCCACTTCCGGATTTTACCTGAGAAAGTGCAGCGACGCTTTCGTAGGGCAACTGAAAACGATATGGATAGTAGACGTTCATTCCGCCGCCCATTTCGCAGCAGGCATAAGGAAAGTCTTCCGGTGCGTATTCAGGGTCGAAATTGTAATATTTTGGAGCACTGTTGTTATGAAAATCTCCATAGAGATATTCCGCAGTAGCAGGATGCTCTTTTAATTTTCCGTCGTAAAACATCCAGGGACGAAATGCATATCCGCCCCAGAGAGGAAATACGGTATCCTCGGGAGCACAGGCACCTCCCCAGGCGGTAGCTGTGTAAAGGGGAACATCAAATCCCACTTCTTTGGCTATTTTCTTCAGCGTGTTCATATGGTTTTTGCCATCGTGTCCGCTAACGACCCATTCTTTGCTGTTCTCTGTCGTCATTTCCCAGGGACAGGAAGCATGCTCATGTTCGTTCTCCAGCTGTACACCAATGACAGGACCATTGTCTTTGAATAACAGTCCTTTAGCCTGTTGATAGATCTGTTCATAAAAGCGTCTGGTATAATACAAATAGGAAGGATCATCGCAGCGAATATCGAAAGGCTGACCATAGATCCAGTCAGGAAAACCGCCATTTCTGCATTCTCCATGAGAAAAAGGACCGATACGTAAAATGACATACATATGATTCTTTTTACATAATTCCAGGAAAATCCTAAGATCCTTATTGCCGGAGAAATCGAAAGTACCTTCTATTTCCTCATGATGTATCCAAAAAATATAAGTAGCTATTATATTTAAGCCGCCGGCTTTCATTTTAATGATCTCATCTTCCCATAATTCCCGGTTCATTCTTGAAAAATGGGCTTCTCCGCAAACCCCGAAGAAAGGTTTTCCATCCAGAGAAAGATAATAATTCCCGATGGATAACATTTGGCCATTAGCATTTTTGCCACCCATTTTTATCGGGCAGGGATAGATGGGATTTTTAATATTTCTTGCATCAATGGAATACTGTCGCATGATTACCTCCAAATTATTTACTTGAGCCTACAATGCCTTCTACAAATTGCTTCTGCATTGTCAGGAATACAATGATAATAGGTATGGTTGCAAGGACAATGGCTAACATTAACTGACCGTAATCTACATAATAAGCAGAGGCAAGGGAGGAAAGAAGGAGCGTGAAGGTCTTCTTTTCGTTTGTCTGTATTACGATCAGAGGCCACAGATAATTGTTCCACTGCTTCATAAATGCGTAAATGGCGCCGGCTGCAAAAGTGGATTTCATTGGAGCCATTACCAAACGGAAAAAAATAGTGAATTCGTTGGCACCATCGATTCGCGCAGCTTCTATCAACTCTGTGGGGTAAGACTGAAAACTCTGACGGAAAAAGAAAACCAGAAAAGGCATTGCCAGAGTAGGAAGAATTACCGCAGTGTGTGAATCTAACATATTAGCCTTAGATGCCATTTTAAATAAAGGAATCATCTGGGCAGAAAAAGGTATCATCATCGAGAAAAGGAACAGGGAATATACCAAATTTTTACCTTTTGATCTGTATTTTTCAAAGCCGTATCCTGCCATGGAGCATATCAAAATGGATACGAAAGTATAAATAAGTGTAATTTTCATGGAATTCAAAAAAACTAGAAATACATTAGCACTCGACTGCAGGTTGGCCCAGTTTTCTCCCAGAGATTTTCCAAAGTGTAGAACACCGCCGGTGACATCTACACTTTTATTTGTAGCACCTGTTAACATCCATATAAATGGGAAAATGGAAATCAAAACAACAATGAGTAAGGCGATATGCAATAATACCTTTTTAAAAACGCGATATTCTTTATTGTGCATAATTAATCCTCCTTTCCGGCAACAGTAAACTGTATGATTGCCAAAATAATCATTATAAATACAACCATATAAGAGATAGCGGATGCGTATCCAAAATTAGGAGCATAGACAAAAGACTGGTTGTATATGTAGTGTGAAACAGTAATGGTTGCATTTGCAGGACCACCCTGTGTGATATTCATTGTCTCATCGAATAACTGTAAGGTGCCGTTGGTAGACATAATGGTTGTAAGCAGAACAATAGGCTTTAACTGCGGAATTGTAATTTTAAAAAATGTCTGGATTGCATTAGCACCGTCCACCTTTGCAGCTTCAAAAGTCTCTTTGGGGATATTTTGCATGGCGGATAAATAAAAAATAACGTTATAACCGGTCCAACGCCAGATCATTGCGATAATAATAACGGCGCGTGCCCAGGTGGAATCCTGCAGATACTGATAGGGCGCATCTAAAATTCCCAGTTTGATTAATACTTGATTCAAGAGACCATCCAGTGAAAAAAGCATTTTAAATATGATAGAGTAAGCTACTAGAGAAGTGACACACGGAAGAAAAACGCTTGTGCGGAAAAATCCCTTGAATTTCAAAAATTTACTGTTGAGGAGAGTGGCAATAATAAGGGCAAATAACAGCATTAAAGGTACTTGAATAACCATATAAAGGAAAGTATTTCCAAGAGACTTTAAAAAGATGGCATCGCCAAACATTCTCTTGAAATTCTTCAGACCCACAAAGGCATATTTGCCTCCTTCAAAACTCTGGAAAGCAAGAAGAAGGGAATCGATTGCAGGATAAATCGTAAATATTATGTATAATAAAAATGCAAGTGAAATAAATATCCAGCCGTAAACATTATAATTAGGGCCCGCTTTCTTTGTTCGCTTCATAATGACTCCTTCTATAAAAACTAATATAGGATATAAGGTATCCCGGATATTTTAAGGAAAAGATTCTGCGGAATATTTCTATTCCGCAGAACCATGAAATCCTATCTGCCTAACTGGTTACGCAGCTGTGCATCTGCTTCCGCTAACGCACCGTCAATATCTGTCTTGCCGGCGAAGAGATCCGCAAGAGCGGTAGTAATGGCATCATTTGCCTCAGCTACATAACCTCCGAAATTAACGGGGATAACATCCGGCAGAATTTCTGCGAACAAAGCATTAATCTTTTCCCCGCCGAAGAACTCATCTTCTGCATCGTATGCTGCGGTAGAATATGCGGGAATATAAGAGCCCATAGCACCCTGATCTAACAAAATAGTATCATAGAAATCCGTGTTACCCTGCCATACACCCTGAAGGAATTTGATGGCTTCATCTTTGTTTGCAGAGCCTTCCAGTACATACCAGCTGGAGCCGCCAACGTTGGATGCGTTTACAGAACTGGAAATATTGGCAAATCTGGGAATACGAACTGCTCTCCACAGACCGGACTGATCTTCTGCCTGTTTAATAGAAGAAATAAACCAGGGGGCATTTACAACGGAAGCAACCTGACCGTTATTCAATGCAGCAGCTCTTCCTTCTGTGCTTTCTGCTTCGTAAAGAATTCCTGCTTCTTTCATTTCCGAAATAGTTTCAAAAGCTGCCTTCAGAGCTTCGTTGTTCGTGATGTTGATATCGCCGTTCTGATCATAGTACCACAGACCGCAGGACTGCATCATGGCACGAACCAGAGTGGTTTTATTATTGGCAATTTCTACAATCATCGGAGTGCCGGTTTTCTCGGTTACGTCTTTACCGATTTTGATGAATTCATCCCAGGTCAGATCCTGCATATCTTCCTCTTTATAACCTGCCTGTTCAAGAATATCTTCCCTATAGTATAAAGCAGTCGCTCCGGTATCGAAAGGAACGGCATAAGTCTTGCCATCTACGGTAACAGCATCAACTTTGAAGTCAAGAAACTGTGAATAGTCGAAACTGTCGGTAAGATCAGCAAAGGAACCGGGGAAGGTATTTAAGTATTTTCCGGACACATAGTCTTCTAATAAGACAATATCGGGAAGACCGCTACCACCTCCGGCAAGAGCAGTCTGCAGTTTTACATATACATCTTCTTTGGAAAGACTGACAACATCTACATTGATATTGGCGTCTGGATTCGTCTTCTTATATACTTCTGCAGCTTTTTTCATTACTGCAACATTAAAGTTGTCGTCCCAAGCCCATACAGTAATTGTTTTTGCATCAGAGGAAGTGTTTGCTTCCACTGCACCGGTATTAGCGTTTTCTGTTCCGCTTTCGGAAGCAGAGGAGCTGCCACAACCAACCAGTGACGAAACTGCTAAGATAGATGACATAAGAATGACTGCTAACTTTTTCTTCATAAGTAAATCCTCCTTTGAATAAATAAGTAAAATTAGAATATGAGTTCTTATATACGAACCGCGTACCTATATCCGTTTCATGCTCAAATAATAGCATGAGGAAAGTGATTTGTAAATATCATAGTTATATTTCGTGATAAATACTAAATGAATTAACAAAAAACTGTGCAAATTCACAAAAATGGATGAAATAGATAGAAAATACCAAGAAACTAAAGTTTCATTGTTGACATATGGAAAAATTGAGTGCTATAATCTAAATGTTCTTATATACGAATCTTAATCTTATATCCGTTTCATGGAGGAACTATTAATGAGTGAAGACAAAAATATCCATCGTTCCACAAGCAGGGTTCTGGATATACTGGAATTAGTAGCAGAACACCCTTCCGAATACAACCTTACAGATATCAGTAAGCTGATGGAAGCACCAAAAAGTAGTCTGTATCCGATTATGTATACCTTAACGGCAAGACACTTTTTGGCATTAGATAACAATGGACACTATAAGGTAGATTTTTCATTATATCAGGTGGGAAATTCTTATCTTAGACAGTTGAATTTCCTGGACGAAGTGGAGAAGATCTTAACCAACATGACAAATGTATGTATGGAGACTTCACATTTTGGTATATTGAAGGGCGGAGATGTTTTATATTTGAAAAAGATCGATTCTCCGGAGCCTATTCGGATGACATCTCGTGTAGGAATGAGAATTCCGGCATACGGAACTGCAATAGGAAAAGCGTTGTTAATGGATACGGAGTTTTTGGAATTAAAAAAGCTTTATCCCAATGGATTGAAGGCGTTAACGGAAAATACCATTACGGATTTTACGGACTTGTCGAATCAGTTGAGTGAGGCAAGACTTTTAGGCTACACCTGTGAAATGGAAGAGTCTACACAGTACATTTGCTGCTTCGCGGTACCCATACAGAAAAAGGGAAAGGTTGTTGCAGCGATCAGCGTGGCAATTCCTATATTTCGCTACACAGAAGAAAGGGCGAAACTGGTCAGGACGCTTTTGTTTGATTCCAAGAATAAAATAGAAACCATTCTTAACAATGTAGATATGGATATGGAACATCTCATATAAGAGATATCCGAAAGGAGGGGGAATTTATGCCCCAGTTTATATCTATAGGTGAAACAATGGTATCATTTGTCCCGACGGAGCAGCTATCTCTTAGCTATGGACCATCATTGAGAATGAGGATAGCAGGAGCTGAGAGCAATACGGCAATCGCACTACAAAGATTAGGTGTATCCACAGCTTTTGTCAGTCGTGTTGGAGATGATACTCTTGGGCAATATGTGTTGCGGATGATTAGGGCAGAAGGAGTTGATACTTCTGATGTATGTGTAGACAGAGAGAATCCTACTGGTCTCATGATTAAGGAAATACATGCAAACCAGGAGACGCGTGTCTATTATTACAGGAACGGATCAGCAGCAGCGCACATGACAAAGTGTGATATTCCCGAACAAAAACTGGCAGAGGCAGATATATTACACCTGACCGGAATAACGCCTGTTTTAAGTGAATCCTGTAAAGAACTGACTTATGCTACTATGGAACAGGCAATGAAGCATAAGACAGGAATAAGTTTTGATCCTAATATCAGGAGAAAACTTTGGAAACAGGAAGATTATCGACCGCTTATGCAGGACCTGATCCGGAAAACTACATATTTATTTTTAGGAATGGAAGAAGCTGAGTATATTTACGGAACTTCTGATATAAATACGTTGGGAGATAAACTCTACCACTCTGGAAATATGAAATGTGTAGTATTTAAGGATGGAAGCCGTGGAGCATGGTGCTATGATGGTGATCGTATATTGCAGATATTGCCGGAAAATGCAATCTGTGTAGATCCAATCGGAGCTGGGGATGCGTTCAACGCCGGATTCCTGTATGGAATATTGCATAACTATTCTTATTCCGAGAGCGGTAAAATAGGTGCTATCTGTGGAGCGAGAGCCATAGAAACATCCGGGGATATTGAAGGACTGATATACGAAGAAGAGCTATTAGAATCACAGAATAATGTTTCTCCAATTTGTCGTTAGTAAACTGATTCATCTTACCAGGTGTAAAAAGATAGGAGTACATTATGAAAGATATTATTGATAAAAATCCCGTGATTGCTATTATTCGAAATATTTCTGATTCTGACATATTACCATATATGATGAGCTTGTATCATGCAGGATTGCGGTGCTTTGAGATATCTATCAGTCATGGGAATGCCATAGAACAAATTCATAATATGAAGCAAGCCATGCCGGAAGACACTTTGATCGGAGCTGGCACGGTCTTGGATGTGCAGGCAGCTGAAAAAGTGCTGGCAGTCGGTGCGGATTTTATCTTATCTCCTTCGACAAATGCGGCAGTCTTAGAATACTGCAAAGAAAATATGGTCAGACTTTTGCCGGGAGTTATGACACCGACAGACGTGAGTGTATGCCAGGAATACGGATTTTCTACATTAAAGCTTTTCCCAGCTGGAGAACTGCCTATGAATTATAACAAAAGTTTGAAAGGACCGTTTCCGGGAACCAGTTATGTGGCAGTAGGCGGTGTTACTCCGCAGAATGCCATTGACTACTTTAGCCATGGATACTGTGGTGTGGGAATAGGCAGTGCATTAGTGAATAAGAAAGATCTAAAAGAAAAGAATTGGGACAAGATAACGGAAGATGTAAAACAGTTTTACCAGAAGCTATGTGGACAATTGAAAGAAGAAAAAGTTTCCTGAGGGTAGAACGGAAAGAAGGAAAACATTATGAAAATCAAGGAAGTAAATACATATTTGGTTCGTCCACGCTGGTGCTTTGTAGAAATTGTAACAGATGAAGGTCTGTGTGGATGGGGAGAAGCGGTGATAGAAGGCAAGGCTTCTACCGTGAAAGCCTGTGTGGAGGAAATGACAGAATATCTGATAGATGTGGATCCGATGCGTATTGAGGATATATGGAATACTCTGTATCGAGCAGGATTTTATCGCGGGGGTCCTGTTATAATGAGTGCAATATCCGGAATCGATCAGGCACTGTGGGATATTAAGGGAAAATATTATAATGCACCGGTATATGAACTAATGGGAGGAAGATGCCGTGACAAAATGAAAGTGTATTCATGGATTGGCGGAGATCGTCCTTCTGATGTGGCAGCGGCGGCATTGGAGCGAAAAAATGCGGGATTTAGTGCAATTAAAATGAATGCTACAGAAGAACTGCAGTATATTGATAGCTATGATAAAATTGATGCAGTACTTGAACGTGTGGCATCTATCAGAGAGGCAACCGGAAAATATTTTGGAATTGCTATTGATTTTCATGGAAGAGTTCATAAGCCTATGGCAAAGATTCTGGCGAAAAAGTTGGAAGAATTTGATCCTATGTTTATAGAAGAACCTGTTTTATGTGAAAATATGGAAGACTTTCATGATATTGCGACCAGTTGTAATATCCCGATAGCTACCGGAGAACGTTTGTTTTCACGATGGGATTTCAAGAGACTGCTTCATGCCGGTGGAATAGATATCATCCAGCCGGATTTGTCACATGCGGGAGGCATCACTGAAGTCAAGAAAATAGCTTCCATGGCAGAAGCATATGATGTTGCACTTGCACCGCACTGTCCGTTAGGTCCTATCGCATTGGCAGCATGTCTTCAGGTAGATGCAACCTGTCATAATGCGGTTATTCAGGAACAAAGTATTGGAATTCATTATAATGTAGGCAAGAGTGTACTGGATTATATTACGAATAAAGATGATTTCGTATTTACCGATGGATATGTAAAGCTTCCGAAAAAGACAGGGCTTGGTGTAGACATCAATAAAGAACTGGTGATGGAGGAAAACAAGACGCCTCATCATTGGAAAAATCCTGTATGGAGACATAAGGATGGATCTATTGCAGAATGGTAACTAGTAAAGTGAAATAGTAAAAGGTACTCTGATTTTTGTTCTGAATTCAGAGTACCTTTTACTATTTTAGGATAACTGTCTCTTTCGTAAGACAGCCCGTTCTTTTTTTACGATATATTGTTCCAGCCCGGGAACCGGATTATTCAGGCGACAGCCGTAGAGGAACAGACCATTTTCCAACTCCTGTATCCGTGCCACGAGACCGTATAGATGAAAATTGAAATTCTCAGCGGTTTCATCCATGTGGTCATTTAACACTGCATGGACGGTCTGGTTAATCTCTAAGTTCAAGGCTTCCCTGCTGACCACGGCAAAACCGTTGTAGCTGATATCCTTGATAATAACATCGTGGGCAGCACGGTTTAGTCCACATTGAATGGCGGTTTCAATTCCCACATAACAGCGGTAGCTCTGCCTGCGGTTGTAGGTTTTGCTTCCGGCGATGCTGAAGACAGTGTAACAGAGAGTTCCATCGGCGCGTTTCACCACGTTGGTGGTGACATTTTTGAACAGCTGAGGCTTATCGTCTGGGAGAGTGACCAGCAGATCGACGAGCAGCCCTTTTCCCCGGAAAGAGATGATTTTATCGTCAGTAAACACACCCTCAGCCAACAGTGTATGTCTGCGGGAATAGACTTCCAAAATGCGGGATTCAAATTGAAGTTCTTCGTTGTTCAGATGAAGGATAAAGCTAATGGATAACCCTGCGGTCAAGTCATCGATCTGCATGGTTCGGTCAGTCTCCCATCGTTAATAAATCTAAATTAATTCACCATTTTCGCATTCGGATAGATGCGTTCCATTCGTGCGTCAGGATAGTGTTCATCTAAAAATTTCTGCAATCCGTTAAGCTCTGTGGTTTCCACAGAATAGGAGGCATCGTTACGTTCGGTGTATCTGGCAAGTGCCAGTGCGGAGATCAGCATGTTGGCAATCATAAATACAATTAAAATATTACAAATGATCGTACCTGTTTTTTTCGGAATCTTCTCAATCCAGCCGGACAGCTTCGGATAGATGAACTTCAGCCATACCACAGCGGCAATGCCCCAGAAGAAGCAGTACAGTAGGTTGATACGACCGCCTAAGTTAAAGGCGAATCCGCTGTAATCCCAGAAAATCGTGCCAAAGACCATTTCCGTGAAGACACTGCAGATATATTCATAGGCACCACCAAGCAATGTTCCTGCCAGGAAAATAGAACCGTCACTTTTATTCCGGTAGCGATAGAGCAGCAGAGTCAGAAAGGCACAACCCAGTCCCCATACGATACTGAAGGGCCCGTAGATCACACTGCTGCGGCTCATCCAGACCCCGGCTGTGATACGGCAGAAGATCGTCTCTGTGATATCACCTAAAAAGGCACCGATGAAAAAGAGGGAAAACAATTTATAAAAGCAACAACCCTCGGCGAAAACAGTGGCTTTTTTATGTTCAGCTCTGGCTTTTACCAGGGCATCCAGACTGATAGAAGGATAAGACTTCTGCAGACGCTTTTGCATATGCCTGGTCAGAGCATTTTCCAGGAAACGGGAAGTCTGTCCTAATCCTTCGGTGATCTGATCCAGCCGGGCGGTCTGCTTTTCTAATGCATAGTCCGCCCGGTGCTTCGCCTGTAGCTGTAAGCTTATCGTTGACAGGGCGGAACCGATGGTGTCTAACAGGAGCAGCCCTCCGAGGACTAACAGAAGTATTACGGAGAGAAGATGCGGAATGCGGTCAAACAGCCCGCACAGCAGCGGATCCGCGAACATCACGGTCACAACGCTTAATGCGCCCCACAGCAGGGAAAACGGCAGGCAGATATAACCGCCGATATTATAGCGGAAGCGGGAATAATCCCATAGTTTTTTCTTATAGACTTTTTCAAAAAACATTCCCGTGGAATATTCCAAAAGAGAGGACAATACAAAGCCGCCCAGGAACAGGAAGAACGGATATTCCGTCAGCTCCGGCAGGAAGATCTCGAACAGCATGGTACCGAAACCGTAGATCGGGCATAGGGGACCCGCTACGAATCCTCGGTTGACGAATTTCCGGTGCTGTACCGCGGCAGAACATACCTCGATACACCATCCGATAAAAGAATAGAAGAAAAACAGCCAGAACAGGGATAACCAGGATATTGTCATAAGGGCACCTCTTTCGTGGAAGATTGTCGAACATTGTCTTGTTCCATCATATCACAACGAAAGAAGTTGTACCATCATTATATCTTTTTCTTATTGTTCTGCTGCTTAGGGATAAATTCAATTTTTAAGGTCATATTCATGCTGTCGGCAATTCGCTTTAGCAGTTGAATGGTAGGGTTCCGCAGCCCATTTTCCAATTTACTGATATCACCCTGATCAATGCCGACGAGTTCAGCTAATTGTTTTTGCGTGAGATTCTGAGATTTTCGTGCTTTGATCATAGAACGGATAGCATCCATTTCCGGCTGAACAGCATTATATTCTTGTGCAAATTCCGGATTGTTCATTTGTTCATTGAGAAATGCAGATAAATCACTCATTTATTCATCATCCTTCCTATATAATCAGCTTTTCTTGATTTTGCCAATTCGATTTCTTTTTTAGGTGTCTTGTGCTGTAGGGTTCCCGTAGAAGATTTCCATATTCTTCGAGAATTTCCATGAGAGAAGAAAGTTTTGCTCTCATCTTAATATCTGTGTTTAATAAAAAATCTTTTACAGGGCAAATATTATTTGATGTTTTGTAAAAGACAATTTCAAATGAATTCATGTTATCTCCTTAGTATATGGAATATATTCCATATTGTCAAATGCAAAAAAATTATTAGTAAAAAATAAATGGGAAAAATGACCGAATGGTCATAAGAATTTCTTTACAGAAACATTAGCATATAGTTTGCGTAAAGTCAATGAATTAGTGAATTAGTGCTCGCGGTCCTAATTTTTTTATTTAAATTCCACCGCCCGCGTACCTATTCTTTTGGACAAATGGTTCTCTATCACAGAACACAAAGTTAATTATAGACAAAAGTTACGAGACTAATTTATCAAAATGTGCTATTGATTTTTAAACGGCAAAAAATATATAATGATGTTACGAAATGAAGAACGCGATTACCAAATGGAGAACACAAGATGGTAAATGAGGCAGAAGTAAAAGTAAAGAGCCTGCAGAAAGCTCTTGAAATTTTAAACTGCTTTACGAAAAAAAGCAGTTGGGGTGTGACAGAGATCAGCGAACAGCTGGATCTGAACAAAAGTAATGTACATAACATTTTGACGACGTTCAAAGCAATGGGGTATCTGGATCAGGATGATGAAAGCGGCAGATATAAGCTGGGACTCAGCGTGTACTCCCTGTGTTATTCTCTGGGACAGAACTTAAGCATCGGTAGTGTGGCGGCCCCGTATTTACAGGAACTTGCAGATATGGCAGGCGAGCGGGTCTATCTTGCAATCCCGCATGAACAGGAGATCATCTATGTGACCTCTGCTTATCCGAAGACCTCCATTGACCTTATGCGGCCGATCATGGGTGAGCATGCACAGATGCATTGTACCGGACTGGGCAAGGCAATGCTGGCATATCTTCCAGAGGAGAAACAACGGGCTTACGCAGCCAGAAAGCTGGAAGCCTATACCGATTATACGATCACGGACGGGGATGCACTGTTGAAGGAACTTAGAGAGATCCGGCAGCGCGGTTACGCAATAGATAATATGGAACATGAATTTGGCGTAAAATGTGTAGCGGTTCCGGTACTTGGCAGAAACGGCCAGGTGGTGGCGGGAGTGAGTATCTCAGGACCTTCCCTGAGATTCTATGACGAACGGATCCAGTCACTGGCAAAGGAATTACAAAACAAAATAAGGGAATTACAAAACATTCTTTATTAAGTTAAAAAATGTGAAAAAGGGGATTGAGAAATCAATCCTTTTCAAAAAGATATTTTAGAGAACGGTGTTCTCCAATACGGAACAACAAGAAACAATGATTGCACAGAAGGAGAGACAACATGAAAACATCGCCGTGGAAGAAGATCAAGAAATGCAAGTATCTGTATATTATGATGTTGCTTCCGATCATCTATTACATCCTGTTCCATTACCTGCCTTTGTACGGGGTATTGATCGCATTTAAGGATTACAAGATCGCAAAGGGTGTATGGGGAAGCCCCTGGGTGGGCTTCAAATGGTTCCAGAAGTTCCTGACGGATCCTTATTTCTGGAAACTGGTGAAAAATACATTACTGTTAAATATCTACGGACTGCTGTGGGGCTTCCCGGCACCGATCCTCCTGGCACTGATGTTGAACGAGGTGACAAATGCCAAGTTCAAGAGAGTGATCCAGACCGTCAGCTACCTGCCCCATTTCATTTCTACCGTGGTTGTCTGTGGTATGGTAATGAACTTCCTGTCTCTGGGCGGAATCATTAATCAGCTTATCGCCGCATTCGGTTTTGACAAGATCCAGTTCATGGTATTGCCCGAATGGTTCCGTACCATATTTACCGCATCCGGTATCTGGCAGACCTGTGGATGGACTTCCATTATTTATTTGTCCGCGTTGACCTCTGTGGACCAGGAGATCCTGGAGGCCGCAATGATCGACGGAGCGAACCGTTTCCAGAGAATTAAATCGGTAACGCTTCCCTCCATTGCACCGACCATCTCCATTATGCTGATCATGCAGATCGGACGACTGATGTCTCTGGGATATGAGAAGATTATCCTGCTGTACAACGGATCTACCTATGAGACTGCGGATGTAATTTCCACTTATGTATACAGACGAGGTATTTTGAGTGCGGACTTCAGTTATTCCACAGCGGTGGGTCTGTTCCAGTCAGTCATCGGTGTGATCCTGCTGGTAACATCCAATCAGATATCGAAAAAACTCAGTGACAGCAGCTTGTGGTAGGAGGACAGAAATGGCTAAGAAAGTAAAAATAAAAAGCAAAAAACCGCAGGGAATCGGCAGCAAAATATTTGATGTTGTGAACTACCTTCTGCTGGCAATCCTCGGATTCATTATGTTCTACCCGATGTTTTATGTATTTATTGTGTCCATCAGTTCTTCCCAGTATATCAATCAGGGACTGGTAACACTGTTCCCCAGAGGAATCAATTTCGATGCCTATAAGGCAGTATTTGAGAACCAGAGAATCTGGAGCGGATATAAGAACACCTTTTTATACACAGGTTTGGGAACACTGATCTGTCTGGTGCTTACCGCAATGTGTGCCTATCCTCTTTCCAGAAAGGATTTTTATGGACGTAAGGTATTTACCGTGCTGATCATGATCACAATGTTCGTAAACGGTGGTATGATCCCTACCTATCTGGTAATCAATAAGCTTCATATGATCAACACCATGTGGGCCATCGTTCTGCCGCCCGCCATCAGTACCTTCAATATGATTGTTATGAGAACTTCCTTCCAGGCGATCCCGGATTCCCTGGTAGAATCCGCATATCTGGACGGTGCAAACGACATTACGATCTTCAGCAAGATCGTCCTGCCGCTGTCCAAAGCTATCATTGCAACCATGACATTATATTATGCTGTATACCACTGGAACAGCTACTTCCCTTCCGTGTTGTACCTGAATGATCAGAAAAAATATCCTGTACAGGTTGTCATGCGTGACATCGTAATACAGGGTGACACCTCCGAGATCACAGGAAGTGTCAACATCATCGCTACCAACTATAAATATGCGGTGATCATTATTTCCATCGTACCTATTCTGCTTGTATACCCTCTGTTACAGAAGTACTTCACAAAGGGTGTTATGGTCGGAGCAGTTAAGGGATAAAGAAACAAATTATAAAGGAAGAACGTATTTAAGAAAAGGAGAGGTTAAATGAAAAAGAAAGCATTCCAAAAACTAACAGCCTTATTGGCAGTAACAGCAATGAGCGCATCTCTGTTGACAGGATGTGGTTCCGATGCTTCCGGCAGCAATGATACCGCAACAAATAATGCGCAGGAGAGCACTGCAAGTGCAGGCACACAGGAAGCAAACAGCGAGCATCCTTCCTGGATCAGCGACGAGCCGCTGGAGATCAGTATTATGACCCCGGATGCCAACCAGCAGCCCATGGCACAGGACAGCAAGTCCCATGAGGCAATTTTTGAAGCAACCAATGTAAAGCTGAATTTCCAGATCGTTCCTACCGACAGCTATGATGAGAAGAAAAATATTGCTCTGTCCACACAGAACTTCCCAGATATCATTTTACTGACAAGCACAAGTGATATTTCCGATTTTGCATCCGAGGGTATCTTCGAGCCTCTGAACCAGTATATTAACGAAGAGACCATGCCGAACTTCTACAAGTTCTGGCAGCAGTATCCTGAAATGCAGAGATACATGGTAGACGGTGAAATGTATGTATTCAACCAAGTAATTCGTGAAGAGTGGGCCAACGGCTTCGGCCCCGTAATCCGTACCGACCTTCTGGAAGAGAACGGCATCGCAACACCTACCACATGGGATGAAGTACTGGATGCACTGGCACAGTTAAAAGAGATCTATCCTGACAGTACTCCCTGGGCAATCAGAAAGGGAACTGCGAACCTGTTAAAGACCACTTCCTATATGTTAGGTTCCGGTTTCGGTTCCGTATCTGCAAGCTCAGGTATGTACTGGGATGAGGATCTGGGCAAGTATGTATACGGTCCTGCAGATACCAATTTCAAAGAAGTGCTGAAGTTCCTGAATAAGGCATATACCACCGGTGTTCTGGATCAGGAATATGCAACGACTGATTCTGATTCGATGACGACTAAGTGTAGCAGTGGTCAGTCCTTCTTCTTCGTAGATAACAGTGGCTTCGGTCAGAACTACACTAACGAATTACGTAAGATTGCCGGAAATGAGAATGCTACTTTCCAGGTACTGCCGATTCCTGAGAACAGCCTGGGTGAGAGACGTGCCGTATCCTACAATACCAGATTCGATAGGCTGTATGCAATTAATGTAAATGCCAAGAACAAAGATCAGATCATTAAATTCATTGACTGGATGTACTCCATGGAGGCTTCCGACATTACCAACTACGGTATCGAGGGTGAGACCTTCCAGTACAATGCAGACGGTGAGGCAGAATATATTTCCGATTATGTAATGCAGTTCAAGGATGCCTCTCCTTCTGATTACTATGCATGCTGGACAGATATCGGTGCAGGCAAGCTGGATTTCTCCATGTATGCATGTAACATCAAGACCCAGCGTGAGATCCAGATGATCACCGGAAACTGGTCCGATCTGGCAGAAGATTACTGGAAGATCATTAATGATGATGACGCTTATGTACAGCCTCACATTGCACCTCCCTTCACTACCGAAGAAGCAGAACGTGTGAAAGAACTGACCACCGATCTGGATACCTTCTTCACGCAGGAATACGATAAGTACATTATCGGCAAGGAATCTATCGACAACTGGGATGCACTGATCAAGAAGGCTGAGGATATGGGCGTAAGAGAACTGGAGCAGCTGTGGAATGACGCAGAAGCCCGTGCCGTAGCAGAGACCAAATAAGTCATCGGACAAGAAAAGTAACAGAACATAACACAGAGTGAACGGGCATGTTACCCGTTCACTCTGCTAAAAAGACAGAATCAGACAATGGAAGGAGTGACTGACAGTATGAAGATTACAAATTATACACAGGAATTTATCACAGATGATAACAAACCCTTTGACAGTGCCCATGCCTCAACACTGCTGGAATTAAAGGACGGCGGCATTCTGGCGGCATGGTTCGGCGGTGCATGGGAAAAGAACCCGGACGTAGCGATCTGGACAGCGATACGTGATATGGATGGCTGGGGACAACCGGTAAAGGTAGCGGATGTAAGAGGGGTTGCCATGTGGAATCCCGTACTTTTCCGCAAGGAAGATGGAAAAATTATCCTCTTCTATAAAGTCGGTAAGCTGATCTCGGAATGGATGACCTGGTATATGGAAAGCGAAGATGAAGGACACACCTTCTCAGAGCCGCAGGAACTGGTACCCGGAGATATCGGAGGAAGAGGCCCTGTCAAGAATAAACCTATTCGGTTAAGCGACGGTACCGTTCTGGCCCCCGGATCCCTGGAAGGGAAACTGTGGGACGGATTTGTGGATATCTCCAGAGATGACTGCCGCACTTGGGAGAGAAGCGATCTGGTACCTCTGCACAGACTGGAAATCACAAACGAAGGCGTTCATAACGTGCAGGTGATCGACAGACCTTATGACAGACATTATATCTATGGAAAAGGTATTATTCAGCCCACCCTCTGGGAGGATCGGGATGGAAAAGTACATATGCTCTGTCGCAGCAGCAGCTCCCGGATCATCCGCAGCGATTCCGAGGATGGCGGAAGGACATGGTGTCTGGCATATGACACCGGGCTTCCCAACAATAACAGCGGTATCGATCTGGTCAAATTAAAGAACGGCGATCTGGTGCTGGCCTATAATCCCAGAGAGAATCTGCCCGGCTATTACAAGGGACCGAGAACACCGCTTAGCGTTGCGCTGTCCAGAGACAACGGAGAGACCTTTGAGATCATCTGTACGTTAGAGGATCAGAGAGGCGATTATTGCTATCCTTCCGTAATCTGCAACGACGACAATAAGATTATGATCACTTATACCTGGAAACGGGAAAAGATTGTGTATGTAAGCTTTACATTAGAGGACTGAATATGAAAGACAGCAACAGGACAAAGGAAGACATCTACAGAAAATTTCAGAATCCGGCAAGAGAATACCGGGGAACTCCTTTTTGGTCTTGGAATGCGGAAATGACCCCGGAAGAAGTCAGACGGCAGGTAAGAGAACTTTATGAGCAGGGAGTAGGAGGATTCTTTATTCACTCCCGGGATGGTCTGGAGACTCCTTATCTGGGCAGAGAATGGATGGACTGCGTGGAGGCAGCGGTGGATGAAGCAAAACAGCTGGGCATAGCGGCCTGGCTGTACGATGATGACCGCTGGCCTTCCGGTAATGCCGGAGGAATGGTGGCGGCCGGAGGAGATGCCTATCGCCTGAAAGGGCTGACCCTGCAGGTATGCGATACCTGTGATCCGGCAGTATGGCAGGAAGAACACCTTATTGCAGTATTTACTGCATTGGTACAGGGAGATGCCATTTATTTTCTGGAGCGGCTGGAAAATGTCATGACAGAAGTTCCGAAGCCGGAAGAGAAAAAACAGCATCCCGGATGCAAACAGGTATTTCTCATTTTGCGCTTGGAAATATCGGCGAAAAGTGAATGGTTCAACGGGGAAACTCCCGTGGACAACCTGAATCCGGATACGGTACAGAGATTCCTGCATCTGACCCATGATAAATATCTGGAACGGTTTGGAGAGGAATTCGGTAAAACGATTCCCGGAATTTTTACAGATGAACCCAGTCTGGCGGACACCCATTCTGCTTTTGGGCCAGACCGGAGCTGGATTCCCTGGACTTACGGATTCGCAGAGTATTTCCGGGAGAAGAACGGTTATGATCCTGTTGACAGAATCCCTCTGTTTTTCTTCGAAGGAGAGGGCAGTGCGAAAATAAGGCATGATTACTGGCATGCCATCGCCCTGCGGTTCAGCGAGAATTATTCCGGACAGATCGCCGCATGGTGCAGAGAACATCATCTGCTCATGACAGGACATTTTCTTCAGGAGGATAAGCTGGGACTGTCTACCAGAGTCAGCGGAGCAACGATGCCACTGTATGAATATGAGGATATTCCCGGAGTGGATATCCTCCAGGACAAGACAGACGAATTTCTCACCGTGAAGCAATGCGTCAGCGTGGCACACCAGATGGGGAAAAAGAATGTCATCTCCGAGACCTATGGCGTGACCGGATGGGATTTTACCTTCGAAGGACAGCGGCATATCGGAGACTGGCAATACGCACTGGGCGTGAATAAGCGCTGCCAGCACCTGTCATTGTATTCTCTGACCGGTGGCAGGAAGAGAGACTGTCCTCCGGGTTTCGGCTACAATATCCCCTGGTGGAGTAGGGACCATGTGGTGGAGGACTATTTCGGGAGGCTGAGTGCCGTACTGGAAGAAGGCTCTCCCAGCCAGCAGTATCTGTTACTGCATCCGGCGACTACGGCCTGGAGCATGATGGGGGCCAGCCCCTACGGCAATCCTGTGCGCTGGAAGGAACGGGATCTGCAGAAGGTCAACGAATACGGATGGAAATATAATGCGCTGCTGGAAAAGCTTTGCAATCATCATCTGGACCCCGATCTGGGGGATGAGATCCTGCTGGCGAAGCACGGATCTGTAGAACAGGGAAGACTGATCCTGGGGAAAATGCAGTACCGGACAGTGGTTCTGCCGAAGATCCGTACCATGCTGGGCAGTACCTACAGACTTCTGAAAGAATTTGTGGAACAGGGCGGTCAGCTGATCGTGACAGAACCGGGACCGATTCTGTTGGATGCCATGGAAAGTGACCTCCCTGCAGAACTGTTCACCGCGAAAAATTGTGTGGCGGTACACAGTGATGAGGAACTTATAAAAGCGTTGGAGGACGCGGGGGTGCGGACCGTAAGCATCCGGAGCGGAGACGGGGAAGAGACCCGCTGTATTGCATTGCAGAAATTCCTGGAAAAAGGACAGCTTTTGTTCGTGACAAACTATCATCGGACGGAAGACTGTGCAGTAGAAATTCGCGTATCCATGGAGGCTTCTGTGGAAGAGTGGGATGCACTCACCGGAAATCATAAGACGGTGGAGGCCGTGACCGGACAGGGACAGACTGTTTTTCAGACACGGCTGGAAGCGCAGACTTCACGCCTGTTTTTCCTGGAGAAAATGGACAAAATGGAGAAAACCGCGGGGAAGGTAGTCGGCACAGGCGTAGTGCCTGCAGAGGCTGATGAAACAGAACTTCAGGGATTGCCGGAACGGACAACGATTCGGTTGACAGACCCCAACCTGTATACGTTGGATAGCTGCAGATACCGGATACAGGAGGGACACTGGTCGGAAACGATGCAGGTATGGGAGGCACAGGAACAGATCCGCACCGGACTGGGAATGCGCTCCATAGCAGCCCTTGGAAAAGAACAGCGTTACCGTTGGGTAAGAGATCCTCATCCCGCAGACGGAACGGAAGTCTCACTGGAATTTACATTTGAGACGGTGAAAAAAAATACAGGTTACATGGAACTTGCAATCGAACATCCGGAAAATTTTCAGATCTATCTGAACGGACAGCCGGTGGAGCAACGGATCACGGGATGCCTGTATGACAGAGGAATCAAGAGAATTCCGCTTCCGGGCTGGGCAGAAGGAGAGAACAGACTGCGGCTGATCTGTCGTTACCGTAATTCCATGGAACTGGAAAACTGTTATCTCTGCGGAGAATTCGGCGTAAACACAGGTCGGAAGATCACAGAACAGCCGACCACGCTGATGGTAGGAGACTGGACGGCCCAGGGATTGTACCATTATGCGGGCAGCGTGAAATATCTGTATGATTTTCGATGGAATCCACGCTGTAAAAGGAGACCGGACAGCCGGATCTATTTGAAATTGAAAGATTTCAAGGGTACCTGCGCTACGGTCAGACTGGGAATGGCTTCCTATGAAGTTCCCTGGAGAGCAGCGGGAATGATCGACATTACAGAGACATTAGAAGAAGGTGACAATCACCTTGAGATAGAAATTTACAGTTCTTTGCGGAATTTATTTGGTCCTTTTCACCTCGCAGGAGGTAGACCGGAAGTGACGGATGATTCTGTATTTCGTACCAGCGGTGAAAAATATACACCGGAATATAAGGTGGAACCCTACGGAATCCTTAAGGCACCGGTACTGATGGAAAGGTAAGATACAAATAAATAAGTCCGCAGGGCAGGCAGATGGGAGAAACAATGAAAAACGAATTTCCTAATGGAGTATGGCCGGTGATGCTGACTCCTTATACGGAGGATAATAAAATTGACTATCCGGCGCTGGAGAAACTGACAGAATGGTATTTTGAAAATGGCTGTGACGGACTGTTTGCGGTATGTCAGTCCAGCGAAATGTTCCAGCAGACACTGGAAGAACGCTGTAAAATTGCAGCGGCTGTGAAAAAATATGCGAACGGAAAACCGGTGATCGCATCCGGACATATCTCTGATTCCATGGAGGATCAGGTGGAAGAACTGAAGCACATGGCAGACACAGGGATCGACGCGCTGATCCTGATCTCCAACAGGCCTGCCGCACAGCAGGAGTCCGATCAGGTAATGATCGAAAGGCTGCAGACACTGATGGAACAGCTTCCGAAGGATCTGTCTCTTGGATTTTATGAATGTCCTTATCCCTACAAGAGAGTGCTGAGCAAAGAAGTGGTGAAGTTCCTGGTAGACAGTGAGAGATTCTACTTCCTGAAAGATACCAGCTGCGATATGGCGAGCATGAGCGAAAAATTGCAGCTGATCCAGGGAAGCAATCTGAAGCTTTACAATGCCAATACTGCGACATTACTGGAATCATTGCAGGAGGGAGCCGCAGGATACAGCGGAGTCATGGCGAATTTCCATCCCAGACTGTACAGCTGGTTGTGCAAAAACTACGCCGCACAACCTGAAAAAGCCCGGAAAGTGACGGATCTGCTGACCATGTGCTCTCTGATCGAGAACAGCAACTATCCCGTGAATGCCAAATACGCCTTACAGAAGATGGGAGTTCCTATGACGCTGCACAGTAGAAGAGTAGATTGGAAGAATCTGACGGTCGCACAGCGGATGGAAGCAGAGCAACTCATTCGTCTGTCCGCAGAGGTAGAGGATGAATTGGGAATCACCCGCTAAGAGACTATGGGGCTGCACCGGCGCTGATACCGCAGTCTCATGGTAGAAACAGAAACGATATGGAATGAAGAGACAGCGCGGAAAAGAGGACAATATGGCTGAAAACAGATACATAGGAAAATATCCGGTGATCGGAATCCGTCCCGTGATCGATGCGAGACGTGGTTATCTGAATGTAAGATGCTCGCTGGAAGAACAGACCATGAATATGGCTTCTTCTGCCAAAAAGCTGTTCGAAGAAAATCTTCGTTACAGCAACGGAGAGCCGGTAAAGGTAGTAATCTCACCTACCACCATCGGACGCGTGGCAGAAGCGGCGAAATGTGCGGACTATTTTGAATCGGAAGGCGTTGCCATTACTCTGACGGTGACACCCTGCTGGTGTTACGGTGCGGAGACCATGGATATGTCTCCCAACACGATAAAGGGCGTCTGGGGATTTAACGGTACAGAGCGCCCCGGTGCTGTATATCTGGCATCCGTATTGGCAACACATGCCCAGAAGGGACTGCCTGCATTCGGTATCTATGGACATGATGTGCAGGAAGCAGATGCTACCGAGATTCCGGAAGACGTACAGGAGAAGCTATTGCGTTTCGGCCGTGCTGCCGTAGCTGTGGCTACCATGAGAGGCAAATCTTATCTGCAGATCGGTTCTATCTGCATGGGTATCGGCGGATCCATTATCGATCCTGCATTCATTGAGGAATATCTGGGAATGCGTGTGGAATCCGTAGATGAAGTGGAGATTTTGCGCCGTATCCAGCAGGATATTTATGACAAGGATGAGTTCGAAAAGGCTTATAAGTGGACGAGAGAACATTGTCCGGACGGGCTGGACAAGAATCCTGCAGAGATCCGGAAGACTCCCGAAGAGAAGGAAGAGGACTGGAAATTCGTTGTAAAGACCATGTGCATCATCAAGGATCTGATGAACGGTAATGACAGATTACCCGCCGGAAGAGAAGAGGAAATGGTGGGACACAATGCCATTGCTGCAGGCTTCCAGGGACAGAGACAGTGGACAGATTACTATCCCAATACGGATTTTGCCGAGGCAATGCTGAATACTACTTTTGACTGGAACGGCGCAAGAGAGCCTTATATTCTCGCAACGGAGAATGATGTATTAAACGGACTGGGAATGCTGTTTTTGAAGCTTCTGACCAACCGTGGACAGATCTTTGCGGATGTCCGTACTTACTGGAGTCCGGAGGCAGTGAAGAAGGCAACCGGCTATGAAGTCGAAGGAGTGGCGAAGGAAGCAGGTGGATTTATCCATCTGATCAATTCCGGTGCGGCATGTCTGGATGCCAGCGGACAGGCAAAAGATGCAGAGGGGAACTCTGTCATGAAGCCCTGGTATGAAGTGACGGAAGAGGATCAGAAGGCAATGCTGGAGGCAACGACCTGGAGTGAGGCCGATTTCGGCTATTTCCGCGGAGGCGGTTATTCTTCCCGTTTCGTGACAGAGGCACAGATGCCCGTGACCATGATCCGTCTGAATCTGGTCAAAGGCGTCGGCCCCACCTTACAGATCGCAGAAGGCTGGACGGTGAAGCTGCCGGAAGAAGTGACAGACACCTTATGGAAGCGCACGGATTACACCTGGCCCTGCACCTGGTTCGCACCCAGATGCAACGGAAAAGAGGGTCCCTTCAAGAGTGCCTATGATGTTATGAACAACTGGGGAGCCAACCACGGAGCCATCAGCTACGGACATGTAGGTGCCGATCTGATTACCTTGTGTTCCATGCTGCGTATCCCGGTAAGCATGCACAACGTACCGGAGGAGAAGATCTTCCGTCCGGCATCCTGGAATGCCTTCGGAATGGACAAAGAGGGACAAGATTATCGTGCCTGTGCCGCATACGGTCCCATGTATAAATAAAACGGTCTGGAAGGATAAGCAATGGTCAAAGGTTATATGGACGCTCTGCCGCAGTATTCCGAAGCCGGAATACCGGCAGAGTGCATAGAGAAGATAAGCGAATATGTAAACTCCCGGGATCTGGCAGCCCTGTCCTGCGGAAAATATGTTATCGACGGGGAGCGGATCTATGTCAGCATCCAGGAGTACGAGACAAAGCCCTGCGGGGACTGTAGTTTTGAGACACATAAAAGATATGCGGATATCCAGTGTATTCTACTGGGAAGGGAGCAGATTTGGGTAACAGAGCAGCCACTTCTCACACCGGACACCGAGTACGATCCTAAGGCAGATATCCGGTTCTGGAAGGCTGGAAAAGCATCTTTGTTGGATCTACACGCAGGAGAACTGGTCATACTCCTTCCGGGAGAGGCACACAAGCCCTGTGTCCGGTCGGGCGATGTTGGTAAAGTGAAGAAAGCTGTATTCAAGATTGCATTGTAACAGAGAGAAAAACAGAAACAGGACAGGCATTTGCCTGCCCTGTTTTAAAATTAAATAGAAAAGTGTACAGAAATTGCCAAATATATGTTGGAAAAGTGTACAAAAATAACTTAAAATATTGTGGAAAAGCGGAAAATGTGGCATACTGATATCAGAAAAGCTTCAAAACGTTATGGTGAAGAGGTGAAGGCTGATGTTAGAGAGACGCATAAAGCAAGAAATTCGTGATTTTTTGGACAGTGATCGGAAAGAAGCGCTGATGGTAACCGGGGCCAGACAGGTAGGGAAGACCTATATTATCAGGGAATGTGCCAAAGAGATTTATAAAAATATTGTAGAGATTAATTTTGTGGAGAATCAGCAGGCAGTAAAGTTGTTTGAAAATATTACGGGCAGTAAGGATATTTTGCTGCGGCTTTCTGCATTGACGGACGTACCGATGATTCCTGGAGAGACTCTGGTCTTTTTCGATGAAGTGCAGGAATGCCCGGAGATCGTAACGGCAATAAAGTTCCTGGTGGAAGACGGACAATATCGTTATATACTGAGTGGGTCGCTGCTGGGTGTGGAATTAAAAGATATCCGTTCTGTACCGGTGGGTTATTTATCTATTCTGGAAATGTATCCATTAGATTTTCGGGAATTTTGTGAGGCAAACAGGGTGTCACAGACAGTCATGGATAAGCTGAAGGAGTGTTTTGAAAAAAAGCAGCCGGTGGATGAACTGATCCATGAGAAAATGATGGAGCTGTTCCGGTTATATCTGATCGTGGGCGGAATGCCGGCTGTGGTAGATGCTTATATACGAACCAATAATCTAAAAGAAGTGCTGCGGATCCAGCAAGGTATTGTACAGCTGTATTACAAGGACATTGCAAAATATGATAAAGATAATAAGCTGTATCTGGATGAGATATTTAGTTTGATTCCCAGTGAACTGAATAATAAAAATAAGAGGTTCATCATGAAGGATCTCAATGAAAATTTCCGATTCTCCCGATATGAGAACAGTTTTATCTGGCTGAAGGAAGCAGGGGTTGCGCTTCCCGTATATTGTGTGCAGGAGCCGGAGATACCATTACTTCTGTCGAAATCAACGAACCTGTTTAAATTGTTCCTATCAGATGTCGGATTACTGGCATCCATGTATGTGGATGGGTTACAGCTTAAGATATTGAACAGGGAAAAAGATATTAACTTTGGTGCCATCTATGAAAATGCTGCGGCACAGGAATTAAAGGCGCATGGATTCGAGCTGTATTATTTTAACAGCAAGAAACAGGGAGAATTAGATTTTGCCATAGAATACAAGGGAAATGTGCTTCCATTGGAAATAAAGTCGGGAAAAGCATATACAAGGCATAATGCTTTGGATAATGTACTAAAAGATGAAAGATACGCCATTCCACAGGCATTGGTATTCTGCAATGAGAATATTAGTACTGTGGACAAAATCGTATATCTACCGATTTATATGATCGGATTTCTGGAAAATGAGAAAATAGACGAATATATCTACACGATTGATCTGAGTGCACTTCAATAGAAGTGTAACACGACAAAATTCATAATTCACACAGTGGAAATCACAACATTTTTATGCTATCATATGATAATAATAACTCCCCCATAGAAAGCAACCGTGACTGCTTGCAGGCAAAGGAGGCTTTCTATGAGGGGAATAAACAGCCATGAGCAAGTAGGACGAAAGTCCGGAATGCGAATGGATGTTACGATTTCGGGAGTGCGAAGCACGAAGAAATCGGTTATTTAGAGGTGATAGCAATGAAAATAGAAAGAATTGACGACAAGACCGTTAAGTGCTTCCTGTCCAACGAAGAACTGGAAGAGTACGATATTGATTATAAAGATTTTGTGACCCGCAGTGACAAAGCCAAAGAAGTAGTACAGGAGATCATCGAGCAGGCAGAGGAAGAGGTGGGCTACAAGCCACCTAAGTATGCATTTGACCTGCAGATCATGATGCTGCCGGATGAGGGACTGGTACTGGTACTTTCCGAGAAAGAGCCGCTGGAGAATAAGAGCGGAGCACAGCTACTGCAGGCTTTGCAGGAGATGAAGCGAGTCTTCGAGGAGAAAAAGGCAGAGATCGGTGCGGCGGAGAAAAAAGCGCAGGCAGGAGAAAACGCCGGAGAATCCGGCAAAAAGAATAAAAAGGCAGCGGAGGTACAGAAACCTCAGTTTGCAATTTTTGCGTTCCGCAATATCGGCAGAGTCATTGAATATGCAGCAGTATTGCCTACAAACTTACGCATCGACAGTACTCTGTATCGAATGGAAGATGGTACCTGTTATGCTTATGTACGAAAAGGCGGCGCTTCCTATGAACGTTACAGCAGAGCATGTATCCAGGCCATGGAGTTCGCAGCCTTATATGCCGCGGATGAGCAGAAGCTACGATACTTGGAAGAGCACGGTGAATGCCTGATCCGGGAAAAAGCGTTGAAAAAACTACGGGTATAATACCGCTGCCATATCCTCCGGCAGAGGTGCTGTGAACTGCATTTTCTCTCCGGTGATGGGATGATAAAATGACAGCTTCCAGGCATGTAACGCCTGTCGCTGTATGTGTTCCATATCCGGGTTGTACAGATAATCTCCGATCAGGGGATAGCCCAGGTATTTCATATGAATCCGTATCTGATGGGTACGGCCGGTCTCTAAGATGAGAGAGACCAGGCTGTGCCCGTTTTTTTCGTCCAGAACTTTGTAATGGGTAACAGCGGATTCTCCGTTTTCAAAATCCACCGTCCGTTCGATGATCGAGCCTTCCTTGCGCCCTAAGGGTGCGGTGATGGTTCCCTCTAAGGGACGCACCGCGCCTTTTGCAATGGCAAGATATTCCCTCGTGATGCCGGAAGTCGCTTTATTGGCAATCATGGCAGACAGCATCCCGGCGCTGACATAATGCTTCGCCACGATGGTCAGTCCGGAAGTATCCCGGTCCAGGCGGTTGATGCAGCGGAAGACGAAAGGACAGTTCTGCTGTTTAAAATAGTACGCGAGGGCATTCGCCAGGGAATTGTAATAATTGTTCATGGAAGGGTGGATCGGCATTCCCGCAGGCTTGTTGATCACCATAAGATCCGCATCCTCGTAGACAATATTTAACGGCAGATTTACCGGGGGAATCTTTTCCGAAGAGTAATCTTCCCGGATATGCAGTGTCAGGGTATCGCCGGGCTGCAGTATATGATTCATAAAGCAGGGGATCCCGTTTGCCAGTACAGCGGAGGGGTCTTTTTTTAACTGCACCAGATTCTGTGAGGAGAAGCCCTTCTGCTTCAGAAAATAGCTGACCGGCATGGAGACTATGGAATTATCAGCAGTATAAATCAGTGTTCGTTCCATGAAAAACTCTCTTTCTCTATGATTACTCATCATAACATAATTCCTGTATCTTGTGCACAACAGAATGAATGGCACCATGTTCATTCGGGCAAAATCGGACAGTGCCCGGAGCAAATAATGTCATTTCGAAACCGGAATCCACAGGCTACAATAAATACAGAATCAGCGGAAATGGGCGGTCTGTCCATCTGCGCATAGGAAACGCTTGAAATACGAAGAAAGGTAAGGTGGCGACTATGGAAAAATACGCATGGCGGGGAAAAATTGTACCGGGAATGCAGGAGGAATATAAGAAAAGACATGACAATATCTGGCCGGAGATGAAGGAAGTCCTGGCAGATGCGGGAATCGTGAATTACTCCATCTGGATGCAGGGCGAGGAACTGTTCGGATACTATGAATGTGAAAAAGGCGTAGAGTACGCTGCAAAAGTACAGGCGGAGAGCAACGTGGTGAAAAAATGGGATGAATATATGAAAGATATTCTGATCATGGAGAAGGATCCTGTCACAGGAGCACAGCCACTTTTAACACAGGTATTCAGTTTCAGATAAGGGAGGCTGTGGATAGCTTATGGGAAAATATTATCTGGCTGTGGATATCGGCGCTTCCAGCGGACGACATATTCTGGGGCATTTAGAGAACGGAAAAATAGAGTTAGAAGAGATCTACCGTTTCGAGAACGGCATGGATCATAAGGACGGAAAGCTTCTGTGGAATGTGGACCGACTGTTTGGTGAGATCCTGAATGGCATGAAGAAATGCAAGGAACTGGGAAAGATCCCGGTGAGCATGGCAATCGACACCTGGGCAGTGGATTATGTGTTGTTGGATGAGCAGGATCGCATCCTGGGAGATACTTACGGTTATCGTGATCACCGCACGGACAGCATGGATATAGAGACAGCAAAGATTCTGCAGGAGACAGAGCTGTATGCAAGAACCGGTATCCAGAAGCAGATATTCAATACTGTATATCAGCTGATGGCAGTAAAACAGCAGACGCCGGAACTGTTACAGCGGGCGAAGACGCTTCTCATGCTGCCGGATTATTTTGGATTCCGTCTGACAGGCAATAAATTATCGGAATATACCAACGGTTCCACCACACAGCTGGTAGATCCTGCGACTTTCCAGTGGGATAAGGAACTCATTCAGAAGCTGGGCTACCCGGAGGACATTTTCCTGCCTCTGCAGATGCCCGGGACAAAAGTGGGTCAGCTCCTGCCCGAGATCCAGAAGGAAGTTGGTTTCAATCTGGAAGTGGTATTGTGCGGAAGCCATGACACGGCATCGGCGGTAATGGCAGTACCACAGGCGTCAGGGGACGGCATCTACATCAGTTCGGGAACCTGGTCCCTGATGGGAATTGAGTCGTTAAAACCTATTATCAACAAGGATGCGGCAGCAGCCAACTTTACCAATGAGGGCGGTTACGACCACCGGTTCCGCTTCCTGAAAAATATTATGGGTTTGTGGATGATCCAGTCCGTAAGACATGAGTATAAGGACGCTTACTCTTTTGCGCAGCTGTGCGATATGGCAGAGGAAAGCAAGAATTTTCCTTCCAGAGTGGATGTGAACGATCCAAGCTTCCTCTCGCCGGACAATATGGTGGAAGCTATAAAGAAGTACTGTCAGAAGACGGGACAGCCGGTACCGGAGTCTGTAGGAGAGTTGGCATCTGTGGTATATCGCAGTTTGGCGCAATCCTACGGAGAGACCGTAAGCGGTTTGGAGAAGATCGCAGGCAGGACCTACGACAGCATCCACATCATCGGCGGCGGTTCTAATGCCGCATATCTGAATCAGCTGACCGCGGATGCCACGGGCAAAACCGTATATGCAGGTCCCGGTGAGGCAACAGCTATCGGTAACCTCTTGGCACAGATGATCTACGCGGAAGAACTGACGGACCTGAAGAGCGCAAGACAGTGCGTCAGAGATTCTTTTGAAATCAAGACGTTTGTTCCGGCAAAGTAAATCATTCATAAAAATGACCTTAAGAAAAGGAGGAAATCATAAATGTTAGTAAACACAAAGGCAAAGATCGGTGTATTTTCCATCGCTTTGGGAGCATATCTGCCCCAGTTCCCCCAGCTGGTGCCCAATTTCGAGGCACAGTATGAGGATTTTAAGAAGACAATTCCCAATACCGTAGAGATCATTGATGGCGGCATGGTGACCACCAAGGAACAGGCCATGGCAGCCGGTGATAAGTTCCGTGCAGCGGATGTGGATCTGGTATTTTTACAGCTGCTGACCTATGCGACTTCCTATAACGTACTTCCTGCCATCCGTGATCTGGATGTTCCCGTGGTATGTATCAATGTGCAGAAGAAGCTGGCTCCGGACTATGCGAACACAGATATTCCCATCTGGCTGGGTGATCTGTATGCCTGTGGTGCGGTAGGTGAGGCAGTAGCTGACTTAGAGCGTGCAGGCAAGAGACATGCCGTGATCACCGGTGTCGTAGAAGGCGGTGACCCCGAGGTGGCAGCACAGATTGAAGACTGGTGTAAGGCGGCACAGGTCCGCAGACGTTTCCGCCAGACCAATATCGCCCAGATCGGACGTCCTTATCCCGGTATGATGGATCTCTATATCGACGAGACCAACCTGTACAACCGCATGGGTCTGTATACCAAACAGTTCGACTGGGAAGACATGTGGGCTATCGCGGATGATATTACCGATACCGAAGCTATCAAGGCAAAGGCACAGGATATCATCGATACCTTCGAAGTAGAAGGCGGCGCTACCGCAGAGGATGAAGATATTCTGGATATGGCAAAGCATGTTCTGGCATTTGAACAGTGGGCGAAGGATGAAGATCTGAGCATGATCGCTTCCCACTATGCAGGCAAGGCGCAGGGTGTAGCCGGCAAACTGGATTCCATGCTGATCCCGGCATTTTCCATGCTGATCAAGCAGGGCACCGCATGTGCGGTAGAAGGTGACATGAAGGTCGCCATGGCAATGTCCATTCTGAAGACCATTTCCGGCATGGGACAGTTGTCCGAGATGTATTCCATTGATTTCAACGAAGACATCTGTATCATCGGCCATTCGGGATCCGGCGATGCGGACATCTCGCTGGCACATAAGCCTACCATGAAGATCGTAAAGGTATTCCACGGCAAAGTAGGCGGCGGCTATCTGACACAGTTCTATCCTCCGGTAGGCCCTGTAACGTACCTGGCTATCACACAGGATAAGGACGGCAACTTTAAGTTTGTAGTGGCAGAGGGCGAGAACCAGCCCGGACCGATCTTCACCTTCGGCGACACCAATATGCGTACCAAGTTCTCAATCCCCTGCAGAGAGTTCGTGAACCGCTGGAGTGAGGCAGGCCCTACCCATCATATGGCAGCGGCAGCCGGAAGGCATATTGATACGATTTTAAAGGTTGCTAAAATACTGAACGTACCGGTAGATGTGATCACACGGTAAGGGAACTTGTGTAAATATGGCGCAGTAACCACAGGAGCAAAAAGCGGGCTCTGAAAAAACGATTTTGCGAATGGGGTGCTGAATAGCTACAGTTTGAAAAATTATGCCTGTGGGCGGGAGTTCACAGGCAATGGAAAGGTTAGGTATTATCATGAAATTTTTAGATGCAGAATTTGTACAGGGATTTATCAGAATGGCAGATGATGGATGGCAGCAGGGATGGCACGAGCGTAACGGAGGTAACCTGTCCTACCGTGTGAAGCCGGAAGAGGTAGAGCTGGTAAAGGAGAACTTCGAGCCGAAGGAGTTCCAGCCCATCGGCACCACCGTACCCGCACTGGCAGGAGAGTATTTCCTGGTGACCGGCAGCGGCAAATATTTCCGCAATGTCAGCATCAAGCCGGAAGATTCCATCTGCATGATCGAGCTGGATGACAAGGGTGAGAATTACCGTATCGTATGGGGACTGGTAAACGGCGGCAGACCGACCTCTGAGCTTCCCAGCCACCTGATGAATCTGGAAGTGAAGAAGTTACAGGATCCGGATTATCGTGTGGTATATCATGCACATACCACTAATATTATCGCACTGACCTTCGTCCTGCCTCTGGAGGATAAGGTATTCACCAGAGAGCTGTGGGAGATGGCAACCGAGTGTCCCGTAGTATTCCCGGATGGCGTGGGCGTAGTGCCCTGGATGGTACCGGGCGGCAGAGAGATCGCTGTGGCTACCTCCGAGCTGATGAAGAAATACGATCTGGCGATCTGGGCACATCACGGAACCTTCGCTGCAGGAAAAGATTTCGACCTGACCTTCGGACTGATGCATACAGTAGAAAAGTCCGCAGAGATCCTGGTGAAGATGCTGTCCATGCAGCAGAGCAAGAGACAGACCATCACTCCCGATGATTTCCGCCATCTGGCAAAGGACTTCGGCGTGACCCTTCCCGAAGAGTTTTTATACGAAAAATAACGATCCGAGAGATACACAAAGGATTCTCGAATCGTTATATATATAAAATACTTGATGCTATTGGCGAGATTTTAAACGCGCTTCGTTTGGCGTCATGTCATACATTTTTTTGAACTGTTTGTAGAAAAAATTCTGATTTTCATAGCCCACGGACAGGGCAATCTCAGACACCGGCAGCGCCGTGTGGGACAGCTGATTCATAGCGACCCGCATGCGCTGCTTTGTCTGTATTTCTTTGAAGGTGGTGCCGGAATATTTTTTGATCATACGGCTCAGGGAGGATGGAGTATACCCGATCTGTGCCGCCAGCCCGTGAAGCGTTCCGGTGTCGTAATGCTCCGCCAGGTATCTGCGTACTACCACCATCAGGACATTGCTCTGCTCGTCCTTTTGGTCTAATAAAATATTTTCCGCATTGCTTAAGATGTGCATGAACAGCAGGGCAAAGGTATGCTCCGAGAGCTTGTGCCAGTTCTGAGGCTGCTGCAATAATAAAAATACGGCATTGTGGATCAGATTCTGGATACAGGGATTGTCGGAGACCGTAAAGTACAGATACTGTCCGACACAGCTGTCACTTTCCAGAGCATTGATGATAAAGTCAGCCAGAATGTTGTCTTTGTTGATCAATGTGAGGATATTCTGAAAATATGCCGGGCGGATGATGATATTAATACCCAGATCTTCCTGCCCACACGCTATAACGGCGTGTTCGATATGTTGGTTCATGAATAACAGCTCTCCGGGGCGGAGGCGGATCTCTTCCTCATTTATGACATGCGTGACAGAACCGGAGAGACAATAGAAAATCTCCACATAGTCATGCTTATGCTTCGGGAAATCCACAAAGCGGGTGTGACGGCGTAAAGTAATGTCATCTTCGGAATGCTCTAAAAATTTATTGCTCTCCACCACAAAATCCTGTTTGCTGGTGTAGAGATTCTTCTGAACGGCAATGTCGCCGTCTAAGATCTGTTGTTCTTCCGGCGTAATATAGGCCGGATCCAGAAAACTGTTCTCGTACATATCAAAATACATTCCTTTCAGCAGCCTGCAGAAGATGAACTGCAGGAAAGTCCTCCAACTGAGTCTATTTTACAGGAAAGCGACAAAAACCTCAAGGTATGTAAAAAAGTGTTTCCTGGATTGCAAGATGCTTTTTAGTGTTGTATGATAAAATAAATTTACATGTTGCGAGAAATAAAGAACATGAGTAGTAGGGCAATCAGCCCGGATCAAGGAGAGAATCCTATCATGGCAGATACGGAAGTAAAAAAGATCATTTGTAGTTCCTGCGGAGCGGAATTCGAGGATACCCTTCCAAAGTGTCCCTATTGCGGAAGCTTGAATTACAAGGGCGCCGAAGCGGAATATCTGGGGAAGCTGGAAAGCATGCGGCAGGATATGCAGCAGTTAGAGCAGGTACCGGAGAAGGAACTGAAGAAAAAACTGAAAAAGAAACAGAAATTTGTGATTAAGCTTCTGATCATATTGGCAGCGTTGGCAGCGATTCTTGCGGTAATTGTGTTCCGGGCACAGTATATAGAACCCAGGGATGCCAGAGCGGATTATCTGTGGGAAAAAGAAAACTTCCCGGTTCTGGACCGGTTATACCGGGAGCAGGACTTCGAAGGACTGACAGAATTTTATGAACAGGCTGTCATAGAGGACAGAACGATCGGCAGATGGGAGCATAGCGGTATTTTCACGAGGCTCATGAGCTGCCGAAATGCGAGAGAATATCTGGCGCTGGAACAGAGTGGAGAGACACTTCTCGATTATCAGGAGACACAGCTTTTAGATGATTACTGGATCCTGCGGGGACTGGAATACAGTAGAGGAATGTCGGAGGAAGACAAAGAGTATATCCGTCCTTATGTGGAAGCAACCCTGAACAGTCTGGCAGACCGTTATACGTTTACCGCAGAAGAAGAGAAAAAATTCGAGGATAGTCTGCGAAATAATTACGGTTATCCCAGATATGAGGATTGCAAAGAATACATTACGAAGCATAACGAATAGGAAAGGATCATAAAAGCAATGATGAAATGTAAATATTGTGGGGGTAACCTGACACTGGAGCAGGCATATTGTCCGCATTGCGGAAGACCGAATGAAGAAGCCGCACAGCATGTCAAGGACATGGAGCATTACAAGAGCAACTTTGAGGATACCAAAAGCGATGTCTATGAAGTGACGGAGAAAAATACGGAGATCATGTCACATATGATAATCATCACAGTGCTGGTGATCCTGTGTGTGGTGGTGTTTGTAGTATCTGCCCGTAGCTGGAGCATCCACAGAGGCTTGCTGCAGTTTGATGCAGGGATCCGGCAGGGCAGCTATATGAAACAAATGGAACAATATCTGGAAGATGAGGATTACATAGGTTTATCAGCTTTTTGCGACAGGCATTACATCCGGCCTTATAGCAGTAATAATAGTTATGAAAAATATCAGCTACTCATGGAAGCCAGCGGAGCGTATCGTTACTTTTATGAAAGTCTGATGAAGGCAGTTACTATCAACTCCGGCAATGTATCCATACTTCCCGGCCTGTATGAAGATATTTCGGATTATTACGAGCAGCTGGAAAGGATTCTGCATCCTGTAGATAATGATTATAGGGCAAAACAATATCGGGAACTGCCGGAGGAGCAGAAGGAAGCCATTCTCCGGATGGAAGAGAATGTGAAGGCACTGCTGCAGACCTATTTTGACATGACACCGGAAGAGGCAGAGAATTTTGGTACGATGTCAAATGCACAAAAAATCTTATTTTTGGAAGAAAAAGGTGAGGTGATGGGTTATGGTAAATCTGAAGAGTAAGCTGAAACAGGTACAGAAGCAGAGAGGCGCGCTGCTTGTGATGAATCTGGTGATCATAGCCCTGTGTCTGGTATTGTTTTGGGGAACCATTCATATGTTCCGGCAATTAAACGACGCCTTTTCCCGTCCTGCGAAGACCAACTGGATGGAGAATAATGTGCAAAATGAAAATTATGCCTACCTGTTAGTAAATTATCACGAGGACATGGTGTACGGCGGCTTGCTGTCCGGAACGAAAAAGGAATGCTATGGTGTGGCAAGATATTTTGAGGCGGCGTCCATGTATAAGGCATTTCTTCAGACCGGCGATTCAGAACGTGCCACCAGAGAAAAGGAGAAGATGGATGCCGCATATGAAGAAATGGGCGACTGGAATATCGCAGCCGACAGCATCCGGAAAAAATTAGGACTGGAATAGGGAAAGAACCTTGACAAATCCTGGAAGAATGCACTACAATTACTTGCATACGACAATGACGATGAAAAGGATCAGTACGATCGGAAAGCATCCCAGAGAGAGGGGAAGGACACGGTGACGTGTGGCTGGGAACCCCTTATGACAGAGGATCGGAAACCTCCCTTGGAGTCCTGTGCGAGACGCAATGTACCTGGAAGCGGCGAAGCATAGCGTAGAACCGGCGTTAACGGTGACAGAGCAGGATACGTATTTGTATCAATCAGGGTGGTACCGCCGAGTGATCGGTCCCTTTTTCGGGAGCGATGACCCGGCGTTTTTCGTTTCCGTAGATCGTATTAGCAGTTTATTTTCAGAAAAAGAAAAGGAGAGAAAAAATGGCAGACAAGAAAATGGTAGAAGCGATCACTTCCATGGAAGAAGATTTCGCCCAGTGGTATACCGATGTAGTGAAGAAGGCAGAGCTGTGTGATTACACCAGCGTCAAGGGATGTATGGTGATCAAGCCCGCGGGCTATGCGATCTGGGAGCTGATCCAGAAGGAACTGGATGCAAGATTCAAAGCAGTCGGAGTACAGAATGTATATCTTCCCATGTTCATTCCTGAGTCCCTGTTGGACAAGGAGAAGGATCATGTAGAAGGTTTCGCACCCGAAGTAGCATGGGTTACCCAGGGAGGATTAAACGAGCTTCCCGAGAGACTCTGTGTCAGACCTACTTCAGAGACCCTGTTCTGTGATTTCTATAAGAATGACATCCATTCCTACAGAGACCTGCCTAAGGTATACAATCAGTGGTGTTCCGTGGTACGTTGGGAGAAGGAGACCAGACCTTTCCTGCGTTCCAGAGAGTTCCTGTGGCAGGAAGGACATACCGCACATGCTACCGCAGAAGAATCTCAGGAGAGAACATTGCAGATGCTGAATGTATATGCGAAGTTCCTGGAGGAGGTTCTGGCTATCCCCGCGATCAAGGGACAGAAGACCGAGAAGGAGAAATTCGCAGGTGCAATTGCAACCTATACGGTAGAAGCACTGATGCATGACGGCAAGGCACTGCAGTCCGGTACCAGCCATAACTTCGGTGACGGTTTCGCCAAGGCTTTCGGCATCCAGTTCGCAGATAAGGACAATACTTTAAAATATGTACATCAGACCTCCTGGGGTATGACCACCCGTCTGATCGGTGCACTGATCATGGTACATGGTGATAACGAAGGCTTGGTGATCCCTCCCCGTGTGGCACCCATCCAGATCTGCATTGTACCCGTTATGCAGAAAAAGGAAGGCGTTCTCGACAAGGCGTATGAGCTGAGAGATCGCCTGGCGAAAGATTTCCGTGTCAAGGTAGATGACAGCGACAAGACCCCCGGCTTCAAGTTCGCAGAGGCTGAGATGAGAGGTTATCCGATCCGTGTGGAGATCGGTCCTAAGGATATCGAAGCAGGCAAGTGTGTGATCTGCCGCCGTGATACCAGAGAGAAGACCGAGGTGGCTCTGGAGGATCTGGAGACCAAGGCAGCCGAGATCCTGGAGACTATGCAGAAGGAAATGCTGGAGAGAGCAAGAGCACATCGCGACAGCCATACCTACGTAGCACACAACATGGAAGAGTTCGAGCAGATCTTCAATGAGAAGTCCGGATTTGTCAAGGCTATGTGGTGCGGATGCCGGGAATGTGAAGATCAGATCAAGGAAAAGCTTGCTGTTACCAGCCGCTGCATGCCTTTTGAACAGGAACAGATCGCAGATACCTGCGTATGTTGTGGAAAACCTGCGAAAAAGATGGTATACTGGGGAAGAGCATACTAAGATATATATAACTATTCAGAGTGAATGCGATTCTGGATAGTTATGATAATATTAATAAGGCAGAGGAAGACGCAGGCCGGTAGTATTGCTACAGGGTCTGCGCCTTATTTTTCAATGATAATGCTCAGAAATGAGGAAAAAGATGATCTATCATACATTCGAACTGCATCAGGAGGGTTCCCTGCCGGGAGCACATTTAGTTACCTATATTCAGGAGGATTCGGATGCCCTGGCGATTCACGACAGACCGCTGATCCTGCTGTGCCCGGGAGGCGGCTATACCAGAACCTCCGACAGAGAGGCAGAACCCATGGCACTGAAATTCCTGGCGATGGGATACCATGCGGCAGTGCTGCGCTATTCCTGCGCACCGGCGGAATATCCCACTTCCTTAAAGGAACTGGCTTACAGCATCAAATTCCTGCGGGAGCACGCGAAAGAGTGGCACATTGATCCCCATAAGATCGTAGTGGAAGGCTGCTCTGCGGGAGGACACCTGGCAGCCAGCCTTGGTGTGTTCTGGGATGAAGATTTTCTGGCAGAGAGTCAGGGCCTTTCCGCTTCCGAGCATGAGCTGCTGCGTCCGGACGGACTGCTGTTATGCTATCCGGTCATCACTTCCGGAGAGTTTGCCCACAGAGGATCTTTTGAGAATCTGTTAGGCAGCAGACAGGAAGAACTGGGAGAGAAGCTGTCCCTGGAGAAACAGGTAACAAGTAAAGTGCCGAAGACCTTCATCTGGCATACCTTTGCGGATCAGTCGGTACCGGTGGAGAATTCCCTGCTGTTCGTCAGCGCTCTCCGCAGAGCCGGAGTGCCCACGGAATTCCATATGTATGAAAAGGGAGCGCACGGGCTGGCACTGGCAAATAAGCTGACAGAGACCAATGATGGCAGAGCGGTACAGGAGGAATGCACCTCATGGATCCGGCTGGCACACACCTGGCTGGAGAGCCTTTTTGCAGGAGATGTGGAAGACGGGCTGCACGCGCAGGGCAGAGAATGGTAAGAATAGCAATAAGAGAAAATGAAAACGCAAGGAGCAGTCATGGAACAGGCAGATACGATCATTCAGATCCCTCATTTCTACGGAAGTCTGAAGGGAATGCAGGACAAATTTGATAAATATGCAAGGCAGGATGCGTTCACAGGGTCCACCAGAGAGGAATGGGAAGCCTGGAAGGAGACTTCCAGAGAGACATTAAAAGACCTCCTGGGGTGGAAATACATGGAGTCCTGTGATCTGGACCCACGCGTGGAAGAAGTCGTGGAGCTGGAGAACGGCATTCGTCGGGAAAAAGTGATCATTCAGGTAGAGCCGGAAGTATATATGCCTATGTATATCCTGATCCCGCCGAAGCAGAACGAAGAGAAGCAGAAATGTTTTCTTGCCCTTCCGGGACATCAGGGTGCAGGCAAATTCAGCGTGGCAGGTCGTGATGATATTCCCGCGGTAAAACGGATGATCGAATTCTACCATTATGATTACGGCATGCAGCTGGCGAAGCGTGGTTATGTGGCAATCTGTCCGGATTGCAGAGGCTTCGGAGAACGCAGGGATGAGGCATTGCAGAAAGGAACCGATGAGAAATCCTTCCTGACCAGTACCTGTTTTCATCTGGCACATATGGCGGAGCCTTTGGGAGAGACCGTGGCAGGTATGTGCACCTGGGACGCTTCCAGGCTGATCGATTATGTATATGAACGTGGCGAATGGGATACTGAGGACTTGGGAGTCATGGGATTTTCCGGCGGTGGTATGCAGACGCTGTGGGTCTCTGCTTTGGATGACCGTGTGAAAAAATGTATCATCAGCGGATATCTCTATGGATATCGTGACGCGTTGTTATTACTCAACGGAAATTGCAGCTGTAATTATGTTCCTCATCTGTGGGAACACTTTGATATGGGAGATATTGCATCGCTCATTGCGCCGAGACCGCTGGCGGTCCAGTCCTGCCGGGATGACCATCTGAACGGTCCCAGAGGATTGGTGAATGTGACGGAGCAGCTAGATATTGTACGGAAGGCTTATAGCCTGTACGGAAAAGAGGAATATCCGATCCACGATGTCAGAGAGGGAGACCACTGCTGGCATGAAGAGGTATTGGATATCGCACTGCCAAGACTGTAAGACATTTATAACCCCTGTTAATAGTTACAAAATATGATGCCAGGGTCAAAAGGTCTAAGCCCACATGAGCTTGCTCATAGGTGGGTGAAAGACCTTAGGACCCGCCCCGATATGAGCATAAAAGTGGGATGATAATCCCACGATATGCGAATATTGGGTAGGATTGTGGGAGTGCGTAGCACGGAGCAATCCGCAGGCATCAAAGTCGGGGGCTTTTGACCCCGACATCAAAATATGGAGGAACGTATGGAATATATCGTTCTGGATCTGGAATGGAATCAGAGTAACACCGGCAAAGAGGATGCTGTGGAGAAGCTGCCTTTTGAAATCATAGAGATCGGTGCCATCAAACTGAATAAAGAACGTGTCATGGTCAGCGAATTCAATGAACTGATCAAGCCACAGGTCTACCATGAGATGCACAAGATCACCAGCAAACTGATTCATATTCAGATGCAGGAGCTGGAGCGTGGGAGACCGTTCCCTGAGGTTGGAGGAGATTTTGTCAGATGGTGCGGACAGGAGGAGCAGCTGTTCTGTACCTGGGGGACGTTAGACCTTACGGAGTTACAGCGGAATATGGCATATTATGAGATGCCGCTTCTGGCACCGGGACCGCTGCCTTATCTGGATGTGCAGAAGCTGTTCGCCATTGCCTATGAGGAGCGCAAGATCCGCAGAAATCTGGAATATGCCATCGATTTTCTGCATATTGAGAAGGATATTCCCTTCCACCGGGCGTTCAGTGATGCCTACTATACGGCAAAGATCCTGATCCGGATCCTGGAGGAGCACCCGGAGGTAGTGGTGAACCTGTCCTACGATACCTTCTGTCCTCCGAAGGACCGCAGGGATGAAGTCAAAGCGCAGTTTGATACCTATGTAAAATATATTTCCAGGGAATTCAAGGACAAGACAGAAGCCTTCGCAGATAAGGAAGTGGTGTCCAGTAAATGTTATCTCTGCCATCGTAACCTGCGCAAGAAGATCAAATGGTTCAGCGCTAACGGCAGGCATTATTACTGCGTGGCTTATTGCGAGAAGCACGGCTATCTCAAGGGCAAGATCCGGGTACGCAAGGCATATGACGGCGGTGTATATATTGTCAAGACCACAAAGCTGATACCTAAGGAAGAGGCAGAAGCTATCGCCGCCCGCAGAGATCACGCCAGAGAAGTGCGCAAGAGACATAAGCACAGCAAGGCGGGGAATGCCGGGGAATAAGCATAGAATGGGGGAGCCGTTTTTAGTTTGCTCCCCGTGTTTTTTTCTCTTTTTTTAAGAACAGGTACACACAGATACCGGCAAAAACAATCGTTGTGACGACCAGTATCGGCAGTACCGGTATGGAACGGACATCTGCATTGATGAGCTTCAGTCCCTGATACAGTGTGAAGACGCCGAATACAGAGAAGATGGCGAAGGCGAGAGTATTGAGCAGCCCTTCCGGTGTCTTGCTCTTTAACAGATAGCCTAAAAGCATTCCCAGGATGTCTGCTAAAAACAGTCCCAGAGAACAGCCGAGCCATACGATGAGTGCGGAACTCATACCTTCATTGGCACCAAAGGTGATGGCGGTAAGCTGCGTCTTGTCTCCAAGCTCGGCTACGAAAAAGGTACAGAAAACCGCAAGCGGTGCGAACCGGATCTTAGATCTGCCGCTGCCTTCCTCTTCTTCCTCATTGCTTCCTGCAAGTGTGGATGCGGCAAAATACAGAAATGCAAGTGCAGCAATGACTTTGATGAGCCAGGCAGGGATGCATTCGCTGACCAGCCCGCCGGCGAGAACGGCCAGGCCGTTCAGCACCAGGATTGCGGCAGCGGTTCCCAATATAATATCTCTTAATTTGTATTTCGAAGTAAGGGCGATCAGCATAAGCTGTGTCTTGTCGCCCATCTCTGCGATGAATTCCGTGAGAAATACCTTAAAAAACAATATCATTTGTACGGTCCTCATTTATCTGATTATGATATAAACTGCATATACTGCGTAAAGGGCAACCATACAGAAGCCTTCAACTCTTCCGATTTTCTTTTTGCTTCCTGCGAAGATCCACACACACACAGTAAATGCGATCAGTACACACAGATCAATAATGTTTTCCGTAATGATGCTGATGGGGCTGATGGCGGAAGCGATACCCAGTACCATCAGAATGTTAAATACGTTGGAACCGATGGCATTACCCAGTGCCATATCGACTTCATTTTTTCTGGCTGCAACGATGGAAGTCACAAGCTCCGGAAGAGATGTACCGATGGAAACGATGGTAAGTCCGATCAGCGTCTGCGTCATTCCCAGGTCGCTTGCAATTCTGGATGCAGCATCGACGGTGAGATCTCCGCCGAAGGCGATCGCAGCAGCACCGCCGATGATGAAAATAATGCTGAGCGGCACGGAGATCAGCTTGATCTCTTCATCGGAACCGCCCTCAATCTCTACTTTTTTCCCCTCTTTATTTGCTTTTAAGGCAATTCTGATCATGTAGAAGATATATCCGGCAAACAGACCTATGAATATCACACCATCGAAATGTCCCAGTGTCATTTTAGTCTGATCACCAAGTCCGATAATTCCCAAAAGCAGTAAAAGACCGGCGCAGATCAGGGAAAGGGGGATGTCTCTCCGGATAGTTTCCCGCGCAACCTCTACGGTGGCGATCATTGCACATACGCCGATCACGACCATCAGATTAAAGATATTGGAACCGACGACATTACTGACCGCAAGCTCATTATTGCCTGCGAGGGAAGCCGATACACTGACCGCTGTCTCCGGGAGGGAGGTTCCCATTGCTACGATGGTAAGTCCGATGATGATAGACGGAACATGCAGTCTCTTCGCTACACTGGAGCTTCCTTCTACGAAAAAGTCCGCACCCTTAATAAGCAGTATAAAACCGATTACAAGGAATACAAGAACAAGGGCAAACGGGGCGTTGTTAATAAGTTTCTCCATGTTTTTCTCCTTTGCGTGATCCATTATAGTGTTGTCAGCCGAAAGCTGTGCGATGATAAGTATCCGGCAGAGATAAAAAAGACTCATGTATATCAATTATCAGCCAGTGTGTATTATACACAGACCGTTAATAGATATACATGAGTCTCATTATTTAAGATTTGCCAGATTATACTCTAAAATTATAATCAGAATGTTGACAAATCACACCTTCGTGCTAACTACTCCCTCATGGAATATTCAATTCTTGATAAATAATATCAAAAAGAATTGCCGGTGTCAACAGCTGAATGAAGAAATCTTAGGGGTGTTCTGCATTATTGGTTTGCACTGTCTGCGTCAATTACCGATTGAATCTGCTGCATCAGAGAGTCATAGTTATCCTGGTTATCAATTCCCCCAAGGATCGGATCCCCTACAATATTGCCATTCCTATCCACAAGTATTGTTGTAGGAAATGCCATAATATCAGAGGCATATTTACCTGCATCGGAAGCAGAGTCAATGGAAAGATTGCGGTACTGTGCACCCTGGCTTTCAAGAACGGATGCAGCTTCTTTTATGGCAGCTTCATTGCCGTCGAAGGTTTCGGTATTGATGCCGATCACTTCGCCGCCCATTGCTTTGAGCGTATTGTTTAATTCGTTCAGCATAGACAACTCAGCAACACAGGGCTTACAGCCGGTAAACCAGAAATTGACGACGGTTACTGCATTGCCGGAAAACAGACTTTCATCGACAGAATTACCATCAAAATCCTGACCGGAGAAATTCCGGAAGGGAGAGTCCGCTTCGGAATTGTTTTCCGGAGCAGTAGGATCGGCTGCGGTAGTTCCCTGTTCCAGTTCTGCGATCTGTTCTTCGATTTTCCGTATGGTTTCCATATCGTCCGTAAGAGTTTTCCATTCATCCTCTGTAAAGGAGTCCTTGTTTGCTTCGATGGTATCAGCCAGATAATCAGCATAATTTCCGCTGGGATCAGCATCGCTTTTGCTCATCATGCCGAATACCTTGTTCCATACAGCCTCATGGTCTGCAAAAATCTGGTTCTCCTGCTGATACAGATCATCCAGCGCGGTGTTGGAGCTGTCAGTGGATACTGTGCCGGTTTCCGTCAGAGACTCCTTGGTTTTGTCCGTGCCGGCAGCATCCGTTGCGCCACAGGCTGTAAGCACTAAAGCTATGCAGAGTGTTAAAATAGTAAGAAATTTTTTGTTTGTTTTCATGATTAAAATCTCCTTTAAGTAATAGTAATAAGATTATTTCCCCATAAACCGGTAGTGGATCGCGTCCTTGGGACAAGCCTTGATGCAGGCTCCGCACCGTATGCATTCCGGATGGTCTGGATGCCTGCACACATCCACATCCATTTTACATACCTTTGAACATTGACCACAACCGATACATTTGCTGTCCTCCACCTTGATTTTAAGAAGGCTGACCTTATTAAACAGTGAGTAGATCGCACCAAGAGGACAGATCCATTTACAGAAGGGTCTGTAAAATAAAATACTTAACACGACAACTGTGATCAGAATAAAGCATTTAAAAGAAAAGAGTTTTCCAAGTGCGGATCGTATGGCTGCATTTCCCAGGGAAAGCGGGATCGCTCCCTCCAGAACGCCCTGTGGACAAATATATTTACAGAAAAAGGGGTCGCCCATTCCTATAGAGTTCGTTACGAGCAGCGGCAGAAGGATAACGAAAACGATAAGAATCATATATTTCAGATATCTTAGCGGCTTCAGTCCGGCTGTGGAAAATTTTTTCCCCGGGATTTTATGAAGTAAATCCTGAAACCAACCAAACGGACACAAAAAACCACAGATAAATCTTCCAAGTGTCACACCCAGTAAAATAAAAAATCCCGTGACGTAATATGAAAATTTAAATCGGGAGGATCCGATCACCGCCTGAAATGCGCCAATGGGGCATGCTCCAGTGGCAGCGGGACAGGAATAACAGTTTAATCCCGGTACACATACGGTCTTAGCGTTTCCCTGATATATTTTGCCCTTAAAAAAATTAGGGATGTGAATATTAGTAAGCAGTGTGGCAGCAGCCTGTATCCACCCGCGTATCCCGGCTGTCTGCCCTGACAGTGATTTTTTTCTCTTATCCAATTCCGACACACTCCAGACATAATTTTATTGCTTTACCAAGCACGACAGCAGCTTCGCCTCTGACTGCACCGTAGCCGATCATAGTGATCCCGGTGACGAGCAGAACGATCTGAGATATTTTTCTGCACTTCAAGTTATTGTTACTCCTTTCGATCGTGGTATTTATTGACCAGTTGACTTCGCTATTATACAATAATTATTGTAAAATCTTTGTTAAGGCGGGAAGGAAATTTGAGATTATTCATTGTTGAGGATGAAAAAGAAATATGTGATACAGTTGCGAAAAGTCTGTATGACGCAGGATATGAGGTGGATACCTGCTATGATGGGGAAGAAGCTCTTGCAGGTATCCTGACGGAGAACTATGATCTGGTCGTTCTTGATCTGAATCTGCCCGGCATGGATGGAATGGAGATCCTGAAGGAACTCAGGCAGGAAAATGAGGAGACGAAGGTTCTTATATTATCTGCAAGGGGGCAGATAGCGGATAAGGTTGAGGCGCTGGATGCAGGGGCAAATGATTATATGGAAAAACCATTCCATCTACAGGAGCTTGAGGCACGTATCAGAAGCCTGACCAGAAGGAAGTTCGTGCAGAAGGATGTATGTCTGGAAAGCGGTGAGATAAAGTTCGATACCGTAAGGCGTGAGGCTTATGCAAAAGGAGAAATGGTATCCCTGACAAGAAAAGAAAATGGTATTCTGGAATATCTGCTTCTGAACATGGGCAGACCGGTAAGTCAGGAGGAATTGATGGAGCATGTCTGGGATGCATCTGTGGATAGCTTTAGCGGAGCGATCAGAGTACACATGTCTTCCCTTAGAAAAAAGCTTAAGGCTGTGCTGGGATATGATCCGATTCTGAACAAGGTGGGAGAAGGGTATAAAATACGAGAGGAGTCCGATAGATGAAAAAAATGTCGCTGCAGTGGAGACTTACCTGCATCATTACATTATATATAGCGGTGATATGTGGATGCGTGACGATGCTTGTCTATAGAAACGGCGTGTATTATATGGATTCCCTGCAAGAGGCTGTGGATACACGGGGAGATGATCAGCCGGACGATGCGGAGGAAATATATATCAGCATTCCGGAGGACAAGTGGGATGAGTTCGCCAATGACTTTTCTGTCCAGGTCTATAATAATAAGGCGGACTACAGGAAAAACAGCTTGATCATTACAGCAGTATTGGCTCTTCTGGGTGGAGTGGCTACCTATTTTATAAGTGGGCATGCACTCAGACCGCTCAGAGAGTTTTCTGATAAGATCGAAAAGGTGCAGGCGCAAAATCTGGCAGATTCACGGATAGAAGAAAACCAGGTGAAGGAACTGAACCAGCTTAGCGTTTCGTATAACCGGATGCTGGAACGTCTCTCGGATGCATTTGAGATACAGAGACAATTTACTGCAAATGCAGCCCATGAGCTTCGTACTCCATTAGCCCTGATGCAGGTACAGCTTGATCTGTATCATTCCAACGGACATCCGGACAATGATGCAGACACGGTACAGATGATAAAGATGGTTACCGAACAGAACGACAGACTCAACAAAATGGTAAAGACACTTCTCGACATGAGTGAGCTTCAGACGGTAGGACGGGATGATGAAATTATCTTAGACGCTCTGGTGGATGAGGTGTTGGAGGATCTGGAACCGCTCGCAGAGGGAAAAAATATAAGACTGATCGGAAAGTGTAAGGATATAACGATGGTCGGAAGTGACATCCTTATTTACCGGCTGGTATACAATCTTGTTGAGAATGCCATAAAATATAATCATTCGGGCGGGCAGGTCACAGTAACCGCAGACCGGAAGGAAAAACATGTATATCTGTCAGTGAAGGATACGGGAACCGGAATTCCTGAGGAACTTAAGGAGCGCGTGTTTGAACCGTTTTTCCGGGTGGATAAATCCAGAAGCCGGGAGCTTGGTGGAGTAGGACTGGGACTTGCCCTGGTCCGTGAAATTGTAAGAGTGCATGATGGCAGTATTACGGTGAAGTCTAATCCATCCGGAGGGACGATCTTCGAGGTGGTTTTGTAAATTGTAGCAGAACAGGGTGTTTGAAGAAGTATGATCAAAGTATTACAAAAAGCAGATATCGAACGAGTTGTTGATATATGGTTAGATACCAACTTAAAAGCACATTATTTTATTCCGGGGCAATATTGGAAAGATAATATTGATTTAGTGAAAGAAATGTTGCCACAGGCAGAGGTCTATGTGTATGAGAATGACTGCCAGATAGAAGGCTTTATAGGGTTAAATGATGAATATATGGAAGGCATTTTTGTCCGTGATGAAATGCAGTCGCAGGGTATAGGTAAGCTCCTGTTGAATTTTGTAAAAGAAAAAAAGACGAAATTATACTTAAATGTTTACCAAAAGAATACACGTGCAATTCACTTTTATCAACGAGAAGGTTTTGAAATCCAACGAGAAGGATTGGATGAAGTTACCGGGGAAAAAGACTATGTAATGGTATGGCAGCGTGGCTGTGTTCGACCGGCCATGGAACAGCCGGGCAGAGCTTCCCAATGACAGATTTGTGAGATGTATGGACTGGCAGGAAATCGACCAGTTGTTTGAAAATAGGGAGATAACCAAATGACACGTGAGGATTCCATCAGACAAATAGAAAACTATCCCCCATTCAATGAACAGGAAGAAAAGGACAAAGCTTTGATCCTGGGATGGATCAGGAACAATGAGAACGCATTTTCCAGAGAAAATACAGTTGCGCATATTACGGCTTCCGCATGGGTGGTAAATAAGGACAGAAGCAAGGTGCTTATGGTATATCATAATATTTATAATTCCTGGTCTTGGTTGGGAGGACATGCGGATGGGGAGACGGATCTGCTGTCCGTTGCCATCCGGGAAGTGAAAGAGGAGGCGGGAATTTCCAATGTGAGACCGGTATCAGAGGAGATTTTTTCTCTGGAATCTCTGACAGTGGACGGACATGTGAAAAAAGGAAACTATGTGTCCAGCCATTTGCACCTGAATATCACGTATTTACTGGAGGCAGATTCGGAAGAGCAGGTATCCGTAAAAGCCGATGAGAACAGTGGAGTGATGTGGTTCTCTCCGGAAGATGCTTTGGAGAAATCTACGGAGCCATGGTTCGTGGAACATATTTATTCAAAACTCATTAAGAAAATGGGTATATGAAATTGGAAAAAACGGAGAATGACCTATGATAAAATTCTTAAAGGCAGCGCCTGTCGTGTTCCTGATCGGAACCATTGTCACGGGTATTTTATATCAAAAAACTTTGTTAGAAATCTGGCTGACGATTGCCATTACCTTTGGAACCACTGCTTATCATTTTATCATGCGATGGGTGGTAGCATTTATCTACAATTCTATCATGCATAACAGGGCAGATTACAGAAAACACTGGTATCAGGTAAGTAAATCCGAAATGAAATTATATGAAAAGCTGCGTGTGAAAAAATGGAAGAATTGTATGCCTACCTATAATCCCAGCCTGTTTGATCCGAGACAACACACCTGGGAGGAAATAGCGCAGGTCACATGTCAGGCGGAACTGGGGCATGAGACGATCGTAGTGCTCAGCTTTGTACCGATTGTGGCAGGTCATTGGCTGGGTGGATATCCGGCATTTATCATTACATCGATCCTTGCGGCCATGTTTGATATGATGTTTGTGATCATGCAGCGATATAACAGGCAAAGGATTCTGAAACTGATAAAATAGAATGGATACTTGATAGAAAAGGATAATTGATAGAGAAAGAGGACGGCATGACTAAATATAAATATGGGAATCCGGAGGCTCCCATTGTTTTGATCCAGCCCGTGGGAGATCATGATCTTCCGGAAATAGAGGGCGAAGTGGCACAAATCCGGAAACTGACAGCATTGGATTTTCAAATGATTGCGGTGAAAGTGGATGACTGGAACCTCGATCTGTCTCCGTGGAAAGCACCAGCGGTATTCGGAAATGAGGATTTTGGCGAGGGTGCAGCCTCGTTGCTAGAAGAAATTTTGCGTTTATGCTCGGATGAAAGTAAAACTTATTATCTTGGAGGATATTCTCTTGCAGGGTTGTTTTCTCTGTGGGCATCTTATCAGACGGATCGGTTTGCGGGGATAGCGGCGGCATCGCCCTCGGTGTGGTTCCCTGGGTTTCTGCCCTATATGAAAGAGCACGAGAATCAGAGTCGGGCAGTTTACTTAAGCCTGGGGGACAAAGAGGAAAAGACCAGAAATCTTGTTATGGCTACTGTGGGTGACTGTATCCGGGAGGCACATGCGTGGCTGCAACAGTGCGGGATCTGCAGTACGCTGGAATGGAATCCGGGGAATCATTTCAGAGATCCGGGGCTGCGGACCGCGAAGGCATTTGCCTGGATAATGAAAAATTCATAAATTTTGCTTATTGGATCGGAGGAGAGGGATATGGTAATGGAAGCTCTGGTATACATATTGACATTATTGTTTGGAGTATCTACCGTTATCATTATAAAAAATAAGAGATATAAGGTTGTACCTTTTATATGTCTGGACATCATCCTGACATTTGCTGGTTTTGCCATCACATCATTTGTTATTTTGTTTGTAGGGAATGAAGCTCTCGAAGCGCTGCTGATTATGAGCGTGTTTGGATTGTTTCTGTTTTTACTGGGTGTGAATGATATCTATGCTGTATTTTGCTGCAATCAGAAGATAGAAGCTATCTATTGCGGATATAACAGCTACCCCGGACGCTATGGGATTACCAGCTATGCACCGGTGTTTGAATATGTCTGTAACGGCACGGCTTACCATGAGCAGACCACATTGACGGTACCCTATCGCCTGCTGCGGAGGATGACAGAAGGGAACACTTATCCCATCTATATTCATTCAAAACATCCGGGAGTATGTGTTTTGAAGAGAAGAATCAGGTTCACGACAGTGATTGAATTTGGTTTTGCAATTATGTTTTTGGTAGTAGCAATTTTGTGGCAGCAATCCTGAAAATGGTACATAGGAACACTCGGAACATGTAGACAATGCCGAATACCGGAGAAACCGGTAAATCAGTAGAAACGCTGAGGTTTGCGGAAATGTTAAGTTCCTTTGCGCAAATTCCCGGAGATGTTGATAGCGCTGCATGGCGATAGCGTGCTATACTTCCTGCGAAAGGAGAGGTGACGGATGCAGTTAGGAAACAATATTCAGACCTTAAGAAAAAAGAAGGGGCTTTCGCAGGAGAAGCTGGCAGAAAAAATTAATGTTACAAGGCAGACCATATCAAATTGGGAATTAGGAGAGACGGCGCCGAATCCGGAGCAATTAATTCTCTTATCAAAGCAATTCGACATAAGCATTGATGAATTGGTGGGAAATGATGCGATGTCATCCGGGAGTTCGAGGGAGAATAAGAGTATAAAAGATATCTATATCGGATGGATCGTTTTGTGCTGCGTCGTAGCATGCGTATGGGCATTTTCGGCAAACAGATTTCGCTATGTGGAAATACTGGGAATCACCATTGCCGGGGCGGTGATCGGAGCATGCCTTGGTAGAGCGATCCATGGAATTTTGATGTATTTGCGAAATGATAAAAAATAGGCTTCTTAGGAAGCGCTTTTTTACGTAATAGATCTTTTGATACATTTATAGTAAAAATAATGTGTTTCTAAGGCGGAAATTTTACTTTTCCCGGCTTTTTCGCATGTTTTAGTAGAATTAAGAGTAAGTTTGGTTGAGCGACGAGTCAAGTCGATTTGTGTGTAAAGAGGCAAGCTTTTTTGTATTAAAATCGCTATTTTTTGCTGAAAAAATACAAAAACAGGAGATTTTGGGCTTTTATAAGAGCTTATTTTCGCTGAAATGGAAAAAATCATAAAATCCGTACAAAAATGTTTGATTTAGAAGTTTTTTTGTACGGATTTTGCTATTTTGATACGATTTCCACCAAAGCAATAGAAAGATGGCTACTGGTTTTTTGAAAGCTTTTCAAAACGCAGAACTCCCGTAATATGCAGTGCCATGTCGAAGATGTTTGTCGGAGGATGTTGATATATTCTAGAAAAGTGCTGAAAGACAGGGGGAAAGCGGACACGATGTCCGCGTCAGCCGATTGTCGACATGGATGTCGACTGTAGGCGGCCCCGTCATGACGAGAACTACTCATCACTTTTCGTAGAAAATTCACATCCGGAGACCTTACATCGAGACATGTGTATCGCATGCTCCGGGAGTTCGTCGGTTTTATGGCAACCCTACGTTACGAGCCATGCACTCAATTCATAAATGTGTTGCAAAGGGCGCTCCACATTTATTGGCAGTTCTCCGCAATGAGCCACGCTATTCATAAGATTGTCAGCCAAAAACGCTGCCAATCGTATTTCTCTTCGCGGCGCTCGCCGCATCACGACAAAAGTAAAAACCGAGCAAGCTCGTAATCACGGTTCTTATTTTGCCTGTGTGCAGCTTAACTCTCAATTTATTTCCGGTGTTTATTCTCCAAAGCCGCTTCCACGAATCCCTTAAATAACGGATGGGGTCTGTTGGGTCTGGACTTGAGCTCGGGGTGTCCCTGGGTGGCGACGAAGAAGGGATGCTCGGTAAGCTCGCACATCTCCACGATACGTCCGTCAGGGGACAATCCGGACAGACGCAGACCGTGTTCAGTGAGGACGGCACGGTAATCGTTGTTGACCTCGTAACGATGACGATGTCTCTCGGAGATATTCTCCTGTCCGTAGAGCTGATAAGCACGGGAATCCTTATCCAGTACACAAGGGTATGCACCCAGTCTTAAGGTGCCGCCGATATCCTCGACACCGTTCTGATCCGGCATCAGAGCGATCACAGGATGTGTGGTGTTAGGATCCAGTTCCACACTGTGTGCATCCGTATAACCAATGACATTTCTTGCATATTCTACGATCGTCAGCTGCATTCCCAGACACAGTCCCAGGAAGGGAACTCCATGGGTTCTTGCATACTGAATCGCCAGGATCTTGCCTTCGATACCCCGGGAACCGAAGCCGCCGGGTACCAGGACACCGTTGCAGTCACCTAACAGTTCATCCACATTTTCAGGCGTTACCGTCTCGGAGTCGATCCATTTGATGTGTACGGTCGCATGATTGGTGATACCGCCATGCTTCAGAGCCTCTACAACACTGATATAGGCATCATGCAGAGAGACATATTTTCCGACCAGAGCAATCTGCACTTCATCGGTGGGATGACGCAGATCCTCTACCATCTTCTTCCAGTCTGCCAGATCCGGTTCCGGACAATCCAGATGCAGACATTCACAGGCTACCTGTGCCAGATGCTCTTTTTCCATAGCTAACGGAGCCTCATACAGATATTCCACATCCAGATTCTGCAATACATGACTCTGAGGTACGTTACAGAACAGAGCAATCTTATCCTTGATGGACTGATCCAGAGGATGCTCACTTCTGCAGACGATGATATCCGGCTGGATGCCCATGCCCTGCAGATCCTTAACACTGGCTTGGGTAGGCTTGGTCTTCAGCTCCTGAGAAGCACTCAGATAAGGAATCAGCGTTACATGGATCAGAATGGCATTGTCATGCCCAACCTCATGCTGGAACTGACGGATGGACTCCAGGAAAGGCTGGCTCTCGATGTCACCTACGGTACCGCCTACCTCGATGATGGCGATACGGGTTTCATCATCTGTAAAGTTGCGGTAAAAGCGGCTCTTGATCTCATTGGTGATATGGGGGATGACCTGTACAGTACCTCCGCCGTAATCACCACGACGCTCCTTCTGCAATACGGACCAGTATACCTTACCGGTGGTAACGTTGGAATTTTTATCCAGATTCTCATCAATAAAACGCTCATAATGTCCCAGATCCAGATCGGTCTCCGTGCCATCCTCCGTGACGAATACTTCGCCGTGCTGTATCGGGTTCATGGTGCCGGGATCAATATTAATATATGGATCGAATTTCTGCATGGTTACTTTGTAACCTCTTGCTTTTAACAGTCTTCCCAGGGAAGCTGCGGTAATTCCTTTTCCCAGACCGGATACGACTCCTCCGGTCACAAACACGTACTTTACTGCCATAATTTTCTCCTCCTTTTGATATACAAGAAACAATTTATAAAATAAAAAGAGCGAGAAACTCCCCTTGGGGAGCGCCTTCGCTCAATAACTGCCATAATTTATAGTAGAATGACAAAATGTTTAGTTGTGATACAGCTTTTGGTTCTGATAATGAGGTTCGCATGTCAGATTCACGCCTAACTTGCGGAAGGTATTCATGTCGATCTGGGACAGGATCACGCTGGAGTGCACTTCGGAACCTTTCAGGTTCTTCAACTGCTCCACAGCAGCCTTCGCGGTATCATCCGTAGCTGCACAGATGGAAAGAGCGATCAGCGTCTCATCTGTATGAAGCCTGGGATTGCGGTTCCCCAGGTAGTTCGTCTTCAGATCCTGGATGGGACCGATGGCGGTAGGTGAGATCAGCTGTACTTCGTCCGGAATGCCTGCCAAAGCTTTCAGGGCATTTAATAATAATGCGGAAGAAGCACCCAGCAGAGTACTGGTCCGCCCGGTGAGGACTCTGCCGTCCGGAAGTTGGATCGCAGCTGCCGGTTCCCCGGTGGTCTCTGCTTTGATATTGGCTGCACTGACTACTGCGCGATCGTCAATGGTGACACCTGCCTGCTTCATCAGAAGCTCAAGCTTTAAGATCTGGTCGTCACCGGCGGTACCCTGGCGCTTCTGGCACAGAGTGTGGTAGTAGCGGCGGATGATTTCCTGTTTGGCGGCGTCGCGGACAGCTTCGTCATCGACAATACCGAAGCCTGCCATATTGACACCCATGTCAGTAGGAGACTTGTAAGGGCAGCTGCCCATGATCTTCTCGAACATAGCGCTGACTACGGGGAAGATCTCCACGTCGCGATTGTAATTGATCGTGGTCTCACCGTAAGCTTCCAGATGGAACGGATCGATCATATTAACATCGTTCAAGTCTGCGGTAGCGGCTTCATAAGCCAGGTTCACCGGATGCTTTAACGGAATATTCCAGATCGGGAAAGTCTCATACTTGGCATAACCGGCCTTGATGCCTCTCTTGTATTCATGATACAGCTGGGAGAGACAGGTAGCCATTTTGCCGCTTCCGGGTCCGGGAGCAGTAACGACTACCAGAGAACGGGATGTTTCAATATAATCATTTTTACCGTAACCTTCATCGCTTACGATGAACGGAATATTGGAAGGATATCCGGGAATGGAATAATGGCGGTATACCTTCATTCCCAGAGACTCCAGTTTTTTCTGATAAGCAATGGCACTGGGCTGCCCGGCAAAGCGGGTCAGACATACACTGCCGACATACAGACCATAGCCACGGAAAGCATCGATCAGACGTAACACATCCAGATCATAGGTAATGCCAAGATCGGAACGGACTTTATTCTTCTCGATATCTGCTGCATTAATGACGATGACGATTTCTGCCTCGTCCTTTAACTGTGCCAGCATATTGATCTTGCTGTCCGGATGGAAACCGGGCAGAACGCGGGAAGCGTGATAATCATCAAACAGCTTGCCGCCGAATTCCAGATACAGCTTGCCGCCGAATTTCGCGATACGCTCCTTGATCTTCTCAGACTGCAGACTGAGGTATTTGTCATTGTCAAAACCTATCTTGTACATTGCTGACACCTTTCTCTATGGATCTTTGCAACTAAAATCCCATGATGTTCTATTATAGTTTAGTGTCTCCCAAAAATCTACTGGAAAGTAAAAAAAATTTTGGAAATCATTAATATATCTAACAAATTTGGGCAAATAATCACATAATGAGCAATTTTAAACAAAGAGCTCCTTTCCTATAATGAAATTGTAATAAAACAGAACAAAAAAGTTCTGAAAAAGCAAAAAACTATATACGGGAGGGACGCGTTTTGCAATACGGCTATTTCGATAATGAAAAAAGAGAATACGTCATCGACAACGTGGCTCTGCCCTGTTCCTGGACCAACTATCTGGGTGTCGAGGACATGGCAGCGGTCATCAATCACACGGCGGGAGGTTATCTGTTCTACAAGACTCCCGAGTATCATAGGATCAGCCGTTTCCGTGGGAATGGGGTACCCATGGACCGGCCGGGATTCTATGTATACATCAGAGATAATGAGAAAAAGGATTATCATTCCATCTCCTGGCAGCCGGTGGCGAAGGACCTGTCCAAGGCAAGCTACCGCTGCCGTCACGGACTGTCTTACACGGTCTATGAAAGTGAGTATGACGGACTGGCATCTTCACAGACTATGGTCATTCCCCGTGGGGAGAATGTATTGTTGTGGGACGTAAAGGTGAAAAACACCACAGATGCCGTCAGGGATCTTTCCTTATTTACTTACATGGAATTTTCTTTCCATCACATTATGATCGACAACCAGAATTTCCAGATGAGCCTGTACTGTGCCGGATCTTCTTATGAAGATGGCATCATCGAGGAAGACTTATTTTACGAGGAAAAAGGGTATCAGTATCTTACTGCCAGCTTTACACCGGATGGCTATGACTGCGTAAGAGACAAGTTCTTAGGGGTGTACGGCACCGAAGATCATCCTGCGGGATTGGACAGAGCAGTTCTCTCCGGTTCCACAGAACTGGGAGGCAACCACTGCGGAAGCTTACAGAAAAATTTCAAACTGCAGCCTGGTGAGGAAGCCCGCTTCGTGATCATGCTGGGAGAGGGCAATCGCGAAGAAGGCAGAAGGATCCGTGTAAAATACAGTGACCTGAAGAGAGTGGATGCGGTCTACACCGATCTGGCAGCTTATTGGAAACAAAAATACGATGCACTGCAGATCAAGACTCCGAACGAAGGCATGAATACACTCATCAATACCTGGACACTGTACCAGTCGGAGATCAACGTCATGTTCTCACGCTTTGCATCCTTTATTGAGGTCGGAGGTCGTGTGGGACTGGGATATCGTGATACGGCACAGGATGCCATGACGATCCCTCATTCCAATCCGGATAAGTGCCGGGAAAGAATCGAACAGCTGTTAAAGGGTCTCACCACCACAGGATACGGTCTGCACCTGTTCTCACCGGAATGGTTTGAAGAAAAGACCGGGGACAAACCGTTCCAGTCACCGACGGTGATCCCGGAGCCGGACAAACAGAGCATGATCCACGGAATCAAGGATGCCTGCTCCGATGATGCCCTGTGGCTTGTGGGTGCAGTGGTAGAGTACATAAAAGAAACAGGAGACCTGAATTTTGCCAGAAAAGAGTTCACCTACGCAGATACTTATGTATTGGGAAATAAAGTAACAGAGAGTGTATATGAACATCTGAAGCGGATTCTGGACTTCAGTGCTGAGCAGGTCGGCGACGACGGAATCTGCAAGGGACTTCGAGCTGACTGGAATGACTGCCTGAATCTGGGCGGCGGTGAGAGCGCTATGGTAAGCTTTCTGCACTATTGGGCATTGCAGCATTTTATCACGCTGGCAGAGATCCTTGGGGAGAGAGAGGATGCGAAGCATTATCATCAGCTGGCAAATAAGGTAAAGGCAGCCTGCGATGCAGTATTGTGGGATGGTGACTGGTACATCCGCGGCATCACGAAGAATGGGAAAAAGATCGGCTGCAAGGAAGACGCAGAGGGCAAGGTACATCTGGAGTCCAACGCCTGGGCAATTCTGTCCGGCGTGGCAGATCCGGAGAAGAGTGCAAAGACACTGGAGACCATCGACGAATATCTGTATACACCGTATGGTCTACTGCTGAACACTCCTTCCTATACGAAGCCCGATGATGATATCGGATTTGTAACGAGAGTATATCCGGGGCTGAAGGAAAACGGAGCTATTTTCTCCCATCCCAATCCCTGGGCATGGGCAGCAGCCTGCGTCTGCGGCAGAGGTGACCTGGCAATGAAATTCTACGATGCGCTATGTCCTTACTGGCAGAATGATAGGATCGAGATCCGGGAATCCGAACCCTATTCCTATTGTCAGTTTATTGCAGGCAAAGATCACACAGCATTCGGCAGAGCAAGACATCCATTCATGACAGGCAGCGGCGGCTGGTCCTACTTCAGCGCTACCAGATATATGCTGGGAATCCGCCCGGATTATGACTGCCTGATCATCGATCCCTGCATTCCTGCAGATTGGGAAGGCTTCGAGGTGACCAGAAGATGGCGTGGAGCAACTTACAATATTAAGGTGGAAAACCGCAGCAAGGTGATGCATGGGATAAAAGAGATCCTTGTGGACGGACATAAGGCAGACAAAGTACCCATATTCCGCGCAGGTACGGAACATGAAGTATTCGTCATTATGTAAATGATGCCAGGGTCAAAAGGTCTAAGCCCACATGAGCTTGCTCATAAGTGGGTGAAAGACCTTGGAACCGGAGCGGAGAAGTGGTAGTGCGTAGCACGGAACAAAAGCAAAAAAAGATAATATATAAGGAGGCAGCATTATGATCAAATTTGGTACCGGCGGTTTCCGAGCCGTCATCGGAGAAGATTTTACGAAGGAGAATATCCAGATCCTGTCCAAGGCACTGTGCGATAAGATGAAAAAGGAAGGTGTGGAGAACACCGGAATGGTCATCGGTTATGACCGGCGTTTCCTGTCCAAGGAAGCCATGCAGTGGGCAGCAATGGTATTCGCGGCAGAAGGGATACATACAAAACTGATCAATAAATCCGTACCGACACCTCTGGTAATGTTCTATGTGATGAAGCATGAATACCAGTACGGTATGATGATCACAGCGAGCCATAATCCGGCAATCTACAACGGTGTTAAGGTATTCACCTACGGCGGCAGAGATGCAGACGAGAAACAGACCATGGAGATCGAGCAGTTTATCAATGAGGTGACGGATCTGCCTGTGAATGAAATGGATTATCAGAAAGCACTGGAAGCCGGACTGATCGAAGAAATCTATCCTTTGAATGAGTACCTGGACAGCATCATTGCCGCAGTAGATATGGAAGCTATCCGTGAAGCGGGACTGCGCGTGGCACTGGATCCCATGTATGGCGTCAGCGAGACCTCTATTAAGACTGTGCTGATGACTGCGAGATGCGAGGTGGAAACCATCCATGAACGTCATGATACGTTGTTTGGCGGTAAGCTGCCGGCACCTACGGCAGACACACTGCGTGCTTTACAGAACTATGTTCTGGACAGAAAATGCGACATGGGAATCGCAACCGACGGTGATGCGGACCGTATCGGTGTCATCGATGAAAAGGGAAACTTCCTGCATCCCAATGACATTCTGGTACTGCTGTACTACTACCTGATGAAATACAAGGGCTGGCACGGTCCCGTAGTCCGCAATATCTGCACCACGCATATGCTGGACCGCGTGGCAGAGAGCTTCGGTGAGAAATGCTATGAGGTTCCCGTAGGATTTAAACATATCTCTGCGAAAATGTATGCAACGGATGCTGTCATCGGCGGAGAGTCATCCGGTGGTCTGACGGTTCGTGGTCATATCAAGGGTAAGGATGGTGTCTATGCATCTGCATTGCTGGTGGAAATGCTCGCTGTCACCGGCAAAAAGCTTTCCGCGATCATGGAAGAGATCCATGCACAGTATGGTAAGCTTGCATTGGAAGAGAGAGACTACCGCTTCAGTCAGGAGAAAAAGGAAGCGATTCAGAAGCATCTGCTGGAGGAAAAGAAATTGCCGGAGATTCCCTACGAAGTAGAGCAGATTTCTTACCTTGACGGGGTAAAACTGTATCTGAAAAACGGTGGATGGATTTCTGTACGGTTTTCCGGTACGGAACCGTTGCTTCGAATCTTCTGTGAGATGCCGGAAGCGGAAGATGCAAAGCAGCTTTGTGAGATCTTCGAGGATTACTTATTGCTGAAAAAGTAAATGGATTATCATAATTTGGTGAAAGAGATGGTAACACAGTGGAGAACTGTGTTATCATCTTTCTATATACAAAAATTTTCTGAGGGGGATGTTCATGAAGACAAAAGAAAAAATCTGCAGACGGAAATCCTTGCTATGGAGTATGCTTTTCCTACTGTTATTCGGCTGGTTCCTGCCGTTACTTCTGACCAACGGCATCATGAGCATTATGGCGACACGGAAAGTACATACCCAGATCGATCGGTCCGTGACGACGTCCATGGAAAAGGCGGTAGAGATCATGGAGCTGCAGCTGGCAGAGAGTGAGACCGCATCCAAGAATGCTTCCTATCTGAACGTGATCCGGGAAGCATATCTGACGTATCAGGATGGCGGAAACAGACGGGATTTCCAGACAACCGTATTTACCTTCCTGGAGCAGCAGTACATGTTCCATAAAAACTGCCAGGCTGTGAACCTGGTATTCCGGGAATATCCCGATGATATCTATTACACCTACAATAACAGTACCGGCGGAACCTATCGTGACATCACTTATTTCAAGACCTATGTGGCAAAGGATCTGTTAGAAGAGATGGATGACCTGGATACCCGGACGGAACTGCGCAGCTACGACGGACGACTGTATATGATCCGTAACCTGGTGGACTCCAAATTCCACCCTTTTGCAATCCTCGCGATCGAATTGAACGAAGAATCTCTGATGGAGAGTTTAAAAAGTGTCTGGGGTTATGAAAACGCTGTGGTTTATCTCGACGGCACATATGCTTTAAGCCTGGAGGGGGGCGACAGCTTGCACTATGGCGAAGAACAGCAGAACCGGCTTGCGGAAAACGACAGCTTTATAGAGCATGCGAGCGGCAGGCAGAACCCCTATGTATATAAGAGGCTGAAGCTGTACCATTCCACGTTAGACTGTGTGGTAGAACTGGACCGGTCGGCAATCTATGCAGAGATTAAGACAATCCGCTATGTTTACGGAATTCTGGCGGTGTTTGCACTGCCGCTGGTATTCATTATTTATAATTTCCTGAATAAACGGGTCAACAGACCGGTGCAGGATCTCATTAAGGTATTTGATGTGGTGAGAGCCGGGGAGTACGGCACCCAGATTGAGAATATGGCAAACAGCGAAGAATTCTATCATATGGAAGAATCCTTTAATTATATGTCATCCCAGCTGAAGCAGCAGTTTGATAAAATCTACATGGAGGAGATTGCTCTGCGGGATGCAAAGATCATGGCATTGCAGTCACAGATCAATCCCCATTTCCTGAATAATACATTGGAGATCATCAACTGGGAGGCACGCCTGAACGGTAATATGCGTGTCAGTCAGATGATCGAGGCACTGTCCACTATGCTGGAAGCCACCATGAACCGTAAGGCGGATCCTTACAATACTGTGGCGGAAGAAATGGAATATGTGGATGCATATCTCTACATCATCACACAGCGGTATGGAGAGAAATTCACCTGTCGAAAAGAAATAGATGAGAGCCTGTTAAACTATAAGATTCCCCGCCTGATCGTGCAGCCCATTGCAGAGAATGCCATTGAACACGGCATGAGCATTACCAGAGAAGGGGAGCTGGTGATCCGTCTGTATCGCAAGCGGGAAGATCTGTTGTGTATCGAGATTGAGAACAACCGTCCTTTAAGTGAAGAAGATCAGGCGAAGATACACAAGCTGTTAAAGGAAGGGCCGAATCCACAAAAGGAACACCGCGTAAGCCTTGGAATCCGTAATGTTGACCAAAGACTTCGCATGATGTACGGTCCGGAGTGCGGATTGTTCATCACTAATAACAAAAATAATCATACAGTTAGTACAATTTTGGTCAAAATTGATGAAGGAAGACAACAATAATAGGCAAAAAAAGCCAAAGGCAACAATTTTGATTTTCCCCCATTCATACTATTATATAGTTACAACAGATGAAGAACATCTGGAAAACAAAATTTGGGAGGTATAGTGTATGAAACGATTTATTGCAGCAATGCTGGCAGGTACCATGATTTTTTCTCTTGCAGCATGTGGCAGCCAGCCGTCTGACGGGGGCGTAGAGACGACCGGCACAAAAACAGAAAGTACTACAAGCTCCGAGGGAACAACAGCTACAGCAAAGCCTGTAGAACTGAATGTAACCACCACCTTCGCAGGTGAAGACGGTAACGCACAGAATTTCAAAAATGCCGTAAAGGCATGGTGTGACGAGACCGGTAACACCGTAGCAGATACCTCTGCTACTTCTGATGAGACCTTCAAGACCAGAGTAATCACCGACTTCGAGACAGGCTCCGAACCCGACGTACTGTTCTTCTTCAACGGAGCAGATGCAAACAGCTTCATCGAAGCTGACAAGGTAGTTTCTATTGATGAGATCCGCGCAGAGTATCCCGATTATGCATCTAACATGAATGATGATCTGATCACCGACTCTCTGGTAGACGGCAAAAAATACGCAGTTCCCGTCAACGGTTTCTGGGAAGCAATGTTCGTGAACAAAGAAGTCCTGGATGCAGCAGGCGTAGAAGTCCCCGGTGCTGATTACACCATGGACATGTTCAAGGAAGACTGCCAGAAGATCAAGGATGCAGGATATACTCCGATTGCAGCAGCTCTGGGCAACATCCCTCATTATTGGTGGGAGTATGCGATCTTCAATCATGACACACCTGAGAATCATGTACAGGTTCCCGCAGGAATTGAGGATGCTGCTTCCTGGGTAGACGGTATGCTGGATATCAAAGAACTGTATGAACTGGGATATTTCCCTGACAACACCTTATCCGCAACTGACGATGAGACCTTCGCTATGTTTGTAGACAGCAAGGCTGCATTCCTGATCGATGGTTCCTGGAAGGTTGGCGGTATTGTAAGTGCATGCCAGTCCGATCCCGAGGATGCTTCTACCCTGGATGCTGACAAGCTGGCTAACTTTACCGTTACCTATGTACCCGGCAATGGTGACAGAAAAGCAACCGATCTGATCGGTGGTCTGTCCATGGGTTACTACATCACCAGAAAAGCATGGGAGGATCCCGACAAGAGAGCAGCAGCTGTTGATTTCGTAAGCTACATGACCTCTGATGAATTAGTTCCTGTATTTGCACAGCATACCGCAAGCGCTCTGAAGAACGCTCCTGCTGTAGACGAGAGTCAGTTCAATGCTCTGCAGATCGAAGCTATGGATATGATGTCCGGTGTTACATCCCTGACCGGAGCCGTACAGGACATCTTCATGGGTGACTGCCGTGTAACCACTTTTGACGGCATGCCCGAGATCGTAACCGGCAAGCTGGATGCAGCTGAGGCAGTGGAAGAAGGACTGAAGCTGTATCACGCACAGCAGTAAAATATAAAAGATTTCTTGTTCAGCCGGGGGATAAAAACTCCGGCTGATTTCAACAGGAAAGTGAATGGAGGAAGCATATGGGAGCAAGTATATACAAGAATAAGAAACCGGCAATAATTTTCCTGATCCCCGCCTTTCTTTTCATGATTGTCTATTTGTATTACCCGTTCTTACAGAATATCTGGAATAGTTTTCAGAATATACGACAGCTGGGAAGCAGCGGTGAAGGATTCCTGGATCCCTGGTACAGCAACTATGTAGAGATGTTTCATGATGAAGTTATGTGGATTTCTCTGAAAAACACACTGATCATGATGCTGGTTACGCTGGTGGGTCAGGTGGGGATCGCTATTGTCCTGGCATTGATGGTAGATAATATTACACACGGGAAACACTTTTACAAGACGGTATACTTCTTCCCTATCGTGATCTCTGCTACCGCACTTGGTCTGTTGTTCAACCTGATCTTCCTGTATGACAAGGGTATGCTGAACCAGATTCTGGAAAAACTGGGTAAGGTCGGACTGACAGACTGGAAGGGCGAAGGGCTCGCGCTTTTCACCATGATGCTGCCGGTTATGTGGCAGTATGTAGGATTCTATTTCGTGATCCTGATCACGGGACTGAATAATATTTCCGATGAATTGTATGAAGCAGCCAGAATTGACGGAGCTTCTACATTCCAGAAGGTAAGATACATATCCATACCGTTGTTACACAATGTGATCTGTACATGCAGCGTTTTGGCAGTCACCGGTGCCCTGAAAGTATTCGACCTGCCCTGGACCATGTTCCCGAAGGGGATGCCCTTAAAGAGCACCTTCCTTACCGGAACCTACATGTACTATCACACCATGGAGACCAAGAATGTAGATTATGGTTCCGCACTGGCAGTACTGATCGTGGTCCTTGGTATCGTACTGGCTAAGGTGGTAAATGCCATCTTCAAAGAAAAAGATTACTAGGAGGGAAAGCCATGAAGAAGAAAATATCCGTTGGATCCATATTGGTATACCTTTTCCTGACCATCTGGGCTTTTACTACGATCTATCCGATCATCTGGGTCATCCAGAACTCCTTCAAGGCGAAGGATAAGATCCTTGCAGATTCTTTCTCTATGCCGGTGGGGGATCTGTTCACCACAGCCAACTATCGTAAGGCATTCGGCAATCTGAATATCTTCGGAGCTTACCGCAACAGTATCTTCATCTCCATGATGGTATCACTGTTAGTCATTCTGTTAGCGGGTATGGCAGCATATGCACTTGCAAGATATTGTTTCCGGGGAAGCAGCTTCCTGTATTCCATGGTAGTGTCCGCTATGATGTTCCCGGTATTCGCCACCATCATCCCGGTGTTCTCCATGGAGACCTCCTGGGGGATCGTTAATACCAGCAGCTGGGGACTGACCATGCTGTCCGTGATCCTGCCGCAGGTAGCCGGTAACCTGGCATTCTCCATCGTAGTGTTGTCCGGGTACATGAAGAGCCTGCCGCTGGAACTGGAAGAAGCCGCATACATGGAAGGCTGCAACGCATTCCAGATATACTTCAAGGTCATCATGCCGTTGACCAAGCCTTCTTTCGCTACGGTAGCCATTTTCGCATTCTTGTGGAGCTACAATGACCTGTTTACCCAGATGTTCTTCCTTCGCCGTCCGGAGATGCGTACCATCACAAGACTTTTGAATGAACTGACCAGCCAGGAAGGAACGAACTACGGACTGATGGCAGCAGCCGTTACCCTGGTAGTTGTGCCGGTCGTAATTGTGTACATTTTCTTACAGAAATATATTATAAAAGGAATGACAGCAGGTGCCGTCAAGGGGTAGAATGTTATTAAGCAGAGCCAGGTAAGTTTCGAGTCTTCTCACCGAATGCTCGCATTCGCAGGAGAAGACGATGAAAGTTATTTGGCGAGCAACCACATGAGCAAAAATTTATCGAAGATGAATTTTGCGAATGGGGTCTGCTTAATAACAAAGATAAAGCATTATGAGAGGTGCCGGTATGTACAAGGTAGTGATTATTGATGATGAACCGCTGATCGTGGAGGGACTGTCCCGGAGTATCCCCTGGGAGCGCTGGAACTGTAAGGTCGTGGGATTCGGCTATAACGGAATCGAAGGGATGGAAGTGATCCGCCGGGAGAAGCCGGCTATCGTCATCTCCGACATTAGTATGCCGAAAATGGACGGGCTGACCATGATCGCCGGTCTGAAATCAGAATTCCCGTACATGCAGGTGTCTATTCTTACGGGGTATCGTGAATTTACATATGCGCAGGAAGCTATCCGGCTGGGGGTGTCGGCCTTTCTGCTGAAACCGTCCAAGATGGACGAGTTGTATGAAGCTATTGAGACCATGACGGAGAAGCTGAAGATGTTCCCCATGGAAGAAGGAGAGACAGAGGAACATACGGAAGAAGACATGGATGACATCGTACTGTACAATAGCGAAGCGAATAATTTTGTGGTGACAAAAGCACTGGAATATATCAAAGAACATTCCAGAGAACGGATCCAGCTAGCGGATGTGGCGGATCACTGTTATGTGAGCCAGTGGCATCTGAGCAAGCTGTTAAATAAGCATACGGGCGAGAATTTTTCCGTTGCCCTGAACAAAGCACGTATTGCGGAAGCTAAGGAACTGTTACAGGATCCTTCCCGCAGAATCTATGATATCGCAGAAGAAGTGGGATTCCAGGATCTGGCCCATTTCTCCCGGGTATTCAAAAAGCTGGAAGGAATCTCAGCCAATGAGTATCGAAATACTTTAAGCTGAGTCTGTGACCGTCTATAGAGTTCCTTATGCATGACCTTTAGAGCGTGCAGGAGGAGACGAATATGAGAGTTTATTGTGCGAAGAATTATGAGGAAGCATCCACGCTGGCGGCAGATCTGATCGCTGCACAGATTTTATTAAAACCGGACAGCGTGCTGGGACTGGCAACAGGATCCACACCCATCGGTGCCTATCAGAGACTGATCGCAAAATACGAAGCCGGAGAGTTGGATCTCTCTCAGGTGAAGACCATGAATTTAGACGAATACAGGGGGCTGGACAGCGAGAATCCCAACGGATACCGCTACTTTATGAACCATCAGCTCTTTGATCATGTAAATATAAAAATAGAAAACACCAATGTTCCCGACGGTAAAAAAGATCCCGCCCAGGCATGCGGTGAGTACGATGCCATACTGGAGCGTATCGGTGGTATTGATTTACAGCTGTTAGGGCTTGGGCATAACGGACACATCGGATTCAATGAGCCTGCAGAGGAGTTTTCCAAGACCACACATTGCGTGGATCTGAGTGAGAGCACCATCGAAGCGAATGCAAGATTTTTCGATTCTGAAGATCAGGTGCCCAGGCAGGCATATACCATGGGCATCCAGTCCATCATGCAGGCGAAGATGATTCTCATTATGGCTTGCGGAGCAGATAAAAAAGAAATCGTAAAGAAAGCATTCTGGGGACCGATCTGTCCTCAGGTTCCCGCTTCGGTATTACAGCTTCACAATAACGTGATTCTGGTGGGCGACGAAGCCTGCCTTGGAGAAGATGCCTGAAATTGGCGTGATGGGAAATGGGTTAGCGATAGACATGGAGACCGGTGCTTTGAAGAGTGGAAAGGTGATGTGAAATAAGATGTCAGAGGGTGTGACAGAAGTAAGAGGTTTAATATATACTGTGGATTATGAATTCCGTCCGGGCCAGGTCCGGATAGAGGGAGACCGGATCGCAGAAGTGACTTTTTGTACAGAGGGAGAATTAAGTGAGGCAGAGAGGGATACACTGGTGCTGCCGGGACTTGTGGATGTGCATTTCCACGGCGCAGCAGGGTATGACTTCTGCGATGGAACGAAGGAAGCATTTCATGCAATCGAAACGTATGAGAATCGTCATGGAATCACCAGTATCTGTCCTGCTACCATGACGCTGCCGGTGGAAGAATTGAAGCGTATCCTGACAGTGGTGTCGGAAGATAAGCCGGACAGCTTAGTGGGAGTACATCTGGAAGGTCCTTTTATCAACAAAGCAAAAAAGGGTGCACAGAAGGAAGAATATGTTATTCCTCCCAGCGTGGAAGTGCTGAAGGAATTACAGAAATGCGCAAAGGGACTGGTAAAGCTGGTATCCATTGCACCGGAGACAGAAGGAGCCATCGACTGTATCCGGGAACTGGGGAAGGAGTTCCATTTCTCTATCGCACATACAATGTCCGATTATGACACTGCCGTCAAGGCAATCCGAGCAGGAGCTAAACATATTACCCACCTGTATAATGCCATGCCCGTACCGACCCATAGAGAGCCTGCTGTGGTGGGAGCAGCCGCGGATGATCCGGAAGTCATGCCGGAGCTGATCTGCGATGGCATCCATATCCATCCCTGTATGGTCAGGAATACCTTCCGCCTGTTCGGTGCACACCGCATGATCCTCATCAGTGACAGCATGCGCGCCGTAGGTATGGAGGATGGACAGTACACTCTGGGCGGTCAGGAGGTTACCGTGCGTGGAGCACTGGCTACCCTGGCAGACGGAACCATTGCGGGAAGTGCCACGAATCTGTATGACTGTATGTGTAAGGCTGTGGAAATGGGAATCCCGAAGGAGCAGGCAATCCGTGCGGCTACCATCAATCCGGCAGTCAGCATCGGAGTCGGGAACAAGGTTGGATCCCTGGAAGCAGGCAAATACGCGAATATCGTGATTGCCGACAAAGAGTTGCATCGCCGTCAGGTCATTCTGAAGGGTGTGATTCTATAATTGTTTGTTGTAAGTTGTTTGTCGCAGGCAGGTGCCCGGAAGTTTGCTTTTTGCGAATTCCGGGCATTTGTCTGTAGACACAGAAAAATAGCTGTCTTTCATAGTTTTTTCACATTTGAACTATTGATTTATCAATAAGTTGTCTCTATAATGAAATAGATTGTAATTATCCGGATAAATGTGAAAATATCATTTTTCAACGTTTTCCTGAAGCATTGCGATATGTTTACTGTCTCAGAACAGAGGAAGCTGGAGACAATAAAATAAAGTAGAAAATGGAGATGACATGAGAATATTATCTGAATCATATAATAACGGCTATGGCTCCGGTAACGGCGGCAATGGCAACGGAGCTCCCGGCAGCGGCAACAATAGCGGGAACGGCAATAACGGTAACGGAGGCAACGGAAATCGTCCACCAAGGCGTCCCAGTATCCTGATGATGATCCTGTCCGGTCTGATGACAGTGATCGCCATATTGATGTTGTATAATGCATTTTTCGGAACCGGCAATGGTACGGAGGTGTCTTATACGGATTTCCTGAAGGATCTGGAAGCGGATAAGGTGGAAGCAGTAGAGGTAAATAAGGAAAGCGGTGTGATCACGGTACAGCTGAAAAAGGAAGCGGCAGCTACGCCGGCACCTGACAGTTATGTGACCTTTTATGGTATTACGCAGAAGGCAACGCAGTCTAAGACGGTATATTATACGATGCTGATGGAGGATCTGGATACTTTGACGGGCAGATTACAGGAGCATGGTGTGACGGGTACCCGTATCAGCAGTAATACCTCCAGCTTTTTGATGGAGATTCTGGTAACGGTAGTATTACCTGTAGTGCTGATCTGGGTCGTAGCCGGATTCCTGTTCCGTAAAATGGGCGGCAGTGGAGGTCCCATGGGCGTCGGCAAGAGTAATGCCAAAGTATATGTACAGAAGGAAACCGGTGTTACTTTTAAGGACGTAGCCGGCGAAGACGAAGCAAAGGAATCTCTGGTGGAGGTCGTGGATTTCCTGCACAATCCCCAGAAATATTCCAAGATCGGCGCAAAACTTCCCAAGGGAGCCCTGTTAGTGGGACCTCCCGGAACCGGTAAGACTTTGCTTGCAAAAGCAGTGGCAGGTGAGGCACATGTGCCGTTCTTTTCCCTGACAGGTTCCGACTTTATTGAGTTGTATGTAGGTGTGGGCGCCAGCCGTGTCCGCGACCTGTTCAAGGAAGCAACCAAGAATGCTCCCTGTATCGTATTTATTGACGAAATCGATGCCATCGGCCGCAGCCGTGATTCTAAGTACGGCGGAGGCAACGAGGAACGGGAACAGACCCTGAACCAGCTGCTGTCCGAGATGGATGGTTTCGACAGTTCTAAGGGTATCCTGATCCTGGGTGCGACGAACCGCCCGGAGATCCTGGACAAAGCTCTGTTACGTCCCGGACGTTTTGACCGCCGGATCATCGTAGACAAGCCGGATCTCAAGGGACGTGTGGAGATCCTGAAAGTACATGCCAAGGATGTGAAGATGGATGAGACCGTAGATCTGGATGCTATTGCACTGGCGACCAGCGGTGCGGTAGGTTCCGATCTCGCCAATATGATCAACGAGGCTGCCATCAATGCCGTCAAGGAAGGCAGAGAATTCGTCAGCCAGAAGGATCTGCTCGCAGCAGTGGAACAGGTACTGGTAGGTAAGGAGAAAAAGGACCGCATCATGAGCAAGGAGGAGCGTCGTATCGTATCCTATCATGAGGTCGGTCATGCACTGATCAGTGCCCTGCAGAAAAATTCCGAGCCGGTGCAGAAGATCACCATTGTGCCCCGTACCATGGGTGCGCTGGGGTATGTCATGCAGGTACCGGAGGAGGAAAAATACCTCAACACCGAGGCAGAACTTCGGGATATGTTGGTAGGACTGGTGGGCGGACGTGCTGCTGAGGAAGTAGTATTTGATACCGTGACCACAGGTGCAGCCAATGATATTGAAAAAGCTACTTCTATTGCCCGTAATATGATCACCCGTTACGGTATGAGCAAGCGCTTCGGACTCGTGGGACTGGCTACTGTAGAGAGCCAGTATCTGGAGGGAAGAACCGCACTGAACTGTAGTGATGAAACGGCAGCAGCCATTGACGAAGAAGTCGTTGCCATGATCAAGGAAAGTTATGATCAGGCATTACAGATGCTTCGCGAGAACAGAGAACTGATGGATAAGCTGGCAGCGTTCCTGATCGAGCGTGAGACCATTACCGGTAAGGAATTCATGGAGATCTTCCGCAGAGAAAAGGGATTGCCCGATCCTGAGGAAGAAAAGAAGGATGCCGCGGAAGGCGCTACCGGTCAAAAGGCTGAGACAAAAAAGGATGAGACAGATAATACGGTTGCAGATGCAATGAAGGGAAACAACATTGACGTGACCATCGGTGAGCAGGTTATGACTTCCACAGATCCGACATTTCAGCCGCTTGCCTTTGAGGACAGCTTGCAGGAAGCAAAAGAGCAGACAACATCGGAGAATGCAACGAAGGAAACTGCCGGCGAGGCTTCTCAGAGTGACGCAGCTGTGGAAAAACCTGAAAACAAGACTGAGACTTCAGCAGAATCGAAGGATTCCAAAGATCCCAAGGATCCCAAGGATCCTATGGATCCTCCCCAGGGACCGGTAGGATTGTTCTCCCATGGAACGATTTCCTAAAATGAAAAATGACTTTAATTTAAACTCGAGTTTAGATTAAAGTCATTTTTGGGATGTAAGCGATAAAATAAAATTAGGAAAGTATAACTCTAGGTTGATTATTTTATAAGAATGCTTTATCATAATAAAGTGTCGGAAGTTTTCGACAGACTGCATAATAGTCAGACTGTAATGAGGAGGTAATATCGAAATGTTAAAACAATTATCCATTTACGCTGAAAATAAAAAAGGAGCCCTGCAGACTATGACCAATGCGTTGTATGAAGCAGGCATCAATATCTGGGGTTCCGTTACCAACGATGGTGCGGAGTACGGAATCAACCGTATGGTTGTCTCCAATCCCGACAAGGCAAAAGAAGTCCTTACAGAGAGGGGCTACCTCTGCCGTTTCGTGGATGTCCTGGCTGTAGAGATCGAGGATAAGCCCGGTGCACTGAATACCCTGCTGACAGCTCTCTTAGACAGCAATGTCAATGTGGACTATACCTACCTGTCCTTCAACCGTGATTCTTCTACCCCTGTCATGATCCTGCATACCGCAGATCCTGAGGAAGTGGAGATCTGCCTGAAGGCGAAAGGATTCAAGATGGTATAGCACCAGAGTCCTTTGCAAAATTGAGAGTTAAATGAATAGTTGCTTTAAAATCCACGCAGAAAGGGCTGCCCGCTCCGGACTCGGATGCTAGCTACAACTGTGGATTTTCTAAAGGAAAGTGGCCAAGTGCTTCTCACCATGACGGGGCCGCCTTTACGTTGCCATCCATGGCACTTATCGGCTAACGCGAACATCGTGTTCGCGTTGCCCCTGCGGCTCAACCACTTTCCAAGAAAATCTCACAGTCTCCGCCGCATCTACGTCCGGGGGAGCAGTCCTTTTCTGCTGGGTTATGAAAAACATCCCAATTATTTAGGCAGAGCATTTGAGAATACATGTGCGGAAATTAAAAACAAGAATCTAGTATGTGCGAAAAATCAAGAAATACATGCGGACAATTCAAAAACAGGAATTAGGTATGTGAAAAAAAGTAGGAAACACATGTGAATAACTCAAAAGTCATAATTAGGTATGTATAACAAGTCGGAAAATACATGCTTTAAAGCAAAAAATAATGATCCGGCATGTATGATAACTGGGAAAACACATGCGCAATAGGCTAAAACGGAAAATAGGTATGTATATTGCTTTAGAAAACACATGTATAAAATTTAAAAATAAGAATTAAGTATGTAAATGACTTTGGAGAAATACAGAAACTTATTGGGATATTGAGAGTTGGTTGAATAGTTGTTCTAAAAACTTCGTGGGTCTATAGAAGATAAATTTCCCTGTAGATACTTTTTGGGGATGGGTAAAAAGCAAAAACTAAACAATATGGGCCTATAGCGAAAAATTCGCCTGCCAGATACTCAATTTCTTCAAAATGAGTACCTCAGGGCCGTTTTTTTCTCTATAGACCCATATTCATCTTTTTATGCCTTATTTGTAGCAAATTTAGTATCTCACAACTCATTTTTTCTGTATAGACCCAAAA
>ERZ772883.82-NODE-82-length-110251-cov-51.801626_pt1 | contig 110251 bp, 90 predicted proteins | sample MGYA00580575_ERZ772883 | MGnify/ENA primary metagenome ERZ772883 (study PRJEB29015, sample SAMEA2737666) | human gut metagenome | biome: human gut; feature: human-associated habitat; material: faeces | place: China | collected 2012 ... | reverse complement strand
CATCTGTGCTGATATCCACATCTGTTACCTTGATATTCTCCATAGCCGCTGCATAGGCAGTATTCTTACCACCTATCGAAATCAAACACGTTATGACCATGAAAGCTGTCATGAGCCATGCCATAACTTTTCTGCATAGAATTCTTTCTTTCATACACTTCCCTCTCTTTCTCAATAAAACCTCTTTTTCGTGTGCCCGTTAATGTTTTCTCTCTGCAACCACTACCTCCTGTTAATTCTTGACTCTTTCCCTTTAACAATTTATGATAATTATAATTCGTACATCAATGTTCAAGTCAATAATAATTTTGCGGTATTTATGCAACATTCACAATTTTTTTTGTCTATTTTTAAGAGAAGGGGAATCATATGAATCACGCAAATAAAAATCTATATCAAATTGGCGAAGTCACTAAAATGCTTGGAGTGACAAGAAGGATGCTGTTAAACTATGAAGACCTGGGGCTTCTGACACCCGCATACAAAAATGAGAGCAGTGGTTTCCGCTACTACTCTGCCGATAACATCGTACATATACGAATCATAAAAGTTCTTCAGGGACTTGGATTATCACTGTCTGAGATTAACAAATATTTCAATAACACCGAAAAACTTGAGGATGTCATTGAACGTATGACCACGCTCCGCTCTCAGCTGGATCTGTGCATAGCCCAGCTTCAGCTGCGTCAGTCCCAGACATCAGAACCGGAGATCCGTTTTATCACTCTGCCTTCATTCACTGCATTTTGTCAGGAGTTCAAAGACTCTGATCTGGCAAAAAAAACTGAAGATCTGCGCAAGGCCTTTATCGAGGCAACAAAAAAATATCAACTGGACACCGCAGGCAAAATGTGTACAGAGGTTTTTATCGAATCAACATCAGCAGGAAGATATGTCATACCTATCGCTGCAGATTCTGACACCAATGACGAACACGTAAAAAAGCTTCCACAGACTGCAGCTATCTGTATATACTATCGTGGTCCATATGAAAATTTCTACACCGTCCAGAAGAAACTATTGGACTATGCAAAAGAAAACAATCTTGCTACCTGTGGTTATTTTCGCAATTCGTTTATGGAGGGTCCTCCAACCCACGGAGCAAATAAAGATGCTTATATCACACAAATCGCACTGCCAATCTGTCATTTAGAGTAAAAACTATTTAAATAAAATCATAAACACTTATACACAAAAGCTCTCCGTGCGGACCGCCATGATCCGCGCAGAGAGCTTCTGTTTCTGATACTGCTATTCAAATTTCATCTCATTTAAAGACCTGAACTCATATCCCTCCTTCTCCAGGTTTGTGAGAACCGTATCAAGTGCCTGCGCATTTGACGATGACACATTGTGTATGAGCGGAATTGCCCCGGGATGATAGTATTTCGCAAAATGATCAATGACATAGTCCGTCCCCGGCTGGTTGTTCACATCATAATCAAGGTAAGCCATACTCCAAAAGATGGTCTTGTACCCCATATCCTTGGCCAGCTGCAGAACCTGCTCACTGTACTCACCGCTCGGCGGTCTGAAATACATATCCATATCGTAACCAGTTTCACTCTTCATGAAATCCGAACATTCCTTAAGCTCACTTTTCTGCTCCTCCACACTCTTCTCCGGCATGCACGGATGATGCACCGTGTGGTTTCCCACCTGATGCCCCTCCTCCTTCATTCTCTTTATTATGTCCGGGTTATCCCTTATGTACGTCATCGTCACAAAGAAACAGCCCTTTGCATTGTGTTTCTTCAAGACGTCAAGCATCTGCTCCGTATATCCATTCTCATATCCGCAGTCAAATGTGAGATACATCACCTTTTCTCCCTTTTCTGCACAGGTTCTGTCCACATAATAAGCATCATACTGATCCAGAGGGAAACTGTTATCGCATCCGCTCATACCGTGATTCTTGTCCCTGACTATGTACCATGAATACTTTTTTGTGGAAATAGCGCTGTAATCCCTGAGTTTTGTCAGGTCTTCCGTATTCTCCCCTGCATTTTCCGCATTCTTCTCCTCATCATTTGCTTTGCCGTCGTCTTTTTCCGCACTATCACTCCTCCCGCCATTGTCACTGTCCGCATTAGCCCTGAACGCATCCCCCGGCGTGGCTGACATCTTGTCAAGATCAGCCTTATCATAGATCGAACATCCCTGAAGCAAGGTTCCCATAACACATACAGCACACAATGCTGCTATCTTCCATCTCTTCAATTTTTACCATCCTGAATTTATTTACTCACCTACCCATCCGCAAGTATTTTCTGCATCATTTTATCAAGGAGCTTGTCATAATCAGCCCCTTCAGACCGCGCCCGGGCGGCTCTGCCCGTGTCTGTCCGCGGACCTGACTGAGTCCGCTTTTTATCCACCGGTATCTCACTACTGCACGCAGCCCTGACATTGGCAGCATCTCCCTCCGCCTCCTCCGGCACTTTCGCGGCTGCTGCCACCTGTCTCCTATCCTCCCTGCAAAACCTGTTGGACAGATTGTTTCCCAGATAATTCATCACGCTGTCTCTTAGTGTCTTCATATACAATGAGGGATTCCACTGGTTGTACGCGAGAAGCAATGCCATGTCCGCAGCCAGCGCGCTCATCAGCAGTTTGACTGTCTCTCCCCCATCACCTACTACATGATATTGATAAACCGCCGCAAATATGCCTGTCCCAGCCGCTATAACGCCAAGATTTTTTATAAATGCATTCCACGCATTTACAGATATCAATCCTATTTTCAGTCTGTCTATGTACTTGTCTACAAATGCCGCCGTATCCCTCACATCGACATCCAGCAAGCTTATATCCTCATACCGCTTTCTTATCTCCCTCAGAGCCCTTTTCCGTGTCCTTCCCATAGTTTCCGTCTCTTTTATCAGCCTCCTGAAGCAGCCACCCATGATCATTCGTCCGACAACTCCCATAAATCCACACATCACTATCACATACACACATACATTCTGACTCAACAAAGTTTCAAACATAGCTAATCTCTCCTCTACACTTTCGATTATTTTTGTCATGCCTGTCCCACTTATCCGTTTGGCCGGTCCGGATGGTAGTATTATATGAGTGCATTTCCCACGTATACAATTATTTTCGTTCGACAAATGTTTGGATTTTGTGCTCTTTTCTGTTATTATATAGTGCGAAGAATGCGTAGAATCTCAGACAGTCTGCGCATACACGAATATAAAAATGATTGGCAAAGTACAATAAGAAAAGAGGTATTGTTATGGTTTATAAGACTAAAGGAACTTGTTCTGTTGAGATATCTTTTGATGTGATAGACGGAAAGCTTCACAATGTTAAATTTACCGGAGGATGCAACGGCAATCTCAAGGGTATAGGTGCTCTTGTCGAGGGTATGAAGCCCGAAGATGTGATCGAGAGACTTGAGGGTACCACCTGCGGATTCAAATCAACATCCTGTCCGGATCAGCTGGCTCAGGCTCTCAAGCAGTATCTGGCTACAGCATAAAATTCAGGAGGATTAACAATCATTATGAAGAGAATTATACTGACAGGCGGAGGAACCGCCGGACATGTCACTCCAAACATGGCCCTCATGCCTGAACTTAAGAAACATGGTTATGACATTCAATATATCGGTTCATACGACGGCATGGAGAAAAAGCTTATAGAAGATATGGGGATCCCTTATCACGGAATCTCTTCAGGAAAGCTCAGAAGATACTTCTCAATGAAGAATTTCTCTGACCCTTTCAAGGTTCTCAAAGGTATCTCTGAAGCAAAGAAGCTCATGAAGGAACTGAAACCTGATGTGGTATTTTCCAAGGGTGGTTTTGTCACTGTCCCTGTTGTATTTGCAGCGCACTCGGCGGGTATCCCTGTCATTATCCACGAATCGGATATGACACCCGGACTTGCCAACAAGCTGGCTCTTCCAAAGGCCACAAAGGTATGCTGCAACTTCCCTGAGACAAAGGATCTATTCCCGGATGGCAAGGCTGTTGTAACCGGAACTCCTATCAGAGAAGAACTCTTCCGCGGCGACTCAGCATTCGCATACAATTACTGCGGATTCACTGACAGCAAACCAGTCCTTCTCATCGTGGGTGGAAGTTCAGGAAGTGTTATAATCAACAACGCAATAAGGGAAAATCTCGACAAACTGTTGGAGACCTTCAATGTCATCCACCTCTGCGGCAAGGATAATCTGGACGAAAGTCTTAAGGATAAGAAGGGATACGTTCAGTATGAATATGTGAAAAAGGAACTGGCAAGCATGCTGGCACTCTGTGATATCATAATCTCCAGAGCCGGCGCAAATGCTATATGTGAGCTTCTCGCTCTCAGAAAGCCAAACATCCTCATTCCATTATCAAAGGCTGCCTCCCGTGGAGACCAGATACTGAACGCCCAGTCATTTGAGAAGAGCGGCTACAGCTATGTGATCCAGGAAGAAGAGCTGAATACCGACACACTGTTCGCCGCTATACATGAGGTATACAACAACAAAGACAAATATATCCAGGCGATGGAATCCAGCAACCTTGCTGATTCAACAGGAATGATCGTCAACATGATAGAGGAACTTGTAAACAGCAACGACTGATATTGTTCTGTTCAAGTAAATGAATAAAAATAACCTCCAAACCAAGTAGTTTTTCCTACATCAGTTTGGAGGTTATTTTTACTTTTGGGGGCTCCCTTTATTCCTTTATTATCTAATTGCACAGAGCCTGTACAACTGCAAGTGTTATACTCTCTTCACATGGTTCGTTGTCAATATACCATGAAACTGTTCCTGTATAACCGCCGTTGTTGTTAGGCTTGTAATCGAATACTACCTTGAGTGTCTTGTCGATATATGTTCCATCTGAACCATATTTTGCAAGATCCATACTAACCTTAGTGCCATAGAATGTTATGGTGTATCCACCGGTTCCATTGCTCTCGTAGTACCATACTGTTGTCTTAGCTTTATTCTCAAGTGCTGATCCGTATGTGGTGCCTGGGTCATATATCTTCTTGATTCCGTTATCCTTGTATGTGTACTTTATCTGGCTGTTCTTTGCCTCATCTACTCTCTTCTTTGCCTCGTCATTTATACGATACTGGATATTACCCTTTACAAATGTCTGTGCTGTCTCCGGAAGCACCAGATATATACCACCACACAGAGCCGCAACCACGAGTATCGCTACCAAAATCTTAACAAATGTCTTCATAAATTATCTCTCCTATCCATAATGATTGAATGTAATAAATGAACAAATGCTGTTCTAAGTACATGCAGGTACTCTTAGAAATACCCCTTAATAAATCCCTCCCATAGATTCTCTACAGGCTCTCTAAAAAAGTTCCTTCTCAAGCTGGAAGATAAAATCCTCCAACAACTGCATGCGTTTGCTGTACTCAAGCCTTCCGGCCTCAGTCTTGCATCTTTTTATCTTCGGTTTGTTAATCTTGTAAAAATTCTTTATTCTGTAATATGCACGCTTATAACTGGCCTCATCCTCTATAGCAGTTGCCATGGAATCCCACAACACACTTATGGCACCAACCTCGTCCAAAAGATCGGCATCCATAACTATTCTGCACTCCAGCGACAGATCTGCATCTGTATCTTTCTCCTCATGTATCATGATGATCTCACCGATCTTTGCTATCTTCTGAGGATCTACGCCAAGGCTGTCCAGGTAGTTTACCGCAATCTCTGCTCCTACCTCACCATGTGGTCTCTCATCATCCCAGCCCACATCATGAAGAAGTGCGGCAAGAACTATAATATCCAAATCTCCACCCAGTTTGGATTGAAGCTTAATAGCCCATCTATAAACTCTCATAGTGTGCTCAAACCTACTTCTGAATGGGTAGTTTGGCGGTCTGCCATTCACAGCCGTCTGTGTCTTTACAAAATCAATTACTTTAGCGTAATTCATAATAGTTCGCCCCTTGGAAAATCACTATTAAGACACTTTTCTACGGCTTTTCCCTTTCCGTAAAAGTATCATACTTGATGATAACATCTTTTGTAGCATTTTGCTATATTTTTTTAAATTTTTAATAAATATCTTATAAAATAAGTGCATCCTTCACCGTCACTCGGCGGGAATATACACAAAAAAAATCCATGCGGTCTTTCTTCGAAGCGTCACCATAGACGTTACCTCAGCAGTTAGCTCAGTCCAGGCACCCTCACGGCACACAGGAGATTCCCCTTAGTGCTGCTTCGTCTCCGACCTGACACGGTTCAGAGATTCCTGTTGCGCGAGACCCAAACATCAACACCACTTACTGAGGGCAGCCCTACAGCAGCCACCCCTCTGAAAGACCATCACCCCTGCTATAGCGGATTGCAGGTACAGGGCGCCGCTAACTCCCCGGTTGCATGGAAACTTTATAACATATTCAATTGCGGATGCAAAACCCGTAGGCTACATTATATCCGACTGGCAGGACTTCGTCAAGCCTTCTTCATCTTCCCCTGTCTCAGGTCCTTAAAAAACTCTTTCATCATACCGCTGCACTCCTGCTCTCTTACCCCCCGGATCACATCCACCTGATGATTAAACTGCTGCATCTGAAGCAGATTGATTATGGAACCTGCGCATCCCGCCTTCGGATTCATACACCCGATGACTACCTTCGGAATACGGGCCTGAACTATCGCCCCCGCACACATCTGGCATGGCTCAAGTGTAACATACATGGTACATTCCTCCAGCCTCCAGTCGCCAAGCTTTTTTGAGGCCTGTTCAATGGCAAGTATCTCGGCATGGGCAAGCGTGGTTTTCTTAAGATTTCTCTTATTGAAACCTCTGGCGATTATCTTTCCCTCATGCACTATCACGCAGCCTATCGGCACATCTCCATTTGCATAGGCCCTTCTTGCCTGCGCCAGCGCTTTATCCATATATTTTTCGTGTCCCGCCAGCTGCTCAGGAGACATTTCCTGGCAGCAGTCTTTTTTCTCTTCGCAACTCATTTGTATCAACCTATCATTCTCCACTTACACTATATCAACTATCCAGTAACCGAAGTTGCCGGTCTTTATATTTGTCTCTTTCTCAGGCACAAATCTATCAAAGCCAAATATCCCCGCAAGATATTTCTCCCTTGCCGAGTATACTCCAGGAACCCCCAGTATGTAACAGCTCTCCCTGCCGTCCGGCTTAAATATGATCTTCCCTAGCATGAGATACTTATAGCTGTAATATCCGTGCGTCAGGAAGCTGTTGACTCCAAGCTTCCAGTTGTTCATGTCCAACAGCCCTATGTCATTTGGTGTTATCCGGACGCTCTCTATAACACTGTCCAATCCATCGTCCAGTGAACTTCCGGGAAGCAGAGGCTGATGTTCGTATTCCTTGAACATATTTTCCACAGCAGCCTCAGTCTCACTGCCGGAAGATATCTGAACTTTCTCAGTCTCAGTGACAACATCATCTGTGATCGACACCTCACGGACAGCCTCTTCCAGAACACCATTTCCAGAAGGTACACCCTCCGTCCACATCACTGAGTAATCCACCATGCTGTCTGTCCATGATGAGCAAAACATGTCATTCTCATAACAGTGGCTGCATCCGCTCTCGGCATTTTCCATCAGTCTTATCGCTATCCCGGCAAATGCTGTTATCGGGCGGCCGCTTCCCTCAACGTTGTCCCAGCAGAATGAAAATGTCTCCTCACCATGTCCTCCGCACAGCTTCATCTTGCCTATCATCACCGGAAGGGGGATCATGAGCGGTGTCTGTCCTAACGCACTGTCATCCGCCCCATCTGTTCTATCACCGTCTCTGTCTTCCTGTCTTCTTCCGTGCACGATTCCCGTTTGCGGCAGCGTCTCTCTGTAAATATAGACACCATACACAGTTTCACGCGCGCCGATACCATTTTTCAACCCTATCGTTATACGGCCCGTCCTCCCTGTCTTTGCCACCTTGGCAAATCCGGAGTTTTCACATTTGCGTCCATCATGATACCTGTAAATATACGATATAAATCTGTTCCAATACACCATAGATAATCCTCCTCTCCCTTTGGAAAACATTCTCTCTGATGTTTCCGGGATCCTATCAATTATCTATGTTCCGCCGCCATCTGGTATTCAACTATTTGTCCGAAAGAATATCACTCAAAGCTGCAAATTCCGCCAGTCCCAAACTTTCTCCTCGGATATTTGCTGATATTCCAAGTGATTCAAGAGCTTTTGCAACCTCCTCCTTTGTAAATGACAGCTCTCCGCTGTTGGCTATTCCGTTCTGGAGAGTCTTTCTTCTCTGGTTGAAGGATGCCCTGATAAGCCTGAACATCAGCTGCTCGTCCTTCACCTTTACCGGCGGCTCTTGGAATCTGGTAAGCCTGATAACGGCAGACCCCACTCCCGGTCTTGGGATAAAACAGTTTGGTGGTACATTTGCAACGATATAAGGCTCTGCGTAATACTGTACTGCCAGTGACAGTGCACCGTAATCCTTTGTTCCCGGTCCGACCTGCATGCGGTCTGCCACCTCTTTCTGTACCATGACGGTCACCGAGAGCAGCGGCACATGCTTCTCAAAAAGTCCCATGATGATCGGCGTGGTTATATAATATGGAAGATTCGCAACAACCTTTATAGGTCTGCCTCCATTTCTCTCCTCCACTATCTTGTTGATATCGACCTTCAATATGTCGTCATTGATGACCGTTACATTGTCATATTCAGCAAGAGTCTCGTCTAATATAGGCAGGAGATTCTTATCTATCTCCACCGCCACTACCTGTCCCGCGCTCTCTGCAAGATACTGTGTCATGGTCCCAATTCCCGGGCCTATCTCCAGCACGCAGTCATCCTTTGTGATATCCGCTGCGCTGATTATCTTGTTTATCACATGGGAATCTATCAGAAAGTTCTGCCCGAACTTCTTTTGAAATGCAAATTCGTACTTTTTTATCGTCTCTATCGTAACCTGTGGATTGCTTAACTTCTCCATGCTTTGTCCTTTCCTGCGTCCAGACAATGGAGGTTTCATCAAGATTTGTGTCACGACCAGGACTTTGTGGTATGCCTGTCTGGGGTCGTTCCCGCTTAACTCGGTCTGCAGCGGTACTAAGGTGCCGCTTAAAGCGCCACCTAAGGACCGGCGACCTCGTATTCCCCCGACAGGCATACCACAAAGTCCTGGTCTCAATTCACATTACGAAACCTCCATTGCCTGTAATCTACGTTTTTATTACATCTTGTACATTTTCAGGGCATTCGCGTATGTCTGGTCATACACTTTCTGAACCGGAACGCCCTTGATCTCGGCTATCTTCTCAGCTATATAAGGTATGTTGAGGGCAGAGTTCCTTGTTCCCCGGAATGGAACCGGAGCCATGTATGGAGAATCAGTCTCAAGGACGATCTTTTCAAGAGGAATATCTTCCACGACCTCCTGAAGTCTGCGGCTGTTTTTAAATGTAACAACTCCCCCAACTCCTATATGAAATCCCATCTTGATATATTCTCTCGCCTGTTCCCTGCTGTATGAATAACAGTGTATCACTCCGCCATTTCTTCCACCATCCATATCTTTCAGTATCTCCATGGTGTCTGACGCGGCATCTCTGCTGTGTATGATTATAGGCATGCCTAGTTCTTGCGCAAGCTCCAATTGTCTGATAAACCATTTCTTCTGCACGTCCCTTGGCGGATCATCATCAAAATGATAATCGAGACCAATCTCACCTATCGCTTTCACCTTTGGATTTTCAAGTGTCATCTGCTTAAGTGCCTGCATATCATCCTCAGTGAGATCTCCCACCTCACTTGGATGCACACCTACAGCAGCATAAAAATGTGGATATTTTCCGGCAAGTTCAACCGAGTTTCTGGATGACTGCATGTCCGCGCCGACATTCATCACCTTATCTATATCTTTTTCCAAAAATTCTGCAATGAGTCGTTCTCTATCCTCGTCAAACTGCTCATCATCATAATGTCCATGTGTCTCAAATATCATCTTCTCAACCTTTCCTGTCTTGAACACCAGCCTGTTTTAATCGCCCTGTGATCTCAAATACAGACACGATCTCATTTCATCTGTCACGCTGTATTATACATAAATACCTTCAGTTTGTGAACGTTTTATTATTTGTTTATCTTTGTTTATTAATCTTTATAAATAGATTAATCTTTAAACACATTTTTTTCACAATTCCTGGATATACTATACATCGTAAAGAGTTTTTCATTTATTTGAATCCTCTCTCCCCTCATTTTTTTACAAGAGGCAGCAGATCTCCCCGGTCTGTTACCTCTTGTTTTTTTGTGTCTGTAACTGTATATTTATATTGGTATTTATTATGAAATACATCAGGTTACACAGTCAGACGGCAGCATTCATAAACCGTCCGGATTTTGTATATACCAATATCTATAAAATTACAGGAGGACTTCCATGATTTCAAAGAAATATTCTGCAATGTTAAACAACACTTCCATCATCAGGGAATTTGCGCAGTATGCTTCAAAGCGTGCCGCTGAGATCGGTGCTGAGAATGTGTTCAACTATACTATAGGCAATCCATCTGTGCCTACCACGGATGACTTCAACAAGGGACTTATCGACCTTATCCAGAATGAGGATTCACTGGCACTCCACGGTTACAGCCCAACACTCACTATTTATTCTGTAAGAAAGGCTGTCGCAGAATCACTGAACCGCCGTTTCGGCATGGAGTATGTTCCTGAGGACATTTTCATGACATCAGGTGCTGCCGGAGCCCTGGCCCACGCCATCAGATGTGTCACAGAGCCGGGCGACGAAGTCATCACATTTGCCCCTTACTTCCCTGAGTATGTACCATACGTTGACGGAACCGGTGCTGTTCTCAAGGTCGTTCCCGCGGACATAACTTCATTCCAGATCAACTTTGACGCATTCCTCGAGATGATGAACCCAAATGTTCAGGCAATCCTCATCAACTCGCCAAACAACCCATCAGGAATCGTTTACTCAACCGAGACTATAACACGTCTTGCCCAGATCCTCTCAGAGAAACAGGAGGAGTACGGACATGACATTTACCTTATATCAGACGAGCCTTACAGAGAGATCGTATTTGAGGGAACTGATTCGCCATTCATCTCAAAGTTCTACGACAACACCATCTGCTGCTACTCATTCAGCAAGTCTCTGTCACTGCCTGGAGAGCGTATCGGATACGTGGCTGTAAACCCTAAGTGCAAGGATGCCGAGCTCATCATCAACATGTGCGGACAGGTATCACGTTTCACAGGACACAACTGTCCTTCATCTCTGATACAGCTCGGAGTTGCAAAGGTGCTTGATGAGACATCTGATCTGTCAATCTATGAGAAGAACAAGAACATCCTGTACAAAGAACTCACCGCCATGGGATATGAGTGTGTTGAGCCGGGCGGAACCTTCTACATGTTCCCTAAGACTCCTATCGCAGATGCAAATGAGTTCTGTAACATGACAGCCCACGAGCTTGACCTGATCCTTGTTCCCGGTGACAGCTTCATGTGCCCAGGACATATGAGACTGGCTTACTGTACTACAACAGATATGGTTGAGCGTTCTCTGCCACTGTTTGAGAAGGCTATTAAGATGTGTAAATAATGATCTGTGTATGAGTTTCTATATCAATATCATGTCTTATCAGTATAGATATTATTGCACTAATCTTGTTTATACAAAATTAATTTAGGAAAGTATAGAGATATAACATATGACTAACATAAAAATAATTCTCGCCTCCGGATCGCCAAGAAGGAAGGAACTTCTGGCTCAGGCGGGATATGACTTCGATGTATGTCCAAGCCTATCTGAGGAAGATCTTGAGGTGATGGCTCCATCAGAATATGTGATGCTCCTTGCCAAGATGAAGGCAGATGAAGTGTGCAACAGGCTCATCGCCGAGGATGTGGGAAGGCGGGTTAAGAAGCTTCCTGAACGCTTCGTTGTCCTCGGCGCAGACACTGTTGTATCGCTGAACGGAAGGATTCTTGGTAAGCCTTACGACTACGACGATGCATACAACACCTTGAACAGTCTGTCCGACCAGACGCATCAGGTGTACACCGGTGTATGCCTGATATATGTGAACGGAAGAGCCAAGTCATCCAGCTCATTCTATGAGAAGACGGATGTCACCTTCTATCCTGTATCCCACGACGAGATAATCCAGTACCTCGCCACAAATGAGCCGTTTGACAAAGCCGGAAGCTATGGAATTCAGGGCAAGGGCGGTCTGTTCGTCAAGGGAATTGAGGGCGACTACAACAATGTTGTTGGATTGCCGCTTGCCAGAGTCTATCACGAGCTTGAGGAATTAGTATTGGGAGAGTAGGTATACTAACCACCAACTTGCTACCGTCATAGTAGTGCGCATTTGTACACTCAACTGCCTTGAAAGTTCTTCATGCAGAGGGCAGTTTATCTTACGTATGATTAATAATCTGTCCAAAGGAAAAGTGGCAGGCGTCATATATACAGACATCTGCCACTTTTAATTACATCTCATATTTATCTTCTATCTCAGTTCTTTCTTCACATTGAAGATAGTTCCAACAACCTTTGGTCCTGCATTGGATGCAACTGCTGCCCCGATCTGGAAATAGTCTGATGGGCCATATCCAACCTTCTCCGTCATACGAGCTGTCAGTTCGTCTCTGACGGTCTCATCATTTCCGTATACTACCTGGTACTCTGAACCTGGCTCCATCTCTTCTACTGTGACATCCACCATCTTTGCCATGAGTTTCTTCTCACCGCGGCACTTGATTGCTGTCACGATCTCATTTGCCCAGATCTTCATGATAGGCTTCACGCCAAGTGCATCTCCAACCAGAGCTGCAGCACTTGGGATTCTTCCTGACTTGGCCGCATACTTGAGTCCATATATTCCAAAGTATATCCTTCTCTTTGGGAGTTCATCCTTTAGGTACCACACGATGTCCTTGGCATCCTTGCCTTCCTGCACCATCCGCGCTGCCACAATGACAGGATACCCATACTGTCCGCTATATCCTATTCCGTCAAATACATATATACTGCTCTTTCCGGCACACTCAGGATATTCCTCCTCAAACTGATCTGCGGCCTGCTTTGCATTTGCATATGATGCAGATCCATCCTTGTTGATACTTACATATATAATATCCGTATAGCCCTGTTCAACCAGTTCCTTATACACCTCTCCAAACTGATATGCAGTGATCTGTGATGTCTTTGGAAGATCATCATTCTCTGCCATGAGCTTGTAGAAGCCCTCATTGTCAAAATCAACCCTGCTCAGATAAGATTTGCCGCCTATCACGACCGGGAAAGGAAGAATCTTGATTCCAAGTTCCTTCTCCTCCTTCTCCGAAATATCACTGGCAGAATCTGTCATTATAATAATTTTTCCCATAATTCACAAAACTCCATTTTTTACTAATGAGCAGACGCATGAAATGCGCTACGCGCGGCGTCTGCGTGCTTCGCAAGATGTCACTAAGCCCAGCTTAGTGACGGCGCACCCAGTGCGCCACCTCCTTACGAAAAGTTACTTATCATTCTCCATACGCCACTTGATACATCTGTTGAGATAATGGACATAATCTGGATTCTTACACATACCCTTGCCCTTATCATCAGATATCTTGGCAACATCCATGCCGTTACATGCTGTAGTCTTCATAACTATGTTGAGCGGTTCATCGCACGTATCGTTGGATATATATGTTCCTATTCCAAATGCAACCTTGATCTTGTCCTTGAAATAGCTGTTGAGTTTGTCCGCTTTCTCGAAATCAAGGCTGTCGCTGAACAGAAGTGTCTTGGTCTTTGGATCAAGTCCAAGCTTCTCATAATGATGAACCATCTTGTTGCCCCACTCATAAGGATCGCCACTGTCGTGTCTCACCCCACTGAAAAGTGTCGCATATGTGAGCTGGAAATCCTTCAGGAAGCAATCTGTTGTGATGGCATCAGTGAGAGCTGTTCCGTTCAGCACTCCATACTCCTTAACCCATGCATCCAATGCATACCAGTTGGAATATGCAGGATTGTGCTTATGATTACCCTGTCCAACACACATGATCCACTCATGCGCCATAGTTCCAACCGGAACCAGATCATACTTCCTTGCCAGATATACATTACTTGTTCCGACAAATGTTGAACCCGGATACTTGCGCTTGCTGAGTTCCTTGACTGCAAGCTCCTGAGCTTCAGCCGAAAGTCTTCTTCTGAGTCCAAACTCACTGAAAGCTCCAAGGTTATACTTTCCTGTCTCGACTTTTCGAACCTTCTCATCAAGCTTCTCCCTGAATGATGCAAGCAGCTTATCATAGTCATCGTTCATTCTGAAGTAGACCTCATTCACTATAGCCAGAGTAGGTATCTCATACATGGAAGTATTGAGCCAAGTGCCTCTCGCCTCTATCTTCAGTCCACACTCGGCGTCATCTGATATCTCAAAGTCCTCATATCTTGCCTTCCAGAGTCTCAGAAAATCAACATAAGAACCCTTTATCCACTTGATATTGTGCAGATACTCAAGCTCCTCCTCTGTAAATCTCAGATCACAGTAGAGCTGTATCTGTCTCTTGATCTCATCAACCATCTCCTTTGTGAAGAACACGTCAGTATTCCTGCACTTGAATGACCATGTCGTCTTATAGTCACTGAACTGATGGTAAATCGCCTGTCCCATACTAAACTTGTACATATCCGTTTCAAGCAGGCTTGTGATTATTCTTTCCATTTTTATACTCTTCTTTCTCTTTTTATCCGCTCCACACATACGGCTTACCCACCATATATCACGGAAATACGGAAGTATACGCAAGTTCAAATACTTCCACTTATAATAAGTTAGCACACAGCCCGCTGTCAAGCACTATTACCTTGCAACTATTACATATAGTATTGTATAATGTTACCGTTCAGAGCCATGCAGCACAATATAAGAAGTGGCTTGTCATGCTTGCATGAACAAGGCATTTCTTATATTGTGCTATACGGCGGATACGCCGCACCGAACAGGCTCGAAGAGACTGTGAGGTGGCATGGCTCTGTGGTTTTACATATTATGAAAAGAGGATATATTATGTTAGAACAGAACAACAAAAAAAAGCCTAAGAAATACGCTGGTATTCTGGCTCATCCGACATCATTTCCAAGTCCTTACGGAATCGGTGATCTTGGTCCGGGCGCCTATCAGTTCATCGACTTTCTTGCAGCGTCAGGATTAAATCTGTGGCAGGTACTTCCACTTGGTCATACCGGCTTTGGCGATTCACCTTATCAGCCATTCTCAGCATTTGCCGGTCAGCCACTTATCATTGATATCGACTACCTCAAGAAGAAAAAGTTACTTATCGATGAGGATTTCTCAGCTATGCCTGACTGGGATCCTGAGAAGATCGACTATGGAACACTTATAGAATTCAAGACAGGACTTCTGAAGAAAGCGTATGAGAGATTTATCGACGCTGACTATACAGATGATATGTCAAGAGACGAGGAACTCATGGCAAAATTTGATGCATTTGTCAAGAATACAACCTGGCTCGCCGACTACTCACTGTTCATGGCCGGTAAGGATGCGCACGAGGGAATGCCTTGGTACATGTGGGATGATTCACTCAAGAAGCCGACTGCAAGGCAGAAGACCACATGGAAGAAGAAGCTTGCCAATGGAATCGGATATTACAACTTCCTCCAGTTCCTTTTTGCAGAGCAGTGGCAGGCCCTCAAGACATATGCAAATGATCTCGGAATCAGTATAGTAGGTGACACACCTATATTCCTCGCATGGGACAGCGCAGACGTATGGTCCAATCAGGAACTGTTCCTGCTGGATTCAAAGGGATACCCTATCGAGGTTGCAGGTGTTCCACCAGATTATTTCTCAGCTACCGGTCAGCTCTGGGGCAACCCTCTGTACAACTGGAAAAAGCATACCGAGACAGGCTATGCATGGTGGATAGAGAGAATCAAATATCAGCTCACAGTAACAGATTTCCTCAGGATAGATCACTTCAGAGGATTTGACCGTTACTGGGCAGTGCCTTACGGTGAGGAGACCGCCATCAACGGCGAGTGGAAGCCAGCTCCAGGACTGAACTTCTTCACACAGCTTGAAGCTAATCTCGGCTACCATCTTCCTATCATCGCCGAGGATCTCGGCGAGATAGATGATTCAGTCATAGAACTCAGAGACAAATTCGGACTTCCTGGAATGAAGATCCTTCAGTTTGCATTTGAAAATCCAAACGAGAACGACTTCCTTCCACATAACTATACACCTAATTGTGTATGCTATACAGGAACACACGACAACGACACCACCCTTGGATGGTATACGCATGCTTATGAGGCTTCAAAGGATAAACTCAGAAGATACTACAGCACTGATGCGAGTGATATCTGCTGGGTTATGATAAGAGCATGCTTCTCTTCTGTTGCCAACATGGCCATCGTTCCTATGCAGGACGTGCTAAAGCTCGACTCATGGGCACGTATGAACACGCCAGGCGTTGGAGAGGGCAACTGGGCATGGAGATTCAAAGCCTCAGACCTGAGCAAGCAGTTGTCAGACAGGCTTCTTGAGACATCAAAGCTCTATGGAAGATATACTCCAATACCGGAGAAGAAGAATTCTGAGGAGAAGTAATCATACGACGAGTCGAATCAATGCTGGAACATTTAAAATAGCATAAGGAGAATTATAATATTGAGAACAATATTTGCATATTTATTTGCCTTTCTGGGCATCATCCTGTGTACTCCGTATCACCTGTATCTGTACCTTCTGGCTAAGAAGGATCAGGAAAAGGCGTACCGCCACGCCCAGAAGCTGGTCAAAGGCTTCTTTGGAATAGTCCTGTTCATATGTGGTGCCAAGTGCACTGTCATAGGTCTGGAACGGGTGCCCAAGGATCAGCCTATTCTGTTTGTCGGCAACCACAGAAGCTTCTTCGATATACTGTGCTGTCACAACGCACTGGACAGGCCTCTGGGATTTATGTCCAAGGACGGAATCCTGAAGGTTCCTATCCTTCCATGGTATATGAAGGACATAGGATGTACATTTCTTGACAGATCCGACCTGAAGAAGGGACTGGAGACTATCATGCAGTCGGCTGATATCGTAAAATCCGGACATTCCATGATGGTATTTCCTGAAGGACACAGAAATGACGGCGAAGAACTTCTTCCTTTCAAGGACGGAGCGTACAAGATCGCACAGAAGGCTGGATGTCCTATCGTACCTGTATCCATATGCGGAACAGACAATATCATGGAGGCCAACAAGCACAACTTTATCAGAAGTCACAAGGTGGTCATCGAATTTCTTGACCCTATAGACATAAACGGAATGAAACCAAAGGAGCGCAAGGAGGTTCTCGAAACCATTCCAGGGCTCATTCAGAAAGCAAGGGTTAAGAATCTCCCCCTTGCAACAAAAAAGTGATAAGGATATAATAGTCAGACGACACAATATTTTCAGGAGGAACTTAACATGGCATGGTGGATATGGTTGATAATCATACTGGTTATCGTTGTCGGTATATTTGTTGCACTGTATATAGTCGGCAACAAGATGCAGAAAAAGCAGTCAGCACAGAAAGAAATGATGAAGGAACAGGCACAGCCTGTAACAATGCTTGTCATCGACAAGAAGATGCTTCCTATGAGGGATGCAGGATTGCCTAAGATAGTTATGGAACAGACTCCAAAGCGTTATCAGAAGGCTAAGATGCCAATCGTAAAAGCTAAGATCGGACCTCAGATCATGAACCTCATCTGTGATGATGGTATATATGATCAGATGCCTGTACGCGGCGAGGTAAAGGCTATGGTCAGCGGAATCTACATAATCAGCGTCAAGAACGTCAGAGGAAAGGTCGTTGAGAAGCCTGGCAAGAAGACATTTGGCGAAAAGCTCCGTGCAAAGCAGAGAAAGTATCAAAATATGTACGACAAAGATATGGCTGAGACAAAACTTAGTAAGGAGCAGAAGGCCGATGCCAAAGCTAAGGCAAAGGCTGAAAGAGAAAGAGAAAAGAAGATCCAGAAAATGTAATATTCAGTACAGAGATAAGGAGGTTGCCCATATGAAAGATCATCATGTCAGCCTCCGCAATTCAGGAATCGCCGTTCTGGCACCTGTGTGTATGGTGTTTATCCAGGATGGCACATCTGCAATTGTCCAGATACTGTGCAAAGACAACAGAGATATCGGTACACTGGTATCTCTGTTGTCTTATATAACAGCCATTATCCTGGCATTATATCTGTATATATCCAACCCATGGATATTTACAACATCTGACGACCATAAACATAATGTCATAAGAAACATGAAAAAAAACCGCCCAGAAATGGACTCTTCTCCAAAGATATCTTCAATTCTGCGCGGTTTTATTGTATTTTTACTGATTCTTGCCGCCGGCCTGTCTCTGCAGCTGTTTTCCACCGGCATTCTCAACATCATTGATTTTTACAGACCAGATCTCATGGCATCCTACAAATCAATGGTAAGCTCATCATTCTCCCTTGACAATGGATTACTCCGTATACTAACCGTAATGTTCATCGCCCCTGTGGCAGAGGAACTCATATTTCGCGGGATATCTCTACAGTCATTTCAGCGTGCATTTACGTTCAAGCACTCAAAAGCAGCTTCAGTACTTGCTTCAGCTCTGTTGTTTGGCGTATTCCACGGCAATATCATCCAGTTCTGTTATGCTCTTCCGGCAGGTATTCTGCTAGCGATGCTCACCGACTGGTCAGCATCCCTCACACCAGCAATAATCCTCCACATAATCACAAATATGTCTTCATACCTGGTGAGCGGATATGATACAGCCTCGTTACTCCTTACATCTCAGACGGCATACATATCATTTGTCGTAATTGCCGGTGTTCTCTTTACCGTCTGTTTCATTTTGTTATATATATTGATGACACATGCGCATTCACACAAGACACCCTAACTTTGGATATATCTGATCTATCAAACAAAATATCTTGACATATGATACACATACACCTTCTCATCCGGATCCTCATCATATCCAGAAAGTTTCACAATGTTTTTGAGAACAAAATATCTGCTGTCGCGCATGACCTTTTGATACTCAAATGTCGGATAGTATAACATCAGGTATATATCCCTCGGGCATCTGCTGACAGAGTCTATTATATTGTCTATAACCGATCTGAATATTTCAGCTGAAAACGGATTGAAGAAGTAAAAATAATTGTCGCCATCCGCAATTTCATACTCCTGAGCCGGCATATTATAAAACAGCATTCTATCTTCCTGATCATAGAATCTTTTCTGATACCCAGCCGCATTTTCAAGCAGCTTGTCGTACACCTGCCTGTCTGCCTCTATACCAGTGGTCCTACAGTAATGTCTGGAGTTGCCATAGAACAACACCCTGCCAAGTCCGCAGCCAAAATCCACCAGGGTATCCTCTGGTTCCATTGATACCATATCAAATATCGTCACAAGATCTCTGTAATATGTAGCCTGATATATATTATTGTCCTCTGTGGGCCGTTCAGCCCCGATACATTCCATCGTGTCTATCGACAGGAAATCGTCAAATGCTTTGTCACCATTCATACGCTGCCCCTTTCCGGCTACTGCTCCACCGAAATCCTTAGAACGTTAAACGACAGGCAGTCATTGCCGTAATCCATGATATATACAATGGCTATATTCACTCCTGTATCCGTCTTTTCCATCTGATATCCCTCAGTGAGTATGCTCATGGGAATGAATCCTGCGGGTGTTGAGTAATATGCATCCACCGTCTCCCCCACTTTAAAAGACATCTCCGAACTGACATCGCCTTTCTTTGTGAGTGAAAGACTATCTGCATCAAACTTAAGAAGGTTCTTGACTGGCTTATCCAGATCTTCATAATACTCATCATATTTCAGATAAAATATACCATTTTTCTCATGGAGGTTGCCATTTGTGACAAGCTCTATGGGCTCGACTGCACTCTCGTCCCTATTGCTCTTCTGCTCACCAACAACTTTGACCATAACGTTATTTATCATATTATCTTTCCTTCGCCATCTCTATCAGGGTTGTAACCAGCTTTCCAATGTCGTAGCCCTTTGCATTCCAGAGCATAGGGTACATGCTTATGCCGGTAAATCCCGGAAGAGTGTTTATCTCATTAAATACAACTTTATTTGTGCCTTTTTCAAGGAAGAAATCAACCCTTGATAGCCCGAATCCATCAAGTGCACGGAATATCTTTACAGCATCCTCTCTTATCTCTGCCTCGATCTCGGCAGGTATGTCTGCACCGATTACTGTCTTCGACTCAGCATTGTTATATTTCGCATCAAAATCATAGAACTCTGCTGCCGCAAGGATCTCTCCAACTCCTGAAGCCTGTGTATTGTCCTTGTATCCAAGAACTCCGCACTCAAGCTCACGGCCTACTATCGTCTCCTCGACAAGTATCTTGTTGTCAAACTTTACAGCCTCCTCAAGGGCACTCTTCAGGCTCTGTCTATCCACAGCCTTGTTAACACCCTTTGAAGATCCAGCCTTTGACGGCTTTACAAACACGGGGTAGTCAAGACCTGTCTCAACTCTGTCCATAGCCGCATCCAGATCGCCAAAGTCCTCCGCCAGAACCGGCACAAACTTTGCCTGTCTTACACCTACGTTATCCACTATTATCTTGGTGTAGAACTTATCCATGGACGCTGCCGATGCTAAAACTCCGCATCCGACATATGGAATATCGGCCATCTCAAACAATCCCTGTATAGTTCCATCCTCACCGTACATTCCGTGAAGTACAGGGAATATCACATCAACTCTCTGCCTCTCCACCTTATCTCCGTTCAATATGAGCAGTTCCTTCGTTGTATCCGGGGATATAACAGCTGTCACCTTGCCGTCTCTCCAGCTTCCGTCAGCTATACTCTCTATATTATCGGCTCTAAGCCATTTTCCTTCTTTCGTGATTCCAACCAATGTCATATTATACTTTTCTGTGTCAACTGCCTTTGCAACAGTCTGAACAGAAATGCAGGAAACCTCATGCTCTGATGATCTTCCACCAAATATTACTACTAGATTCTCCTTAGCCATAGCAAATGCTCCTTATACTTTAATCTGCAGTGTCCCGTAAAATCTGCCAAGCACACTACAGGTCAAAGTATAACACCTGATGCCCTATTTATCCAGTTTTATCTATCATCCTTATTTGTCATGCTTATCATGTTTATCTGTCAACAAGACTCACATCCAATGTATTGTAAAAACCCGCCGGACATTCCTCCCCGCAATCATCAAAATATTCGTAAGAAAGCTGTGAATTTGAATCCACGTCCGCCCCCATCTCATACGCCACACTCTGAGCTATCTCATCAATCCTGCTCATTGCCATATTCAGGTTACGCCGCATCTCCACATAACTGTATCTGCTGCTGTAATCATCACCCAGCCACTTTTCCACCTCATCCAGTATGACATTTCCCACGCAGCTTGCTACCTTTTCATCTTTCTCCGAATCTGTTCCATCTCCATCATAGTTAACCTTTATCCGTATCATTCCATTGCCGTCTGAGCTGCCATTATTGTACATGACTGCATTTGACCGTATCTCCTTAGCAAGCCTGTCCCTGTAATTTCTCACATACGATACCTGTCCAACTATGGCTCCACCTATAACACCTATCACAACACCAAGCAGCGCTGCCCTGAACATTCTCCACATAAAACAATACCTCCTACACTTGAACATTATTTTCCATGATCTCCTGCGATCACCTATCCTGATCCTGCTCTCCCTTTCTGAGTGAAGCCAGGCAGCGTCCTTTGTAATGCGTTTTCAGGTATTCTTTTGTATTGTTCTCCCCCACCTTATCAAGTACATCTCCATCCACCACGACCGTAACATAACTCGTGGCGAATTCATTTTCCAGTTCGTCACACACCATACCTAGAACCTCATAGTTCTCTGCTGCGACATATTCCACATGGCTCGTGTCCAGCCGGTTTGAGTGCTCATCATTGTATATTTTTCTGACCGACTCAAACGAATCAGCCTCCACACTGTATATCTTCTCCTTAGATGCCCCAGCACCATCCTCCCCTATCTCAGGGATCACTAGAGTATACTTCAGCTCATTCCCGGCTTCATCAATGCGTCCCGTTTCCTCTATTACTATAACATTTGCATAATCCACATCCTCCACAGATTCATATGCACATGATGTGCACGTATACATTCCAATAACACACGCCATCAGCAAACTACACATCCTCAGGTGTCTTTTCAGATTGACCGCCAGAACTGGAAGCAGGATAGACAGCGGTATATCTATGAGAAGCAGATACCCAGGTATCAGCCTGTACAATCTGTCCACAGAACCAGCACTGTGAAGATACACACACACAGCAAACGAAACCACTACCCATATCCATTTCCACAGCAAAGGATGACGCAATGAATTATTATCAATGGTCTTAAACGCACATGCCACATGAGGCGCAAGAGACATCATCCCCCACACTACCAGTAAATAGCAGACAAGCATCAGAGGCCTCATTCTCACACCTCCCGGCAGTTCCATTGCCCCAACTATATATAGTATATTCTTGCGGTTTGAACCAAGCGCTCCTATACCCAGAGTTAAAACCACTATTATAGAACCAATAATGCCTATTACCATGGACACCCCAGACACCACTGCAAGCATACCCCTGCATCTGTTTTTTACATCCATGTAGATCATAACCACCATCTCCATGAATGAGAATCCCAGAAAAAGCAATCCACCTCTGGTCATAACCCTGTTTATCGTGCAATTTATTCCATCCTCATCTGAAAACATCCAATACGCGCTCAACTGGGACAGTTCAACATTTTTGAGGCTCATAGCCAGAACTATCACAGCCGACATTGCCGTGAACCAGAACACAGCCTCTGAAAACCTCACAACTCCCCTGAGTCCCCGACGTCCTATATACACAGCAGCCAGCAGTACTGGCACTGCAACGGCAATCCCCCCATATCTCCGCAGCACCAGTCCCCTTGCCGCTTCTGCAACTATAAAGGTCAAAATTCCGGCTTTTGCAGCCATTCTCCCCTCATAAATCAATGCAATAATGACATTTTTCTGTTTTTTTGCCGACTTAGGCTCATGGAGTGAAAGTCGTCCATACGCTATATATAGTATTATCACATAAGCAAAAGCCATACTTAGCATTAAAAAAAGTGACACAATTATACAATTTCTTCCATAGACCGTCGGGGTTATTGTAGTTACATATAGCATTGTCCCCGTGAGCATCAGGGTAGAAAATTTAAAAAAGGCTTTAAACGTCACATTTTGTTTATCATCAAGCACAAAATCACCTCTTTCTGACCAGGCGCCGCCTCTCATCCGGTCTGCTCCAGGCAGGTCTGTGCACCATCTTTTTTATAGGTGACCGAAGTACAAAATCCTGCCCATCATCACCGATATATCCACAGGACACCACAGGTGACAGATATGGTATGCCAAAGCTGTCCAGAGAAGCGAGATGAAACGTCAACATGAGCATAGAGAGAAGGAAACCAAGTATACCATATACAGCGCTGGCAAGTATTGTCACAAACTTGAGCAGACGGAACACCGAGGCAAAAGCCTCATTCGGAATCGCAAACGAAGCAATGGCGGTGAGAGCTACAACTATAACAACGATCGTGCTAACGATTCCCGCTTCGACCGCCGACTGACCTACGATCAGACCACCGACAACCCCTATGGTATTTCCAAGCTGGCTCGGCAGCCTTATCCCCGCTTCCCTGAGAAGTTCAAACAGCAGTTCCATTATCAGGACTTCCACCACCACAGGAAACGACAGCTGACTTCTTGCATCGGCTATCGCATATAGCAGTTTATCCGGTATTATCTCTCTGTGATAACAGGTTATCGCTATATATAGCCCCGGTAGTCCCACAGCTATAAATGCCGCCAGATATCTTATCATTCTGGCAAATGTGGCGACATGCCACCGGTTGTAATAATCATCCGATGTCTGAAAAAGAGTGTTCAATGTGGCGGGAGCTATGATGACCTCCGGTGAATTGTCAAACACGACAACAACTCTCCCCTCCACCAGCGCCGCAGCAGCCTTGTCCGGCCTGGTGGTGGACTGGTATATGGGAAATATCTCCATCCAGCTCTTCTCCATGAGATGTTCAGCCATACCGCTGTCAAATATCGCATCTATACTGTACTTATCTACTTCTTTTCTGACTCTGTCCACAAGGTCAGGTCTTGCTATATCCTCAATATACATCACACCGTACTGAGTTCCAGATCGGACTCCTATGGTTCCCTGCTCCAGCTTCAATCCAGTGTCCTTAATTCTTCTTCTTATAAGAGCCGTGGATGTTCGGAAGTTCTCATTGAAGCTGTCCCTTGGTCCCCTCATCCCTCCCTCCGTGGAGCTTTCTTCTATCCCCCGCACAGGAAAATGTTTGGATGATATGACCATCGCCTTATTACTTCCTGACACGAACACAGCGGTATCACCTTTAAGTATGGACTCCGTTACTGAATCAAAGTCATCCTCCTCCGTGAAATCCGCTGTCTGGCTTTCAACTTTCACTATCCTGTCCCACAGATTTTCCCTGTTAACTGGCGTGTGTCTCCACTCCCAGGTTACCGGTTTTATCAAAGTGTTTTCTATAAGTTCATGGTCGCATAACCCATCGATGTACACTACATACACAGACACTCCATCATAGCAGTCCTCCCTGTCAAGAACGAACTCCTTCTCAACGATATCTCCCCATTTATCAAATATTGTCTTTATATTTGTGATGTTTTCCTGAATATTTCTACTGATTTCTGCCATTGTATCGTTATTCCATTTCCAAGCTTTATGTCAGCTATTTGTTTTCTTATATTCTATATTTTCCATACCTCATTTCTTTATTCATATATCATGGCAAAAAAATAAACGCACATATGCTTCACTGCATATAGTGCGTTTTTACTGCGTTTGCGATCACTATTTTTTCCTGATCATATATATGTTTTCTGGTAACTTCCTTAGCCCTGTCCTCATCTCCCTGAAGTATCGCTTCAGTCAGAGCCTCATGCTCAGCGACAAGCTTGCTGTGATGGTTCAGATCCTTGACGTATTCAACCCGGTACCTGTACACCTGCTCTCTCAAAGTCTGGGATATACTCACAAGCCTGTCATTGTCTGTCGCCTCATACACAACATTGTGAAAAGCCACATCAGCATCTACTATAGCCGACAGATCCCTGGTCTCAACCGCCTTCCTGAACGCCTCACAGGCTGTTTTCAACTGTTCCCGCCCGGCATCATCTATTCTTCTGCACGCCAGCTCAGCAGCCAGTTCCTCCAGAGCCATCCTTATCTCCAATGCATCCTTCAGATTCTTCTCAGTTATGCGGGCAACCTCGGCGCCCTTTTTCGGAATCATAACAACCAGGCCCTCAAGTTCAAGCATCCTCATAGCCTCCCTCACGGGAGTTCTGCTGACTCCAAGACTTTTTGCCAGATGCATCTCCATAAGACGCTCTCCCGGCTTAAACTCACCATGTATTATCGCCGTTCTGAGAGCATTAAACACAACCTCGCGCAACGGGAGATATTCATCCATGTTTACTTTCAGATCCATATATTACCTCTCTCTGTTATACGGCATCACTACACACGCCTGCTGAACCAGCTTCATATCTGTCAGACAGCAGACAGCTTCCTGTGCCATATCCTTATCTTCAAACACGCCAAACACTGTAGGTCCACTGCCGCTCATCATTGCGTTCATAGCACCTTTATCTATCATTATATTCTTTATCTGTTCTATCTCTGGATATTCAGGTATAGTCACCGTCTCCAGTACATTCTCCATTCTGTCAGTCACACCTCTCAGATCACCGCGCTCCAAGGCAGCCACCATTCCATCTATGTCTGGATGTCTCTCAAGCTCCGAGGCCTTCAGATTCTGATAAACCCATTTTGTCGACACGCTCACAGGCGGTTTTGCTATAGCTATATAGCAATCCGGCATCGGTGCGATTCCCGTAAGGATTTCTCCGATTCCCTCCGAGAGCGCAGTTCCCTGCATTATACAATATGGGACATCAGCCCCTATCCTGACTCCCAGTTTCATAAGCTCCCCCTCTGTAAGTCCCAGATCAAAAAGCTTATTCATCGCAACAAATGCCGCTGCAGCATCAGTACTTCCACCTGCCATACCTGCAGCAACCGGTATCCTCTTGTCAAGGCTGACTTTCACACCTCTTGTTATACCATAGGTACTGCGTACCAGCTCACAGGCTTTATATATTATATTATCTTCCGTGGCTGGCAAAACATCCGAATTGGATTCTATAACAATAGATCCTTCTTTTGTGTCACAAAATGTCAATCTATCGTACAGCTGTACAGTCTGCATTATCATTTTTACCTCATGATAACCATCCTCTCGCTTCCTCACAACATCCAGTCCAAGATTTATCTTTCCATATGCGTTTAACGAAATCTCCATATATCTTCTCCATCTGTTATTTTACTCGGTTTTTCATCACTTTTTTCTTACCGAATAGCCGAATTTACCTATTTTCTTTCCAAGTTCAAAATACTCACCGTGTGAATACGCCACCAGTCCTGTGCTATTGAGATTGAACTTTCCAGTGCTGTCCATGTATTTCTCGCTGATCTGAACTCCCACGACCTCAGCGATAAACATGTCGTGTGAACCGAGAGGTATGATCTGCTTAACCTTGCACTCTATGTTCACCGGACTCTCCTCTATTCCTGGGCAGGACACATTTACCCCTTTACACTCATGAAGCTTCATATCCTTGAATTTATCCACATCTCTGCCCGATTTCACTCCACAGTAATCCGTTGCAAATGTCAGATCCTCAGTGACAAGATTGATGGTAAACTCGCCAGTCTCTTTTATTATGTCATAGGAATATCTCTCAGGTCTCACCGATATCGACACCATTGCAGGATCGCTGCATATAGTTCCCGCCCATGCTATAGTGACTATATTGGCTTTCTCCCCCGGTCTTTGGCAACTCACCATCACTGCCGGTACCGGATACAACATATTTCCTGGTTTCCAACTCTGTTTTGACATATCTTTACCTCTTTCCTGTTATTATTGCATACCGCTGCTATATCTGTTCTGTCTTTCATCGCCGTGAAAATGTCCTTATATATGTATGCATTCCTAATCTGACGGGGAACACCACACCGGGTATCTCCCCGTCATATCACAAGCCATCAATTCAACACCGTATATTCTATGCTTTATAATACATGGCAGCCAGCCAAAATACAACATTCCAAATCTCAATCTTTTATCATATACATTGACAGCGAATTTACTATTACAATATGTAAGGCCATCTCAAACGTTACATACCAAGATACTCCGCCGCAAACTAAAATACACGCCGGACCTCTGATAATATACGATGATATATGCTCAGTTATCCAGCGTGCCGTCTTCGTCACTCCAAATATTCTTTTATTATACCCAACGCAGCACCACTGTCATCCGAGACAACATACACTACAAAGTTATCGTGGATATACAGCACAGCATTGTCCAGTCTGCTCACATCAGCCGGCTTGCTGCCTATATACATCTTGACACTGTCATCTCTCCTGACCGTCAGCCGGTCAAATATTACCGACGCAGATCCGGCAGATGACGCTTCAAAAACAGCCATCTCCTCAGCAGTAGCACCCGTGGACATATACACATCCCCATCGCTCACCATGCTGCTGTCGATCCCATAATACTTAAGAGCCCTTTCCAGAGATATCTCTTCCACAGAATCCTCAAACTTCACTCCGTCCGTCAGTTTGCCCGACAATGTATGCACATCGGGCTGGATAACTTCCTGACTGTCGCTCCCCCCACAACCTGTAAGGCCACACATGGCCAACACTCCTACGAGCAACATCATTATCTTTCTGACCATACTATCTCCGTTTCCGTCTATTACACCTGTCGGTTTCTCTGTCTATATCCCAACTTACACATTGTTCTTTATATAGTCTATGATCTTCTGACTATATTCTTTGTTAAAATGTATGCCGTCTGTTCCCACATCATCCGGAAGCACACCGTCTACAGCAACACTGCTCGCTATATCAAGATACTTGACATTGTCATACTCCCGGCACAGCTCCTGAAGGGCCAGGTTGAATCTGTCAACCGCCGGATTGTTGTACACCGAATCCTCCGATGACAACTCCGCAGACACTGGCAGTATGGACATGACGTATATGTCCGCTGCCGGCTGAAGTGCGGTTATCTTATCAAGAAATGTTCTGTACGCGGTTATGAATCTCTCCTTATACCATCCAAGTTCACCTGTTCCAAATGATATATATATGCTGTTGTAGTTAGTCTTTGAAAGCATGTCCGGAACCGTTATCATCTGTCCCGAGCCAGTATCCACGATCTTACTGCTCTCAACCGTTTCTATGTCCAGATTTCTTGTAGCACACACATCCCAGTCCGCCAGATCACTGTAAAGCCCAAGCGTCTCCGCCCTGGAATCTCCCACCAACAGCGATGATGCAAAATAGCTATCGTCCACAATCTCATATGAAGGTGCCGAACTTTCATTTATGCTCTCTGATGTACCACCCTCTGGTCTCACCTGTTCCTGTCCGTGAACCTCTTTTCTGAGATTTCCCTGTCCAATGGCACACACAAATACAATCAAAACCGCAAGACCGATGACTCCGTTCAGAAGTCGGTTATTTTTATGATATCTGTTATTATTCTTAGTCACTTTGACCTCCGAGTAATATACACAATTTCCAACACAAAATAAATATACCGGAGATAGTATATCAATTAATGATAAAATAATCAAGAAAACCTTTTTGAGAGAGCATTTTCAATATCTTTTTCACTATTAAAAGATAGACACTTTATTTTCAACGTGGTAGTATTGTAAATAGTTATTATATATAATGTAGAGGAGAATATTATGAACACAATTGCACGTACTATTGATTATAAAGGGGAAACCTGTATTGAACTTATATCCGGAGACTATCGTGCCCTCATCGCTCCATTCAACGGAAGTAATGTGATGAAACTCGAGAACACAGCTCTGGATATTGATGTTTTCAGAAACGATCCTGAACTCACACCTGCACAGCTCAAAGCTGCCGCCGAGATATACGGTATGCCTACCCTGTATCTTCCAAACAGACTTTCACACGGCAATCTCAAGACATCAGACGCAATGTATCATTTCCCATGCAACGATCCTCTTGGCAACCATCTCCATGGTTTCCTTCATCTGAGAAACCACGATGTCAAAGAAGTGACCGCAGACGGCAACAACGCTATAGGAAAGACATCTTATACATATGATGAAAACGACGAATTCTTCTCCACATACCCTGTAAGCTTCAGAGCAGACTTTACATTTACACTTACACCAGAGGGACTCAACTACGAATTCACCCTCACCAATCTATCCGACAGACAGATGCCTTACGGAGTATGTAACCACGTAGCATTCAAGGGACCATTTACAAGCTCAGGCAAGGGCGAGGATGTGCGTCTCTGTGTCCCTGTAGGAGACAAATGGGAACTGGATGAGCACGCAATTCCTACAGAGAAAAATCTTCCTATCACCGACTATGATCTTCAGTACAAGAACGGAACCATGATTCCCGTTCTCAAGGACATAGATAACGACCTTTACACCGCTGAGATGAACGAGCTCGACGGCAAGCCATTCTACGGAGTATATATCACAGACACTGCCACAGGCAAAAGGATCTGCTACGAAGTCGATGACACCATGAAGTTCTGGATCATGTGGAATGACCACGGTGACAAGGGTTACTTCTGCCCAGAGCCAATGAGCTGGAACATTGATGCTCCTAATCTCTCAGGTGATCCTTCTGTTACAGGCTACACAGAGCTTGCACCAGGAGAGTCCAAGACAGTCAGAGAAAGGATATTTACAACAGTTCAGTAATACGATCTGCATATAGACCCAAAGGAAAGGAACGATCATTCCAGGATCAGAGTTTTATATCAAGCTCCATGCCAGGGACGGTCGTTCCTTTCATCTTATTAATTATATTTACGTTTCATTGTCTTATACCTTTTTTTATAATAAAATAAAACTAATAAAAACCATATGTATATTTAATATTAATAGGTTTATTTTGTACAGCTGCAACGTTTATTGTGACTGTACACTAACTCATTCGAGGGAGGAATTTCATGAAAAAATTTTTATTTTTATCTATCGTCTTCTGTTCTCTGTTCTGCTTTAATGGGGTATGCGCAATGGCGGATGAAGGGGATGACCCCGACACTTACTATGTCACGCTTGATGCCGCAGGCGGCAATATATCCGGGGAAGAAAGCATCGAGCTTTCTCAGGCTAAAGAAGACTTTCAGGACATAGACTTGTCCGAATACATCCCTGAACGTGATGGATTTACTTTCACAGGATGGTACAACAAGTCTAAAAAAGTAACCAGCATAAAGAGCTCATATTTCACTGACAAATCAAGCAGGCTTGTCATCACTGCCATGTACACAAAGGACAGCTACTCCGGGGAAGGGCTTACATTCACCCTTGATGCAAACGGAGGAACCATCAGCGATGCAGAAAGCGGAACCTACGATTTTGACGTTGCCGGCAAATCATACGGCATCGCGTTGGCAGACTACACCCCCGAGAGGGAAGGATACGAGTTCACTGGCTGGAACACAAACGCTGACGGCTCTGGCAAAAATATAAGTATGATATACTACAGCGATTTTGAAAAGGCAGACGATAACGGCTACAATTATACTGATCCTGACGACAATACCAGCAAGAGAAACCTGACTTTCTATGCCCAGTGGGAAAGCGATTCTTCAAAGGGCAAGATCACCATTGGCAAGAAAAGCTGGGATTCCCTTCAGGCTGAGATATCATTTGACACTTACTACAAAAAAGCCGTAAAGGTAACCATATCAGCAGACAAAGATGCAAAGATCGGCTACATCATAAGCGGGGAGCAGCTTTCCGAGGATGCTCTGGCAAACGGTTCATTTACCGAATACGGTGGCGCTTTCACCGTAGGCGATGACGGATCATATGTGATATATGCACAGATAAAGTCAGGCGATAAAACATCATACATATCATCAGAGGGCTTCACCATGGACACAAAGGCTCCTGCATTCAATGGGATAACCAACGGCTCTGTTTACTGCTCAGCCGTAGATGTCACACTCATTGAGGATAACCTGGACAAACTGACAGTCAACGGCAAAGAAATTACTTTGGATGATTCAATGTCATTCAAGCTTTCACCTGCAAAGGGTGTGCAGTCATTGGTAGCCACGGATAAGGCCGGCAACAAGACGGAGATATCAGCGACAGTCAACAAAGATCACGTTGCAGCCCCGGACGACAGCAACTGCACAACTCCTATCGTCTGCAAATACTGTGGAAAAGAGCTGTCCAAGGCTCATTCTGAGCACAAGCTCAGCAAATGGAAGAACAACGGCAACGGAACCCATTCAGCAACCTGTCAAAACAAAGACTGCGGTTACAGAGTTACCCAAGACTGTTCTGGGGGAAAAGCAACCTGTACAGAAAAAGCTGTCTGTGCCGTCTGTGGCGCCAAATACGGTCACAAGAGCAAGACAAACCACACAGCCCTGAAGAAAGTAGACGCCGTTGCAGCCACTGCTTCAAAAAGCGGCAATATAGAATACTGGTACTGCTCGGCCTGCGGCAAATATTTCAGTGACAGCAAGGGCACTAAGAATATTAGCAAAGGTGACACAGTTATAAACAAACAGGCACCTAAGATTACAGGAGGCAATGACGTAAAATGGAAAAAATCCAGCAGCGACACGCTTAAGTTCCGCTCAGATGCTGATATTGCCGACTTTGTATGCGTACTTGTGGACAACAATGTTATATCCCCGACATACTACACCAAGAGCGAAGGAAGTACTATAATCGAGTTGAAATCCTCATATCTTGATACGCTCAGTGCCGGAAAGCACACGCTCACAATACGTTCAACCACGGGTGATGCGGTCGCAACTTTCTCTATAGAGGAGAAACCGACCACAACAACTCAGGCGACTACACAGACAACCACAACCGCCACAACCCAGGCGACTACGCAGGCAACCACGGAAGCAACAACCGATTTTATGCCTTACACAACAGAGCGGACAACTACCGAATACACAATGCACGAGTACACTACAAGGGCAAAGCGCACCACTGAGACCACAACTGAAGTGACAACGGAGCGCAGTTCAAAACAGATAAACAACTATAAGTCAAGCGACACTGTGGATAAGAGAAAAAGCCGTGTCCGCAACCTTCAGCTTGTCATATTAATAACTGTACTTGCAACTATTCTTGCATCGTTCATTATCATACTCATTTCCGGCAGAAAGAAATAGGCAGCCGGAGCAATATAAAAGCCACCGGAGAATGGTACTTATCCACCTGTCGCGCAGACAGGCCCATCATTCACCAGTGGCTTTTATTATTATATCTCTATCGATTCCCTATTATTCTGTACTCTCCGTCGTATCTGTGCCATTATCCACAGTTCCGCCAAGATACCACTCACCGTCTTTCTCGTAACATATAATGTCCATATCCATCTCATACGGAGAAGTCTGTCCGTCATATGTCAGCATGATTGTTCCCCTAACAGGAACCACATATCCCTTTTTCACGCCCGCTTTATCAGCTGTCTTACTGTATAATGCCTGACTCACAGCATCAAGCTCCTTCGGCGATGCCTCCCGGCCTTCAGCCGTTGTGTACTCAAGAGTATACTGTATCCCATTTTCATTGTACGTCTCAAATATCTTGACGAGCGTATTTATAGAGTCGTCATCCACAGCTTTCCGATCCATGACACTCTTCACCTTATCGACATCCGTATTCTCAAGACCCGACATATAAGTGTCTACCAGCTTTATGCTTTTTGACTTTCCTGTACTAAGTCTTGTCACTGCAAGATACACAACCACAACTATAACTGCCAGCAATACCGCAGACAGAGCTATCGCAACTTTCTTTTTCTTCTCCTTCGCAAGCTCATCCGCTACCTGGACGTCCCTGTCATCAAATCCCATATCCGATGCGCCGCTGCCGCCAACATACACACGTTCCTGCTTATTTCTTTCATTTTCATATGATATATTATTCTGATCACTAGCATTTCTCATACGTCAAAACTCCTGTTCTTTCTATTTTCCGGTGAACGATCCGCCTTATTTCCACCAAGCACCTCTACAGTATACCATAACAGGCAATATTCTCAACACATCAAAACCATGTTTCATTATATGATATGCAAAATGCCACCGGCCATCCCATGGCTAGTTTGTACAAATAGAACCATAACTTTGTTGTCTTTTTACGTCATTTATTATATAATCAAACTGTATGGCTGTCTTTTAAGGGAGAAATAGCACAAAGACGATACAGAAGACTTCAGAGGGGGCTTATGAGAGCTATCTGAAAGCGAACATAATACAATTGGAAGGAAGGTATATGCTACATGAAATTTGGTTATTTTGATGATGCCAACAAGGAGTATGTGATCACATCTCCTAGAACTCCTTATCCTTGGATCAACTACCTTGGAACACAGGATTTCTTTTCACTGATCTCCAACACTGCAGGAGGTTACAGCTTCTACAAGGATGCACGTCTTCGTAGAATCACAAGATATCGTTATAACAACGTGCCTATAGATATGGGCGGACGTTATTTCTATATCAACGACAATGGTACAATATGGAATCCGGGATGGTCACCGGTAAAGACAGAGCTTGACGAGTATCAGTGCCGTCATGGTATGGGATATACAATCATCACAGGTAAGAAGAATGACCTTAAGGCTGAGGTTACTTTCTTTGTTCCTCAGAACTACGCTGGAGAGGTTCAGCAGGTCGTTCTTACAAATGAAGGCTCAGAGGAGAAGACATTCTCATTCTTCTCATTTGAGGAGTGGTGTCTCTGGGATGCACAGGATGACTGCACCAACTTCCAGAGAAACTTCAGTACTGGCCGTGTGGAGGTTGTCGGTTCAACTATCTACCACAAGACAGAATACAGAGACAGACGTGACCATTTCGCATTCTACACAGTAAATGACGAGATCGATGGCTACGATACAGACAGAGATTCATTCATCGGACTTTACAACGGTTTCCACAACCCACAGGCTGTTGAGGCTGGCAAGGCAAATGATTCATTTGCTGATGGATGGTCACCTATCGCTTCACACTACAAGAAGATCACTCTTGCTCCAGGCGAGACAAAGACTCTTGTATTTATACTTGGATATGTTGAGATGCCTGTTGACCAGAAGTTCGAGGCTGACGGCAAGACTATCAACAAGGTAAAGGCTCTCGAGATGATCGAGAAGTACAACACACCTGAGAAGGTTGCTGCAGGTCTTAAGGAACTCAAGGAGCACTGGAACAGACTCTTAGGCATCCTCAACGTTAACACTCCTGATGACAAGGTAAACCGTATGGTAAATATCTGGAATCAGTATCAGTGTATGGTTACATTTAACCTTTCACGTTCAGCTTCATACTTCGAGTCAGGTATCGGCCGTGGTATGGGATTCCGTGATTCCAACCAGGATGTACTCGGATTTGTTCATCAGATCCCTGACCGTGCAAGAGAGAGAATCATCGATATAGCTTCAACACAGTTCCCAGACGGTGGATGCTACCATCAGTACCAGCCACTTACCAAGAAGGGTAACGCAGATATCGGTGGAGACTTCTCAGACGATCCATTATGGCTGATCCTTTCTGTATCAGCTTACATCAAGGAGACAGGCGACTGGGGCATCCTTGACGAGATGGTTCCATATGACAACGATATGTCAATTGCAAAGCCTATGCTTGACCACCTCAAGGTTTCATTCTACAAGATTGTGAACAACCTTGGACCACACGGACTTCCACTTGCAATGAGAGCTGACTGGAACGATTGTATCAACCTTTCATGTTTCTCAGACACACCAGGTGAGAGCTTCCAGACATACACCAACCCTAAGTTCGCTGCTGAAGGCGGATACTCAAAGGTTGCTGAGTCAGTTATGGTTGCTACACTCTTCACATATACAGGTCCTAACTATGTTGCTATTCTCAAGCACCTTGGAATGGACGCTGAGGCTGATGCTGCTCAGGCTGAGATCGACAAGATGAAGGCCAACATCATGGAGTCAGCATGGGACGGCGACTGGTTCCTCAGAGCTTACGATGCAAATGGTGAGAAGATGGGATCTAAGGAGTGCGAGGAAGGCCAGATCTTCATCGAGCCACAGGGATTTGCTATCATGTCTGACATCGGCAAGGATCAGGGCTGCGACAAGAAGACTCTTGCTGCGATCGACGAGAGACTCAATACACAGCACGGACTTGTACTCAACAACCCAGCATTCACAAAGTATTACATCCAGTATGGTGAGATTTCTACATACCCAGGCGGATACAAGGAGAATGCCGGAATATTCACACATAACAATGCATGGATCATCTGTGCTGCTGCTTACGCAGGTGCTGGCGATCAGGCATTTAAGTACTACTCAGAGATAGCTCCTGCTTTCACTGAGGAGACATCAGATATACACAAGACTGAGCCATATGTATACGGCCAGATGATTGGTGGTAAGGATGCCGGATCTGATATCGGCAAGCCAGGCAACCACTTCGGTCAGGGCAAGAACTCATGGCTGACAGGTACAGCTGCTTGGAACATGGTAGCTATATCACAGTACATCCTTGGTATCTCAGCAGACTTCGATGGTCTGAAGATTGATCCATCTATACCTGCTGCATGGGATGGAATGACAGCTACTCGTCAGTTCCGTGGTGCTACATACGACATCAAGGTTTCTAACCCTGATCATATCAACAAGGGCGTTAAGAGCGTTGTAGTTGATGGCAATGCCATCGAGGGCAATGTTATTCCAGCATTTGGCGACGGCAAGACTCACACTGTAGAGGTTGTAATGGGTTAATGCATTACATATCACAGCTTGCTGTGATACAGATATAATATACATACAAAAAAGACAGCCATCTCTGTTTCAACCACAGAGATGGCTGTTTTTTATGCCCGTCCCTTCCTGGGGACGGAGGTACCTGACCCCTTTCGGGTGGGGACGGAGGTGCCTGACCCCCTTCCGGCCCCCTTCCGGCTACTGGATTAACAACATAGGGTCTACCGGATTTCCGTCTTTTTCTATTGCGAAGTAGAGATTTGTTCCCTCTTTGGTGTAGAACCGGCTTGGCTCGCCAATAGTTCCTACGACATCACCAGCTTCCAGATACTCTCCGAGGGCAACCTTTATATCCTCAAACTGTCCAAGTGTAACTACATAGCCATTGCCCAGGTCAAGTTTTACATAGTTTCCCAGTTCGGAATTGCTTGACACCTCAGCCACCTTACACTTGTATACCGCCTTTACCTCATCGCCGGTCTTTGCCTCGATCACCATGGCAGGGCTGCATTTGTACTCCTTTAATGTCTCAAAGTACACTGTGGTATCCATGCTGTACGGAATTATCACATTTCCAGTCAAAGGCCAGCTTATACTCTCTTTTGGATCATAGCTGAGAGTCTCCTCTCCACCTGTTGCGGCGGACACTGCCTCACTGTCTTCCTGTGTATTCTCAGAATCCACATCACTCTGCCCAGCATCATCTTTAGTTATCTCAGCATCTGTATCTCCGCCATCCAGATCTGCAGCTGAATCTTCTGCATATGTGCTGTCCGCAGTCGCATCACGCTCCACATCATTGCGTGTACCATCCTCTGTGCCTGCATTTTTATCCTTGCCACTTAACGTCTCTTTTGTCTGCATGCCTGACTCAGATGTATCTCCATACGGTGTATTCTGTCCGATCACAATATTTTTTTCCTTTGAATTTGTCTTTGCGTTATAAAGTCCCAGCACCGTCACAAGCACAGCCATGCCTGTGATGAGCGAGATATAGAAGATATTCTTCTTTACTCCGCTTAAAAATTTCTTCATATTCATCACCTCATTTGTAGCATGCACAGATGATCCGGAAATTATACAACTATTGGAAATTTTGTTTTCTATTTTGATACAGTTACCCCTGTGTAATAATATTGGATTATCTCATCATAACTCTCACCATTTGCCGCCAGCAATGCTGCGCCATAGAGTGACATTCCAAGGGAGTTTCCCACACCTACAGTTATCACCCTGTAATCTTCTCCCGGCTTGTCTATATGTACATTTGTGGACTGCAGGCCGAGCTGTCTGCAGAAATCATCCGCATTTATCTCACATCCAAATACATTTACAGTTCTGGCAAATCCTGATGCTGTGGCGTCCGACACCCTGACATCTTCACCACTCTCCGTCTGGCTCTGTGACAGCCATCTGTCAAATGTTTTTCTGAGTCTATCCCCACCGAACATCAATGTTGTTGAAAAATCAGACGCCATCCTGTCAGCGCCGCTGTCCACCTGTCTTAAATACGGAATGTCATATCCATATAACTCTTCCGCACTCACAGTATGTCCAACACTGACTACGTGATACACAGGCAGGATGACCTGTCCATCATATCGGATGGCAACGCCCCTTGTGTTTGACACTGCCGCATGTGAACGTCTTGCCACGTTTCTGTACTCGTCCCCCCATTTTTCCTTCAGCTCCGCATATGTATATCTGATCTCTCGCAGCTCCGATTCATTTATAAGGTCATTTTTCCCAGTCTGAGACGTATCCTGATTTTCCATCTGGTAATACACTCCCGTGCGCAGGACTACAGCCATCGCCTTGAGCATTTCTTCATTCCAGTCGTCCTGCATCATCCCCATGAGCACCGACTCTATATACTCCTCCACGTCCATCAGATCATACTGCCCATCTTCATATACACATACGCTTTTTCCACTGGGTTGTCCCTCCGACAGACTGACCGGATATCTGTATCTGGCATAGATAGAAGAAATTATATATGACAACAACACAGCCACCGCAATACCTATAATGACAGTTCTCAATTTCTGCATATTCTCCCCCCTGTTATGTCTATATCTTCCCGGAAATTAATCACACACTCTCCATAACGGACCCACCACTTCCTGATACTATGTATATCCATTTGTTTTCGATTATATGAATACAGTTGCAAACAGTGTTAACCATCAAAACGACAACTCTCTTTGTGGATAATTTATTGTGCTCTCTCTACGGATAATTTATTGACAAATGGAACATGACATAATATGATAGTAGCGTATTCAAGATTAACGGTTCGATTGCTATATAAGGTAAACTTTTCTTTGGAGTATTCTCTGTAAGATATTCTCTATAGGGTATATTGTAGTGTTTTCATTGAGTACAAAATTTCAACATTTTAGGAGGTACTCGTGATGAAGAACGGTACAGTTAAGTGGTTCAACGGAGAAAAGGGTTATGGATTCATCTCAGACGATGAAACAGGAAAGGACGTATTTGTTCATTTTTCAGCTATCAACGCTGATGGATATAAGACTCTTAACGAGGGACAGAAGGTTTCTTTTGATGTAGAGGCAGATCCAAAGGATGCTTCTAAGGAGAGAGCAACAAACGTAACAGTTGTAGCTTAATTAGCTGGCACTGACATGTGGTTGTAAACCATATCATCATATGACTTAAGGTCATAAAAGAAGCCGGAATACAGATGATTCATTTCATTCTGTATTTCGGCTTCTTTTATTTATGCTTTGCTTCCAAGTGCTTTTTTGCGTGCTCTATATTTTGATCTTATGTATCTACCAGCTACCGACAATTCAGTAGTTTTCCATTTGCTTGTTTTCTTCGTCTTAGAAGAGAGCAGTGAACATGACTCATTCTTGTTGCTAAGACTCCAGCAGAAATAGCTTATGTTGTACTTGTTGAGCTTGCCGAGCCATTTGCCAGTGTATGAGGTGTTTATTCCGCCTCCGCCGCCTGCAGCCGACATTCCAAATTCTGTAACCATGACTGCTATGCCCTTCTTTCTTGCATAGTCGAGTTTTGCCGGCAGATATTTGTTATGACTCCATTCATTTGCATAGAAATGAAGTGAGTACATGATATTCTTGTATCCCTTTATCGGGCTGTTTGCGACTTCATTGTGTGTTCCATCAGATCCGAGCTGCGACCATGTCGGAGTTCCAACTACTATTATCGCATTCTTGTCATATTTCCTTATCACTTTTATGACCTGTGTTGCATATGACTTGATAGATGTCCAACTGCAGCCATTTGGCTCATTGCATATCTCATATATGACATTCTTCTGGTTCTTGTACTTGTTGGACATCGTAGCAAAGAATTTCTTCGCCTGTGCAAGCTGAGTCATAGGATTGCCATCACTCAATATATGCCAGTCGATTATGACATACATTCCTAGTTCTGTGGCATATTTGACTCCTTTGTATATCTGGTTTCTGAGCTGTGCCTGGTTGCCTCCTGAGCAGTAGCCATTGTACTCTGACGTATACATGGCAAGACGAACGGCATTCGCACCCCAGTCATCGCGAAGTGTCTGGAATGCTGCCTTATTCACGTAAGGATATCCGACATCCCAGTTGATGCCATGTGTGCTGACTCCCCTGAGCTGGAACTTTCTGCCCTTTGCATCCACCAGATCCGCTCCCTTCACAGCAAGCCTGCCATGGGTTGCAAGCGGAGTCTTCGCCGCAGCAAATGCATCTGTGTCCGGTCTGACTGCGGTCACCATGAACACCATGACAATTGTCAGCAGGATCGCAGTGAGTCTGCGCCATACTCCTTTTTTCCTCATATGTATTTACCCCCTTTTCATCACATCGTACTATAGATATATTCATCATATCACAGCAGTGGGGGGATTGATAGATGAATATTTATTTTTCACACGCGGATATAATACATGCTACTATTGTCACCACTGTAACCATCACATATATTACAAATCCCGCAAATATACTGCTCATGGCAAATGCAAACCCGCCTGAATGCATGCACACAAAGTCACATGCAAGCATAGACAGCAGGCACAATATCCGCAGCACTAGGCTGACTGTTATGTTTATCGCCTTGACAAATACCGTAACCAATAGGACTGCCACAGACACAGCATATACAAACCAGTACCTTTCTACACTTACAAAACCGCTGTAAACCGATACTCCCTCGACTCCATAAAAGTCCATGCATCTTATAACAAATAAAAGTATAGTGGCAATAGCCAGAATTATATTTGTTCTTTTTCTTGCTCTATCTACGGATACGTCCATATTTTTCTCCTCCCTGTCATCCTTATGATCTTTTAGATTTTTCCATTACTGCTATTTTGATTATACATTCCTTTGCCATGTCATCAACCTAATCATATATAATGTATGTCATGGCAGCTCCCAGCCTACGAAAAACGGGCATCATATGATTTTCACCATATTATGCCCGTTTGTTATTTATTATTTCATTCCATCTGATAATTATTTATCCAGTGAAACCTTAACCTTCTTAAGCTTCCAGATCTCCTTTGCATACTCCTCGATAGTTCTGTCTGATGAGAACTTTCCAGCGCATGCTGTGTTGAGCATAGCCATCTTTGCCCAGCCCTTCTCATCCTGGTATGCTTCGTTAACCTTCTGCTGAGCCTCTGCATATGAATCGAAGTCCTTGAGGATGAAGTATACATCTTCCTTTGTGAGAGAATCATAGAGATCTCTGAATCTGTCCGGATCATCCTTTGCATAAGTGCCATCGATAAGCTGTGTGAGAACTCTTCTTACAGCCTGGTTGTTGTTGTAGATATCCATTGGGTTGTAGCCGCCCTCGCGCTCATACTTCATAACCTCTTCTGCTGAAAGTCCGAAGATAAATGCGTTCTCGATGCCAACTTCCTCAACGATCTCTACATTTGCTCCATCCATGGTTCCAAGTGTAGGTGCACCGTTCAGCATGAACTTCATGTTACCTGTACCTGAAGCCTCTCTTGAAGCTGTTGAGATCTGCTCTGATACATCTGCTGCTGCGAAGATGATCTCGGCATTGGATACTCTGTAGTTCTCTATAAATACAACCTTGATCTTGCCTTCGATTGAAGCATCGTTGTTGACAACATCTGCAACTGAGTTGATGAGCTTGATGATAAGCTTAGCTCTCTTGTAGCCTGCTGATGCCTTTGCTCCAAAGATGAATGTTCTTGGGTACATATCAAATTCTGGCTCTGTCTTCAGTCTGTTATACAGATGCATAACATGAAGAATGTTCAGAAGCTGTCTCTTGTACTCGTGAAGTCTCTTAACCTGTACATCGAAGATCGAACGAGGATCTACATCCACATTGTTATGCTCCTTGATGTACTTTGCAAGACGGATCTTGTTCTGGTACTTGATGTTCATGAACTCATGCTGGCACTTCTCATCATCCACATATACCTTAAGTTTCTTAAGGTGTGAAAGATTTGTGATCCACTCGTCACCGATCTTGTCTGTGATCCAGTTCGCAAGAAGTGGGTTAGCATGGAGCAGGAAACGTCTCTGAGTGATACCATTTGTCTTGTTGTTGAACTGCTCTGGTCTCATCTCGTAGAAGTCCTTAAGCTCTCTCTCCTCAAGGATCTTGGTATGAAGAGCTGCAACACCGTTTACTGAGTAAGAACCTGCAATTGCAAGATGAGCCATCTTAACCTGGCCATCGTACAGAACTGCCATATTCTTAACCTTATCCTGGTTGCCCGGATACATCTCCTGGATCTTGAGAACGAATCTTCTGTTGATCTCCTCAACGATCTGGTAGATACGTGGAAGTAATCTTGAGAACAGCTCGATAGGCCACTTCTCAAGTGCCTCTGCCATGATCGTATGGTTGGTGTATGCACATGTTCTTGTTGTGATATCCCATGCGTCATCCCACTCAAGACCTTCCTCATCCATGAGGATTCTCATGAGCTCGGCAACTGCTACTGTTGGGTGTGTATCATTCATCTGGAATGTCACCTTCTCTGGCAGCTTGTGGATATCCTTGTTGAGCTCCTTGAACTTGAGGATAGCTCTCTGTACTGATGCTGAGATGAAGAAATACTGCTGTCTCAGTCTCAGTTCCTTACCTGCGTAGTGATTATCGTTTGGATAGAGAACCTCGACGATAGTCTTTGCAAGGTTCTGCTGCTCTACTGCCTTCTCATACTCACCCTTGTCAAATGAGTCAAGGCAGAACTCCTGGATTGCCTCAGCATCCCAGATTCTAAGTGTATTTACAACGTTGTTGCCATAACCAATGACTGGAAGGTCATAAGGTACGGCACGAACTGACTGATATCCATCCTGTATAAAGTAGTTTCTGCCATTCTTGTTCTCAACTCTGACATATCCACCGAACTTAACTTCTACAGCGTACTCTGAACGCTTTACCTCGAATGGGTTGCCGTCCTTGAGCCAGTCATCCGGCATCTCTACCTGATAACCGTCTTTGATTCCCTGCTTGAACATACCATACTTGTATCTGATTCCACATCCGTATGCAGGATAACCAAGAGTTGCTAATGAATCAAGGAAGCAGGCTGCAAGACGTCCGAGACCGCCATTACCCAGAGCGGCATCAGGCTCCTGATCCTCTATAAAGTTCAGATCAAATCCTAATTCATCAAGTGCTTCCTTAACTGCATCGTAGTAGGTCAAGTTGATAAGATTGTTACCGAGTGCTCTACCCATAAGGAACTCCATAGACAGATAGTAAACTGTCTTGACGTTCTTCTTCTCATACTCCTTGTGTGTAGCAATCCATCTGTCAATGATGTCGTCCTTTACTGCGTAGCTGACTGCCTGGAATACCTGCTGTGGAGTAGCCTCCTCGATAGGCTTGCGGAAAAGGGTCTTTACGTTAGTAATGACTTCCTTCTTGAAGCCTTCCTTATCGAAATCTGCTAACATCTTCATCTGATTCATTCCCTCCTTGGATAAATAGATATATTTTATTTCCATTTTCACTGTTTCATTTTATCATCAACCCTTTTTTTTAACAATACATGAGAAAAAATTTATTAAATAACGGCATAAAATTAGACTATAGTCAAATAGAATTGACTATATTTTTACATACAATGGTAAGAAATGACTGAAAACATGTGTGAAATACAAGAGTAAATCCATATCCAAACCAGCATACAATCCTTTTGGGAGAGTTTGTCGAAACCTATCGAATAATCAGAAGCCCTATGTTACAATCTCTGTGTTGCCACCCCTATACAGGCAAGGAAAGGGGGATAGCACAATTATGATAAATTTTTTAATCTCCTTTTTAATCTCTGTCGTGGCAAGTATAGTAGCCTACTATATTTGTAAGTGGTTGGACAAAGATAAATAATTGGCAATCAGCCCAAGGAATACGTCGCCTTGCCAAAAGACGTAGAAAACCCCAGTAGCTGCAACTACTGGGGTTTTCGTTCATGCCTAAAAATATAGCACAATGATAAATTTTTTATATCCTTCGCCTATTGGCATTATAGCATATGATTTTATGTAATACAATATACATAAAAAATTTCTAAATTCTATGTCTATATCCTGTATTTCATTAGGCATCCATTGATTGTTTTAAACAATATAACCTGACAACCAATTCTTAGCTTCTTCCATACCCACCTGTTCCAGGCATGCAGCACACGCAAGGCACACCTCCCATGCAGCATGACATGAGGGTACATATAGTACAAAGGTTGTTGCAGAACTTTCCGCCTGTCGGCATATCCATTCCATATCCGGCACCTCTGTCCATGTACCACTGGCGCCCACTCTTGATGGCCTCATAAGCCTGCCTGTATTCCTGATTGCCCGGATCAAGTTCCATCGCACGCTTTATCATCTCCATGGCTCTTATCTGATTGCCAAGTCCAGCGTTGCACACACCACTGTAATAATGCCATCTGGCATCGTGGTTATCTATCTGATTGAGGACGTTCTTCGCCTCCTCATAGCTTCCGCTGTTCATGTAGTTCTTCGCAGCCTGAAAATATCTGGAATCCTTATCATTCGGATCGTAGTCATTCTGTCTCTGATATCCTCCAAAGCCAAATGGGCCAAATCCTCCGAAACCGCCAAATGGATCGTCGTACTGTCCGTAACCTCCTGACGAACCGCCATAAGAGCTCCCACCATAAGATCTACCAGATCCATAACCGCCGCCGTAACCCTGCGAGCTTCCGGTTCCATATCCACCAGCACCACCGTAACTTGCACGGTCGGCCTCACCACTCACAATGGACTTGTACGCCTGCTGTATCTCCTTGAACTTTTCCTCAGCCTCATCCTTGTGGGGATTGTTGATATTTGCATCCGGATGATACTTGCGGCTCAGCCTTCTATATGCTTTTTTCACTTCTTCTTCGCTGGCACCTCTTTTGAGTTCCAGTACCTCGTAAGGATCCTTCATAATCTGTTCCCTATCCTTTTCACCAGACCATTTATAATCGTCTTTGACTAGGTCTAGTGCTATAATCAAGTAATCTTCTATTTGATGACGTTTTTATTTATCTGCATTTTCACCATCTGTATTTTTATCTTCTGCGCATCCACATCTTCTGTTCGTAGTTGCATAATACGCTTCCCATATTCCTGAGTATATTATATTCCTGAGTATTCCTACATTCTCAATAATAGGAAGCATCTCATACTCCTTTGCAAGCGGAGCCACCATCATCATCAGAACGTCCTTCGTCCACTCTGCAAGCTCCTGCCATTTGCCCAGTTCTATGGGCGAATCCACACCCACTGATTGTACATCAACATCCAGCTCATGTGCAAGTCTGCATACAAACGGATTGTAATTTCCTGCTCCTATATCCTTTTCTATATCGTCATATGCATCCATTATGTAGACAAATTTGCCCAGATAATAGCCTATCGTCCTGAGATAAGATTCCCACTCGTCATGAGCCGGTGCACAGATCTCTGCCATGATATTGCCAAAATGCCCCGATAATGCATCCATATCATCAGATCCCGCATCCTCCAGCTCGCTTATCGCCTTGAGGTTCTCCACTATGATGCGAATCTTCTGTGGATAATCTTCCTTGAGTCTCCTGCCATTTTTTCCGGAGAGCAGCACATCTGCATAAAGCTTCCGGGTAAACATATGCTCATCGTCCCAGTCATCCATACATTTATAATAGGTAAGGATCACATTCATGTCAGCAACATAGTCTGTGTACTCATTCTGTACATAAGTATGCTTTGATGCCGGGTGTGCGATGCACCTTCGACTGCCCGAAAACTTCTCCGGTTCATATAGCCCCGTCAGAAGAAGCACCAGAAATGTCATGTCGTAGCTGAGGCTGATCTGTCCTCTGGCACCATATCTGTCCTTCAGCGATTTGCACAGGCCGCAATAATACTTACGGTATTCATCATATTCTTTCATCTTAAGCTCAGGCTGGTTCACCACTATATATCCAAACATCTCTCAATCTCCACACTGTATTCCAACATACGACTTTATCAGTCTGCGCTGTTACTAAGACTTTTTCACAAATCTGTTGCCGCACTTAGGGCATCTGATCTCTATCTTGCCCTTTCCTCTTGGCACTCTGATCATCTGCTGGCATTTGTTGCAGACAAATATCTTGTATTCCTTGCCGGCTTCCTTCTGTTTCTTCGCGCGCTTGAATATATTTCTCACGCCCGCGGTATGCTCCATGAACCATCTGTTCTGCGCCGCGCGCTTGTCATAGTTCTTGGACATGATCCTGACATATCCATATATGAACATGAGAAGTCCAAGGAAATAGAATATCCCTGTCCTGATAAATGCATCCAGCACCATAAATATCAATCCGCCCCAGGTAAGAAATGATGACAACTGATCGTTGCCGTACCTGGATCTCATAAATCTTATAAATTTGTCTTTCATAATCACCATTCTCCTCGCAAATTTCCTAAATATTATATATAAAGATACCCGATATTCCAAGTCTTCCATTTCGTATCGGGGGTCATTCGTATCGGGGGTCAGGCACCTCCGTCCCCAGGCTACATTGTCTCCAGTTTCTCTGCGGATTCCTGGAGCTGCCTGTAGGCTTCCTTCATCCTGCCCATCTCCACGTCATCTACATGATTCATGTCTGTTCGTGTCACAAGCTTCCTCAGATACTCGCAGTCGCTCTTGATCCGTTTCATTTCTTTTTTATCGAGCTGTGCACCCTTGGTCTCAAGAAGATTCTCTACCTTATATACATACGCCTCGGCCTCGTTCATAATGTCTTTGAACTCTCTGGCTCCAGCCACATCATCCTCGTACTTCTTCGCATCCTCCCTGGCTCTGCGGATCTCCTCCTCCGAAAGGTTGGTGCTGGATGTGATCACTATCTGCTGTTCCACGCCCCTGCCCAGATCCTTAGCTGAGACCTTGAGAATACCATTTGCATCCATGTCAAATGTGACCTCGATCTGAGGAACGCCCGCCATGGCTCTCTTGATACCGCTGAGTCTGAAGTTGCCTAGCAGCTTGTTGTCCCTTGTGAAATGCCTCTCGCCCTGGTATACCTTAATCTCGACATCCCTTTGGAAATTGCCCGCCGTGGTAAATATCTTTGATGCTCTGGTCGGAATGGCTGAATTTCTCGGAATGATGACATTTGCCACGCCTCCAAGGGTCTCGATGGACAGCGAGAGAGGCGTCACGTCCATGAGGAGAATGTCATTCACCTTGTTCGACACGGTGAGCTCGCCGCTGAGCTTGCTTCCCTGAACCGCCGCACCCATGGCAACGCACTCGTCCGGGTTCATATTCTTGGATGGCTCCCTGCCGGTTATGGCACGAACCTTGTCCACGACCGCCGGTATACGGGTGGATCCACCCACCAGCAGCACTTTATCTATCTGATTTCTCGTTATGCCCGCATCGGACAGCGCCTGATTCACAGGTCCCGCCGTTCTCTCCACCAGATCATAGGTGAGCTCGTTGAACTGCTCCCTTGTTATCGACATATCCAGATGCACCGGCTGATTCTTCACCGTCGATATAAATGGCAGATTGATGTGTGCAGTCTGTGCAAATGAGAGCTCCTTCTTGGCATTCTCACAAGCCTCCCTCACTCGCTGGGATGCCGTGATATCCTTCGCCAGATTGACCTTTGTCTCCTTTTTAAAGGTCTTGATGACGTAGTCCAGCAGTCTCTCATCAAAATCATCTCCGCCCAGATGATTGTCTCCCGCGGTGGCAAGAACCTCTATGACGCTGTCCCCTATCTCTATAACAGATACATCAAATGTTCCTCCACCCAGATCGTATACAAGTATCTTCTGCGCCTGGCCATTGTCAAGGCCATAGGCAAGAGCCGCCGATGTAGGCTCATTTATAATTCGGAGCACATTCAGCCCCGCTATTCTTCCGGCATCCTTGGTCGCCTGCCTCTGGCTGTCGTCAAAATAAGCCGGGACTGTTATAACTGCATCAGATACCGGTCCGCCCAGATAACTCTCAGCATCGCTCTTCAGCTTTGCAAGTATGATGGCGGATATCTCCTGCGGCGAATAATCCTTGCCGTCTATCCTCTTTCTGTATGTTGTTCCCATCGCTCTCTTAATGGATGTGATAGTTCTGTCCACATTCACAGTCATCTGTCTCCTGGCAGCCTCACCCACCAGTCTCTCGCCATTCTTGGTGATGGCTACTATGGAAGGTGTGGTCCTGCCACCCTCCGAATTCGGTATGACGGTTGGCTGATCGCCCTCAAGCACTGCCACACAACTGTTTGTTGTTCCCAGATCTATTCCTATTACTCTGCTCATATATGTCAACCTCTCTGTTATGGTATTCTGATCCACTCATGGGGACGGAGGGGACAGGCACCTCCGTCCCCATCTATCGTATATAATAACCATCACTTATGAACATAATTTGGACAAAAAATAAAGTAAGTATAAAGTTCGGTTAAGAGAGTATAAAAAAGGGGACGGAGGTTTCTGACCCCTCCGTCCCCGGACTGAATATTCTACTTTGATGCTTTCTCTGCCTTGATAACCGCCTGGAATTCCTTAATATCCTTTGTGATCTCTCCGCTTAATGCCAGCAGACAGATAAGGTTTGGAATCGCCATGAGTGCATTCGCTATATCTGAGAAGTTCCATACAAGATCCAGTGATATCGTCGCACCTACGTATACAACGAGCGAGAACACTATCCTGTATATCATATTGTACTTGTGCGACTTGAACAGGTACTCGAACGCCTTCTCTCCGTGATACTCCCATCCAAGAATCGTGGAGAATGCGAAGAGCACAATTCCTATAGTTACGAGCCAGCCTCCCGCCTTGCCAAGTGCAGAGCCAAATGACAGGATCGTGAGAGCCGCACCTTTTATGACTGTTGAGCAGGCAAATGTTCCATCCTCAGCAAATGTATAATGGTTTCCGGCTGCATCAGTCCATGTACCGGTAAGACTTCCTATGGCCGCCTGACTCTCCTCCACCACAAGCTCACTTGCAAGCTTTGTATTTTCATCCTTGTTGAGTTCGTCGGATGAAAGAACAGAAAGAGTCAGTGTATTTGACGAATTGGATGTATCTGTCAGAATGAGCTGGTCATCTGTGAATTCATATGTATAATCCGTCGTGGTAATCTTGTTGTCAGAATCAACAGCCTCCACAATAACATCCGTCCCGCTCACCTGATAGCTGCCCTTCGTGCTGTTCTCCGTGATTCCAAGCACACCCGATGATGCAATACAGAGACCTGTGATGGTGCAGACTACTATGGTATCCCAGAATGTACCTGTCATATTGATGTAACCCTGACGGACAGGATTGTCTGTTGTGGCAGCTGCCGCTGTGATGGCCGCAGAGCCCATTCCAGCTTCATTTGAGAATACTCCTCTGGCAACACCGAATCTCATGGCATTCATCATAGCTGCTGTGATCGTACCACACAGACCGCCACCGACTGCCTTGACTGAGAATGCCATCTTGAATATCATGGCAACTCCTGCCGGAAGATTCTGGATATTGACGATTATTACAATAAGTCCGGCTACAACATAGAATATCGCCATCAAAGGAACAACAACTGATGACACCTTAGATATGGTCTTGATTCCTCCAACTATTATAAGAAGGGCAAAAACCGTAAGTATGATTCCTGTCACATATGTAGGCACGCTGAACGTGCTGCTAAGAGATTCGGATATGGAATTGGCCTGTGTCATATTTCCTATTCCAAATGAAGCGATGACTGCAAAGAGTGCGAACAGCCAGCCCAGCACTGCGCCGAACTTCTTATGCTTGAATGCTTTCTTCATAGTGTACATAGGACCGCCGCTCATCTCGCCCTTGGCATTCACCTCACGGTACTTGATAGCAAGCATACACTCTGAGAACTTGGATGACAGTCCAAATGCTGCGGATATCCACATCCACACCAGTGCTCCCGGACCTCCCGATACCATGGCCGTTGCAACACCAACGATATTTCCCGTTCCTATGGTTGCAGCAAGCGCGGTGGTCAGTGCCGAAAATGGTGACACGTCTCCGGTTCCTCTGCTCTTTGTCCTTGCCTCCTTGCTAAGTGTACTCTTCAGCGCATAGCCGAGATTCCTCCAAGGAAGAAATCCTGTTCTGATCGTCAGAAATATTCCAGTTCCAACCAGAAGCACCAGCATGACTGGTCCCCAGACAAATCCATCCACTGCCGACACGATCTCATTTAACTTTTCCATACAACCGCCTCCTCTTTCCAGGTTATCCATATTATCCGACCCGGCACTCCCCTCATTTTTTGACCCGAATCAGTTTATATACCCGTAAATTTACTTTATTTTTGCCGTAAAGTCCAGAGTATTGTGGTATTATGGTTATTTTCCTTTATTAATTAAGTTATGTGGGCGGTTGGCAAAATATTATGCGGTATGGTGGTCATTTAAAATTCACCGTTATCGGGCATATCTCCGCCTTGGTTCCTACCCGCATATCGGGGCCAAACACGCCGACTCCGGATGTCACTATGTTATGCATACCGTCAACATTCAGGTAACCGCAGGAATTTTCCCACATCATCGCCACAAGTATGTTGCCTGGGAACATTTGTCCGTCATGGGTGTGTCCACACAGATCCATATCCACACCTGCCGACGACAGCGCCTCCAGCTCCTTTGGTTCGTGATCGAGAACTATGATAGGTTTTGATTTGTCCACATTTTTCGTGATCTCGTCTGCGGATTCTCTGTCTGTGACTCCATTTCCCGGTCTGTGGGCATCGCGGCGGCCATAGATGTATATGGAATCGTTTATCAGCACTCCCTCGTCGCGAAGAAGAGTGATTCCCGCCTTCTCTATAAACTCGTCCATCTCCGGGCTGCTAGTCTTCTCCTTCTGTCCGCCAAATGTAAACCCAGCAAGTATCTGCTCCTGTATATCATGGTTGCCGTAGCATGCATACACTCCATACTTTGATTTGATCCCCCGAAGTATTTTCTCAAGCTCCTCCGGCTGGTCAACGGCTTCCCATTCGTTGTCAAATATATCACCCGCTATCAGCACCAGATCTGCATCCTGCTTATTTATGGAATTCACTATTCTTTGAACCTGCCTGACGCCTATGTTGTATCCAAGATGAAGATCTGCAACCAGCACTATCTTCATGGAATCCATCTTCTGACCATTCTCATTCCGTGCTTCCTTATTGATGGTCACATCATAAGGAGTCACCCGCACAATTCTCGCATTTACCACTCCCCAGAATGATATACACATGATAAGTGTTGCGCACACACAGCCTACTATCCTGCGAACCCGCGGCACACATATCTTATCTTTGCTCACTCTGAATACATGAAGCAGTAGGAATCTTCCAAGCTCGGCTATCACTATGAAGAATATCATATAAAGCAGAACACCCAGCCAGTAATTTCCCACCAGCTTCATGCCACGTTTGAGCCTTCCCTGTGGCAGGAAGAATGCGATCACCAGCGCCGACGCCAGAAATGCATATAGCACTATCGGGACTATCCAGCCCTTCTTGCCTTTGAGTTTCGGGAAATATGCCTGTACCCAGCCCTTTATTCTCCAGAACAAATATACATTTAACGCTATGTAAAAAGGTGCAATGAAAATTGCTATCATCTTTTGTCTCCTTTATTTTTCTGACTGGCCAATATACATATTGACGGCAGTCCTTTGTACGATTTATTCATACAATAATATACTCCCAACACCACACATACACAAACTTAATAAATCGTAATTCCACCGTCATCCCCTAACTTGCGTTGCGTTTAACTTTTTATCTTTAACTTTTTACCTTTAACTTTTTCCTAAATATCCAAATATATTTAAAGAAAGTACAAAATTATCCTAAATCACATAAAAATAGCCCGAAAGATACAAAATCTTTAAGATTTGTACCTTTCGAGCCGTATTCTCTTGATCAGGGATAATTTTTTCCAAAATGCCTGTTTTAAACCCTAATATTATATCCCTTAGTCGTTCTTCTTCACTCCGAGAGTTACCTTCTCGCCGTTGATGTTCCACTCCTTGGAATATCCATCAACAGAACCGGTTACGATCTCTGTTGCCATAACGTCACCGATGATGGCATCCGCATTTGCTGCGATGATGTCATTTGCCTTCTGGCTTCCGTCAGCGTATACAGTGATCTTGTCCATAACCTCGAATCCAGCCTCTTTTCTCATAGTCTGAACCTTGGATACTATCTCACGGACAAATCCTTCCTCAAGAAGCTCCTCTGACAGGTTTGTGTCGATGACTACTGTCACACCGCCGTCTGCCTCAGATACGAAACCGTCCATCTGAGCCATGTCGATCAGAAGATCAGCCTCAGTGAGTACGATCTCCTCTCCGTCTGCCTCAAACTTCAGAGCGCCCTCTGCCTTGAGCTCTGCCATGGCTGCGTTGCCATCCAGTGCTGACAGATGCTCCTTGATCTTGCCAAGGTGCTTGCCGTACTTAGGTCCGACTGTACGAAGCTGTGGCTTGAAGCTGTAAGTTGTGTAAGCGCTTACATCATCATCGAACTCAACGTTCTTCACGTTCAGCTCATCCTCGATGATTGCCTTCTCCTCACCGAAAAGCTTCTTGTCAGCCTTGACATACATCTTGCCGATCGGCTGTCTGTTCTTGATATTTGCTGTATTTCTTGCTGCACGTCCCAGAACAACGATCTTCAGGATCTCGTCCATAGCTACCTCGAGCTCTGGATCGATCATCTTCTCATCCACCTCAGGGAATGAGCACAGATGAACTGAAAGAGGTGCATCCTTGTCTATATTTCTAACCAGATTCTGGTAAATATCCTCTGCCATGAATGGGAGCATAGGAGCTACTGTCTGTGCTATAGTAACGAGCGCTGTGTAAAGTGTCATGTAAGCATTTACCTTGTCCTGCTCCATGCCCTTTGCCCAGTATCTCTCACGTCCACGACGGACATACCAGTTACTCATGTCATCCACGAACTCCTCAAGAACTCTTGTTGTCTCAGGGATCTTGTATGCGCCAAGGTTTGCGTCAACTGCCTTGACTGTTGAGTTCAGCTTGGACAGGAGCCACTTATCCATAAGTGACAACTTATCGTACTCTAGCTCATGCTCAAGTGGATTGAAGTTGTCTATATTTGCATAGAGTACATAGAACGCATATGTGTTCCACAGTGTACCCATGAACTTTCTCTGACACTCAACAACCGCATCCTCATGGAATCTGTTAGGAAGCCATGGTGCTGAATTGCTGTAGAAGTACCATCTGATGGCATCTGCACCGTACTTGTTCAGAGCATCCATAGGATCTACCGCATTTCCCTTGGACTTACTCATCTTCTGTCCGTCCTTATCCTGGACATGTCCGAGAACGATTACGTTCTTAAACGGAGCCTTGTCGAACAGCAGTGTTGAGATCGCCATAAGTGAGTAGAACCATCCTCTTGTCTGGTCAACAGCCTCACTGATGAAGTCAGCAGGGAAGTGCTTCTCAAATATATCCTGATTCTCAAACGGATAGTGCCACTGTGCAAATGGCATTGATCCTGAATCGAACCAGCAATCAATAACCTCTGTAACTCTGTGCATCTGCTTGCCACACTCAGGACACTTGATGGTTACAGCGTCGATGAACGGACGGTGAAGCTCGATGTCCTCAGGGCAGTTGTCACTCATTGAGCGGAGCTCTTCCTTTGATCCGATGGCATGTCTGCAGCCGCACTCACACTCCCAGATGTTCAGCGGAGTACCCCAGTAACGGTTTCTTGAAAGTCCCCAGTCCTGAACGTTCTTCAGCCAGTCGCCGAAACGTCCCTTACCGATGCTCTCCGGGATCCAGTTTACAGTGTCATTATTCTTAACCAGCTTGTCTCTGACCGCTGTCATCTTGATGAACCATGTATCTCTTGCGTAGTAGATAAGTGGTGTGTCACATCTCCAGCAGTGTGGATACTCATGCTCGAACTTAGGCGCATCGAAGAGAAGTCCTCTTGCGTCCAGATCCTTCAGTACCTCAGGGTCTGCATCCTTTACGAACATTCCGGCAAATGGAGTCTCCTCAGTGAGGTCGCCCTTGCCATCTACAAACTGTACAAATGGAAGATCGTAGTTTCTTCCGACATTTGCATCGTCCTCACCAAATGCAGGTGCGATATGAACGATACCTGTACCATCTGTCATAGTTACATAAGTGTCACATGTGATGAAGTGACCCTTCTTGTGCTGCTTCTCACATACAGGCTTTACACACTCGTAAAGTGGCTCGTACTCCTTGTACTCGAGATCCTTACCAACGTATGTCTCAAGAACCTCGTATGCAGGAACTGCTGCCTGACCTTCTGCCTCTTCCTTTGCAAGACCGCCGAGAACCTTGTCTGCAAGTGCCTGTGCAAGATAATATGTGTAGCCGTCTGCTGCCTTAACCTTCACGTATGTCTCATCTGGATTTACACAGAGTGCTACGTTTGAAGGAAGTGTCCAAGGTGTTGTTGTCCATGCGAGGAAATATGCGTCCTCTCCGATAACCTTGAATCTTACTACTGCTGAACGCTCCTTGACTGTCTTATATCCCTGTGCAACCTCATGGCTTGAAAGAGGTGTACCACATCTTGGGCAGTAAGGCACGATCTTGAAGCCCTTGTACAGAAGTCCCTGATCCCAGATCTTCTTCAGCGCCCACCACTCTGACTCGATGAAGTCATCATGGTATGTTACATATGGATTGTCCATATCAGCCCAGAAACCTACCTTGCCTGAGAACTCTTCCCACATGCCTTTATATTTCCATACGGACTCCTTACATTTCTGGATAAATGGCTCCAGTCCGTACTCCTCTATCTGCTCCTTACCGTCGATTCCCAAGAGTTTTTCAACCTCGAGCTCAACAGGCAGACCGTGTGTATCCCATCCGGCCTTTCTGACTACGTTATGTCCCTTCATTGTCTGATATCTAGGGATCATATCCTTGATTACACGTGTAAGAACGTGTCCGATATGTGGCTTACCATTTGCTGTTGGAGGGCCATCGTAGAATGTGTATGTTGGCAGATCCTTTGTCTCTTCAACACTCTTCTCAAATACTTGATTTTCTTTCCAGAAGTCCAATACCTTCTGCTCTCTGTTCACGAATTCCAGTTTAGTCGAAACCTTGTCGTACATGTCGTCTTTCCTTTCTGTGATAAATATAAAAAAGCCCTTCGTCGTAATCAGGACGAAGGGCTTTGAGTTCGTTATACCACCTATTACTTACATACTAACATATGCGCTCCCCTTAACGCAGGAAATACGTCAGAGCCTACTTGAGTAATTCTCTTTTGGTCTGCAACTCCAGAGTGATATTCCGAAAGTCTCTACTGTCACCGGGCTCGCACCGCCCCCGGCTCGCTGCTGATCTCGCAGACTCCGTACTGTCTCTGTCATCGTTTTTATCATCTATCCATTCCTTAGTATAGCAAGTATTTGTGGTTTGTCAATCGCTATATTTGCTGTAGACTCAACTTTATGTTGACCTGTTTTAACCACTATTTCTTTACGACCGAACTTTTAGCTGTGCTCCATGCTCATTGGCTTTGGCTTTTTCTCAACACATACATCAAATGAACCTGTTGCATCCGAAGAATAAAAATATGTACTTATTATAAACCATCACAGTGCTTTCTTAACTTTAAAATCACTGCAACGGCCTTTCTTATCTTAATATACATAAAGATCGTAGTCCACGAGATACCACTTGCTGCCTGACTTCACTACAGTGTATGTTATCTTGCCATCTGCGTCATCTTCTGAACCTTTTATCTCGACATCCATATCGATTTCAAGACAATCATCCACTTTCATATCAACATTAAGCCTATCAAGTGTCTTATTTACATCTTCTATCTCGTCTTTTTCATACTTCTCCTCTGATCTATCCTCTATCTTGATGCTCTTTACTGTTCCAACTTCTTCCTTCATATCCTGAACGTCCTCGTTGAACTGATCCTCGACAAAGTTATCGCCCCATGTCTCGTTATAAAGCTCATAGTAGTCATCTTTCATCAGCTCAATCATGGCATCTGCATCGCCATTTTCGTATGCCTTCGCAAGCTCATCACCGATCTTTGTCGCACTTCTCTGTCCCTTACCACCAGAAAGTGCTAACACCAGCACAATAATCACGATGATTACTACTGCGACTATTCCACCAATTATCGCAACAAGCTTTTTGTTGAGTTTCATGCCCGGCTTCATGTCTGCGCCCTGAGGGACACCAGCCTGTGGTCCTGGCTGTCCATACTGGTTCTGCTGACCTGGCTGCTGGAACTGATTAAAGCCTCCGTACTGGTTGTTCTGCTGTCCTGGCTGCTGGAACTGATTAAATCCTCCGTACTGGTTGTTCTGCTGTTCTGGCTGGCCTGGCTGCTGGAACTGGTTAAACCCTCCGTACTGGTTGTTCTGCTGTTCTGGCTGGCCTGGCTGCTGGAACTGGTTAAACCCTCCGTACTGGTTGTTCTGCTGTTCTGGCTGGCCTGGCTGCTGGAACTGATTAAAGCCTCCGTACTGGTTGTTCTGCTGGCCTGGCTGCTGGAACTGGTTGAAACCTCCGTACTGGTTGTTCTGCTGCTCTGGCTGGCCCGGTTGCTGGAACTGGTTAAATCCACCATACTGATTCTGCTGCTCTGGCTGCTGGAACTGTCCAAATCCGCTATACATATTCTGCTGCTCTGGCTGACCCGGCTGCTGAAACTGTCCAAATCCCCCATACATATTCTGCTGTTCAGGCTGTCCTGACGGATGAGGCTGTCCGTCACTTGCATCTCCACTCTGTCCAGCCCCTTGCGCATTTGCAAATGCACTTACGCCGGGAGTTGTGAGAACTGTAGTTCCCTCGTCTTCGTATTCATCGTCCGTATTTCCAAATCCATTCGTGTTATTCTCGTCCATGCTGCTCTCCTTCTGTGTTAAATCTGATCAAAATTTATCTGTCTCACGGCAAATTTACCTTGTTGTTCATATACATAGTATAATGGTAGCATTTTATACGTTATATGTCCAACTAAAATGTTTATTCCATTGAAGGAATTTTGCCAAAATACTGTATATCATTTCTCACTGTCTCCACCCTTCTTTCTATAGCCCGTAGGGGTACATCCCACAATATTTTTGAATTGTTTTATGAAGTAACTCACACTGCTGAAGCCACACTCAAGTGCAATATCCGTTACCTGTCTATGGGTGGTCCGGAGCAATTCGGCCGCCAGTGTTATGCGGCGCCGTTGGACATATTCCATCGGTCTGTAATGCACATACTGGCTGAATATCCTCTGGCACTCCCTGACGCAGATATTTGCACTTCCTGCTATACCGCTGACGGTTATCTCATCTTTTAGATTTCTGTCTATCCAGCCAAGCATATCCTTTATCCTGACCTCCGCAAGATGCGGCATGTCTGAGTCTCCAGGTGCATTCATATTCTGTGCTATACATAATATCATTCTGGTTAGGCTATCCCTGATGGCAAATTCATATGCATAACCCTCGCCCGCGCAGGCATCAAAACATCTGTCAAATTCCTCAAAGAATGGCTCCATGCCCTCATCTCTCTTCATATGCACAAACGAATGCCCTTTCTCCACAAACGGCTTCATATATTTGGTGTCAAATATGCTTCCCGGCGCCCCGGCAACTATGGAACTTTCGAATACAAACGAATGATAACGGCACTCTCCCAGCGACAGCGCCCGGAAAGTGTGAAGTACACCACCGTTTATAAAACATCCCTCACCTGCATTCACAATGCATGAAATATCTCCAGTGACAACCTCCACCTGTCCGCTGAGCAAAACAAACACCTCCAGCTCGTCATGCCAGTGTGGCGGTATGCATCCAGATATAAACTGGTGCATATCTGCGTCATACGCAGCAAAGTCAAATTGATGTATATCGTCCGCCCTGCTCTCCCTTCCATGTGTGTCGACCATCACCGTGGTCCTGTGTAGTATCATGCCTAGCTCCTCTCTATGTTTTCTCTATGTTTTCTCTATGTTTTCTCTATGTTTTCTCTATGTTTTCTCTATGTTTTCTCTATGTTCACCCGCAGACGAGCCAAACCGCCTGCTTATAACTGTTAAGAACCAATATATGTCGTTTTTGTTATATTATGAGCCGTATTTGTTACAGAATCAAGTCGTTTATTTCGCTATTATGTATACAGATTAAATCATAAGAATCAATAGATAGCGAACAAGGCAGAGCATTCCGGCTGTCTCCGAACCTCTGTCGCATTGTTTACAATACAAAATTTTAAAGGAGAGAAATTTTTATGAACGCTGCCTTAAATATTGATAAACCAGAAAAAACAAAACGGAGCAAGCGCACAACCGACATGACAACAGGAAGCCCGGCAAAGCTTTTGTTTTATTTTGCCATGCCTCTTTTTATCGGAAATATACTTCAGCAGTTTTACAATCTGGCTGACACCTCCCTGGCAGGACACCTTCTCGGAGATACCGCCCTTGCACAGATAGGTGCCACCGCCGCACTGTACAGCCTCATCACAAATGTAGCTTTCGGACTTAATAATGGCTTTGCTCTGTTCGTCAGCAGAAACTTCGGTGCGGACAATAAAATTGAGATGAAACGCTCCGTGTGCTGGGCTGTCCTGTTGTCGGCCATATCTACAATACTACTCACCACATCATTTCTAGTCTTTAGACGGCCTCTGTTGACACTTCTTCAGGTGCCTGCCGATACTATGGATGGTGCATTGAGTTATCTTACTGTCATCCTCGCCGGAATACCTCTAACCATGGCTTATAATCTTGAATCAAGTCTTCTGAGATCCATCGGCAACAGTGTGACACCTCTTATCTTTCTCGTGTTCAGCAGCGTGCTCAACGTAATCCTGGACTACCTGTTCATGGGACCTTTCTCCATGGGCGTCCGCGGTGCTGCCATTGCCACCGTCACCTCCCAGGGAATAAGTGCCATACTCGGATTATTCTGTATCCTTCGAGGATATCCTGAGCTCAGATTTGGAAAACAGGATATGAAAGTATCTATCCACTTTGTATTTGAAATGTTTTGGACAGGTCTCAGCATGGCTCTTATGAGTGCCATATATAATATAGGAAGTGTTATTCTTCAGGGAAGTATAAACGCACTCGGAAATGTCTACATCGCAGCCCAGGTGGGCGGCAGAAGGCTTGCCGAGTTCTTCTACACACCGGGAATTGCCCTTGGAACAAGTGCTGCCACATTTGCCAGCCAGAACTATGGTGCTCACAAAAATTCCAGAATCAAGAAAGGAATATTCGCCGCCATTACCATGTATGGAGTGTGGTGGGTGCTTGCTATGATCTGCACCTTCACCATTGCAAGGTCTATTCTAGTGCTGATAACCGGAAGCTCAGACAATACAGTTATATCCAATGGTCTCATGTATCTCAGGATCAGCATACCGATGATACCGCCTATGGCGGTTCTCGTAATAGTACGAAATGCCCTTCAGGGAATGTGCCACTCAGTGGCGCCGCTGCTATGCAGCGCACTGGAGATGATCGGCAAGATAATATTTGCAGTATTTCTCGTTCCTGTCTACGGCTACGTTGCCGTGTGCGTATGTGAACCGGTGACTTGGGTAGTATGTTTCCTGTTCATCATGGTAGCTACACTGATATTCAGAGCAGACTTCCGGGATCATGACAAACTATGAAAACCCTGATTGCGCAAGCTCTTGTAACACAGTGTTTTTCTATATTTTTTGTATCTTTGAGCCCTATTATAACGTTAAAAAGGAAATTTTTATCCTTTTTTCACCCCAAAAGACCTGCTATGGAAAACAAACGACTCAAATTATGTAACAAAAAGACGCCAGCCACCACCGTCAGCCGTTTCAGACATGACGATGGCGACTGGCGCCAATTCGAACAATAAAATTTGAACGATAAACTACCAATAACATTACTCAACTAATGTATTGTATATATTTATTTAAAAGTTAAAAACATCAAAGCTTGTACCTATATCTATTTGCTACTTCCTAACAAGATGGATCTGGTAAGCATTGTACTCACCGAACTTGAGTGGTACAGGAAGTCCTATCTGGTCAAGTCCCTGTCCGCTGTACTCTGCGCCGGTCTCCTCGTCAACATATGTGGCATCCACATCAAGTCCCTTTACTCTGACAAAAGGTACAGGGGCATTACAGAAGCTCTCCACCGTCACGATATTGACAAGGGTCTCTGACTTGTCCCTTGCCACAAATGACCATGCAGCTACGCCTTTGCTCTTGTCTGCATCCGTCAGTCTGTAGTAAAGTCCATTGTGAAGGAGATCCCAGTATTTCTTGTAGTTTTCTACCTGAGCCTTGACCTCTTCCTTTTCCTCATCACTGACCTTGTTCAGATCAAGCTCGTAGCCAAAGCTTCCCGCCATGGCAACGACAGCTCTTGTATTGAACGGAGTCGTCCTGCCTGTCTGGTGATTCGGAACCGCTGATACGTGTGAGCCAACCACCGATATAGGATATCCAAATGAAGTTCCATACTGTATGTCAAGTCTGCAGATGGCATCCGTATCATCACTGCACCAGATCTGTGGTGTGTAATACATCATTCCGGCATCAAATCTTCCACCGCCACCGCTGCAGCCCTCGATGAACATCTTTGGATATCTTGCCTGAAGTCTCTCCATAAAATCATATACACCGAGAACATACTTGTAGAGGATAGTTCCATTGTTCTGGATTCCCTCTGTCATGGAGTATACATTGAGGATACTTCTGTTCATATCCATCTTTATATAATCAACATCTATCTTGTCAAGCACCGCTGTCATCTGATCAAATATGCAGTTTACGACCTCTTTTCTTGAGAAGTCCAGATTCAGCTGACTTCTTCCCATGACCGGCTTCCTTCCAGGTATCACAAATGCATAGTCAGGATGCTCCTTGAAAAGCTCGCTCTTTTCAGATACCATCTCCGGTTCGATCCAGATACCAAACTTCATGCCGAGAGCCTTCACTCTTTTCACAACATCAGCCATAGGACCGCCCATCTTATCCTCATTTACAAACCAGTCGCCAAGTCCTGACTTGTCGTCATCTCTCACACCGAACCAACCGTCATCCAGGACAAGCATCTCAACGCCAAGCTCTGAAGCCTGCTTTGCTATATTTACGATGTCATCACCGTTGAAATCAAAGTATACTGCCTCCCAGCTGTTGATGAGTATAGGTCTTCTCTTTGTCTTGTACTCGCCGCGGCAGATATTGTACCTGACAACATCATGCATCTTGTGTGACATGTCGGCAAATCCATCAGGTGAATATACCATAACTACCTCAGGTGCCACAAACTCACTCTCAGGATAGAGCACATACTCAAACATCTCATCCTGAACACCCATGTTAAGTCTCACCTGATCTGTCTGATCCTTCTCAACCTCACAGCCAAAGCTTCCACTGTATAGAAGTGAGATTCCATAGCAGTCACCTGCATCCTCATTCGCATCCTTGCCTGCTATAACCACAAATGGACTGTGCTGATGGCTTGATGTACCCCTTGTGCTTCCGATCTTCTTCACACCATGATTTATAGCTTCTCTCTCATACATGCGCTCCATAGCATGTCTTCCATGGAAGTGGATGAGATCATAATCACCTGTCACAAAATCCAGGCTCACACTTGATGCCTTTGCCACAAATATATCCGCATCGCTTATGTTTCTTATGAGCGCAGATCTGGTGATCAGATCTTTTTCCTCTATTATTCCGTAAAGGAGTTCAACCTCTACCCCCACCTGCGGATCCTGAAGAACAATCTTGAGTGTCTCGCCCTTCTCTCCAGCATTTGTATAAGCTGCAGGAAGACCCTTGAGACTATACTTTTTATCCATAACCTCATACGAAACATATCTAAGATCACAACCGTGGACTCCTTCTATATCCTTTACGTTGAATGCAGGTGTTCTGAAATCTCCGTTGCCGTAGCAGCTGTATTCCTGTGGAATATTGTCCAGAGAGAACTCTCTGCTCTCCTGTGCCTCGTAAGGATTGCCTGAAAATCCTCTATCGTAATGAGTTATGACATATGACATATCCCCGTCCATTTTCTTGCCGTAATACAGATGAGCCAGATATCCATAATCGATCACCTTCATCTGATATGTAGTATTTTTGGTATTCAGTGTGAAAAGCTTTTTCTCTTCATTTATCAATATTGCCATGCCCAAGTCCTCCTTTTCGTGATCTCCAGTTTCTCTACAGCCAATTTCCATTTGACTGGTCTTTCTTCATAATTTATCTACAACCGGCTCCGCCGGAATGTATTCCTAGTTAAGTTTTAATTCGATTCCCTGCAATTTTTACATTTTTGGATTCCACACAAGCTTCTTAAAAGCTATTTTCCAAGTTCCACCATATAGTCCACAAATTTCTCCACATATCTATAATCTGCCGCATATGCTGACAATCCGATATATGCCTTGCCATCTGTGTACTCAGTAAGTCCTGCCGCCTTGTATCCTTCAGATACATCTATTCCGACAGGTATCTTCTTTCCGTCTTCATCCTCGTAATAAATTATCCTATCCTTATACTTATCATATATATCGCCGACCTTCTCATCCGACAGGTCTGCAAGTCTGCCGCTCTTCGCCAGACCTATGAGATTGTCATACTGGCACAAGACTGCCTGAGCAGTGTCCGCCTCAAGGTATGCCAGCACCTTCATATAGTAACTGTTCTTATAATCTGAGTTATTTGCCAGATTAAAAAATGCATTGTTGTCAAATGTAACCCTTCCTGGGAGATTTTCTTCCCCTACATACGACACAAACCCCTGTGTCAGCTTGCTGTCTCCTGAAACATCATCGTAGTTGTTCACAAGGACGACATCCAGTATCGGCTTGTCCTCCCTCGTTGCAAACACAACAGAAAAATACACTACAAGTCCCACGAGAACGACAGCACCGATTATCCAAAGCTTGTAATAATCCCAGATATATCCTATTTTTTTGCGTGTGGAGTCCATCTCTTTGATCTTCTGTTTTTCTTCTTCCGTGATTATCGGCTTTTTCATAGACGTCCTCCTTTTGTTTCTGTGTTGAGTGGACGCGTGAGAGGCGCTTCGCGCGGCGTCCACAGTATCGCAAGGGTGGCGTCAGTAACTGACGTCACCCTGTGGTCATATATAATATCTTCTTTAACTTTCTTTAGAGCTTTCCACCTGATGTTGCGATACCTTCTACGAACTGCTTCTGGAATATCAGGTATATAACGATCATTGGTATACATGATATAAGAGATGCAGCCATCAGCTGTGGATAGTTGGACTGATACTGTCCCTGCATTGTTGCAAGAGCTGCTGAGAGCGGCATCTTGTTTGCACTGCTGTTTACAACCAGTGGCCACATCAGATCCTTGAATGCGAACACTGCTGTGAATATACCGAGGGCAACCATCGATGATCTTGCAAGCGGAGCCATGACGAACACGAATGTCTTTGGAATGTTACATCCGTCAAGTCTCGCTGCCTCCTCGAGATCTCCAGGGAGTCCCATGTAAGCCTGCTTGAGCAGGAAAGTACCGAACGCTGTTACAATTCCCGGGAATACCAGAGCAAACATTGTATTTGTCATGCCCATCTTACTGATCATCAGGAACTGTGGGATGATGAATATCTGTGAAGGAATCATCATCTGGAAAAGTATCAGGGAGAACATAAAGTCTCTGCCCTTGAACTTAAGTCTTGCAAATGCATATCCTGCGAGTGTTGCTGTGAGACATGCACACACAACTCTGAAGAATATGAGCAGTAATGTGTTCTTGTAGAGAACAAGGAAGTTCATGTTATTCCAAACAGTAGTGAACGCATCTGTACGCCACTGTGATGGGAATATTACGAATGGACTTACCGAAGTTGCCTCTGTTACTGTCTTAAATGCTGTGAGTGTCATCCATACAAATGGCACTATCATAATGATTGAGAATATGATCAGAATGAGGTGAATCAATAATCTCTGCATTCTTCTCTTAAACTGTACGCCTCTTGTCATATCGATTCCCCCTTCCTAGTTATAATGAACCCACTTCTTCTGACCGATCATCTGGAATACTGTAAGTACCATGATGACTGCGAGAAGAAGAACTACTATTGCTGATCCATAACCCTTATTACCATTCTGGAACGAATACTGGTAGAACAGATATACGATGGACTCTGTCTTCTTGAGGGCCGGATTGGAAATATCCATTACCATGTATACAAGGTCGAATACCTGAAGTGCTCCGATTACTCTTGTTACGAGTACGAAGAATACTGTAGGAGAGAGAAGTGGAAGAGTAATCTTGAAGAAAGCTCTTACTCCTGATGCTCCGTCAATATCCGCTGCCTCGTAGTAATCCTTAGGTATCTCCTGAAGTCCTGCAAGGAACAGAACCATGTTGTAACCAATGATCGACCATACACCGATGATCGCAACTGAGATCCATGCGATCTTTGGATTGGATATCCACTCGATCTTTGTACCGAGGATGTGGTTTAACAGACCGAACTGTGAATTGTATAACCATCTCCATACCATGGCTACAGCTGCAGGTGCAACTACCATTGGCAGGAAGAATATTGCTCTGTATATTGTTCTTCCGTGCATCTTACGATTCAGGAATACCGCAAGTATAAGTGCGATGGCGATTGAGAATGGAACCTCAATGATCGCATACTTGAATGTATTGAGAAGTGACTGCCATACCTCAGGGTCAGCAAACATCTTCTTGTAATTTGCAAATCCTGCAAATGATGAATCTCCGAATGATCCAACCTTACAGAATGACTGATATATTGTCTGTACTATAGGCCATAAGTTAAGTACGATGATTCCTATCATTGTTGGGAGGATGAATGCCCAGCCCCATTTGCGCTGGTTTCTTTCCCATGTTGTTGACTTCTTTTTCTTGAACTCTTTATCTTCTGCTGCTGCCGGCTTAACTGTCTGTGTCTCTGTAGCCTGGATTATCTCAGCCGCTTTTTCTTCTACTTTCTTTGTCTGAACATCCTTTGCCTCGGCTGCCTTTGTCTCAGCTGCCTTGGTATCAGGTTTCTTCTTGTTATCTGACATAAAATCCCTCCTCTTATTCATTTATATTGTAATTAACACCCCGCCTGTTTCTGGTAAGCAATGGGTAGGACCTCCATCCTACCCACTGTTATGTTATCTTATAAATGCTCTGTAGGATTACTTGTCTTCCTCATCAATGTACTGGTTCATCTGAACTGCGAAGTCCTTACATGACTGCTCCATCTTTGATGGATCTGCCCATGCATCTGCGAAGAAGGTCTGTGCTGCCTGTGACCATACTGTTGAATTGTATGTGTAAGGTCTGAGTACAAGCTCATTTGTTACGCCTGGAACTGTTGACTCCTTTGTGATATCAAGGTAAGCGTTGAGGTTGAACTTATCTGTGCATTTTACCCACTTGTCTGATGTGTTGTTGTAAGCTGACATTGTTACACCGAGCTCTGCCTGCTTCTCCTGCATCTCCTTTGAACCGAACCACTCTATAAGCTTCCAGCAGTCATCTGGTCTCTTTGTGCCTGCTGATGCAGCCCATCCAAGTCCGTTACAGATAGAAGTTCTCATACCTGTTGTCTTGTCGTATGGAAGAATTGCTACGTCACAGTTCTCAACGAGATACTCGTTGTCAAGGAATCCTGCTGTCATCCATGAACCCTGTGTGATCATTGCTACTGTGCCTGACTGGAACATAACGTCTGTACCTGTCTCTGACATTGTTGTTGCTGGTGGACAGCAATCCTTGAGGAGCTTTCCTACATAATCCATAGCCTTGATAGTGTTGGCATCATCATATCCTGACTTTGTGTGATCGTCATTTACGATGTAACCGCCCATTGAGTAAACCATGTTGTAGTAAGTATCCTGATCGTTTGATGTGTTCATACAGAAACCGTACTGTGAACCGTCATCCTTTGTGAGTTTCTTAGCTGCATCATAGAGATCATCCCATGTCCAGTTCTCATTTGGATACTCAAGTCCTGCATCATCGAACATCTTCTTGTTGTACCAGAGAGCGATTGTATCGTAATCCTTTGGTATTGCATAATATGAACCATCATATGTGTAGAGCTCTGTGATCTCTGACATGTAGTTGCTCATATCAACTTTGTCACTCTTTTCGATGTAGTCATCGAGCTTTAAGAGCTTGTTGTTCTTCATGTACATCTGTGAGTTGTTGGAGTGCATCCAGAATACATCCGGCATATCTCCACCTGATGCTCCAGCCTCAAGAAGTGTCCAGTATGAATCCCACTCCTTAACCTGTACATCAACCTTGATTCCTGTCTCTTCTGTGAAAAGATCACATATCTGCTGCAGACCCTTCTGCTGGTTGTTATCCCAGATAACTACCTCAAGTGCATCCTTGCTGCTGCCGCCCTTACTTCCATCTCCGCCGCCACATGCGCACAGTGAAAATGCTGTTGCTGCTGCAAGCCCTACTGCCACTGCTTTCTTCATTGTTCTTCTCATAAAACCTTCCTCCTTTTTACATCACCGGCAGGATTTACGACACCCACATTCTCTTTCATACCCTGAATTCTGCGTCCTGTTCTGCCGGTTCGCCTTACGGCGTTCTGTGTGCTTCCTATGATTGAATTATAAAATTTTGGTGAAGATTTTTACATGGAAAAATGTCAAAATGTCATGGGTTTTTGTCACAAATGTATATTTTTAAGTAGTTGAGTTCGCTATTTTTGTGCTATTTTATGGTAAAATGTAGAACACATATGGAAAATTGTAAAACATGCTATATTATGACATGTATTTTTGTGCTATAGTTAACTTACATTATTCGGGCAGCTGATCATACATATCAGCAAAGGTTATGTCTACTATCTACATTAATTAATATCAGGAGGGAACTTATGAACATTTTCAATAGCGATGGCTGGTTTGCCAGAATCTTTGGCACAATTGGCGACATTATAGTAGTGAACATTCTATTCATAATATGCAGCATTCCAATATTCACCATGGGTGCGTCAATGAGTGCCATGTACTACACATTACTTAAAAAACAGCGGACAGGTGAGACCGGAGGAATTATAAAACTATTCTTCAGGGGTTTTAAAGACAATTTCAAAAAATCCACCATAGCATGGCTCTTATTCCTGCTGATAGCCTTTGTATTCTCACTGGACTTCAATCTCTTTGGCAAAGGTGGTCCTCAGGAAAACAAGCTCATGTATTACACCAGTGTGATCTTCTTCATATTGATATGCTTTATCGCCATCTATCTGTTCCCAGTGATAAGCGCATTTGAGAATACATTAAAGAACCTCATACTCCAGTCCATATATATGGCGGCAAAGAATTTTATATTCACCATTATTATAATGATACTTTACACACTGCCTGCATATTTCCTGCTTGCCAGCCCACAGGTGTTCATGGTAGGCATCTTCATACTTATAGTGTGCGGATTTGGGCTGATAGCTTATCTGTCATCATTCATGTTCATAAAGGCATTTTCACCATACCTCGAAGATGTCACCAAGCAGTACACAGATGACGATCCAGACTCATGGATGAGATCAAATGAAGTATCAGATGATCCCTCAGGTGAATCAGACAGCAAAATCCTGCCAGATAAGTCATCTTCCGATCAGGTATCTTCCAGCCAGAAGGATTCCAGAAAGGTCACTAAAAAGCTGGAAGTCAGCAATGCCAATAAATAAGGACATAAAAACAGGATATACATCCCATGTCATCACATATACGACATATGGAATGTATATCCTGTTTTTTAGTATCATATCATTAGCGCTCTCTGGTAGCTATACTCTCATCTAAAGCTTAGATGCCTCATGGTCACCCTTGGCTTTGCCTGTCTCAAGCTCCACCTCTAGATTTCGAAATGATTTCGGGCTCATCCCGAACTTCTGCTTAAATGCCTTTGAGAATGAAAGCGAATCCTCATAACCACACTGGTATGCGATTATATTGATCTGTTCCTTTGAAGATCTAAGCAAACTTGCAGCTTTCTCCAATCGGAAATTAATCAGATATTCCTGTGGTGAGACACCCATCTCCTTCTTGAAGCTTCCTGTCAGATGACTTCTGCTTATCCCTATGAAATCAGCAATATCATCTATCTTGATCTTGTTCATATACTTCTCAGTGATGAAATCAACTGCCGCCTTGACGTATATCTTACTTGGATACTCTACATTGTCATTCTCTTGCTGACCAGATGTATTGTCCTCCATAATAGTAGCAAACAACATCATAAGCGCACTCTGTCTCTTGACCTCGTTTATACGTGTGATCTGCGAATACTCAAGCATATTGTTTATACATGTTGCACATGTGTCCATCTGCTCGATCTTAATGATCGGAGAATCCTTCTTATAACCCATGGACTCTATGAAATCCTCTGCTCTGTATCCGTGGAATCCTACCCACATATAACTCCAAGGATCATCATCATCTGCCTTGTATATGGTTTCTTCTCCCGGTCTGATGATGAAAGCCTGTCCCGCCTCCAGCTCATAACTCTTACCACCTATAGTGAATACTCCCTTGCCTTTTTTTACGATATGGATGACGTATGACTCCCTCACATATGGTCCGAACTTCCACCCCTTGATGCAATCCTCTCTGCCACAATAGTCCAGACTGATTGCGGTACCCCACATATAGGAGTTAGACAATTGGAGATCTTCCAGGCAAGCAAAACCAACACTGTCTGTTAAACCAACTTTTCTTACCATAACCCGTCCTTTCTTTACTACTTCTTTGCCACCCTGACTAAATACTTTTTTATTGTAGCACAATGTTTAATTAATGACAAAACTTTTTACCATATACATAAAAAATGCACAATATAAAAGTGCGGGATTTTTATTCGTATCCCGCACTTTTATAATCTGTCCGCCCTGCTGAACAAGTGTCAGTAGGACTTCTTATTCTATGTATTTATGATAACCAGTCAAGGTATCCAAATACTTCTGCAGCATGCTTGAAGTAATACATTACCTGCTCTGCACATGCACCACTGTCAAATATCTTTTGTGCGATGTTGTCAAATACAGTGATAATGAAGATCGATATAACAACAGCTGCTATGATTGCGTATAATCTGTTGTTGTCATCAAGATCCAGACTCTCATATGCAGCATGGGCTGCAACAAGGATTCCACCGATACTTATCGCTGCAAAGAGAATATATGCAAATCCGCCTATGATTCCGCTGAGAAAACCGACCTTGTGAAGGATTCCTGAGATGATCTCAAATACGATTCCGACTACAACAGCAATCGTCTCATATACAGCAATCGTTCCTGACACATTTATCGCCTTGCCAAATGTCATTCCGCCCTTGAATATGATTCCGCCCGATATGAAAAGTCCTGCTGTTATGATGATGTTTGCAATTATCATAAATACCAGCATATAGAATCCTCTGCCGAGGGCTGGTCCAAAATCCATACCCATGATGAGAAGTCCTATAAGTGAAAATACAAAAGTAACAACTGCATTTACACCTATGAGTATTCCGCCTGAAACCATATTCTCACTCTCGACCATCTCGCCCGCCGTATCAGCAGGTGTCTTGAAAAGTCCAAGTACATTTTTAAGAATACCGTTTATCATGTCATTTGCTGCTGACGATTTCTTAGCCTGCTGCTGGCCATACTGCTGATTCATCTGTGGCTGGCCATAACCCTGCTGACCATACATCTGCTGATTCATCTGTCCCTGGCCGTAGCCCTGCTGACCGTACATCTGCTGGTTCATTTGTGGCTGACCATAGCCCTGCTGACCGTACATCTGCTGGTTCATCTGTCCCTGACCATAGCCTTGCTGACCATACATCTGCTGGTTCATCTGTCCCTGACCGTAACCCTGCTGACCATACATCTGCTGATTCATCTGTGGCTGGCCATATGCACCTGTCTGTGCCTGGCTGTATGCACCTGTCTGCTGATTTGCCTGAGCCTGATCTGACGATGGGCTTTCTCCCTGTGGCTGACCAAACTGCTGATCCTGATTTTCGTTCATTTGTTGATTTACCTCCAATTCCTTTTCCCTGTGATCTTTCATATATCAACTAGTATGATAACAAATCTCTTTAGTTTTGTCATCATATCTAATTCTTGTAATTTCCATCAAAATGATTTATTGCATTCTGGCTGTCATATATGGCATGATATGATAATGTTGTATAATCTATATATGAAGATTCCTTCATCTCGTCCTGTCCAATATTATTTGACCTCACAAGAGCAGACAGAACAATTCCTATCGTAAGAAATATTCCACATGCAACACCTACAGCAACAAACACAAATGTTAACGAACCCATGTTTTATCCTGCCTTTCCTTCACATATTCAATAGTTCCTGAACTTCTGAATCTGTGAATATCAATTCTCGACCTGTGAAGCTTATTGATAGCTCTCCAGAAATATAAGATACAGTTGACCACCAGAAACAAATACGCGCCAACAACATACATCAGAATTTCAGAACCAAACATCCAGATATCCATTATGAAATTCCCCATAAGTACTGAAAGCCATGTACAAAATATAACCATTATTGTCATGAGTATACCTATGGACGCTCCAACCTTAAATCTGTTTGATGGGACATTGCCCACAACTTTTCCAGTCTGACCATTTACTGCAACTGTATAAATTATCCCCTGATACTGAAATGTCATGAACCATACCGGAAACAACGCATATTCTATGTCTGACAATTCTATCTCTGTCTTTTCATCAGTGACATGATAATCTTTAAACCGTTTATCTCCAGAATCTCCAAGCATCTCATCACGAAGGGCTTTATCACTCTTCTCCTTTGCCACTGCCGCGATCACTTTTGCAGGGACATCATATCTGTCCGTATAAAACCCCGAAAGATATTCCGGCGAAAATGCCAGTACTCTGTCAATATCATACGGCTCAAGCCTTGATGATATGTTGTCATTCAATCTGCGTGATGCATCACCTGGTACCCTTGACACTATACATTCCGCATCCTTCATACAATTATGTATTATTCTCTCTGTATCGTTTTTCCGGGAATTCTGGGTTACCGAATCTAACCATTTGCTATCGCCGCCAGTGCGCACTTCCCTTTTATTTTCAGTGAATATATATTTGATTTTCTTTTTTACATGATATGATACGAGCCAGTGAGGTACATATATTCCTCGTATCTTGTCTATCTGGAAATGCTTTATCTCGTCCGGAACGAACCATCCTTTACAAAACCTGTCACGAATCAGTTGTTCCGCTCTCTTCTGTGATATTGAAAATGGAATTATAAGATCCGGCTCCAGCTCCTTATCCAGTCTGTCCACCAATATCATCGGCTGTCCACAGTAGGCACAGAAGCTTGACGTCTCCGTGGCTTTCACCATGAGTTTCGCTCCACATGACGTACATTCATACAGATTCATCTCCATATACTTTGGAGAATCTTCATCATTTCCAAGGTTTATCTCATCCATGGTGTATATGTCATCCGGACTGTCCGTGATATATCTCTTTATCCTGGCAATCTTTCTCATGGATTTGTAGCTACGCTTGTCTACCAGCTCGCCATCTTCATTTTCGATCATAGCAGAGTTTTTTGTCCCCCATGAAGCCGCCCCAAACTGATTGCCACATTGCTTGCATTCCAGCTGTCCCGTCTCCGGGTTGAGAACAGTCGAGCCTCCACACGTTGGACATTTTAATGTAAAACTGCCCATCTTACTTTCCCCCGTTCACTTTTTTTCCCTTATAAACATTAAGTTACCATGTTTCCTGTTAAATATAAAGTACTGATAATTCTACCATACCCCGGTAAAACGTATGTAAATCCAGCTTAAATATTTATCAATTTATTTTGTCCACTCCGTCTTTATTCGTGTCAGATATTATATAATGAGGTCTGTTCTTGACCTCAACATACGTTTTTGCAATATATTTGCCCATCATTCCTATGCACAGGAACTGCAATCCCGATACGAATAAAATAATGCAGACGAGAGAAGGCCATCCCGCAACAGGATCTCCCCACACAAGCTTTCTTATAAAGAAGAAAAGCAGCATGGCAAATGAAAGAACTGTGCAAAATGTTCCAAAACCTGACGCGATCATCATAGGTGCCTCGGAGAAATTGATTATACCGTCTATGGCATACCTGAACAACTTCCAGAAGCTCCACTTTGTCTCCCCGGCAACCCTCTCAACATTCTCATACTCAAGCCACTTTGTCTTATATCCAATCCACCCAAAGATTCCCTTTGAAAATCTGTTGTACTCGCACATCGACACTATAGCATCCTTCATCTCCGACTTCATGAGTCTGAAGTCCCTGGCTCCATCCACCACATCAGCATCCGATATCCTGTTTATAAGCTTGTAAAATCTTCTGGCAAACCACGATCTGATCTTTGGCTCACCCTTTCTCGTCACCCTTCTGGTGGCTACACTGTCATATTCGCCCTGTTCCAGAATCTCAAGCATTTCCGGAAGAAGTGATGGCGGATCCTGCATGTCCGCATCCATAACCGCCACATAATCACCTGATGCATTGCAAAATCCTGCATACATTGCTGATTCTTTTCCAAAGTTTCTGGAAAACGATATGTATTTGAAATACTCATATTCTGATGACACATCCTTCATGACCTTCAAAGTACCATCTGAAGAACCATCATTTACCATGAGGACCTCAAACTCATACGATTCGAGTCCCTGTACCACCTTATCAAGTTCTGCAGCAAATATCGGCAGTGCCTCCTCTTCATTGTAACAGGGAACAATCAAACTCACCTTTTTCATCATTACATCTCCTGTAAACATCTATTTTGTCGTCATGCGGAATATCTTTATTCCCGCATAATCATACGTTTTCTCTACATTTTTATACTTTGTGGTCTTTCTTATCTTCTTGATGTCCTTTTGTATCTCCGTTTTGTCAAACCGTGGATCATTTATAACTGCCATGTACAGCTCATCACCACAATCGGCTGTCAAATCTGAAAGCTTGCCTAGATCATCCTCGTACACATACCTGCACCTGTCCATCACAGAAAATGCATTTATGCCGGCATATATGTTGTTCCATTTTCCATCGCCATGACAGACTATGATACAATCCTTTCCCGCCATCTGCTCAACCGCTTCTTTTCTCTCAGGATATGTTACATACTGCCAATCCACGCCATTTACCTTTATACTTCCGGCACAAAGTATAAGACATACTACTCCGATTATCACATTGTAGTTGACAGGTGCAACCACCGCGAGGAGCTTTGCCATGCCCCATACCATAAATATCGCAAATACTGGGAGTGCCGAGTATATGTATCTTGCGTTTACAAGCTCAGATCCTTGTATTCCCACAAATGCTAGAATGGCATCTGCTATCACCACCGCTGCAAATAACAACGCATTTGCGGACAATGTTCCTGTGTATTTTCCATTCACATCAATCCTGTTTACATCTACAGAATACCTTATCGAGTGTTCTTCCCTCTTCAGACTTATATGTATTATAACAAACTTTGAAACTATGTACACAATTATGAGCGCTATAACGATAAGCAGAATAACAGGAAGCAGTCCGGCAAAATATGCCTTATTTACATAACCTATGTATGATATGAATTTTCTGGTTGAAAATCCTGTAAGATTCTTTGTTGCATAGTCACCCCTGTATCCAAATATATGTGCGATTGTTGCCGGAAATACCGCTATGGCACACACAAGCCCTGCCACAAGACTGAATCCATATGCAAACATTTCCTTAACTCTCTTTACTGACAGGAGATAGATACATACGCAAAGTCCAAGTCCAGCCACGAAAAAGTAAAAATAATAGTGGGTAAGTCCGCCCAGGAACACTGTAAATGCCAGCATTATAAAGTAAGGCACCGTCATCTTTTTCTTGTGCTTCAATATATATATGTGTGCCGCCGCAAACAGTAGGACCTCAAATGTCTGTAGAAGATACATTCTTATGAGCATGCAATTGCTGATGCCGACTGAAGATATTCCCCACAAAACGGTTGCCGCAAGTCCGCGCCACCTGCTTTCTAGAAGATTTGCCGCCACGTACATGAGAACTATATCCACAAATGCAAGAATTATAAGATTTAGTACTATTCCCGGAATTGCCGAGTATCCAGCTTCCTTGAAAAATCTGCACACTGTATGGAGCAGCATATAGTAAAGAGGTGGATGAACATCCCTCTCCTGGTTCACGTAAGCCGCTTTATAATTAAATGCCTCATCGCAATAATTCATATAATCTGAGAAATAACTTCCACTCACCCAATTGTCAAGCGGTTCATCATTCTCTCCCGGATGAAGAAATGTGTACTCATTGCTGTTTGCAAGTCCGTAACTGTATACCTCATCACAGAACAGGTAATCCCTCTTCATCCCGTAATGAATACACAAAAAATACTGGATTGCCAGAAACAACACACAGATTATCCAGAATGCCCTGTTGGATTTCAATTTGTTCACTACCCCTGTTTTTATTTTCATATAAATCTTTTCTCCTCTTCATCTCGTCAATAAAGACATTATTGCTCATTTTCTTTAAAGACCATGTTACTAACATTTTCTCAAAGTGTACAATTAATTATCTGTAACATTTATTAGTCTATGAGTCTCTCAGATTAAAAAAAACATGCAGATCCTTTTATGTGGATCTGCATGTCTGTTCTGCATTGTGAACTTCTCTAAATATGTTCCATATTGCCTGTATCTGTGATTACTTCTGCTTACTTCTCAAGTATGTCATAAATGAGATCCATGACCTTGTCACCAAACGCTGCTGACTCCTTCTGTGCCTCGTCGTATGATGAACCCTTGATTCCGTAGTAGAATTTGATCTTTGGCTCAGTTCCTGAAGGTCTTACTGCAAGCCATGCATCGTTCTCAAGCTCGTAGTAGAGTACGTTTGCATTTGGGAAACCGGTAGGCTTGACCTCACCTGTCTCGATGTTTCTTATATACTCAAGACGATAGTCGCGAACAACCTTTGTCTTGTAGCCTGCAACCTGCTCAGGTACATTTGCACGGAGGATATTCATGATGTGTCCGATCTTCTTTGATCCCTCAACACCCTTGAGTGTCACGGTCTTGATGTCGTCAACATAATATCCGTACTTCTCGTACATATCCATCATCGCATCCCAAAGAGTCTTGCCCTGACCTCTGTAGTAAGCTGCTGCCTCGCAGAGAGCCATAGTTGCAACAACTGCGTCCTTGTCTCTTGCATGTGTTCCGATCAGGCATCCGTAGCTCTCCTCAAATCCGAAGAGGTATGTTCCCTTGCCTGTCTGCTCAAATCTGAGAATCTCACGTCCGATGTTCTTGAAACCTGTGAAACACTCGATGAGATCTGTTCCATAATACTTTGCTATAGCATCTACCATGTTGGTAGTAACGATAGTCTTGATGATTGCTCCGTCTGCTGGAAGGCTGCCATTCTTCTCCTTCATCTGGCTTACCTCATACTCGCAGAGTAAGCTTCCTGACATATTTCCTGTGAACACCTTGTACTCACCTGTCTTGGAATCCTTTGCGTAGCATCCGAGTCTGTCGGCATCTGGGTCTGTTGCAAGAACGAGATCTGCATCGACCTCCTTTGCCAGCTTGAGTGCAAGTGTAAATGCTTCCTTTGCCTCTGGGTTTGGATACTCAACAGTTGGGAACTCTCCATCCGGAAGCTCCTGCTCTGGTACCACATATACATTCTCGAAACCGATCTCCTTGAGGATTCTTCTTACAGGGATGTTACCTGTTCCGTGAAGTGGTGTGTACACGATCTTGAGATCCTTGCCATACTTGTCAATTGCATCCTGATTAAGGATGAGCTTCTTGAGCTCGCCCATGTATGCGTCATCAACCTCTGAACCGATAGTTACAAGGAGCCCCTTCTTCTTTGCCTCTACCATGTCCATAGTCTTTGTATCTGCGAAATCTGTGATGGCCTTTACCTCGGCCATGATTCCCTGGTCATGAGGTGGTGTGATCTGTGCGCCATCCTCCCAGTATACCTTATATCCGTTATACTCTGGTGGGTTGTGTGATGCTGTTACATTGATACCAGCTACACAGTCCAGATATCTAACTGCAAATGAAAGCTCAGGTGTTGGTCTGAGTGACTCAAATCTGTAAGCCTTTATGCCATTTGCTGCCAGGCAGAGCGCTGCCTCCATAGAGAACTCAGGTGACATTCTTCTTGAATCATAAGCTATTGCCACACCTTTGTCCTGCTTGCCCGCCTTGATGATGTAGTTTGCAAGTCCCTGTGTAGCCTTGCGCACTACATATATGTTCATTCTGTTAGTACCAGCTCCGATGATGCCTCGAAGTCCGGCTGTTCCAAATACAAGATCACAATAGAATCTTTCTTCTATCTCTTTCTCGTCGTCCTTGATCGCTAAGAGCTCATCCTTTGTTTCCTGACCAAATAAAGGATTGTTCACCCACTGCTCATACACGTCCTTGTAATTATAATCACTCATCATTTTGCCTCCTGTGAAATCTATTGCTTTATGTTACCCATAGAGCATCCTACAAATGGAAAACACACACGAAAAAACCATCTGTAAAATACATCACAATTCAGTATCACGTGTCTAACTCAATTATTATCCACGCCCCAACATTATACTCTTAATTTGTCAGCTTGTGAAGTCCATAGGTATCGTTAATTTCGCTCAAAATTTTGAGTTTTTCTTGGTCATCTTCGATAACTTTTTGGAGTTTTTCCATCAAAACCGGGGATATATAGCTCTTTCGGCTGTTCATATAGCGGTTGCTTATCTTCCAGAACTTCTCAGGAAAACTGTACATAAGGTATATAAATTCATAGTCTTCCTTATCCAGATGCCTTATCTGGCTGTACGCACTCAATATATCCCGCGCCATCTCTATGTCGTACCTGTTCTTCTCCATCGCCTTTCTCATAAATTGGTAAAGATCAACAAGCTGATATCCCACATGGAATCTGTCAAAATTGGTTGTTGCTATGTATCCGTCACAAAACATCACACTGTGATAGTTATAAGATCCGTGACAATATCCTATCCACTTTTCGTTGCATTTGAAGTTCTCCTCAAACAGTTTGAGACAGCTGTCTGCCTGCCCATAAAAATAATCAAACGCCCTTATATACTGGATCTCAAAATCATTCTTTTTATTTCTTCTGCTGACAAAATTGCGGATTCTACGTAGCTCTCTCAATTTTCTGTCGAGATTGCCCGGCATTTTATCATATTCACGGCTTCCCTCATCCTCATAGAGTTCCCTGCCGGCTTTATGAAACTGTGCCAGATTGATGACTGCCTTCTCCAAATCCCTGATATTGGATGCACTGCATTCCCTCCCCTGAAAATATTCCCGACATACAAATGGATTGCCATACCTGTCACATGTCACAAGCTCCTCATCGCTGTTCGGAACCACCCTGTCTATATAGCAGAATCCCTTTTCATATATACTATCCTTGAACTGTTTCTCCTGCAAAAGTCTCTCGTCCGTTCCATTCAGAGCCGCCACCTGACGTATGCCCTTGTCCGTCATCAGAATGATAGCACCTCTGCCTCTGCCTATCCCCTGCACCTCCATGTCATATGCCTCATACACTTCACCCATTTTTTCAGCCAAATGAAAACCCCCTCCTACAACTGTCGCTCGGGGGTATCTGTGAAGTGTGTATCTATCTGACTTACCTAATCATGAGCGCTCTCGCTCGATGAATCCTGCAACGGCACTAGCACTCGCTCCGCATCGCTGAGTGCCGGCGGATTCATATGTCCTGATTATGGTAATGTCAGATAATATACACACATCCACTTCACAGATAAGCCCTCGCTCACTTTATAGCAATAATAACCTGCTAAATTATTGTATGAGGGGCTGTTAAGATTCATTCTTAAGTTATTATATTTTACCGGATTTTTTTACGACTGTTATCGCATCATCCAATAATTCTTTTTTATATGATATAGGAAATACATACTCCTTACATCATTTTGACCTGTTCAATAAGGTATTCTCTGTCGTTCTTTTCAGGATCTTCTATAACCATATCCAACAGTTTCTGAAGTATCTCACCCATTTGAGGTCCCGGTTTTATTCCAAGCTTTATCAGATCTCCTCCATTTATCTTGAGATCTTTGATCCTGACACAGTCATCTGATGCCATGATCTCTTCATATTTCTTCTCAAGTGCTGCAAGCTGGCTCTGTCTCTCCTCCAGATTGTAATCACTCTGGGCTGCCATGTCGGCTTTTTTTATCTCGATTATATATGGGAAGAAATCTTTTCCAACTTCTCCCAAAAGCTTTCTTATACTGCCCTTTTTCGGAACACTTCCCATTCCATAATCATGCCATCTGACCAGAGTACACACATCTTTGATAGTGTTGTTGTCAAACTTGAGTCTTCGCAGAATGCTTTCCGCTATAGGCACACCCTTCTCGGGATGATCAAAGAAATGATCTATGCCATTCTCATCAACCGTGTGTGTTGCCGGCTTACCGACATCGTGAAGAAGTGCTGCCCACCTCATGGTCACATCCGGTCTGATATTCTTGACCGCCTCTATGGAATGTACTCCCACGTTGTATCTATGATACGGATTGTTCTGCGGCTGCTCCATCATCTTGTCAAACTCCGGAAGGATATATGAAGTTATGCCTGTGACATACGCCTCAAGAAGCTTGTCCGGATGGTCTGATACTAGGAGCTTTGTGAGTTCCACCCTGATCCTCTCCGCACTTATATTTTTCAGATACTGTGCCTGAATTATCATGGCTTTTCTCGTATCTCTCTCTATGTCAAATCCAAGCTGTCCGGCAAATCTTATCGCCCTGAGTATCCTGAGTGCATCCTCATCAAATCTATCCCTTGCCACACCGACAGCTCTTATGACCTTGTCATTCAGATCCTGCACTCCGCCGAACATGTCAATGATTCCTTTGCTGTGACTGTACGCCATGGCATTTATCGTGAAATCTCTTCTCTTGAGATCCTCCTCAAGACTTGCTGTGAACTCCACCTGGTCAGGTCTCCTGTGGTCACTGTACTCTCCATCTATCCTGTATGTTGTGACCTCATAGCCTTCCTTGCCCATCATCACTGTTACGGTTCCATGCTCTATTCCCGTATCTATGGTACGTCTGAAAATCTCCTTAACCTGCTCCGGTCTGGCAGATGTGGTGATATCCCAGTCCCCCGGCTCTCTCCCAAGTATGCTGTCTCTCACGCAGCCGCCGACTATATAAGCCTCATAGCCTGCTGCCTCAAGACCCTCTATTACCCTATTTGCTCCCTCCGGAATGTCTATTCTCATATATCTTCTCTCCGCATCTTCGTCTCATGATTTTCCAATTGGTTGAATATCCCTAAAATAATAACTTCTCCAGCAAGATGCTGAAGAAGTTATTATGCATGATCATTATTTATATTTTAATATGCACGTCCGAAGTATACCATCTTCTTTGCTGGCTTTCCGCAATGTACACATACATCTGAGAGATGCTCCTGTGCAAATGGCATACATCTTGTGGAGGCTCCTGTCTCGTCCTTGATTGCTTCCTCACAGGCTGTCTCACCACACCACATAGCCTTCACAAAGCCCTGCTCGTTGTCGATGATATTCTTGAACTCATCCCAGTTAAGAGCTACATGTGTATGTGAATCTCTGTGAGCCTTTGCTCTCTCAAACATATCCTTCTGGATAGTCTCAAGAAGCTCTCCTACCTTTGCATCTATCTCATCAAGTGATACTGTAATCTTCTCTCTTGTATCACGGCGTACCAGAACTGCCTGATTTGCCTCTATATCCTTTGGTCCGATCTCAACTCTGATAGGAATACCTCTCATCTCCTGCTCTGAAAACTTCCAGCCTGGGCTCTTATCGCTGTCATCGACCTTTACTCTGAACGCTCCAAGCTTCTCGCGGAGCTCTGCTGCCTTCTCAAGCACCCCTGCCTTCTTCTGCATAATAGGAATGATCATAACCTGAGTTGGAGCAACCTTTGGAGGAAGTACAAGACCTGAATTGTCTCCGTGAACCATGATGATGGCTCCGATAAGTCTTGTTGTCATACCCCATGATGTCTGATGAACATACTTGAGCTTGTTGTCCTTGTCTGTAAACTGTATACCAAATGCCTTGGCAAATCCATCTCCAAAGTTATGGCTTGTTCCTGACTGAAGTGCCTTGCCGTCGTGCATAAGTGCCTCTATTGTGTATGTTGCCTCTGCTCCGGCAAACTTTTCCTTCTCTGTCTTCTGTCCACGGATAACCGGCATAGCAAGTACATCCTCACAGAAATCAGCGTACAGATTCAGCATCTGTATTGTTCTTGCCTCAGCCTCCTCTGCTGTTGCATGAGCAGTGTGTCCCTCCTGCCACAGAAATTCTCTTGAACGAAGGAAAGGTCTTGTCTCCTTCTCCCAACGCATAACTGAACACCACTGATTATATACCTTTGGCAGATCACGATATGACTGGATATCGTTCTTGTAGAAATCGCAGAACAGAGTCTCTGATGTAGGTCTTACACACATACGCTCTGTAAGAGGATTAAGTCCACCATATGTAACCCATGCTACCTCCGGTGCAAATCCCTCAACGTGATCCTTCTCCTTCTCAAGAAGGCTCTCTGGAATAAGCATTGGCATGTACACATTCTCCACACCTGTAGCCTTGAATCTCTCATCAAGCTGCTTCTGTATAAGCTCCCAGATTGCATATCCTGCGGGCTTGATAGCCATACATCCCTTCACGTTAGTATACGCGATAAGTCCTGCCTTGAGGACAACGTCTGTATACCACTGTGCAAAATCTTCATCCATGGAAGTAATAGCTTCAACCATCTTCTTATCGTTTGCCATCTTATTTATCTCCTTATTCTAAAACATTCTATATCTGCTGCTGCAATCTCTTAGCCGCAACTCAATTAATTTAGAATTGTCACTATCATTCATTTTTGTCTGAACTACTTAATTGCATACACTCTTTAATCTACATAATTTCAAGGCGGATGTCAACACGTAACATGTCGACATCCGCCCTATGAATTTCTTTTTCTTAGAACTCATCCAGATCCAGTATCGCAAATGCGCCGCCCTCCGGCTCATGCTTGAACACCATGTGCTCACCTGTGGTCGGATGGTCGAATTCCAATCTTGATGCATGAAGTCCAATTTCTTTATATTTTTTCTTCGTCTTCTGGAACTTTGGATTGTACTTCGTGTCACCCCATATACCGCATTTTCTCTTTGCAAACTGCGCCCTGATCTGGTGGTGTCTTCCTGTTATAAGCTCCACAAGAACATATGAGAGTACCCCTTCATCCGTGTCCATAACATCCAGCACCTCATATTTTAGCTCTGAATACTTTGCCCCTGGTGTATCCTTGTCCACGGTCTTCGTCACGTTGTCCTTTGTGTCATGGAGCAGGTAATCCTTCAGCACACCCTGGTCATTTGGAAGCTCTCCTGTGAGTATCGCCTGATAGTACTTGAGCATAGTGCCATCCTCACTCTGCTTTGAGAGAGCTGCTGCCGCCTCAGGCGTCTTTGCGAATACCATAACTCCTCCGACAGGTCTGTCCAGTCTGTGTATAGGAACAAGATATGGCTCTTCTTTTCTGTTTTCTCTCTCATATATTCTAAGTTTGAGCATGCTCACCATGCTCTCGGAATTTGTCTTGTCCGGCTGTGTCGGCACACCACACGGTTTCACAGCCACAATGATATCACTGTCCTCATGTAAAATGTTTAATTTCATTTGTTTACTCCTCATTCGCCGTCTTGGGCTTTCTTATCACATTCTGAATCTGTAGCCAACACCCCATACAGTCTCTATATACTGTGGATTTGAGGTATCGAACTCGATCTTCTCCCTTATCTTCTTGATATGAACAGTAACCGTTGCTATATCGCCTATACTGTCCATATTCCAGATCTTGCTGAACAGCTCATCCTTGGAGAATACCTTATTTGGGTTGCTGGCAAGGAAACACAGTATGTCAAATTCCTTATTTGTAAATACCTTCTCCTCGTTATCTACATATACTCTTCTGTCTGTCTTGTCTATCTTCAGTCCTCTGATCTCGATGACATCATTCTTGAGAGCTGTTGATCCAACCAATCTCTCATATCTTGATATATGAGCTTTCACTCTTGCCACCAGCTCGCTTGGACTGAATGGTTTCGTCACATAGTCGTCAACACCCAGACCAAGGCCTCTGATCTTGTCTATATCATTCTTCTTTGCTGTCACCATTATGATTGGTATATCCTTCTTCTCCCTGATCTGACGGCATATCTCAAATCCATCCATATCAGGAAGCATAAGGTCAAGCAGTATAAGACTGTACTCCTCACTCAAAGCCTTCTCCAGTCCATTAATTCCATTCGGTTCTATCTCAACCTCAAAATCATTAAGCTCTAAGTAATCTCTCTCAAGTTCCGCAATACTGAGCTCATCTTCAATTATCAATATTTTGCTCATCTGTATCTCTCCTTTTCTTTAGTGGATTTATAATCTGCAATGTACTTTTTCGCTGTGTATCTTTCTTCTGGTTGTCCCTACGCTGGCCATCCTTCTTCTGTATGTCTTTCTGGCTGTTTTCTGCGGACTCTTCATCGCCATCTGCTTGTGCTCCATTGCCAACATCCTTCGGGATATATTTCTTCAGCGTAAACACTATAGTCGTTCCTTTTCCTATCTGGCTGGTCGCATATATATTTCCACCGTGTTCTTCCACTATCTTCTTACAAATAGCAAGTCCCAGACCGCTTCCTCCCCGGGACTGTCTCGCACTGTCTGCCCTGTACATTCTGTCAAATATATGAGGGAGACTATCCGTATCAATTCCCCTGCCGTTGTCATTGATGGCAATCTTTACCTCAGCATCATTGTCATATATGCTGATATCAACCTGTCCATATTCCTTATCCATATATTTTATAGAATTTGTTACGATATTATTGATAACGCGCTTTAGCTGATCCGGATCAACTATTACCATTACATCATCATCACAATAATTCCTGTATGTCAGAGTCATATTCTTGGACATAAGCGTTGCGTGCACTTCCTCCATACAGTCATTGAAATAATCCTTCACCGATACTCTGTGGAACTCATACGGTATCGCATTGTTGTTGATATTCGTGTAGAGCGACAGCTCATTTATCAGACTGTCCATCTCATTTGCTTTGCTGTATATCATCTTTAGGTATCTGTCACGCTTCTCAGGTGTATCTGCCACACCATCCATAATTCCTTCAACATAACCCTTTATAGTGGTTATAGGGGTTCTAAGGTCATGGGATATATTGCTTATGAGCTGTCTGTTCTCCTCCTCATAATGCATCTTAGCTTTTGCAAAGTCACTCATTCTCTGACGCATATTCTCAAATGATTCACAGAGCTCGCCGACCTCATCTTCCCTGTTTTTACATATCTCTATTTTCTCATCAAGATTACCGGACCCCATTTTCTCTGCAGCCTGTTTGAGTTTTACAAGAGGATTTACAAACTGCTGATATATAAGTAATGCCACTAGTCCACTGAGTATAAACATGATGACGACCATAAGAATTATGTAGCCAAACATCGTTCCTCTGAATCTGTCCATATAATTACCATAATATGTGAGCATATACAAATCAACACTCTGCCCCTGATATACATAGGATATCTGGTTACAGAGATACATGGATGGCTGCGTCATCAGATACTCCTGAACCTTAATCTGATTTTCCCCTCCGACATCTGTATCCTCGTCTATAGTACTTATATTTGTGCTGCTGTCGTTAAATTTCAACTGATTTTTCAGCGCATCAGAAAATGTATCAACCCCCACAAATGTGTACTCGTCATCCACCTTCATGATCACATATGTGTTGTTTGCAGATGTCCTTTCATTGAGATCAGCGGCATTCTTCTTGTCAAGGTAATAACCTGGATTGCTCTTTACCTTATTTATAATACTCTCTCTCTCTGCCGATATTGCCTTGTATACATCATTCACCGGATCATTCTGGCTATATAAAAGCTGCAGGGAATGATTACTGCCATACGTTCCCGTTATAAAATATTTTCCTATAATACATGTTCCTATTACCATAGATACCAATGCGGTAAGCCACACTACTATGATCATTATCTTTACTTTTTTTGTGATGTTCATCTTATATCAACTCCCACGGTTACTATAACATGAAATCACCCTGACAGTGTATGAAGTTTTTATAAACAACTACCCTTATATGTTTAATAATATGTTTAATGATCTTTTTCACTATTTATTTTTCTTTCTGAACAGTCCTCTTCTTTTTCTGCCAGCCTCAGATGCTGCTATCTCTTGTCTGGTCTGCTGCAGTTCCCTGATCGTTGTGTCAAGCCTTCTGTATCTTGCCTCCTCCTGCTCCTCCTTTTCCTGTATAAGTACATCTATCTGTTTTATTACATCCTCCGTGACAGTCCCAGATACTGACTGAGTTATCATCTTTATATTGTTTTTTATGGAATTGCTCACTATCTTATCCATAATATTCTGAAACTGGGCCATCTTGAAATCAACTATTCTGGAATCAGTGCCTTCATCCCCGGAACCATATTTGCTGTCCCCACAATTGACTCTTATTGTGTCTATATTTTTTATATCTAACAGCTTGTCTTCATTCAATATCCTGTCTAATTCATCTGGATTTTCGTCAGCTTCATCATTTGCACCATTGTCCACAGGCTTCACTGATTTTTTTTCATCCTTGCTCTCATCCAGCATATCATACATTTTGTGAACCATATCCTTTATAGCCTTGAGCTGTATTCCCTTATCCTTGAGTATCTTTACTCTTTGCAATATCTTGACATCCCGGTCCTCATAACATCTGTGACCCATCTCATTTCTTCTTATGTCTATCTCAAGTTCTTCCTCCCAGTACCTGAGTACATGAGTCTCAACCTCAACCATCGCCGCCGCTTCACTTATGCTGTAACTTTTTTCCGCCATTATGTATTTTCCTCCTTTACAGTACCAAACCAGGTTCCGTCTTACGCATCCAGCTTGTCCTGTTTTCAATTTTAAGGACTTTAATACACGCTCTCAATCCAATTCGTCTTCTATTTTATCTCACAAACAAACAATATACGGCTGGTTTTTCACTTATCTGATAAAATCTAATCCCAACATACAAAATTCCCCAGACACACCAATCCGACTAGGTTATGTCTGGGGAATTAATAATTTATTTTAGTTGTTTATCTTTGTAATAAGAAACTGTCCATCATCCATCAGTTTGAAATGAACATTCTTGTAATTTGTTCCGATGGTGTACTCCGTGCAATCATCAGATATTCTCATCTCGTCAAGTGCATTCTTGTCGCTCAGAGCCTTTATAAGTATATCTGTAAACATATCATCCTTGCTGAGATTTCTCAATTCATTTACATTTGCAACAGAATTGCCATTGCCAAGCTCCTGTGGATAATACATCATATCTTCCAGAGCCTCTATATCTTTATCACAAAATACCTTGATGATCTTCTCTGCAAATTGCTTTCCTTCATCAACTGTCTGATTTTTGACATCATCGCGTTCTTCATAGCGGCTCTCAAACGATATTTGTTTCACAATATCATTAACATCATCATCCGTAGCAGTGACATATATGTACAGAGAATAATTGATCTTGCCATCACTCCAAAAAATTATTCTTCCAGGATCAAGTGTGTAAAGTGAAGCTCTATACCCGTTTATATCAGTGGCTATCAGATCTCCATTGCTGGTATCTTTCACTCCAGCAAGCTCATACTGACTGTATTTGCAAGATCCCCTCAGTTCTACCCGGACTCCTTTATATCTGAAGCTCACTATGGCAATTTCTCCAGATATAGTATACTTGACATCAGTAACTCCAGAATCATTTTTATTCACATCTATATATACGCCTATATGTGTGAAATCAGCAGCAGACTCAACGGTTCCATTCATTATTTTTTTTTGTGTTGTCTCTGTTCCATTATCTTTTTTTTCACAGGCGGACAGAACAAACAAGGAAGCCGCAGCCAAAATGAAAATGGCTATGATATATATTTTTTTACTCATATTCGCTCTGTATTCCATAATTTTACCACGCTATTCCTTTATGACATCCACGTTCTTTACATTTATAAGCCATATTTGGATCTGTAGGATCCCATGTATGGCTAGAATTAAGCTTTACAAATGATGGTTTTGGGAAAGGACCATCAGCATTGCTCTCAAATATAATAATTTTTGTTCCCAATGAACAATTGTCATATATCCACTTTGCATCGCCAGCTTTAAGTCTTATACATCCATGAGAACATGTAGTTCCAAGCTTATTGTATGCATCCACTGACAACGTATCTGCATCCACCTCATCGTAATATACTGAATGGAACAATATGCTTTCCTCGTAGGTTATCAGTGTATTCCACTGTCCATAACAATTGCCAACAAGTGACAGCCATCTCCATTTTGCTGGTATATAGAAGGTTCCTAGAGGTGTACTGTCTCCTCCTGAGCACACAAATGCTTTGACTGGAATCGTATATCCCTTATTGCCATCCTTTGCATATATCGTTACAACATTTGTAGTCTTATTCACCATGATCTCATATGAATCCTGTGGGCCTAAAATGGATTCAACATTTGTAAGTCTCTTTCCATTTTTTCCAAAGTAGAACTTGTATCCTTTTGCATATGCCCATCTGTTTTTGTACATACGACCGTTAGTCTCTCTGAAAAAGTAGAAATCATCGCCAATTTTCTTATATCCAGTTACAAGGCTTCCATTTGATTTCAGGTAATACTTATTGCCCTTCTTTGAAGTATACCATCCACTTCTTCTCACGACTTTTCCGTTTTCATCAAAGAGATACAGTCTACCGTATACTTTCTTGATACCAGTTGTCAGATATCCCTTTGAAGAAAAGTTGTACACCTCTCCATTTACACGTCTCACACCGATATAGGCTCTGCCATTGCCTCCAAAGTAATATTTCTTGCCTGATATCTTTAAAAATTTGTTTTTTGCCATTACTCCTTTGGCACCAAAGTAATAGTAATAATTACCTATCTTTCTGAGTCCTGTATATGCCTTACTGCTCGGTCCAAAATAATATTTATTGCCGTTTATGGTCTTCCAGGTATTTTTAACTATCTTAAAATTGCCATCAAAATAGAACGTATAACCGCTTATCCTGTTCAATCCCTTCACCGTACGTCCGTTGGAACCAAAATAATATCTGCCGGACTTTGACTGATACCACACATTCTTCTTCATGACACCTTTAGAATCAAAGTTATAGTAATAATTATCTATCTTTTTTATTCCCGTCACTGCCTTGTAATTAGACCCTATATAGTAATCATTTCCATTGTATGTAACAAACGTTCTTTTAACGGCATATCCCTCGCCGTTAAAATACATGCTGTCAACCAGTCTGTTCACAACAGCCACACCTGTCTTCGTTGAAAAATACATATATCCGTTTGTCGTTTTTTTAAGTCCACCCTGAAGTACATTTGTATCAGGTGCAAAATAATATTTCTTTGATCCTATTGTCGTGACACCCACGGCGGCTTTCTTGCTGCTGAGAAAATAATATGTTTTATTATTTACAGATTTCCATCCACTGACCGCAGCTCCAGGAAAAGTCTTAGAGCTTGAATCAAAGTAATACAGACTTTCATTTACCTTTTTTAATCCACCAGCCACTGATCCGTCGGAGGATAAATAATATGTATTTTTGTATATCTTACCATTGTTTTTCTCATTTATCTGAAGAAGCTGGCTTTTCAGTTTTTCACCTTCGCTATAATAAAATCTCTTTCCATCTTCATTATACCAGCCGTTTTTTTCTACAGGCTTATCAGAATCTGAAGATGATGCCACTGTATATTCCGCACTGTCTGTCTCTGCTGCATACACTGTATATCCTGCTCTGACGCTATGTTTCGAATTTGAACCTGTCATATCAACAGGACACATTGTCATCAACAATGCAGTTGCAGTAACAAGCGCTATTTCCCTGATTTTTCGCATACATTTCCTCCTCGTAGCAATTGTTATCCTCTTATTCTGCCAGATGTTTCTGATACATTCTCTTTGTCTGCTGACTTCGCACACCTATGCAGATTCCACATTCTATCATAGTAGTTATCAGTGCCGAACCTCCCGAACTTATAAATGGCAGTGAAACACCAGTGTTTGGGAAAAGATTTGTGGCTACGCATACATTAATGATTATCTGACATATAAAATGTACCATCGTTCCTATTACAAGAACACTTCCAAATACATTTGTTGACTCTTTTACTATCACGTATAACTGATATATGAGATATCCATACATAAGGAAGAGAAGTATTGCTCCAACCAATCCAAGTTCCTCACATACGATAGCAAATATCATATCGTTCTGAGCCTCTGGTATATTCTCCAGCTTCTGGGTACCACTTCCAAGGCCTTTGCCGAGAAGTGATCCGCTTCCTATTGCATAGAGCGACTGTTTAACCTGATAACCCTCGTCCAGCTCATACCTGTCTGTGTAAAGCCATCCAATAATTCTTCCAAAACGGAAGTTGTTATCATCATTTTTTAATTCATCCTGTGTTGGCAGATGTGTTACAACATAACCTATAAGTCCTGCAGCAACGAGCAGGAATAAAATCAGAACTACAAGATGAAGCTTCCAGTTCTTACTTGTTATAAAAGTACAGAGATAACATATACCCAAAACAACCAGGGCTGAACTCAGGTTATTCGATACCTTATAAAGGAACACTGCCTCGGCGCCAACTACCAGCCACAATATAATTATGGTTTTGAATTTGTCCATCTCACGCCATTTACTGCTTATATATGCCGCTATAAATATGATCATACATGTCTTTACAACATCGGCCACCTGAAACTGTGGCAATCCTGGAAATTTAAGCCATCTTGTGGCACCGTTTACCTCAATTCCCCACGATTTGTTCATAAGACACGCTGTAAGGATTACGGATATTCCATATGCCACCCAGGCAAGCTTTTTATACCATCCATATGGTACATATACACAAAAAAATACCAAAGCTATACCTATACCTATATATATAACATGCTCTCTGAAATTCTCCGACACTTCCTGAACTTTTGATGTACTTGCCACCATAATAAGTCCAAATGCTATCAGAAATGTCATAGCTATTATGATCTTGTACACTACACCTGAAGTGTATTTACCCTTTTCTGTGTTGTTTACTGCAGTTGTATCACTCATATCATATCTCCATATAATTCAGGTCTGTATGTATAATTTTCATTTATTATATCAGCCGTTATTCATTATCTTCTTCATAAATTTATACGCGCTGATTATATCTGTGTCAAATAAGTCTATACTGTCACTGTACTCTGGCTTGTCTATGGAATCCGGATCACAGCCTATGTGAAGACTTCCCTCTCCATTTTCATTCCATTTAAAATCCAGACTGCTTCCTTTTTTGTTGCCGGATATCAATGCGGATTTCTTTATCCCTGCATTTCCGATCTTTAAGTTGATCTCTGCATTGTCGTCCCAAAACAAAACATCAAGACCACCTTCTATATTACCGGAAACCCTCGCGGAGTCTATCTTCGCCCTGTATGATACTCCTATTTCATCCCCATCCGTGACATCTTTCTTTGAAAAAACAAATGATCTCCCATCCTGTCCAGGAATATTTACCGACAGTTCATACGACTGAGCTATGTAGTCAGTTCCACTAAAACTGAGGTTCACGCTGACTTTTCTGTCCGATATATCATCTGCATACAATGTGACCAGTTCGCCAGATCTATTTATTGCAAAATAAAATGTTATGTTGTCTCCATCCAATATATCATCCACAAATTGTTTTATATCATGTACCATAACAGCAGCGTTGTCAATGGTTTCTAAGTCAGGCATATATTTGCTGAGTGAATCATAAACCTCCTGCAGATCAAGTTCATGAGTTCCAAAACAATCATCAAGATATTTATAAAAATCTTGAACATCAAACACCACTGAATAAACTTTACATTTCTGGGACTTGTCCCCAACCGTGATATCACGGCTGCCTTCATAGTCTCCCTGCATATCAAGAAAGTATTTTAATGTTTTTTCTATGACATCTGTCTTTATATTATTATCCTCTTTATAATTATTTGCAGCCAGTCTCATGCAATTCTCATAAGCACTTCCAAATGTATACACTGTCTCATTGTCAAGTCCAAGAACTGTTGTTATGGGGGAGTTGCTCATATTTGTTATCAGATTATCCGCGTATTTTATTCTCACCGCCATGTCATCTATATATATAAGAGAGGTTTTCTTGTTTACAAACAATTTAAAGCTCTTGTCATCTATGGATGTCTGTGCAAAAAATTTCTGATCTGCCGCAGATCTGAGAAGCTCTATCTGAACAGTTTTTCCATCGGTTTCATCACTTGTATCCTCAAATGAAAAATTTGTATTTCCCTTTATCATACTCTGACATATATCATAGGTGCCATATCTGCTGTTAAGATCGGATTTCTGAGACGAGCTTACAGTCTTCGTCATGGACTCCACAAGCTTCACCTGTGGTTTTCTAATAAAATGAAAGAGGATAATAGCAACAACAGCTGCCATCAGTACGATGACAGCCGCTACCACCCCTATTAATTTTTTTATAATTTTTTTACTGTTTTTTGTACACATACGCATCATGATTCTCATTCAGCCAGTCTATCGCTTCACACAAACCCTCTTCAGAAAAATCAAATTGCTTTGATCCTTTTTTCTCATCTGAGGTAACCTCAAAGCAGAACGGCTCCGGCCATATAAATGCTGTCAGGACTGTTTTTGTTTCTGTTTCGCCATCTTCATCCTGATTCTCACTATCTCTTTCAACCGGAACTGTATCCTTCTGTATCATGTACCGTATTCCCTTATCACTGCCCTTGAAAGGCCTTGATTTATAAAATTCCAGTGCAAGAAGTTCAGGTCTCTTTATCATTTTTTCACCTACTTTACAGTAAAAGGATAAACCTCAATTATTTTATCTGTATTATCATTTACAAGATAAAGATATGTTACACCCTTTGGTATTCCATCTCCATTTATCTTGACCCATGAAGACCATCCATCTACAACATTATTTGAAAAACTTATACTGTCAGATTTATTTCCATCTGAATATACTACATATCCACTTATCTTCATTGAATCATCACCTGAAAAACTAAATGAAGTGTGTATATATATATCAGATCCAGCCTTTGCTGTTATAGTGTTAGACTTCTTCTCCATATCCTTTTCGCTACTGTTTACAAATGACTCTATATTCCACTTCACAAGCTCCAAAAATACCTTCTGAGCCTTTTCATTGCCTGCATATCTGAGCTGTCCTATATATGTCATTGTCGTCTCATTCGAAGCGTTTTTATTTGCACCTATATATGCAAGCTTTGCCTTGACTATTTTTTCTGACACATCGGTTTTCTGAACCTTTTCATAAAATTCGACTGAACTCTTATAATTCTTGTTTTTATACTCCTGACTTGCCAGACCTATATAACATTTGTCTTTCTCTTCAATACACTTCTTATAACTTGAATCGACCTTTTCGTAGCTTTTGAGTGCATTCTTGTAATCCTTTTCTTTGTAGTACTCGCCCGCTTTCTGATATATACACTCACTTGCCTTTTTCTTATAGTCATCATACTCTGACTTTGTATACATATCATATGCCTCGTCATACTTTCCTGCCTTTAAGAGCTCGGATCCCTTGTTATAGTAACACTGGGCAAGAAGATTCTTGACATCGCTGTAATCCTCTATAGTTGAAAGTATCTCTATGGCACCGTCATAGTCCTTAGAACCTATCAAAGCCTGTGCCTTCTTGTATGTGCACTCTATAACCTTATCTGATGAGTCCTTGTATGTTCCCGCGTTCTTGAACGCCTCTATAGCAGAATCATACGATGCTGCATTCATCTGATCCATTCCGGCGTTGTAATAACACTGATCCGCCTTATCAAATGCGTCCGAACTGTCTATTTCATCTGAATTCTTATCGCCTGATCTGCCGTAATCCTCTGCAGCCTTCATGCTGTTTGCAGATTTCTTATAATACTCGGCAGCCTCAAGATTTCTTCCATCCTTTTCAAGCTCTACGGCATATCTGTAATAAGCTGCTCCGTTACCCTTGATATACGAATCCTTAAAGTCTCCAAGATCCTTGTAAATAGTAACTGCCTCCTCGACCTTTCCCTGTGTCATCAGATCTTCAGCTTCGTTGTATTTTCTGAACTTTGGAACATATATGACTGCAAGAACCGCAATTGCTGCGACAACTAATATAGGAATTATTATCAGAGCTGCCTTCGCACCCTTACTCATTCCTTTTTTCTCGCCTTTTTTTCTTATCATGATGTCCTGGTTATCCGGAATCTGACCATTCGTCTGGTTCTGAACTCCAGGCATCTGACCGTTCATCTGGTTCTGAACTCCCGATATCTGGCCATTCGTCTGATTCTGATTTTCCGGTTTATTTCCGCCATTCTGATTCTGTGCACCTGTATCTTCTTGTACATCAGCATGTCCCATCTGGGATGATGTGAGGACAGTGGTTCCTTCTTCGTCTTCCTGAACTGGATTTATCATAGGAAACTCTTTTCCACATACTGGACATTTTCTGCTATTCTCCCCCAGTTCACATCCACAATTATCACAATACATAATATCTCCTCCATCCTTACATGTTCTGATCACATGTTTTTAACATATCTTATATACCAAATATGACTCATACAAATTATGAGTTGGTCTTGAAAATAAACTCCTCATTTGAAAGTCTTATCACACTGTTATCAGGTATAGGCACATCCACATTACTGTATACCTGTGTTCCATTGAGGAAAGTATGGTTTGTGGAATTGTTATCCCTCAGATAATTTATTCCGTTGATGCTTGTTATATAAGCATGTCTCCTGCTTATTGATTTATTTCCTATGACTTTATAGTCAACTCCCTGATCAGCTTTTCCTATACAAAATACCTGTTTAGTTACCTGAACTGTCTCTCCTGTGCTAATTCTCATCAAAGTTGGTATATTTTCGCTCACAAGAGTTCTGTTGCTAAACAGAGTAGTTGGCGGTTCTTCATCCACCTGCTCACTGAGTCTTTTGGCCTCTTCAGCCTGACGTCTCGCAAGATCAGCCTGGCGTTTCGCCTCTTCCTCATTCTTTCTTGCAGCAAACTCAGCCTGCATTCTGGCCTCTTCTGCCTGCATCTCCTGTTCTCTGGCACGTCTTATCTCATCAGCATACTGTGATGAAGCCTTCTCCGCTCTCTGCCTCTCTTCCATGACTGTCTTAAGCATCTGCTCAACACGCACCTTCTCCATATCATCATAACTATCTGAATTCTCATCCGGGTTGTCCTGTGTGACGAGAATAGCCGTTCTCTCATAGTCTCTTGCCTCGGCGGCAACCTTCTGTCTCCATATCTCAGCCTCTACCCTAGCGGTCTCAGCCTTCATTCTGTTCTCCTCGGCCTGTCTTGCAAGCTCGGCCTGATATTTTGCCTCCTGGATCTGTCTCTTTGCCTCGTTCTCGGCATTTATCCTGGCTTCCTCAGCCTTTTTTGCAGCCTCTTCCGCCTTCTGTATGGCTTTCTCTTTGCTGTTGCTGTCATTCACATCGGAAATTATCTCACTTCTGCACTTCTCTCCCTGAATTATTAGGAGCTGGCTGGCTGACCTGAGTTCTGACACAAACTCATTAAAATGAAAAGCATCAAATTCCCTGTGATCGTTGAAGTAATCCACTATCCGATTAGCACACTCTATAGCTGGTGTATGTGCAAAAACAAATCCTGACAACATTTCCTTTATGAAATCACCTATGTTTCTTGTCTCAAATCTTGTATCCAGTGGAAGGTACAAAAGCTGTACACTGAAATCGCGCAGTCTTACAAACATATAATTGCAGTCCCATACTATCTTATCAAATGCAAGTCCATTCTGTATTATTGAAACAAGCTGCTTACTTATACTGAATATGTACTCTATCAGTTCATCACTAAATACCGGTTTCTGCATGATCTGAAGTAAACTCATGTCTCCATCTATTGAGAACTCCAGCTTTCGCTCCCCCTTAACAAATATCTCTCTGCACATACTTGTATTACCTGCAAATGGTACATTATAAGCATTGAGCTCATACTTGTTAATAGGTGTAACCTGATCCAATTTATATTCTATTTTCTTATATTCCCTCAACGCCTGAGTCATATCCTACCTCCCGCACATAAAAATAGCCACTAATACTTCTACAGTATACCAAAATGAAAATACATATTCAAGATTTTGTATGTTCATGTTGTATAACTACAGGCCACTTATCAGTGCAAATTGACAGATTTATAACACAAAAACCTTGTTATCAACTTAGATAACAAGGTTTCTTAGAAGAGGTGCGAGCCGGATTTGAACCGGCGATGACGGTGTTGCAGACCGGGGCCTTACCACTTGGCTATCGCACCATATTAAATTATAAGCTCCCCGAGTAGGGCTCGAACCTACAACCCCTCGGTTAACAGCCGAGTGCTCTACCATTGAGCTATCGAGGAATAACGTCACAAGCATCTCCTTTAAAAAGAAAACGCAGAAGGAGGGATTTGAACCCTCGCGCCGCGCAAACGGCCTACACCCTTAGCAGGGGCGCCTCTTCAGCCACTTGAGTACTTCTGCAAAATGCCTAAATAAAAATCTCCTACCAAAGAGTATTAAATTTTTGACGCTTGTTAATAATAACAAAATATGAGTTCATTGTCAATAACTTTTTTCTCTAATTTTAGAATAAACTCTATAAACTAAGAGATCAGGCAGCAACCATGTTTCCACCTGATCTCTTTTGTTAACATATCTTTTATACACATACCAGATCCTATAGATCTATTATATGTATATATCTAAGATTTTAGTACACATATGTGTATGTATACCATGTCTTATATGCCTTATATGCTTTTCCGTTTACCTTGACTACAGGTATAACATATACTCCAAAATTCTTCCACTTTTTAAGTCTTGTTATATTGTATGAAGTTGTAGAAGCACTTAACTTCTTCTTTGCCCAGTGGCCACTGTCTGAGTATCCTGAATCTCTGCTTACATATATTATGTAGTTTGTTGCATTTGCAACCTTTGGCCATGTAACCTTAGCTGAGGTATGGCTTGTTGCTGATATTTTTATTGAGGCCTGTGGAATAACTGTTCTCATTGCTGACCACTTGCTGACACAGGTTGCCTTGTCATTCTTTATGTATGCTCTGATTCTCGCCTTGAATCCCTTGTTCTTTATCAGCTTGTTGCTTGATGCTGATGCTATTGATATTCTCCTGCTTGTTGTCTTAGCTGTTGTTATCTTCTTCTTTCCATCTACTGTGTATATCTCGATCTGATATCCGTCAGGAGATGTCTTGTCGTTAGGATTTACTGTCCAGTAAAGTGTTGGGTAAGCCCTTGATGTGCTTTTAGGTGTCCATTCTAATCCACCCTTTGTAGCATCTGCAAAGTACATAGGAGTTGATGGTGAAGGCTTCATTCCATAACCTGTTGATGAATATGACTTTGCAACAAATCCTGTCTTAGGAGCCTTTCTGTATGCAACTACGTCAACATTATATCTGTTGCCGGCTGTTGCTTTGATTGCAGCCTTGTTAGTACTGACTTTCTTTGATGCCTTGCTGCTTCCACTGTCCTTTGTTACTATGTATCCTGTTGCTCCAACTACCTTTGACCATCCTACTGTAAATGATGAAGGTGTTCCTGCTGTCTGAAGGATTGAATCGCTATTTACACTTATAGGTGCTGTAACTACCTGAACAGGTGCACTTACATTGTAAGCTGTTGGTGAGTTATAGCTTGAATAAGATGCAACCTTTATATAGTATGTTGATCCAGCATTAAGGTCTCTTATCATCTTTGATGTTGATGATGAAGTATAGTCTGTCACTGCTGTATACTTTCCATTCTCACTTGTTGAGTAGTACACCTTATAACGATCTGCTCTTCCGTTGCTGCTATCCCATGAAAGCTCTACATAGCTCTCTGTTCCCTCAGTCTGCTTGATGTTGGTAGCTGCTGCTGATGCTGTTATTGACATTGCAAATATCATGATAGACATTATTGCAAGGAATAACAGTGATTTCTTGAATGTTCTTTCTCTTCTCATTAAATCTCTCCTTTTCCTTTCCTTAAAAACTCCTTTTTAATACCTTCTACAGGTTTTTAATAAAGAGTATTTCTTCTCATTTTGAACCTTATCTCCCTCACTTTTAAGTTTACAGTGTTTACATATTTTCGTCAATCAGATAGTATTTGTTATTTTCACCAATTATTTTGTTTATTTTCACTAATTTTATTATCTATATATATTTATTTTTACAATAGAATATTTTTAATTAGCTTTTAATTTTGATGTGTTATTGTTTTGCCTCTTTTTCAGCAAGATAGTCCGTGACAGCCGTTTCATAAAGGTTGTGTCCCTCCGAATCTATGACGACTATAGCAGGAAAATTCTCCACCCTCATCTTTCTTATAGACTCTGTTCCCAGATCATCATATGCTATGACCTCAGATTCCTTTATACACTTTGAGAGAAGTGCTCCCGCTCCTCCGACAGCAGCCAGATATACTGCTTTATTGTCAACTATTGCATTTATAACTTCCGGACTTCTCTTACCTTTCCCAATCATTCCACACAATCCTTTGCTGAGTATAAGCGGTGTGTATTTGTCCATACGGCTGCTGGTAGTAGGTCCGGCTGATCCTATAACCTGTCCCGGTTTTGCCGGTGTCGGTCCGAGATAATATATAACATTGTCATTCAGATCAATTGGAACTATCCCCTTTTCATACAGCTCCGTTCCGCTTGCATCGTAACATCCCGATTCCATGATAGAGTCATACATTCTCTTGTGCGCCGCATCTCTGGCACTGTACACTATTCCATCTATATATACATAATCTCCTGCTTTGAGTTTTTTCACTTCATCCCTGTCAAATGGTGCTTTTATATGTTTGTCCATAATAATTCCTTTCCCGCTTCAACTATAGATATTTATCTGACACTTTTACAAAACTCTTGTCACATGCCTGTTTACGTGACAGCACATATTTACTGCAAGAGGCATTCCTGCTATATGTGTCGCGTATGTCTCTATATTTACAGCAAGGGCCGTGGTCTTTCCGCCCAATCCTCCAGGTCCTATACCTGTGTTGTTTATAGCCTCAAGCAGTTCACTCTCTATCCTTGCAATATGCTCCTTATCCGAATGTACTCCAACCTTTCTTGTAAGTGCCTTTTTTGCCATCTTTGTGGCAAGTTCAAAATCACCGCCAAGTCCGACTCCTACAAATACGGGAGGACACGCATTTGGTCCCGCATCCTTTACAGCCTGGATGACGGCTGCCTTTACTCCCTCTTCACCATCTGCCGGTTTGAGCATGTATACTTTGCTCATATTCTCGCTTCCAAATCCCTTTGGAGCTATCGTTATCTCTATATTCTCTCCAGGTACAATATCATAGTGAATTATTGCCGGGGTATTATCCTTCGTATTTTCCCTGATAAGAGGATCTTTAACCACTGATTTTCTCAGATAACCATCTGTATATCCCTGTCGCACGCCTTCGTTGATAGCATCTGTTATGTTCATTCCCTCAATATGAACATCCTGTCCTATATTCACAAAAAAAACAGCCATTCCGGTATCCTGACAGATAGGAATATCATTTTCTCCCGCTACATCAAGATTCTCACACAACTGCCTAAGTATCTGCTTGCCGAGTGGACTATCCTCTGTATCAACCGAATCTCTGACTGCCTTTTCCATGTCTTCAGACAAATGTACGTTTGCCTCTATACACATCTCTCTGACATTTTTAGTAATTTCTTCTGCTTCTATAACTCTCATTTCTTCACCGCCATTTTATATTGATATACTTCTTATATACCTCTGTCTGAAATCTTAATCATCCAGAAATGTATCATCGTTTTTTTTGTAGTTTGGATCTTTTCTGTTAATAAAGAACTTATACACATGCAAAGTCACTGTAAATATAGCCACAACTATAACCATTGCCACCAATATGTAAATGATATTCATTATGCTATATGACCACTCTGATGCTTTTCTTGTACTGTTAAATATCTGATCAAGTTGTCCTTCAGTTGTCACCTCTGTGACAGAAGAAGCCGCTCTGTTCACCGACTCCATTATCCTGTTGTTTTCGGACAAAACACATGATATTATTTCTTTCATTTTTTACCCCCAATCTTATATAAATCCCATCTGAATCAATTAATCCTCTTTATTCTATCTGATTTTATATTGATTTTTACCTTTTCTATCTCAATTTATTATTATATTAAATTTATACCTTCTCCCATATAAAATAAGTATATCATAACCGATATATGCACACAATCAGCAAAAGGGTGTATTGCCATTTTTTTGACAATACACCCTTTATTTTTTATTCTAATTTTATTTTTAAATATTACTATTCTGTATCTTCTGAATCTGTATCTTCAACATTTTCAGGCTCATCATTTGCTGGATCTGCATTTGTTTCAACTGCATCTTCATTCTGAATATCTACATCTGCTGTATCGCTGTTCTCAGATTCTTCACCATCTTCATCGACATTTTCCTCTTCTTCGGTTCTTGCAAGCTTAGCTACAGATGCAACATATGCACCACTGCCAACATTCATAAGCTTGACTCCCGATGTGATTCTTCCAATGACTGTTATATCAGAGCAATGCATTCTTATCATGATGCCCTCATTGGTCATCATCATGATATCATGATCATTTGTAACTGCCTTTACGCTTACTATATCACCTGTCTTTTCTGTTATCCTATAACACTTGACTCCCTTACCGCCTCTCATCTGAGGAGCAAATTCTGACAGTTCAGTTCTCTTACCCATTCCATTTGCTGTTACAAAGAGAATCTCGTCTCCCTGAACATCAAGCTGCATGGCGATAACTTCATCATTCTTATCACATCTGATTCCGCGAACACCCATAGATGTACGTCCTGTATCTCTCACACAATCCTCATTGAATCTGATACACATTCCCTTCGTCGTCACAAGGAAGATATCATTTTCTCCGCTGGTTGCCTTTACTTCTATGAGTTCATCCCCATCATTCAATGTTATGGCTGCAAGACCTGTCTTTCTGATATTTTCAAATGCCTCTATTTTTGTTTTCTTGACTATACCATTCTTCGTAGCCATCATGAGATATTTCTTGTCAAAGCCTGTTATAGGAATGATAGCAGTTACCTTCTCATTTGGAAGAAGCTGAAGAAGGTTGACTATGGCAACTCCTCTCGCATTACGTCCTGATTCGGGTATCTCATATCCCTTCATCCTATACACTCTTCCCATGTTAGTGAAGAACATTATGAAGTTGTGGGTATTTGTCAGGAATATCTCATCAATGATATCGTTATCAATAATATTCATTCCCTTTATTCCCTTGCCACCTCTGTTCTGTACCTTGAATGTATCCTTTGGCATTCTCTTGATATATCCAAGCTTTGTCATGGAGATAACAATTTCTTCTCTCTTGATAAGTTCTTCATCTGTTATATCATCCGAGTAAGCTGTGATGGATGTTCTTCTCTCATCACCATACTTGTCTGCTATCGCAGTAAGCTCTGTCTTGATTACTCCGAGAAGCTTATTCTCATCTGCAAGTATCTCCTTGTACTCTGCTATCTTAGCTACAAGTTCATTATACTCATTCTCGATTTTCTCTCTTTCCAGACCTGTAAGAGCACGAAGTCTCATATCAACTATGGCTCCAGCCTGAGCCTCAGAAAGTCCAAATCTTTCGATGAGCTTTGCCTTTGCTTCTCCAACATTCTTGGAGTTTCTGATGATCGTGATAACCTCGTCTATGTTGTCCAGAGCTATGAGATAACCCTGTAATATATGAGCTCTCTCCTCAGCCTTATTGAGATCGTATCTTGTTCTTCTTGTAACTACATCCTCCTGATGCTTCAGGTAGTACGTGAGCATATCCTTGAGATTGAGTATCTTAGGAACTCCATCCACAAGTGCAAGCATGATACATCCAAATGTATCCTGAAGCTGAGTGTGCTTAAAGAGCTGGTTGAGAATTACGTTGGCATTTACATCCTTTCTGAGTTCAATGACAACTCTCATTCCCTCTCTTGACGACTCATCTCTTATATCTGTGATTCCATCAATTCTCTTGTTCTTTACAAGATCTACCATATTCTTGATGAGAAGTGACTTGTTTACCATATATGGAAGTTCGGTTACAATAATGCGGTGCTTTCCGTTAGTCATTGTTTCGATTTCTGTGATAGCACGTACCTTTATCTTACCTCTTCCGGTTCTGTAAGCATCATTTATTCCCTGTCTTCCAAGTATCTGTGCTCCCGTAGGAAAGTCAGGTCCCTTCACTATATCCATCAATTCATCTATGTCAGTCTCACGGTCTTCGTCAACCCTGTTATCTATAATTTTAATGGCTGCATAGATAGTTTCCTTTAAATTATGTGGTGGAATATTGGTAGCCATACCTACTGCTATACCAGATGTACCGTTTACCAATAGGTTAGGATAACGTGATGGAAGTACCACTGGCTCTTTCTCAGTTCCATCAAAGTTTGGAATAAAATCAACTGTATCTTTGTTTATATCAGCCATCATCTCCATAGATATCTTGGAGAGTCTTGCCTCTGTGTATCGCATAGCAGCCGCATGGTCACCATCAACTGATCCAAAGTTTCCATGTCCATCAACAAGAGGGTATCTTGTATTCCATTCCTGTGCCAGCTTTACAAGTGCCTCGTATATTGAGCTATCACCATGTGGATGATATTTACCCATTGTATCACCAACGATACGGGCACACTTACGATGTGGCTTGTCAGGACCATTGTTAAGCTCAATCATAGAATGAAGTATTCTTCTCTGAACTGGCTTTAGACCATCTCTTACATCCGGAAGTGCTCTGGCTGCTATAACGCTCATAGCATAATCTATGTATGAGCGCTCCATAGTCTTCTTCAGACCAACTTCATCTATTTTATCAAAAATCTTATCGTCATCCATTTTTTAGATTTTCCTTTCTCTCGATATTTTTATACATCGAGATTCTTTACATACTTGGCATTTGTCTCTATAAACTCACGACGTGGCTCAACTTTATCTCCCATGAGGACATTGAATGTCATGTCTATTTCTGACTCATCGTCATCATCGATGGCAACTCTCAGGAGTATTCTTCTCTCAGGATCCATAGTCGTCTCCCAAAGCTGTTCCGCATCCATCTCTCCAAGTCCCTTGTATCGCTGGATCTTATTATTCTGATCTCTTCCAACTTCATCAAGGATACTGTTGAGCTCATCATCACTGTATGCATACCATACCTTCTTGTTTTTCTCTAACTTGTAGAGAGGTGGCTGTGCCAGATATACATGTCCTTTTCTGATAAGATCAGGCATAAATCTATAGAAAAACGTGAGAAGAAGAGTTGCTATATGAGCCCCATCCACATCGGCATCAGTCATAATTATTATCTTGTTATATCTAAGCTTTTCTATGTTGAAGTTCTCGTGAATACCTGTTCCAAATGCAGTGATCATAGCCTTTATCTCTTCATTTCCAAGTATTCTGTCAATTCGTGCCTTCTCAACATTCAGTATCTTACCACGAAGTGGAAGTATTGCCTGGGTTGATCTTGATCTCGCAGTCTTGGCTGAACCACCGGCAGAATCTCCCTCTACTATGTATATCTCACAATTCTTAGGATCCTTATCTGAACAATCGGCAAGTTTTCCAGGAAGTGCCATGTTATCTGAGAGATTTGCCTTTCTCGCAACATCCCTAGCCTTTCTCGCTGCAATTCTTGCTCTCTGGGCAACAGCCGCTTTATTCACAATTATCTTAGCAATCTGAGGATTCTGTTCAAGATAATATGTGAGCTGTTCTGTAACAACACTCTCTACAGCTGGTCTTGCCTCAGAATTTCCGAGTTTCTGCTTCGTCTGACCCTCAAACTGTGGATCACTTATCTTTATTGAAACTATAGCTGCAAGTCCCTCTCTGAGATCATCTCCAGACAGATTGTCATCCTTTTCTTTTATGATGTTATTCTTTCTGGCATAGTCATTGAACACCTTTGTTATAGCTGACTTAAATCCTGTCAGATGTGTTCCTCCCTCAGGTGTATTTATATTATTTACGAAACTGTATGTCGATTCATTGTATGAATCATTATGCTGAAGTGCAACCTCTACACTGATTCCATCTCTCATACCCTCACAATATATAACCTCGTTGTACAGAGGATCTCTATGTCTGTTCAGATATGAGACAAATTCCTTGATACCACCCTCATAGTGGAATGATCTTACCTTTTCAGGTGTAATTCTCTTATCCGTGAGTGATATCTTAAGTCCCTTTGTAAGAAATGCCATCTCACGAAGTCTGTTTCTTAGAATATCGTAATCATATACATTATCCTCAAATATAGTATGATCAGGTAAAAATGTAACCTTGGTTCCTGATACCCCTTCAGGTGCATCACCGATAACCTGAAGCTTATACATTACCTTTCCCTTTTCATACCTCTGTTTATATATCTTTCCATTCCTTGTTATCTCTACCTCAAGCCATGTTGAGAGCGCATTTACTACTGATGCACCGACACCGTGAAGTCCTCCGGATACCTTGTATCCTCCACCGCCGAACTTACCGCCGGCATGAAGTATGGTAAATACAACCTCTACAGCAGGAATTCCCTGTTTTTTGTGTATTCCAACCGGAATTCCACGTCCATCATCGACAACTGTTATGGAGTTATCCTCGTTTATATATACCTGAATGTGGGTACAATATCCAGCCAGAGCCTCATCTACAGAATTGTCAACTATCTCATACACAAGATGGTGAAGTCCAGTGGAGGATGTACTTCCTATGTACATACCAGGTCTTTTTCTGACTGCTTCCAGTCCCTCCAAAACCTGTATCTGTTCTGCTCCATAATTATCATTTTCCATTGTTACGATTCCTCCGTTCTTACTCTGGTGGCTGTTCCATCCACCACACTATAAACATTGTTTATTATTACCTGCTCTTTTATAAATTCATCATAACCAGTACAGGTTATGATTGTCTGAATGTCCTTTATCTCATCTATGAGAGCATTTCTTCTATCAGTGTCGAGTTCACTCATGACATCATCCAGAAGAAGTATGGGATTATCACTGATTATCTTTTTTACAAGCTTTATCTCTGCCATCTTCAATGAAAGTGCAACTGTTCTCTGCTGTCCCTGAGAACCATACTTTCTCGCATCTATGCCATTTATGAGAAAACTTATATCATCCCTGTGTGGTCCTGCCTGTGTACTGGAATATTTCAAATCTGTTTCAAGCTTTTCTCTGAGAACATCTTCAAAGTTATTCTCATTCACGTTGTATTCATACACTATCTCTAACTTTTCTCTGCCACCTGTAAGTCTGCTGTGGATATCACAGATGATGTCATTCATCATATCTATAAAATTTTTTCTCTCTTTTATGATTCTGGATCCATAATCCACCAGCTGTATATTCCATACATCCAGTGTATCTATGAGACTTTTGTTATAATATATCTGCTTTAATAGATTATTGCGCTGATTAAGTATCTTATTGTATGATGCCAGATTCTGATAATACAGCCTGCTTATCTGACACAGTTCAAGATCCATGAACCTTCTTCTCTCAGCAGGTCCATTTTTTATGATTGACAGATCCTCCGGTGAGAAAAATATTACATTCAGAAGACCATACAATTCTGTGGCTCTTCTTATGGCTATTCCATCGATTGCCACACCTTTATTCTTACTCTTTCTAAGATGCATATCTATCTTGTGTGATACATCTCTTTTTCTTAAGAACAATCTGATATGACTTTCATCCTCGCCAATCCTTATGATATCTCTATCCTTTGTACCCCTGTGCGATTTTGTTGTGGCTGCCATGTATATAGATTCAAGTATATTTGTCTTGCCCTGGGCGTTATTGCCGTAGAGTATATTTGTATTTTTTCCAAATTCTACCTTTACTTTTCTGTAATTTCTGTAATTGTTTAGTTCTATAGATTCTATATACATATCTTTCACCATCTGTCAGATGATATAGACAATTACTTCTGTATACTTATCTTATCACCATCAAATTCTACTTCGTCTCCATCGTAAAGCTTTCTTCCACGTCTTGTCTCAACTTCTCCATTTACAACAACCAGTCCCTGAACGATAAATTCCTTAGCTTCAACTCCGGATTCAACAAGTCCTGCTGCCTTGAGCGCCTGACCTAGTTTTATAAAATCATCTCTTAACTTGATTATCTCCATATTTTTCTGTCCCTTCTATGATCAAAATAAAATAAAAATTCTTTCATCCTATCAATAAATTCTTATTATTCTTCATTGATACCCATAGGAAGAATAAGGTAGATATAAGAACCTGCATCGTCCTTGATCACACATGGAGATTTTGTATTGTTAAAGTAGATAGTTACATTCTCATCATCAATTACCCTGAGTGCATCTATGATGAGTTTTGGATTAAATCCAATAACAAGGTTGTTTCCCTCTTTTTCTATATCAATCTCATCATTCAGAGATCCTATCAGAGAACTGATCTTAAGTCCAAGATTTCTGTCCCCTATGCTGAGTCTTATAGGCTTTTTGTCTGATTCCTTTATAAGAAGTGTTGCCCTGTCCAAACTGTCAAGAAACTCTCTCTTATTTATCTTCATCTTTATCTGATAATCAACTGAGAGCATATGACTTATTCTGAAGTACTCACCTTCTATCAGTCTTGATACCACCTTTGTGTTGTCAAACTCAAATAAAATATTGTTCTCATTGAAGTAAATATTTACAGGATCATCAACTCCTCCATTCATGATCTTACTTATATCACTGAGTGATTTTCCAGGTACAACAACCTTTATATCTGAGTTGTCACCCTTGAGATCTATATAGCGAATGGAAATTCTGTGTCCATCAAGAGATACTACACTGAGTCTGTTATTTGATACCTCAAATAACTCACCTGTCATAAGCTTGTTATTCTCGTTGTCAGATATTGAAAAGATAGTCTGATTTATGACATCTCTTAGAGCAAACTGTGATATCGTAATATATTTGTCCTTTGATACAACAGGAAGATTTGAAAAATCATTTCCTGATTTACCAGGTAAATTAAACTCAAGTCTCTCGCACTTTATGAGAGTTTTATTTTCTTTATCACTCTCAATAGAAATCTCGCTGTCAGGAAGTTTTCTTATGAAGTCTGAAAAGAGTTTAGCTTCAAGAGCAACCTTTCCATCCTCTATAACTGTACCGTCAACGTAACTCTCAATACCTATCTCCATATCATTTGCCGTAAGTTTAATGACTCCACCTGAAGCCTCAACTAGAATACATGACAATATAGGATGGGTAGTTTTGTTTGATACAGCTTTTGATACTGTAGTGATACCCTGAAGTAAATTAGCTTTTCTTATAGAAATCTTCATTGTAAGTGTAAACTCCTTTCATGTTCGAAAACTTATTTGTATAAGTATGTGGTGCTTATATGTTGACAAATAAAATCAACAGGCAGCGCCATGTATATATATATTAAAATTATTAGCAGTAGCAGTAGTAGTAGCTTTGATAGTGTTGAAACTATGAAAAACCCTGTAAATTCAATGCATTGACAATTATGTGTCCATGTTAATAAGTTTCTTGAACCTGTTCATAAACCATATAAATATCAACACAGGAAATTTCTGAAAATATGATGCATATATGGATGTACGATAAATAACAACAGGTAATAAACTTAAAATAAAAAGATACTAACATTTTATACAAGATAAGTTGTCCACATACAATAGGTAAATATGATCAAAAATGTGGATAACTTATGTTTGGAGGTTAATAACATATTATTTCTGAGGGTTAAGCTTCTTGATTATTACATCGACCATTTCAGCAAATTCAGGATCTTTATCTATCTTTTCCTCAACCTTCTGGATATTGCTGTGAACAGTTGAGTGATCTTTTCCTCCAAAAGAATCACCAATGCTCTTGAGTCCTTTATCGGTATACTTTCTGCAGAGGTACATCGATATCTGGCGGGCTGTTGCAATGTCTTGACTTCTCTTTGTAGAGATAATGTCATTTACAGAGATATTAAGGTGCTCTGAAACAGTGTTGATGATAAGATCTGGAGTTATAGTGACTTTCTCATCCTTAGAAATCAGATCCTTGAGTATATTCTTTGCAAGGTCTTCTGTAATCTTGATATGACCAAGCTCTGAATATATGCTCAGTTTATTGAGAGCTCCTTCAAGTTCACGTACATTGTAGGTTATATTCTTAGCAATATATTCGAATATAGGCTCGCTTATATTCTTAAGTCCCTTTATCTCCGCCTTGTTTTTCAAGATTGCCATACGTGTCTCATAATCAGGGGCATGGATATCAATAGGAACACCCCACTCAAATCTTGATCTGTATCTTACGTCGAGAGTCTTTATCTCCTTTGGAGGCTTATCTGATGAAAGAATTATCTGTTTACCCTCATCGTGTAAAGCGTTGAAGGTATCAAAAAATTCATTCTGAGTTGCATCCTTTCCTATAAGATACTGTATATCATCAATGAGAAGTACATCGACCTTTCTGTATTTGTTTCTAAATTCTTCAGTTGTCTTTTTAGCTATGGCCTCTATGATCTCATTTGTAAACTGATTTGATGAGACGTATAGAACCTTCATATTACTATTGTGCTGAAGTATATAATGAGCTATCGACTGCATAAGATGAGTCTTTCCAAGTCCTGACTCTCCGTAGAGAAAAAGAGGATTAAATTTGTCCTGTCCTGGTGAATCTGCTACAGCAAGGCAGGTAGCATGTGCATGCTTATTGCTCTCACCTACTATGAAATTCTCAAATGTGTAATCAGGACGAAGATTGCTCTTGCTTATTGCCTCGTTATAATCTTCAGTGTAAGTAGGCTGCTTTTCTTCTTCTTTCATAACACTTTGAAGGGTAAATATGACCTGAATGGAATCATTCTGAAAAAGTTCTCTAAGAACAGTCTCAAGATATATATCAAACAACTTCTTTTTGAGAAATTCTATACCTCTCTGACCATATTTTTCATCCAGAGTGAAATATACCTTGTTATCTTCAACAGAATAGACATTCAGAGGTTCTATCCATGTGTGAATCATTATATGGGAAATGCCATGTTCATTTTCAAGAATATTTAATATATCATTCCACCTGGCTAAAATTAAGTCTTTCATCGTAAAAACCTTCCTCAAAAAAAATATCTTCCTATTATTAATAATACTAGTTTATTTTATAATAAACATAGGGCTATTTCAAGCATATAAAATGTAAAAAACAGATTATTTTAGGCTTATTTCTAATTTAAGTGGTTCTACGGTTAGGTACACGTAATATATATAAAAATCAAAATAACGAAAAAATACGGCTAATTACAAACAAAGAGTAAACATTAGATGTTGATATATTTGTTGATAAAGTTGATAATATAATTAAGCTTTTTTGGAGTTATGTAAATAGACTCAAAATTGGAGTGAATTATTTGCAAACAGTAAAAACGTAAGAAATACAAGTACTTTATAAAAATATCAAAACGATTTTGAAAAGTTATCAACAAGTTATAAACAATTTGTTGATAACATTATGTAAATCTAAAAAAATATGATTGGTAAAATGTGAATTTTATATTAAATACAACATATGGATGTTAAAAAAAATAAAATACAAGATATGACAATTTTAAAAAAAAGAGAAAATATGGAGATATAGACATGATTAGTGTAGATTAAAGTAAATTGCTAAATCATATATTATAATCAAAATGTTTATAACCTGGTTTAGAGATTAAAACTATAAGGTGTGAGAGGAGTAAATTTGAAAAATAGGGATAAAATATGAAAATAAGTTACATAAATATGTAATAAATGTTAATTTAATGTATTATGTTAAGTAGTTTCTATATATCAAAAATAGTTGTAAACACTAACAACCCTTGAAAAAACAGGGATTTTGAGAGAATCACAGCTAAAAATAAAAAGTTATCCACAAGTTACAAACATTTTGTTGATAACATTATGTAAAGCAAAAAACAGCTGATTAAAAAAATGTGAAAAAAATGAAGAGATACTATATTTTGTTATGGTGAATATTGTGTACACCAAATTAATCTTGAATAATGTGTCACCTTTACCCAAGAATGGCTGAAAACCTTATAAAATCTAGCAAAAACGGCAAAAAACACTTGACTGATATGGTGCTTTTATTTATAATGGGCAGGTAAATTTGTGAAGAAGGAGGTGTTTTGTAATGAAGATGACATTCCAGCCTAAGAAGAGACAGAGATCTAAGGTTCACGGCTTTAGAAAGAGAATGAGTACTGCTAATGGCAGAAAGGTACTGGCCGCTAGAAGAGCTAAGGGAAGAAAGAAATTATCAGCGTAAGGTCACATGGTTGTGACCTTTTTTTATAGTATATGAAACATAACGCGCTGAACACTTTCAGTATATATGACATACGTATATTTGTGAGTGGTATGTGTTTTATATATGATGGTCACAGCAACAGTTTTTCTAATAATCAAAGTTTCGGTGGTTACACAATGAGTAAAGTAATTTCATTAAAAAACAGCAGAGAGTTTGGCAGTGTTTATAACACAAGAAATTCGGTAGCCAATAAATATTTAGTTATGTATCTGAGAAGCAACGGCTTAGATTACAACAGACTCGGAATCTCTGTTAGTAAGAAAGTTGGTAACAGTGTGGTAAGACACAGAGTAACCAGATTAATTAGAGAAGCTTATCGATTAAACAGAGCAAATATTGATGTTGGCTATGACATAGTTATTGTAGCCAGGCCGGCGTCAAAGGATAAGAAATGTCAGGACATTGAAAGTGCTTTGATGCATTTGTGTGGGTTGAAGAAGATAAGCCACATAGGGTAAGATTATGAAAAAAATATTTATAGGTTTAATCAGATTTTACAGGAAGTATTTGTCACCGCTTAAGGGACATGCTACCTGCAAGTATTTTCCTACTTGTTCGCAGTATGCAATTGAGGCTATCGAAAAGTATGGAGTTTTAAAAGGTGGTCTCCTTGCAGTATGGAGGATACTTAGATGCAATCCTTTTTCAAAAGGAGGATATGATCCAGTTCCATAAAGGAGAAAATTATGTTTCTAACTAGAGAAGATGGTATGATACTCGGACCGGTCTGTTGGCTGCTTGGTAAGATATTCAATTGGATTTATATGTTCGTTGGATTTATAGGAAGCCATATGGGATTCACATATGTAAATCTCAGTGTATGTGTTATTTTATTTACATTTGTACTGAGAGGTGCACTGTTCCCACTTTATTTTAAACAGCAGAGATCAAGTAAGATCATGAGTTTCATCCAGCCTGAGATTGCTAAGGCAACAAAGAAATATAAAGGCAAGACTGATCAGGAATCAATGATGAAACAGCAGCAGGAAACCCAGAAGATTCAGAAAAAGTATGGTGTCAGCATGGCATCAGGATGTCTGACTTCACTTATACAGCTGCCTATATTCTATGGTCTGTACAGAGTTATCCAGAATATACCTGCGTATGTTCCATCAATGACAAAGACCTACGGAAAGATTGTAGAGATACTGAGTACCAAGACAGATTATGTCAAGGCTATAAGTGATGTAGCAGGTGAATCGAAGGTAAGCACAGTTACAATGGCATTGAAACAGATGGGTGATGATCCTACAAAGAATCAGATCATTGATGTGCTTGATAAGTTTTCTAAGAGTGATTGGGATAAGCTGATAGCTAATCTTGATCTTACAGGTAATGTTGATCTCGCAAGCTATGTTGATCAGTTCCACAACATGAATCAGTTTTTGTTTGGATTAAATATTGCAGATGCGCCGGGATGGAAACTTTCAATAGCTTTGATAGTTCCTATTGCCGCTGCTCTCCTGCAGTTCTTACAGACAAAGATATCCATGAAGTCATCACAGAATAGCAACATGGATAGCAATCAGCAGACAGCCAACAACATGATGAAGGGTATGATGTACTACATGCCTGTCATGTCACTTATATTCTGTATAACACTTCCTATAGCTATCGGTCTTTACTGGATAGTTGGTTCTGTTATTATGATAATATCTCAGCTTATAGTTGATGCTTATTATAATCATCAAGACAAGGATGAGCTGCTTGCAAAGTGTGCTGAAAAGGCTGCTAAAAAGCAGGCAAAGAAGAAGAATCCGGATAAGAAGTCATTCTATGAAAGAATGATGGATGCTCAGAATGGCAATACATCAACAGATAATAGCCAGTCAGAGAATATTAATAAGATGGCTTCTTCAAGACTTAAGAGCTATGTCAATCCAGCACATTCAGTTAATGTTGATGGTGATGACATTGATAAAAATAAAAATGTTACTTATAAACCAGGCAGTATAGGATCAAAAGCAAATATAATGCTTAAGTATCAGAACAATAGCAATG